>Ga0335079_10006291_pt1 | contig 13585 bp, 9 predicted proteins | sample Lox_Sample_33_FD_206719 | JGI IMG/M metagenome (GOLD analysis project Ga0335079, IMG submission 206719) | Soil microbial communities from Loxahatchee National Wildlife Refuge, Florida, United States - Lox_Sample_3.3 | ecosystem: Environmental > Terrestrial > Soil > Wetlands | place: USA: Florida... | reverse complement strand
GACCGCTGGGCTGAACTCGGCTACGTTTCAGAAGCTGTCGCTTTGGTCGCTAAGCATTTTGACAATCGCGTTCCGGTCATCGGTTTTTGCGGAGCTCCTTTCACTCTGGCCAGCTACATGATCGAGGGCGGCGGATCACGAAACTACGTTCACGCGAAGAAAATGATGTACAACCATCCTGCGGACTGGGATGCCCTCATGGGCAAACTCGTTGCCGTGACGTCGGCTTACTCGGCCGAGCAAGTGCGCGCGGGTGCCGATGCGATTCAGATCTTCGATAGCTGGGTCGGATGTCTTAGCGTTGAAGACTATCGTCGCTACGTTCTTCCGCACGTAAAAAAGATGGTGAAAGAGTTGCAGAATACGGGCGTGCCGATCATCTACTTTGGCACCGACAGCGCGACGTTGTTGCCGTCAATGAAAGAGACTGGAGCGGACGTGATTGGTCTGGACTGGCGCATTCCACTGGATGAAGGCTGGAAGCGCATCGATCACGACGCCGCTGTGCAAGGGAACCTCGATCCAGTCTTGCTGTTCGCGGACTGGAACGAATTAAAGTCACGCGCCGAAGATGTCCTTCGTCGTGCCGGCGGACGCCCGGGTCACATCTTCAATCTAGGTCATGGCATTCTTCCCGAGACGCCAGTGGAGAATGTGAAGAACCTTGCCCGGTTCGTGCAGGAGTATTCAGGCGCCGCTTCGAGCATCGGACGTCCGGTTTCCACTAAGAAAACCAGCGCGCGCCAACGATGAAGCGAATTGCCATTATCGGCGGCGGCATCTCCGGACTATCGGCCGCGTTTGCTCTTGAAGAGCAGAAAAAATCTGGCAGAGAACTCGAATATGTTCTGTATGAAGCTTCACCCCGATTGGGTGGAGTGCTCCGGACCGAACTGATCGACGGATGCCTTGTCGAAGCTGGCCCCGATTCGTTTGTTACGGAAAAACCCTGGGCGGCTGATCTCTGCAGAACGCTGGGTTTGGGCGATCAACTGATCGGATCGAACGATGCGGATCGCAAGACATACATCCTGACGCGCGGCCGCCTAGTTGAGATGCCTGATGGCCTGATGTTCATGGTCCCCACCAAAATTATGCCGACTGGATTTTCATCACTGTTTTCCTGGAAAACTAAGCTCCGCATGTCTCAGGAACTCTTCCATCCGCCGCGAGCCGTAGATCACGACGAGTCTGTCGCAGAATTCGTCGAGCGCCATTACGGGCGAGAGATGGTGGACCGTCTTGCGGATCCGCTGCTGTCGGGTGTGTATGGAGGAGAATCCGCCAGCCTGAGCGTGCGCGCGGTGCTTCCCCGATTTGCCGAAATGGAGCGCACTCATGGCAGCTTGGGCCGAGCCATGCTCGCGGCACGCAAGAAGACGCCAAAGGGTCAGCGGAAAGCTGGTGCGCCGCTCTTCACGTCGCTGAAGCAAGGAATGCAGCATCTGGCGGAAGGGGTGGTCGCAAGACTCTCTCCAGACGTTCTTCTGACTAATACGCCGGTGCAGGCTATCCAGCGCGAGGATCTTGGATGGGTTGTGTCGGCGGGCATGCAATCAGATCAGTTCGACGCGGTCATCCTCGCCCTTCCCGGGCCAGCCGCAGCAAATGCACTGCGGATGGTAAGTAAAGAGCTCGCGGCTGAACTCAGTGCGGTCGAGTACAGTTCATCCATAACGGTCGGACTTGGCTATGACGCCGACGTCCGCCACTCCCTTCCACCCGGCTTTGGATTCCTGGTGCCGCGAAGCGAAGGCAAGCGACTCCTCGCAGCCACATTCGTTCACAACAAGTTCCCACATCGAGCCCCGGACGATCGGGCGCTACTCCGCTGCTTCTTTGCCGGAAGTAATGCTGAGAATGTCTGGCCCCTCAGTGACGAGCAGATTATTGGAATCGTTCGGAACGAATTGCAGCAGATTATTGGATTGCGCTCGGCTCCGCTATTTGCTCGAGTCTACAAATGGAAATCCGCGATGGCGCAGTACAGCGTCGGACATCTTGAGCGTCTCGAACGCATTGAGCGACTCCGCCAGCAACTCCCGGGTTTAGCATTGGCGGGCAATGCTTACAAGGGCATCGGTGTGCCGGATTGCGTTCGGTCCGGCCGTGAGGCTGCGAAACAGGTACTGGAAATGTAATGTTTCGTGTGAAAGCTAAGCGGCGTGTGATGCACTATCCTCGGTCAGGATCCGATCACTAGTATGCGTCTCGGGGATCGGGAGACGCACAATAACGCAGGTTCCGTGCCCGCCGGAACTTATGTCCAATGTTCCGTCTAATTGACGGATGCGCTCTTGCATTCCGCGAACACCAACGCCTGGCGTTCCTGCGGCTGTTAGTTCATGCAGTTTCTTCGGTGGAATGCCCTTGCCCTTGTCTTCGATCTCAACGGTCACTTCGCGTTCGCTATTCCGAAGCCGGATCCTCGCGACCGGGCTCTCTGAATGCCGATGAATGTTCGTCAGGCACTCCTGCACAACGCGGAAAATTGCGGTTTCGATTTCTGCCGGAAATCGTGCGACATCCTCTGCCATGTCAAGGTCAACTTTGATTCTGCTGCGCTGGGAGAATCCGTTGACATACCAGCGCAAAGCTGAAGACAGGCCGAGTTCGTCCAGAAGAGGAGGGTGCAGCAGATGCGAAATCGTCCGCACCTCGGTGACCATGTCTCGCACCAGGCATTCACTGTCAGTGAGCGCTGCGGCAGTTCTAGCGAGCTGTTCCACATCGGACCGGACGCTCGACAGATTCATGCTGAGCGCGGCAAGAGTCTGGCCGACACTGTCGTGCAACTCGCGGGCGATGCGGCGCCGCTCCTCGTCTTGAAGCTGCATGAGACGCGCCGATAAATCGCGCAGATTGCGATTGACCGCGTCTAGATCCGCAGTTCGTTCCTCAACTCTGAGCTCGAGTTCGTCCTGGGCCCTCAAGAGCAAGGCATTTTGTCTACGTCTGATCTCGCCCATGAATATGATTAGAGCGGAGGATGCGAGAAAGGTCAGAAGGCTGAGCTGATCCAAAGGAGCGAGTCGCGGCAAAAAATGACGAGTGGGCTGAAATCCGTAGGCTGCTCCCAGCGCTGAGAGGATCGTCACAAGGATTGAAGGAACAAGCCCGCAGTACCACGCCGAGAAAGCGACCGCGGGGAACAAAACAAAATATGCGAGGCGATCTCCCGCCAACAATATATTTAAGCCAATACAAACCGCAATGGCGGCAATCAGAGCCGCCACCGAGAACACGTAGCGTAGCAGAGTATTCCTAGAGATTCGCGCAGAAAGCGATCTATCGCTTCCCATCGTTCCCCACCCTCCGGAAAGGTTTACGCATGAACGAGGTGGCGAATAAAGCGCTGCATTGAAAGCAACGCCCGAGCAAACAGCGTTAGCTAATAATAGCAGGAAAGCACAGGATTACAGCGGCAAGGTTATAAGCATCGTCCGCAATTTCTGCACTACGCGGAAACCTGTCTGATCTTGCTTTCCTCCCTGCGCAGGCGGGCCAGCACCAGACGGATCTCGTCGTAAGTAACTTCCGGTGGAAGAAGGTCTTTTAAAGGTTTCAGTGCCTTGATGGCATTCAGCCCCGTCTGCCTGCAAGCCGTTTCGATCACAGCGTGCTTATTGCGATCAATCCAATCTTCATGGAACTCCAGCTCGCCTGTTTCCACTAAGACCGCTACGGCGTTGATAATTGTTCCAAGCTGTCTTCCGCGAATCTCGGCGATCTCCGGCAAAGTCTTACCTTGTGAAATCAATTGCAATGTTTCGATTGCCGGAGCCGTTTTCTTCTGTGGAATTTCTGCGGCACGCGCACCTTCTCCAAAACGCTGTATTGCAGTGAGAATTCCGTGCCCAAACATCTCGGCTTTTCGTTCGCCGATCCCGGTAATGGTTCTAAGTTGCTCGATCGACGAAGGCTTGACGCGGCAAATCTCTTCGAGCGTGGTGTCGTGCAGAATGACGAACGCCGGCATGCCTCGCTCCTTGGCAGTTAGACGCCTCCACTCGCGCAGGTACTCGCGCAACTCCGAGTCAACTTGGGAATCGGAAGCAGGTGCAGAGTCAGCCTTACTCGTGAACACCCGGCGAACTGCGGATTGGCTCTGCGCGACGGTCAGCCATCCCGGGGTAGTGCCGCAAACATCGCAGGCCTTACAGGATTCCCACCTGGGGGTCTCTCCGAAGTGCGCGCAGATCTGCCGGTGACGGCAGTTGCGCGACTCCGCAAACTCCCGGATTTTGTAGTAGCGTTGCCAAGCGCGGTCGCGTTCAGTGGAGTCTAGAATTTTGTTGGCGAAATAACCCAACAAACCGGCATCCTGCTTACGCCAGAGCAGCAGGCAATCGGCCGATTTTCCGTCGCGGCCAGCGCGGCCGGCTTCCTGATAGAACTGTTCAATCGATTTCGGCAATGCCAGATGAATTACGGCCCGCACATTCGCTTTGTTAATCCCGAGGCCGAACGCGATGGTCCCCACCAGCACCCGGACCTCGTCTGACATCCACCGCTCCTGATTCCGCCGCCGCTCATCGTTTTGCATCTTGGCGTGATAGGGAACAGCCGCGATTCCCTGGTCTTCGAGAAAATCTACCGTTTCCTCGACCTTGGCGATCGTGGGCGAATACACGATTACATTGCCCTCAACATAGTTCTCAAGCGCACTCAGGAGAAACTTTGTATGTTCTGTGTTGTCGCACTCTCGTACGAGATAACGCAAATTTGGCCGATAAAAGCTGGCGATGTACTTATCAGGATTACGCAATGCGAGTTGTGCCAGAATGTCGTGCCGCACGTGCCGCGTGGCGCTTGCAGTGAACGCGGCAATTGGGCGGTCTGGAAAAACTCCGCGCAGCCGGCTGAGCTGCCGGTATTCCGGGCGGAACTCGTGTCCCCATTCCGAGATGCAATGCGCCTCGTCGATCGCAAAGAAGGAAATCGGCACTTGCTGCAGCCAGCTGAGCGTGTCCCCGCGCTGAAGGCGCTCCGGCGAGAGATAGAGCAACCGGTAAGCGCCCTGGCACGCTTCGCGTATTACCTGACTCTGGTCCTCGTGGGTCAGCGAACTGTTCAGCACAGCGGCGGGAATTCCCATCTGACCCAATTGCGTCACTTGATCCTGCATGAGGGCGATCAGCGGAGAGATTACGACTGAAGTGCGATCCGACATTGCCGCCGGCAATTGATAGCAAAGCGACTTGCCGCCTCCGGTAGGCATCACAACGCAGATGTCGTGACCCGCCAGCAAGCTGCGCACGATCTTCTCCTGCAAAGGCCGGAACTCGCTATACCCCCAATAGCGGCGTAGCGGTCCAAGCAGATCGAAATCGGACGCCATAAAGCAAGTATAGGGGCACCGCGGGTGTCGGGAGACATATCGATTCCTCGGATAATGGGGCCGAATCCCAAAACAGAACCCAGTGCTGCCATCCGCCAAAAGAACCAACCCTTCCTCAATCGTCGACATCAGATGCCCGGGGATTCCGCATTGTCAAACTCCGATCTAACATCGCTTCTGTTTGTCCTTCTTGTGCTCGTTGGCCTGGCGCAATTGCTTGGGTGGGTCTTCGCGAAGCTACGACAGCCGAAAGTTGTCGGCGAGATCGCTGCAGGAATCTTGCTCGGTCCCTCCTTGCTCGGTCGATTCGCCTTTACGTCACGATTTTCTGACGGCACACTCCATCACTCTGCGGTCCTGAACTTTGTGTATTGGTTAGGGCTGCTGTTGCTGATGTTTTTATCGGGAGCCGAAACCCGGAGCCTATTTACGCGAGAAGAACGAAGCGAAGTTGGCTGGCTCACAATCGTCGGCACTGGAATTCCGTTTGTCCTTGGACTATTGCTTGGGCCATGGCTGATTCGTCCCGCGCTGGCGGGAGCGAACGGCAATCGATATTCATTAGTCATCATCCTCGCCGTGGGAGTGGCGGTGACCTCCGTCCCGGTGGTTTCAAAGATCTTTGCCGACCTCAAAATCCTGCACACACGCTTCGCACGTTTGGTGCTCGGCGTCGCCGTGCTCGAAGACATCGTGTTGTGGTTGGCATTGGCCATTGCGACCGCCATCACCGGGAAGAACGCGTTGAATCCGCGGGAAATGTCGTTCCATTTGGCTGCAACTGTGGTGTTCTTCGCACTGGGACTGACGGTCATCCCTCGAGTCGTAAAGAGGATCAACAAATCCGAATTCAACATTCTCGCGAAGCATTCGCCCGTGGCTTATGCCATCGCAGTTCTGCTGGGTTATTGCGTCGTAGCGGGAGCTCTAGGCGTGAGTCTTGTATTTGCGGCATTTCTCGCCGGTTTTGCCGTGGTTCACAAGAAACGCAGGCTGTTCGCCGAATCGCTGGATGCAATTGGTAAGGTTTCTTTTGCGTTTTTTATCCCCGTTTACTTTGCGCTGGTCGGATTCAAAATCGACCTGGTCCGGGGCTTTTCCCTGGGGATGCTGCTGGCCTTCCTTCTGGGAAGTTGCCTGATCAAAGTTCTCTCCGTTTCACTGGCGGGAAGGTTCGCAGGATTTCGTGGTCTCGACCTAGTCAATCTGGCAATTACCACCAACGCACGAGGCGGCCCAGGAATCGTTCTTGCCAGCGTAGCCTTCGAGGCTGGGATTATCAGCCCAAAGTTCTATACGACACTTGTACTGGCGGCGATCATCACTTCGCAGATAGCCGGCGCGTGGTTGGATTACGTCCTGCGAAAGGGCTGGGATCTCTTAACGCCAAAAGACGAAGCGTCCATCAGCCTTGAGGAAACCGGCGAGACCCGGTCTGCCGCTTAGCGCTGCCTCGCCGTCTGTTTCGCACAGAACACCACATCTAAATTCAGTGTCATAGTTCTTTCCAGCTATTGCCAGCTAAGTTTGGAATGCGTAGCTTGATGCGATCTTTCGAGGAGGATCGCATCAGTCTCCGCAACGCAGTGATGTCGCTAGTCATGGTTATACTTGTCGGAATTGCGGTGTGGAGCAGAGACGCTGGCAAGTCGGCCACAGTCAAAGGGTACGTCCTCGACTCGGCCTGCGCATTCACCAAGAGCCTGAAGAAGCCTATTAGTAAAGACTGCGCCATAGCGTGCGCCAAGGCAGGATCTCCGCTGGTAATTCTGGCGGACGACGGAATCATTTATTGGCCGATCGCCGATACCACTCCTTCCAGCGGGCAGAATGACAAGCTGATGCCGTTCGCAGGACAAAAAGTCACTGCCAGCGGAAAGTTGTTCGAGCGTGGCGGATCGAAGGCCCTGGTCGTTGAGAAGATTGACGCCCTAAAATAGTCAGGCCGTTTCTCAGAACAGTGACGGTTACTAGCGAGCGTATCCCGGATGCAAGAATTGAATGGGCGACCGTTTCAAAGTACGTCTGAACATCGGCTTCATGGTGTCGTTGAGGAATGGACGTCCAGCGTGAAGCGAGCGACTTTTACGTAAGCGGAGTTTTGTGTTCTGCCCACGCGGACCACGACTTGATTGAAGTACGGGGTTGTAAGAGAGGCGTTCGATGAACAAATCCGTGGCACAGCCCATCCAGCTCCGGCCAGAGTTGCGATCCATATCAGCATCGCGGTCAGTCGAATTCCGATCCCGAGTTTCTCTTCGACAACTGCGGTATTTGCAATGATGTCGCCGATCCGTTGGCGACCATCGGAGCACGCAGCAACAGCAATTCCTACAAGGTATAGTCCCAAGCCGTCGACAATCCTCAGAACATTGCGTACGGCGCAGGCCGATAAACGGCCGCGCTCGTTGGTGCGCACAATTCGAATTCCGATGAGAGCCTTGCCGAGGGTGGCGCCAAAACCAGCCTCAAACAGCCATCCATAGAAAAACAGCACAGCAGCATTGAGCGCCACCGCGGCCACGAGTGAAGCGGTTGTCAGTTGGAGTTCGCTGCCTTCGAAGATGCCCCATCGCATGAACACCCAGGCATCCACGATCGCGAACAGGCCGAACAACAATGCGAGATCCAGCACAAATGCGATGAACCGGTCCCCTAGCGTCGCCAAGCGGAATCGACTACCGGTGCGAGAAGGAGCGACTGGCTTACCTGGCGCAGCGCAAGGAACGGTTTCAGTCAGTCCACACTCTTCGAGGAGATGCTGGGACGCTGGAATAAAACCGCCGCAACGCTGGCAATGCTTTGTGTGCTGGCGGACTTGGCTATGGCAATGCGGACATTCCATCTGCGAAGGCCCTCACCGTCAGTTGTCCAAGAATACGCCTCTGCTGACGACCCGTTACAATCACCGAAGGACATCGGTCCGGTGGCCATTGTACGTTCGTGAAACTGTCGGGAACCGAAGTAATGAGCTCGTGCTTACCGCTTGTACACGCGCACATAATCCACCAGCATCATTTGTGGAAAAACGCTGGTGCTGTCCGGAGCTCCAGGCCAGCCTCCACCAACCGCCACGTTTAGAAGTATGAAGAACGGATGGTTGTACACCCACTTCGTTTTCTTTGGAAGATCATTGGGCGTGCGCGTCGCGTAGAGATGATCGTCGACGTAGAACCGGATGGCTTTCTTCTCCCATTCGACAGCGTAAACGTGGAAGTCGTCGGCGAAGTGCTGGTCGTTCGGAAGGCTATAAGGGGCGCTGATGCCATTACCGCCAGAATAACCAGGGCCGTGAATCGTCCCGTGCACGAGTGACGGTTCTTTGCCGATATTTTCCATAATGTCGATCTCGCCACATGTCGGCCAGCCTTTCTTGGCAATGTCATCGCCCATCATCCAGAAAGCCGGCCAGATGCCTTGTCCCTGTGGGATTTTGATCCTGGCCTCGAAGCGTCCGTACTTGTGAGAGAACTTGCCCAAAGTCTTCAGGCGGGCAGAGGTGTAGTCGCGGGTGACGCCATCCTGCCCGGTGTACTTTTCCTGAACTGCTTTGATAAGGAGGTTGCCGCTCTGCTGGAATGAGTTATCCGGGCGCGCAGTGTAGTACTCAAGTTCATCGTTGCCCCATCCATTGCCGCCAGTTTCAAGTACCCATTTCGAAGGATCGCCGGGTGAGCCGTCTGTTCCGCTGAATTCGTCGCTCCAGACCAGCTTCCAGCCAGCGCGCTGCGAAGGCGCTGCTTTGTCTTGGGCCAAGGTCAGCGAGGAAGCCATCAGAATTGTTGTCGTGATTAGGATCACTCTTGCATAGAAGTTCATTCCAGCCTCATATGAATTTCAACATCGTACGCACTATACTCACAGGTTCGCCTTGTTGCCACAGGAGAGCCATCGTGTCGAACTTGAGCAACCGAAGAGACTTCATCAAATTATCTGCACTCGGGGTCGTGGCCGCGAGTGCTACCGAACTCGCAACGACCCTGCCCAGTTCAGCAACGCCAGCGCCACAATCCGGTGAGATCAGCGTGCACGTGACTGGAGGTGCACTTCGGTATCAGTCTCAGCCTTCGCTCAGATGGAAGGCGGCGAAGAGCAACGGCAATGTCATCGAAGTCAACCCCGCAAAGAAATATCAGGAGATGCTGGGCTTCGGTGCGGCGTTTACCGATGGTGCCGGCTACACCTTCAATCGCCTGGACCCCGCCGCCCGTGAGGTTCTCTTTCATGATTTGTTCCATCCATCCGAGATGGGTCTGAATGTTTGCCGCACGTGCATCGGTTCCAGCGACTACTCGACGGAAGTGTTTAGCTACGACGAGGGAGAACCTGATCCAGAGATGAAGCGGTTCTCGATCGCGCACGATCAACCTTACGTTTTGCCAATCTTGCGTGAGGCACGAAAACAGAATCCAGACTTATTCCTGTTCTCCTCGCCATGGAGTCCCCCGGGATGGATGAAGGCTGGGGGTTCGATGCTCGGCGGGTCGATGCGTCAGCGCTATTTCGCACCCTACGCGGAGTATTTCGTGAAGTTCCTTCAGGACTATGCCAGGGAAGGTGTTCCGATCCAAGCCGTGACGGTGCAGAACGAGGTCGATACCGATCAAGACGCCCGCATGCCGGCCTGCGCATGGCCGCAGGAATATGAAATGGAATTTGTAAAAGGCTTTCTCGGGCCTGCGCTCGAAAAGAATGGCCTATCCACCAAGATCTGGATCCTCGATCACAATTACAACTTGTGGGGTCGGGCCGTGGCGGAACTCGATGATCCTGCCGTCCGGAAATACTGTAATTCAATCGCATTCCACGGTTATGTCGGAACGCCGGACCAAATGAGCAAGTTTCATGCAGCATATCCTGATGCGAATATTTATTGGACGGAGGGCGGCCCCGACTATACCGCGCCCGACTATGCTACCGATTGGGCCAACTGGGGGAAAACATTTACGGAAGCGATTCGCAACTGGTGCCGTTCGATTACGGGATGGAATCTCGCTTTAGATGAAAAAGGGCGTCCCAACATCGGACCATTTACGTGCGGGGGTATGGTCACCATTCATTCCGAGACGAGAGAGATCACGCGTAGCGGGCAGTACTGGGCATTCGCGCATTTCTCGCGCAACATCCGTCGTGGCGCCAAGCGGATCGACTCGGTCTCGCCTCTGAAGACGATCGATCATGTGGCATTCGAAAATCCGAATGGACAGAAGGTTGTCGTAATCAGCAATTCAGGAGATCCAAAGACAATCAGGGTCCAGCAGGCAAATCAGAGTGCAGAAGTTTCGTTGCCACAAAGCTCCATAACAACGCTTGTATGGAGCTGAAGCCGCTCCGCGCGTAATCGAGCTACTGCGTGCAAGATCTACGTACGTTTCATGACCGACACGGGGTTGTCCGATGAATTTACAGGACTTCCGGTTTGGCAGATGTGTTGCAACCTTTCTCTGGGCACTGTCCTCTCAGTAACGTCGAAGTGTGATCGGCAACGCGAAGGTTTGCATTCTCTCGAGTCTGTAAGCCGGACCGACTTGGCGACAGTCTTGGCGCCCCGTCTTCTGCCGCGGTTTTAATATGGCGCAGGAGATGTTTGAATACCGCTCCGTTGTGTTCCCGGCCTGTTTTGCGGTGTAATTAATCTCTCGTAGTTGGTTTCGAGGTCCAAAGGATGAGACTTCTCAGCGCCCGGCTCATCATCTCACTCATCATTGGCATCACTCTGGTCTCGCTGTGTACTTCCTACTACCAGGTTCTGATGTTGCAGCGGCGCATGCGCGGCGATCTCGACCACCGTGCCGAGGTACTCGGAGACAGTCTGGCCAGCAATGTTCAGCGCGATCTTGACCGCGATGCGCAGCGCACCCTGCAAAAAACAGTCCAGCAGTTCGCTAATCGCGAGCATCTCGCAGGACTTGCAGTGTACGATCCGCAAGGACATCCAATCGCGGTAACTACGACGCTCGAGCCGCTCATGCAGAGCGCCCCACCAATTGTGCTGCAATCCTTGCAGCAGAATCATGCCGCAAAGGTCTTCGCGCGCATGGGCACCGCTTCGATTCACATTTACGCCTTGCCATTGCACCATGACGACACACTGATCGGCAGCCTGGCGATCGTCCACGATTCCGGCTACATCCATGCCGAAGGTCTGCGGATCTGGCGCGAGACCTTCCTCAGTGCCGTCGTCCATGTCGTGCTGATCGTATTGATCACCTTGCTGATTGTGCGGTGGAGCATCGCTGGTCCGATCGCGCGAACCGCTCACTGGATTAAAGCTTTACGCACCGGACGTGCGATGTCTGCCCGCATCAAGCCACTTGATCTGGATTTGTTCAAGCCCCTGGCTCGCGAGGTCGCTACCTTAGCCGAGAGCCTCAACACCGCCCGTTCTGCCGCAGAACTGGAAGCGAGGTTGCGGAATAGTGGCCAGTCCATCTGGACCGCTGAACGTCTCGCTGTGCACGTTCGTTCCCGTCTTGAAGATGGACGCCTTTTTGTTGTCTCCAATCGCGAACCTTATACGCATGTACGCCGTGGAAAGTCCATCGAGGTTTCCATCCCTGCCAGCGGCCTTGTCACCGCAATCGAACCAGTCCTCTGTGCCTGCGGTGGAACCTGGGTAGCCCACGGCTCCGGTGATGCCGATACCGAGACCGTCGACGAGCGCGATCGCCTACTCGTGCCGCCTGACGACCCGCATTACACACTGCGCCGCGTCTGGCTGTCGAAGGAAGAGGAAGAGGGGTATTACTACGGATTTGCAAATGAGGGTCTATGGCCTCTATGCCACATCGCCCATACCCGTCCATTGTTCCGCGCTGACGACTGGGAGCACTACCAAACCGTAAATCGCAAGTTTGCGACGGCGCTTGTAGAGGAAATGGAGGGCATTCACAATCCTGTTGTGCTCGTCCAGGATTATCACTTTGCGCTGTTGCCAAGAATGATTAAACAGAGGCGCCCCGATGCCCGTGTCGCCATCTTCTGGCACATTCCATGGCCCAATCCGGAGGCATTTGGAATCTGCCCCTGGCAGCGCGAACTCGTCGATGGCTTGCTGGGCGCCGATCTTGTAGGCTTCCACATCCAGGCGCATTGCACGAATTTCCTGCAGACCGTCGATCGGATTGTCGAATCGAGAATTGATTGGGATCACTCGACGGTGCAGCGCCACGAACACCTCACAACCGTCCATCCATTCCCGATCAGCGTCGAATTGGCGGATGTTCAGGTGAAAGAACCGCAATCTTCATCTGCGTATGAGGAACGGACCGCGCTCTTTAAGAGTCTCGGAGTGGACGCTGCCCTGCTCGGTTTGGGCGTTGATCGCCTCGACTACACCAAGGGCATCCTGGAACGATTTCTCGCTGTCGAAAGATTTCTCGAGAAGTATCCACGCTACCAGGGAGTTTTCTCGTTTGTGCAAATCGGTGCGCCCAGCCGGACCCATATCAAGCGCTATCACGATTTGCAGGCTGAGGTCGAAGCGGAGGCCGAGCGCATCAACTGGAAATTCCAGGCCGACCGGTGGAAGCCAATCATTCTGTTGGAGCGCCATCATGACCACCACGAGATCCTGCCCTATTACCGCTCAGCCGACTTGTGCCTCGTGACATCGCTACATGACGGGATGAATCTGGTCGCGAAAGAATTCGTGGCTACACGGCAAGATGAACGTGGCGTGCTCATCTTGAGCTGCTTTACAGGCGCTGCGCGCGAATTGCGTGATGCACTTCAAGTGAATCCTTACGATATCGATCAAACGGCCGAGGCAATCCGCGCTGCACTTGAGATGAGCCCGGAAGAAAAGCAGATGCGCATGCAGCGAATGAGGAAGGATGTGCGCGAACACAACGTCTATCGTTGGGCCGCGAGCCTGATTGGCGAGGTATGCGACATTCGGCTCGATCCAGGCGAGTCGGGGAGAAGCAGGTTCGCCAGGGGAGCATCTGTCGGATAAGCGCGTCAGAATTGCAGCGACAACCCTGCCGCTGCATAGTGCTACCTATCTGGAAGCATGTCTGAATCCGCCAAGGCCATCATTCGCAAACCCCAGAAGCCATTCTTCTTCAATACGTCCGAGCATTTGCTGCGCATCGGAAGACAGAAGGCGGCGAATCTCTCTGAATTGCTGCACGCGATGCAAACCTGTCCGGACGACTCCATTTTTCAGCACACTTTCCGGACTCTGCAGGAGCACCATTTCATCCGGCAGGGATTTTCCAACGACTTCGCCCATTGGATCCT
>Ga0335079_10006290_pt1 | contig 13586 bp, 14 predicted proteins | sample Lox_Sample_33_FD_206719 | JGI IMG/M metagenome (GOLD analysis project Ga0335079, IMG submission 206719) | Soil microbial communities from Loxahatchee National Wildlife Refuge, Florida, United States - Lox_Sample_3.3 | ecosystem: Environmental > Terrestrial > Soil > Wetlands | place: USA... | reverse complement strand
CGCGTTCAACATCGTGACCCGCAGCCGCCGGGTCACCTACGACAACCTGCGGCTGCGCGACCCGGAGTTCGTGGCCGAGATGGACGAGTGGTTCGCCGGCCAGCAATGTGGCGGCGAACCGGAGCCCGAGGTGCGGCCGCCCATGTTCCAGCCGTTCCGACTGGGCGGCCTGGAGCTGGCCAACCGGGTGATCGTCTCGCCGATGGACATGTACTCGGCACGCGACGGGGTGCCCGGCGACTTCCACCTGGTGCACCTGGGCAGCAAGGCTCTCGGCGGGGCAGGCCTGGTGATGACCGAGATGGTCTGCGTCTCCCCGTCCGGGCGGATCACGCCGGGTTGTACCGGGATGTACACCGCGGAGCAGGAGGAGTCCTGGCGCCGGATCACGGACTTCGTCCACGACCGCAGCGGCGCGAAGATCGGTATCCAGCTCGGCCACTCCGGGCGCAAGGGCTCGACCAGGCTGATGTGGGAGGGGATGGACAACCCCCTGCCCGAGGGGAACTGGGAGGTCTGCGGCCCGTCCCCGCTGCCCTACAAGGCGGGCGGCCAGGTACCGCGCTCGCTGGACGAAGCGGAGCTGGGTGCGATCCGGGATCAGTTCGTGGCGGCGGCGCGGGCGGCGGCGCGGGCCGGTTTCGACCTGCTCGAGCTGCACTGCGCGCACGGCTACCTGCTGTCCTCTTTCCTGTCCCCGCTGACCAACCGGCGCACCGACCGCTACGGCGGGTCGCTGGCCGCACGGCTCCGCTACCCCCTTTCGGTCTTCGACGCGATCCGGGCCGTCTGGCCGCAGGACCGGCCGATGACCGTGCGGGTCTCGGCCACCGACTGGTGCGAGGGCGGCGTGGGGGTGGAGGAGGCGGTCGAGATCGCACGGGCCTTCGCCGAGCACGGCGCCGCCGGCATCGACGTGTCCACCGGGCAGGTGGTCAGCGAGGAGCAGCCGGCCTTCGGCCGCAGCTACCAGACGCCGTTCGCGGACCGGATCCGCAACGAGATCGGCCGCAAGTACGGCGTGGCGGTGATCGCGGTCGGCGCGATCTCCTCCTACGACGACGTGAACTCGCTGCTCCTGGCGGGACGGGCCGACCTGTGCGCGCTCGGCCGCACCCATCTGTACGACCCGCAGTGGACCTTGCACGCCGCCGCCGAGCAGGGGTACTCCGGCCCCGGCGCGACCTGGCCGATGCCGTTCGCCGCGGGCAGCCGCAGGCCGCAGGGGGGCCGCACGGACGGCCCGCGGCCGCGGCTGGAGCTGATCCGGGCCGGGATCCCGGGGGCGGCGCACGCCCGGTGGCGGCCTGGGGGCGCGGCTAGGTCGGGGGGTGGCCGGTGACCGCGTTCGCGCTAACGTCCGAGCAGCAAGATTTTGCCGAACGGGTGCGGGATCTCGCCTCTGGACAGCTGCGTGCGCTGGCCGAGGCGGGGACGCCGGGCCACGTGAACCGCGAGCTGATCAAGGCCATGGGCGACCTCGGGCTGCTCGCCCGGCTGTTTCCCGGCGTCGGCGCGGGCGGCCTGTCGCGGGAGGCCGCCGCCCTCGACCTGTGCCTGCTGCGCGAGGCGCTGGCCACGCAGAGCACCGAGGCCGAGACCGCGCTGGCCCTGCAGGGCCTCGGCTCCTATCCCCTGCTGCAGTCCGGGCGAGAGGAGGTCGTGCGGCGCTGGCTGCCCGCGGTGGCCGCCGGGGACGCGGTGGCGGCCTTCGCGCTGACCGAGCCCGAGGCCGGATCCGACGCCGCCGCGCTGGCGCTGCGGGCCGAACCCGACGGCCCCGGGTGGCGGCTGACCGGCGAGAAGATCTGGATCTCCAACGCACCGGAGGCCGACTTCTACACCGTATTCGCCCGGACCACACAAGGCGCCGGCGCGCGCGGGGTAAGCGCATTCGTGGTACCCGCCGACCGGCCCGGTCTGGGCGGCGAGCACCTCGACATGATCAGCCCGCACCCGATCGGCCGCCTGATCTTCGACGGGGTGCCGGTGCAGCCGGCCGAGCTGCTCGGCGAGACCGATCGCGGCTTCCGGGTCGCGATGCGCACGCTGGACCTGTTCCGGCCCAGCGTGGGCGCGTTCGCGGTGGGCATGGCCCAGGCCGCAACCGACGCCGCCGTGGCGCACGCGGGGACGCGGACCGCGTTCGGCGGACCGCTCAAGAACCAGCAGGCCGTCTCGCACCTGCTGGCGGAGATGGCCACCCGCACCGAGGCGGCCCGGCTGCTGGTCTACGCGGCCGCCGCGGCCTACGACGCCGCTGGCGGCGGCGCTGGCGGCGGCGCTGGCGGCGCTGGCGGTACTGGCGGCGCTGCCGGGAAGGGGCTCGCGGCGAAGTCGGCGATGGCCAAGCTGTTCGCCACCGAGACGGCCCAGTTCGTGGTGGACGCGGCGGTGCAGTTGCACGGCGCCCGGGCGCTGCGCCGGGGTCACCTGCTCGAGCACCTGTACCGCGAGGTGCGCGCGCCGCGCATCTACGAGGGCGCCTCCGAGGTCCAGCGGACGATCATCGCCCGCGAGCTGTACCGCTGAGCGAGTCTGGTGTGGCTAGTCTCAGTGTGGGACGGGCCTGGACCGCAGTGGCGGTTCCCGTGAGACTGAGATCACCACGACGAGGTTGGCGGAGGTGATCGGGATGGCACGGCGAGACATCGAATTCGACGCTGAAGGCGTCACCCTGCGCGGCTGGTTCTACCCCGCGGAAGGGGCGGGCTCGCCCGGGCCCGCCGTGGTCATGGCGCACGGCTTCTCCGCGGTCAAGGAGATGTACCTGGACCGCTTCGCGGAGGTGTTCGCCGCGGCCGGGCTCAACGTCCTGGTCTTCGACAACCGCTGCTTCGGTGCCAGCGACGGGGAACCGCGCCAGGAGATCGACCCCTGGGCGCAGGTCCGCGACTACCGGGACGCCATCACCTACCTGCACACGCTGCCCGAGGTGGATCCGGGGCGGATCGGGATCTGGGGCAGCAGCTACTCCGGCGGTCACGTCCTGGTTGTGGCCGCGATCGACCGGCGGGTCAAGGCCGTGGTGAGCCAGGTGCCGCTGATCAGCGGCCACGCCAACCTGCGCGCGCTAGTCCGGGCCGATTTCATCGCCGGCTACCGCGAGCTGTTCGACGCCGACCGGCTGGCCCGCTTCCAGGGCAAGGCGCCCGGCATGGTGCCCGTGGTCGACAAGGACCCGCTCGCGGCGTCGGCGCTGCCGACGCCGGACTCGTGGGAGTGGTTCTCCCAGACCGGGGAAACCCGGGCGCCGGCCTGGCGGAACGAGGTGACGCTGCGCAGCGTGGAGATGTTCACCGAGTACGAGCCGGGCGGCTACCTGCCCTGGATCAGCCCCACGCCGCTGCTTCTCCTGGTCGCCGCGGGCGATCACCTGGTGCCGTCCGAGCTCGCTATCGCGGCGTTCGACACGGCGCACCAGCCCAAGGAGCTCATCATCATGCCGGGCGGCCACTTCGACGCCTACACCGTGGGCTTCGAGGCCTCCAGCGGCCCAGCCCGCGACTGGTTCCTGCGCCACCTGGGCGGCTAGTCCCGGCCGACGCTCCTGTCACAGCAGCACCGGCATCCCGCGCGGCCTGACCTCGCACCACGCTGTTTCATGATCGCGGGCAGTTCTGGGGTCTATTTGCCCAGAACTGCCCGCGATCATGGTCCGCGCCCGGACCGCCTCGGGTCCGGGCATTGAGGTTGGCTGATGCCTGTGTACCGCGGTGCCCGCGTGAACCGTGGTGCGGGACAGGGAGCCCGTCCGTTCGGCCCGGCCATTCGCCCGCGATCTAGTAACGGACCGGGGTGGAGTAGCGCGGGTCGTGGTGGCTGGCCCAGTACCGGTCGCGCAGCGTGCGGGTGAGCGGGCCGGGTGCGCCGGTTCCGACCGGCTTGCCGTCGACGACGGTGACCGGCATGATGCCGCCGGCCGTGGAGGTCACCAGCACCTCACCGGCAGCGAGCAGGTCGGTGGCGGTCAGCGTGCCCTCATCCACCCGCTGGCCTGCCTCGCGGGCGAGCTCGATCACCGAGCGCCGGGTGATGCCCGCTAGCGTGCCGCGGCCGGGCGTCAGCCAGCGCCCGCCGAAGTAGGCGAACACGTTGTAGCCCGGTCCCTCGGAGACCGCGCCGGACAGGTCGCGCAGCACCACCAGGTCGGCGTCGTGGTCATAGGCGTCGAGCAGGGCCAGGTCGAGGTCCAGCCAGTGGTAGTTCTTGACCGTCGGGTCGACGCTCTGCGGCGGGATGCGGGTGACGTCGCTGATCCACAGCCTGGCCCCCTTCTCCTGCTGCTCGGGACGGCTGACCCAGATGAACGGCACGGCGTAGCAGTAGAACATGCTCCGCGCGGTGCGCAGGTCACGGCTACCCGGAGGCATCCGGCCGCGCGTGCAGGTCATGGACACGTACGCCGCCCGCAGCCCCGCGTGGCGGACGCAGCCGTGCAAGATGTCCTCGATGGCGGCTCGGTCGTGACCGGGATCGAGCCGCAGCCGGGTGATGCTGGCGGCGAACCGGTCCAGGTGGGCGTCGAGCCGGTAGAACCGGCCCTCCCAGACGTGTACCACGTCGTAGGTGCAGTCCGACCGGGTCACGCCCAGGTCCAGTACGGAGATCCTGGCGTCCTCGATGGGGCAGTACCGCCCGTCGATCCAGGCCGCGCCGGACGGCCAGGGCGCGCCGTCTCCGGTCCCGCTCACTCGTCGTCCCGGTGCTCGCGGGCCAGCATCGTCGTGTATCGGCGCATGGCGGTGCGCATCTGCTCGCCGCGGCCGGCCGCCGGATCGGCGCCGAACACGAACGGGAGGAAGCCGCCCGCCTCATCCAGGCCGGTCCGGATCGAGGCGGCGTCATCCGGCGGGTACAGCCGGGCCGGGTCGCCGACGGCCACCCAGCCGATCGGGATCCTGGTCTCTGGCGGCACCACGCAGCCGATGTGGACCGCGCCGCCCAGCGCCACGCTGCTGGCCCGGCCCATCCGCGCGCCGTTGAAGACCATGGCGCCGGTGGCGATGAACACCTCGTCGTCGACCTGGCAGCCGGTCAGGTAGGAGTTCGGACCGGCCAGCACGTGGTTCCCGACCACGAGCCGGTGGCGCGCGGTGCCGCGCAGCACGGCGTGCTCCATGATCACGGAGTTGGCGCCGACCTCCACCGGGCCGCCGTCCGCGGTCAGCACGGCGCCGTGCAGCACGCAGCTGCCTGCGCCCACGCTGACCTGGCCGGACAGGACCGCGGTGGAGGCCACGTAGGCGTCCGGGTGAACCGAGGGCGTCATCTCGCGGTGCTTGATCTCCATCCGCCCACTATGCCCGATCGATCTTCCGGGCCTTCCAGACCTCCTCGCACGGCCATTGCCGCGCCCACTCGATGGTGGCGAGCGGGTGCGAGGGTACGGCATCGGGCCCGGGCCGGAGCTCGAGGAGGTCCTCGACCTCCAGGCCGCAGCGGCGGAGAAGCCGGATCATGTCGCCGTGGCCGAGGTGGAACTCGACCGAGTCGTCGTCGGGCCATTCGAACCGGTGCATGCCGAAGAACGGCCGGAGCAGCCGGTCCGTGGCGGGCAGGTCGTCTTCGTCAGGGATCGTAAGCATGAGCAGCACCGAGTTGACCAGGAAGATCAGCTGGCCGCCGGGACGCAGCAGCCGGGCCGCTTCGGGGATCCAGGCGTACGGATCGCACCAGATGCTGGCGCCATACTCGCTGATGGCCAGGTCGAAGCCGGCATCCGCGAACGGGGCCCGCTCGGCGTTGGCGTGGAAGAGCGGGAACCGGAGCCCGAACCGTTGCTGCAACCCGCGGGCTGTCCGCAGCTGCCCCGGCGAGTTGTCCAAGCCCACCGGGCGGGCGCCCCGGCGTGCCAGCCAGGCTGAGACGTAGCCGGTGCCGCACCCAAGCTCGATGCTGTCGGCACCGTCCAGGCCGGACGGGAGCACCCCGGCCTGAGCCTCGGGGATCCCCCAGATACCCCAGGTCGGCTCGGCGGCGGACCAGCTCCGCAGGCCTGCGGCGGCGTAACTGGACGCCCACTGGTCCCACGCGGCGCGGTTGCGGAGCACATGATCAGCGGTCCCGGTCACATCGGCCAGCATCGACCAGGGCCGGCCCGCCGTCAACCGGGTTTCCCGCCGCGTGGCCTGCGGGCTAGGCGAACTGGGTGAGAGACAGGACGTTCCCGTCCGGATCGGCGAACCATGCCACCTTGTCGCCGCCCGGCGTCGTCCAGACACCGTTCTCGTCCTGGTCCATGCCGTCGTAACGCAGGAACTCGACGCCCTGTCCGGTGAGGCGGCGCGCGGTGGCCGCGATGTCGGCGACCCTCCAGCCGAGCACCGTGTAGCCGGGCCGGGCCACCTCGGCCACTGCCGTCAGGCGGAGCATCGTTCCGTTCGCGTCGAATACGCACGCGAAGTCGTTCTGCTCGGTCACGCGCAGGCCCAGTACCTGCTCGTAGAACGCCCGGGCCCGGCGCAAGTCGGCGGAGGCCGCGAACGCGATGACCTCACCGGCCTGGAGCATGTGTCTCCTGATACGGGGTGGTACCAGCCGGACAGACCCTCGTCGCCGACGCCAACGGCAGGGGCCAGGGGAATGGCAAGGACCCCGGTGAGGCCCGATTCTGACCCGGGCCGGACCGCGCGGGGCTCTGCGTCGCCCCGGGCCTCACCTGGTTCGGGGCCGGGATCGGGATATCGCCCACCGCCCAGCCATGATCCTGGCTCAGCGCGGGCACGCAGCTGGCGAGTCCGGACAGGTATCCCTTCCGCCCGTGAGCGGGCAGCGACCCGTGGCGGGTCTTGTCGCTTACCGGGTCAGACGAGGCCGCCGACTGCTTTTTGCCGTTTCCCGTATCGCTGGGCCGGGAGTGCGTGGGCATCGGTGAGCTGGTGACCGTGAGCGCGTGCGGGGAGACAGCGCGAGGTGGTGATGGCGCCCCTATCGTCTCGTGCGCGAAGTGCTGTATCGGGCTGGGCAGCACGCCGACAAATGCCGCGGCGATGCTGCCCAGCCCGGCTGCTGCCACGGCCAGCGCGGCGGCTTGGGGGAGCCTGCCGCGAGCTGGCCTCTCGGACAGCGAGCGCCGGGCTGACCGCAGGGCAGCGTGCGAGGTGCCGGGCCGGGACGCGAGCCGGGTGAACGCCGTATACGCGGCGTCCTGCCCGGCTAGGTCCCCGGGTTCAGCCGGTCCGGCTACGGCGGCGAGCACGCGCGCCAGGCCATGAAACTCTGGCGGCGCCCCGGGGGGGATAGAGCGCCGCTCCAAGATCATGTCCAGCAGCGGCTCGTCGTGCTCACCGCCGGGCCGGCCGGGGAAGAACCCAGGCATCTCATCATGCATAGCGTCGCGGGCGCTCAAAGTGTTACACCCGCCTGCGCGACCTGGCCGGCCAGCCGGCGCAGGCCGCGATGCGCGGCCACCCGGACCGCCCCAGGGGTCTTGCCCACGATCTTGGCCACGTCACCGGCATCCAGGCCGGCCACCACCCGCAGCATGATGATCTCGGCCTGTTCGCGAGGCAGCGACTTGACCAGATCCATCGCGGCCTGCGTGGCCACCGCCTCCAGCGCCTGGTCCGCGGCGTCGGGGGTAGTGAGTAGCTGCGCCGCCTCGGTCATGTCGAGCGGCACCGACGGACGGCGGTGCCGTGACCGGCCGGCGTCCGCCGCCCGGTTCCTGGCGATGGTGAACAGCCACGCCCGGAAGTCCTGCTCCCCGCCGCGGAAGCGCCGCAGCCCGGTTACCACCTGGATCCAGGTCTCGCCGGCCACGTCCTCGGGCTCGGCCGTGATCACATGCAGGTAGCGCAGCAGCGCCGGCTGCACGTCACGAAAGATACAGGCGAAAGCCGCCTCGTCTCCGGTCCGTGCGTTAGCCAGCGTGACCCCGAACGCCCCTCCGATCACCGATCAAGTATCGGCCCAGCGCACCCGGCGGCGCAGCACAAACGGTAGCGCTTCCGGCACAATCTTCCACTCGGGTCGCTCCCGTCACCGCGGGTAGGGCGGAGCGGCATCCGTTTGGGGCATCCGTTTGGGCTCATGGGCGCGGGGAAGTGGGGCGTGGCTGACCAGAACTCACTCAGAGAGGTGAGCCCATGAGGATAGGTGCAGGCCTTCTGCTCATCGCGGTCGGAGCCGTCCTGCGGTTCGGCATCTCCACCGTGTCGACGCATGGCGTCGCTATCCACACGATCGGTGACATCCTGATGATCGTCGGCGTACTCGGCGTGGTGCTCTGGCTGGTCGTGTCGGCGCCCTGGGGCCGGGGGCGGCGACCCGCCTACCGGGACGACATGCCGGCCTACCGGGAGGAGCCGGCCTACCGCGTACAGAGGTCGGTCTACCGCGCGGACGCCCCGGCCGGCGAGGTTCCGCCGGAGAGGTATCCCGCCGACCGCTACCAGGACCGGTACCGGCGCTGAGGCACCCGCGCCGAGGCACCGGGCGCGAGCGCTGGCCGACGCTGATCACAGGTAGGCTCCGGGCCATGGCAACTCCTGACCCGGGTCTGCCCCGGAACATCGGCGCGCCGGCTACCCGTGCGCTGACCGCGGCCGGGTACACCGAGCTCAGCCAGCTGGCCGGCGTGCCCGCGGCCGAGCTGTCCAAGCTGCACGGCGTGGGACCGAAGGCGGTACGGCTGCTGCAGGAGGCACTCCAGGCCCAGGGCAAGTCTCTAGGCTGAGACCGACCCTCCCGGCCGATCGCCCGTACTAGCCGTAAGGCGCTGATGCCGCGACCCGGCCGGCCGGCGACGGGTAGGTTGGCCTGGTGAGCTTCAACGTCAGCGCGGACGCCTACCTGCGGTTCATGGGGCGGTACTCCGAGCCGCTCGCGGCACAGTTCGCCGACCTGGCCGGGGTCCGCGGCGGCCAGCGGCTACTCGACGTGGGATGCGGCCCGGGCGCGCTAACGGCCGAGCTGGTGAACCGGGCCGGCCCGGATGCGGTCAGCGCGGTGGAGCCGTCCGGATCGTTCGCCGCTGCGGTGCGCGAGCGGCTGCCCGGCGTGGACATCCGGCGGGCTGCCGCCGAACAACTGCCGTTCGGCGATGCCGCCTTCGACGCCGCGCTGGCGCAGCTGGTCGTGCACTTCATGGCCGATCCGGTGGCGGGCCTGCGGGAGATGGGCCGGGTCACCCGGCCGGGCGGCGTGGTCGCGGTCTGTGTGTGGGATCACGCGGGCGGGCGCGGGCCGCTGAACGACTTCTGGAGGGCGGTGCGCGAACTCGATCCGGGCGCCGACGACGAGTCGAACTTGGCCGGCGTCCGCGAAGGCCACCTGGCTGAGCTGTTCGCGCAGGCGGGGCTGGGCGCGGCGGAGGTCACCACGCTGACCGTCCAGGTCCGTCAGGATGGGTTCGAGTCATGGTGGGAGACGTTCACGCTCGGCGTCGGCCCTGCGGGAGCGTACCTGACTTCCCTGCCCGCCGACCGCCAGGACGAGCTGCGCGAGCGATGCCGACGGCAGCTGCCCGAGGGTCCCTTCGAGGTCAGCGCCACCGCCTGGGCGGCGACGATCCGCCCGGATTGAGATTTCGTCACCCTTGCCGGTTAGCCCCGTTCATCCAAGCAGCGGGAAACGAGTCGCGAGCACGCCCAGACTGGCGCGTTCGCCGTCCGTGAGCTCGGCTCTGCCGGTGGCCTTCAGCAGGTAATCCACGTCGTTCCAGCCAACCGGAACCGGTTTCCCGAGGGCGCCGTCAAGCGTCTCCCGGGTGACAGCCAGCCCTGGTCCTGATGGGCCGGCCAGGCTCTTGTCGCCCGCCGCCAGGTCGAGATGGTGAATAGTGGCCTCGACGGCCAGCGTGGCCAGGAAATCGGCGGCGAACAGCACGTGACCCTGGGTCGCAACCTTGACGTCGGCCGGCAGCAATGCTGCGGCATGGGTCGCCGCAGCGGCGGTCTCAGCCCATTGCGCCGCGATGACCAGATCCGACTGGTACGAGGAAGCCACCCGCCGGACGAACCTGGCGTGCCCGGCATAACCTTCGGCACCGGGCCGGAATGGCTCCCAGTAGGAGATGAAGTCGACATCCGGTTCGCCGACCGCCGGGGTCGCGAAGGTGACGAGCGCCCGCTGGGCGTCCAGCAGCATATGGAACAGCAAGTCAGCCCGGCACCAGCCCTGGCAGCGGGAGGGCCGGGCCAGCTCATCGCCACGGAGCTTTCCCGCATCATCGGTCACGGCCTGATAGGAGGCCATCATGGCCACGCGGGCGCGGTCGGCTTCGATGCGGCGCACCAAGCCACGATAAATGACACCAGCTCGGCATTGTCGCCAGGCTCGGTCACCGGGTGGGAGGTTGGGCAGTCCCGGCGTGCTCGGGGTCGCCGGGGCTGTTACCCGGCCCTTGCGGGGGGTCCGTGGCTGTGCAGCACCTTGGTCCTGCCTTTGTTCCAGGCGGTGGTGGTGCCGTCCGGGTTGACGACCAGGGTCCAGCCCCAGCGGTGGATCACGACCTGGTGGTGGAAGGCGCACAGCAGCACGCAGTCCTTGACCGAGGTCGTGCCGCCGTGGGCTTTGTGCCGGGTGTGGTGTACCTCGCACGCGCCGGCCGGCTGGGTGCAGCCGCCGGCCCACTGGCAGTGCCGGTCCCGCAGCAGGACGGCGTTGCGGATCCCCGCCGGGACGGTCTCGGCGTAGCCGATGTCCAGCGGCAGGCTCGGACCGCCGAGGCGGGCGCCAAGCAGGCGGCGGCGCAGGAAACTCGCCAGGCCGCCAGGCCCGGACAGGAGGTCGACCGCTTTGCCGATGACGGCTTGCTCCAGCGCGGCCCAGGCCGCGTCAGGCGCGCCGTCCCGCCGCCCGTCCAGCTCCACGCACAGCCGGACCAGGTCATCCAGCGCGTCCACGTTGACGTCGCCGGTCACGACCGGGGCCATCGCCGCGTCGCAGGCGATCGCCGCGGCGGCGTCCCCGTCCAGCCAGGCCCCATCGCTCGCGCCGGTCTCGGACGCCTTCGCGCGGTGCGCGGCCCACCGCTCCCGGACCCGCGCGGTCCACTGCTCCTGCAGGGCGGAGCCGACGTCGAGCAGCATCAGGTCGGCCAGGGAGATGTGCACCCACGCCTTCACCGGCTGCCCGGCCCGCTCCGGCAGCAAGTTGGCGGCCACTAGCCGCCGCATCGCCTCGGCCAGCGCGTCGTGGTACCGCTGGTCCTTAGTCCGGTCATCGTCCTTCCCGGCTTTGGCGGCCAGCGCGTCCAGCACCCGCCCGGCCAGCTCCGCGCACTCCGGGGTCAGGTCCCCGTGCACCACCCCGGCGCCGCCGAACGTCGCCGCCAGCTTCAGGCCGCGATCCGCGAAGTCCCGGTCCGGGTCCTCATCAGGCCGCTCGGACCGGGTCCGCTCGTACATCTGCGCGGCCAGCGCGGCCAGTTCCTCCAGCCCCAGCCCCGCCGCCGCGGCCGCCAGCAGCACCTCATCGGCGTCGTCCCGGTGCTGCTCCGGCAGCTTCGCCGTCCACAGGCAGATCAGCCGGCCCGCCGGCTCGGGGACCTGCCCCGCGGCCAGCGCGGCCAGCACCTTCGGGTGCGTGCCGGTCCGCCTGGCCCAGGCGATGTGCCCGACGGCGGCGCCCCGGGTGATGTGCGTCTTGTGGATCAGCCAGGACACCGCGCTGTAGTCCGCGTCGTCGGCGTAGCCCTGCCCGGCGGTGAACCCGGCCAGGACAAAGGCCCGCGCCGCGGTCAGGACCGCGCCGGGCTGCTCCAGTTCCCGCAGGCACTCCGCCTGCGTCGCGACCGGGAGCTGAGTAGCGTCCGCGGCGGCCAGGTAGGCCAGCCCGGCGCGGACCATGTCCAGCGCCTCACGGGCACTGGACGGAACGGTCACGGTACCCACCTGGGTCACCTCACTCCGCCGGGACTGGCCGCCGCTGCTGGCGCTACTTGTCGTCCCCGGAGGGCAGGCTTCTAGGATCTGAATTCGATTCTACCGCCCCGCTACGACATTCCCTTGGACAAACACGCTAATTCCCGAAATAGGTACGCCCGGTTGAAACGAGGCACATGGAGCCACGGATCTCATTGAGGAGGTCTCACGCCATAGGGTCGGACGGGCGGGCTGGTCCATGTCCAGGCGGCCTGTCATCGAGGGCAGATTCGGAGGCCCTGGCGTGACCTGGATGTGATAGCGAGGGCCGACGCTGAAGGTATGCGCACTACGGTGCTACGGACGCTGGCCACGGCCGCGGTAGCGCTCGGCCTGGCGTCCGGCTGCACCGGGGCGCCGTCCTCGCAGACAGCGAGCCCGGCGCAGAACCTTGCCGGGCTGCGGGATGTCCGGCCATGCCCCGGGCTTCCGGGTTTCAGCTGCGGGTCACTCATGGTGCGGCTGGATCCGTTTGGACCGGGGGCGCGGCGGCTGGCGCTGCGGGTCGCGGTGTCCGGCGTAGCGTCCGCCCCGCGCGGCGCGTTCCTCTTCCTGACCGGCGGTCCGGGCGAGCCGGGAGTGCCGTTCGTCCCGCGGCTGGAAGGCCGTCTCGGGACGGCGCTGCGCGGGTACCGGCTGGTGATGTTCGACCAGCGCGGCACCGGCGCGGGGGCGCTGGATTGCCCGGCGCTGCAGCGGCGGATGGGCGCATCGGACCTGACGGTGCCCGCGCCGACCGCGGTCCGCTCGTGCGCGGCGGCCATCGGGCCGGACCGGCGGTTCTACGCCACCGCGGATACGGTCGCCGACATCGAGGCGCTGCGGGCGGCGCTCGGCGTGGCCCGGCTCACCGTGGACGGGGTCTCGTACGGCTCCTACGTCGCGGAGCGGTTCGCGCTGGCGCACCCGGGCGAGGTGAGCCGACTCGTGCTCGACTCGGTGGTGCCGAGCTGGAACGTGGACCCGCTGCAGCTGGTGAACATGCGGCTGAGCGCCGCCGTGCTACGCGACGTGTGCGCGGCGCAGCGGTGCGGCTTCGATCCAGCCAGCGACCTGGCCGCCGTGGTCCGGCGGTACCACGACGGGCCCGCGCTGCTCGACATGCTGGTGGCGCTGAGCGTCGGCGATCCGTCTTTCCCCGGTGTCCCCGCCGCGCTCCATGCGGCCGCGGCCGGGCATCCGGACGCGCTCACCGCCTTGATGGCCCGGGTGCACGCGGCGGACGCCGCCACGGCCGGTGAGCTCAGCCAGGGGCTGCACGCCAGCGCGCTCTGCGCGGACATGCCGATGCCGTGGGGCGGCCCGGACACCCCGCTGGCCGACCGGCCCGCGGCGCTGGCCCGGGTGGTCGGCCGGCTCACTCCGGCTCAGGTCTGGCCGTTCGACCGGGCCACCGCGGCGGGCAACGGCTTCATCCAGACCTGCCTGAACTGGCCGCCCTCCCCCGCCCCATCCTCAGGAGCAGCGCGTGCCGAGCTGCCGCGGATTCCCGTCCTGCTGCTGGCCGGCGGGCACGACCTCTCGACCCCGCTGGCCGGCGCGCGGGCTCAGGCCGCGCTGGCCCCGGACGGCCGCCTGTTCGTGGTCCCGACGGCGGGCCACTCGGTGCAGAACCGGGCGGCGGGCGACCCGGCGGAGGCCGAACTCGCCAGGTTCCTCGGCTGAGCTCACAGGCCCGGGCTCACAGGCCCGGGCTCACAGGCCCGGGCTCACAGG
>Ga0335079_10006287_pt1 | contig 13588 bp, 16 predicted proteins | sample Lox_Sample_33_FD_206719 | JGI IMG/M metagenome (GOLD analysis project Ga0335079, IMG submission 206719) | Soil microbial communities from Loxahatchee National Wildlife Refuge, Florida, United States - Lox_Sample_3.3 | ecosystem: Environmental > Terrestrial > Soil > Wetlands | place: USA... | reverse complement strand
CGGTCGGAAACTACTGAATAAATTGGAAACACAGGCCTGGAGATGCAATTGCTGATTTCCGGTTTGGAGGCTTCATGAAGCAACTGAAAGTCGTCATACCGGCCGTCGTCCTGCTGGGTGGGTTTGTGCTTTGCTCGACCGCTTCATACGGCAAAGCTGAATATACCAAAGCCACCAAGAAAGCCTGCGCTTACTGCCATGTGGATGCACAAAAGGCCCCTAAGGAGTTGAAGGACGCCGGCAAATACTACCAAGAACATAAGACGCTCGACGGCTATAAGGAAGCCAAGTAGCCGGCTCATCGGAAAGGAGTGGAGGGCCCATGATGCGAACGGTTCAGCTCGCGATCGCTGATGCCGTCTACGCGAACGCGTTGCGGGATGCCTTAACCCACACTGGTCCCTGGCGCGTCGAAACGGTAGAACGGGCAGACCCGGCCCAGCCCTGCGTGGCGGTTTTGGACGAAACGAGTTTTGCGCGAATGCCCCTCCCGCTCACGCATCCGGAACGGGTCGTTCTCATCAGCCGCCAGGATCCGCAGTTGCTGGCGCAGGCCTGGGACGCGGGGATTGTGTCGGTGGCGTCGGTGGACGACTCGCTGCCCACCGTCTTGCTGGCGATTATGGCCGCGTCGTTGCGGGTTTCGAAAGCTCCACAAGCGCCCAGAGGGATTTCCCCCAATCCGGATGTTGTTGCTGCGCGACTAACCCCACCGGAATCGATTTCCAGATCCAAACGTTGTAGAACGCAATAGTTTGCTGCGCCGAAGTCTTGGTCTCCGGCGTGCATGAATTCTAAGTAGAAACGAGGCGCATCATGCATATCAATTTCACTCCGTTCGCGGTCCTCTGGGGCCTGCTGGCACTGGTGGTGCTGTTCATGGCCGGTTATCGGAAGACGATCAGCACCAAGGAAGAGGACACCCTCCATCTGACGAATCCCGTGGAGGTGAATCACCAGATGGCCATTGCGCATAAGCTGGACGTGATCGACAAGTGGGGCAAGCTGCTGACCGTCATCGCTGCGGTCTACGGCCTTTTGCTAGCGCTGGGGTATACGTACCAGACCTGGATTCAGTCATCGAACCTGGGGATTTAACCCAATGGCGAGCCGGGCACGTCCGCACGGGTCGCTCGGATTTGCCCTCTTCGCGCTGGTAGTGGGCGCGGCGGGAGCGACTCCTGCGACCGCCGCTGAGAAGCCGGTAGAATGCGTCTCCTGCCACGAACAAGGACAGAAGCTCGAGAAGAGCGCGCACGCCGGGTTGACCTGCGATACTTGCCACGAGAGCCACGAGAAATTTCCTCATCCGGACAATATCCCGAAGCCGCAATGCATCACATGCCATCAGGACCAGGCCGACAAGTACGCCGATGGCGTCCACGGACAGGCGCGCAAGCACGGGAATGAAGGCGCGCCCGATTGCGGGATGTGCCACGGGAGCGCGCATGAGCTGCTGCCGCCGAAGTCGGCAGCGTTCCGGAGTTCGGTGGTGGATACATGCGGGCTGTGCCACAGCGACGTCGTGGATCAGTATCGGACGAGCGTGCACGGCAGGGCGCTGGCGCAAGGGATCACGCAAGCACCTCTGTGCACCGACTGCCACGGCGAGCACGACATCCTGAAGCATACCGATGCGGCTTCGCCGGTCAATGAAGCCCACATCCGCGATACCTGCGGGAGCTGCCACGGGAACGTGCGGCTAACACGCGCCTTCGGGTTGCCTTCCGACCGGCTGGTGAGCTTCGATTCTTCCTTCCATGGGCTGGCTTACAAATCAGGCGACCAGACCGTGGCGAACTGCGCAAGCTGCCACGGGGTCCACAATATTCTGCCGTCGACCGATGCAAAATCGACGATCAACACCAAGAACCTGCCGTCGACGTGTGGCAAGTGCCATCCTGGCGCTGGAACCCGTTTCGCGATCAGCCAGATTCACGTCGTGCAGGGCCGGACCGAGCCTCCGGCGGTCAAATGGGTTCGCGAGTTCTATCTGCTAGTGATTCCGGTCACGCTGGGGCTGATGTGTCTGCATAATGCAGGTGACTGGATTCGCAAGACGGTGCGGAAGCGTTTTCGAGCCGTAGTCGCACGGGTGGTGGCCGGTCCTCGCGAGGTGCGCGTGCTGCCGTTCGAGCGTCTGCAACATGCGCTGCTGGCCATCTCATTTATCATGCTGGCTTGGACGGGGTTCGCCCTGAAATACCCGGACCAGTGGTGGGCGCGGCCGTTGCTCCTGATGGAAGGGAAATGGCCGGTCCGGGGAGTGCTGCACCGGACCGCCGCGGTCATGTTCCTGGCGACGGCGATCACGCACTTGATTTCGATCATCGCGAACCATAGATTGCGCCGCCATTGGAAGGAGATGCTGCCCAAGGCGCGTGACGCGCGCGAGGCGCTCTCCGGGTTTGCATACAACCTTGGCCTGGGCCATGAACCGCCGGCACGCTCCTCGCATTCCTACATCGAGAAGGCGGAATATTGGGCGCTGATCTGGGGTACGGTGGTGATGGCCGGCACCGGGCTGTTGTTATGGGCGAACAATCTGGCATTGAAGCTTTTTCCGAAGGTCTGGCTGGACGTGGCGACCTCGATTCACTTTTATGAAGCGATTCTGGCCGCCGCCGCGATCGTGATCTGGCACTTTTATTCGACGATTTTCGATCCGGATGTCTACCCGCTGGACACCGCGTTTCTGACCGGGTTTAGTGTAAAGAAGGAGGCGGCAGCGCATCAGAGGGAGGAAGCGGCTGAAGTGATGGACCCGCACGCCGCGACCGAAGCACACGATCAGCAGGAAGCGCCGGCCGCTGGAGACTAAACCCCGACATGACGCCCGACAATCCGAACCGCATTGGCCCACGCTGGCTCTCACCCATCATTCATCTGTCGAATAACTGGATCAGCCTGACCGGCGTGGTGATCGTGACCACGGCCACTATCTTGTGGCTGTTTCTGTTGCCTACAACCTTACGTGGGACCGAGAACCCGTATGAGGGAATCCTCGCGTACCTCGCGCTGCCTGGGCCGTTTTTTATCGGCTTGATTCTGATCCCGCTGGGCATGTGGCTCCGGCGGCGGCGCGAAGGCCGCGCCGCGATCTATCCACCGAGCTTTCCGAGACTGGCGTGGAGCAATCCGGAATTGCGGCGCTTGACGTATTTCATCGGGGCGACGACGATCATCAACTTGGTTGTAGCCAGCCAGCTGACCTACGGCGCCGTGGGATACATGGATTCGGTGACGTTCTGCGGCAAGACGTGCCACAACGTGATGCAGCCGGAATTCACGGCTTACCAGAACTCTCCGCATTCGCGGGTGGAATGCGTGAAGTGCCACATCGGGCCGGGGGCGTCGTGGTTCGTGCGGAGCAAGCTGTCGGGCGTCGGGCAAGTCGTCGCGGTCACCTTCAACACGTATCCGCGTCCGATTCCGACGCCGGTGCGAAACCTGCGTCCGGCGCGGGAGACCTGCGAGGCGTGCCACTATCCGCAGAAGTACGGCGAGGACCGGGTCGAAATCCTTCCGAAGTTCGCCGACGACGAGGCCAACACGAAAACCGAAACGGTGCTGTTGATGAAGATCGGCGGCGGTAATCATGGGATCGGGATCCATGGAACGCACTTGGGACCCGGCGTAAGGATCCGATATAAACCCTCAGACGAAAGCCGCCAAACGATCCCATGGGTGGAGTACGACGGGCCCGACGGTAAGCGCGTCTATGCTGTGAAGGATGCGAAGACCGACGGGCTGCCGGTCCGCGAGATGGATTGCATGGACTGCCACAACCGTCCGACCCACACCTACGAACTGCCGGAACGGGGTTTGGATAATGCCATGAATGCCGGGCTGATCTCGCCGACACTGCCGTTCGCGAAGAAAAAGGCGCTGGAAATTCTGAAGGTAAGCTACGCGTCCCGCGAGGAAGCCGCGCACCGCATCCCGCAGGCATTCGAGGAGTATTACCAGAAAAGCTACCCCGCGGTCTGGGCGCAGCGGCGCTCGGACGTGGCGGCTTCGGCGCTCCAAGTATATGCGCTCTGGAGCCGGAACATTTTTCCGGACATGAAAGTGACCTGGGGCAGCTATCCGAATAATCTCGGTCACATGGATTTCCCGGGCTGTTTCCGCTGCCATGACGGCAGCCATACCACCACCAAAGGCGATCAGGCGATCACGCAAGATTGCAACGCATGCCACAACCTGTTGGCCATGGATGAGAAATCGCCCAAGATCCTGACGGATCTCGGGGTGGCGGACGCCCCGCACCAGTAACTTCCAGCCCACAGTCATATGCATCAAAGAGCTATACTGATGCATATGAGCGCTACGCGGACGACTTTGAATATCGATGACGATCTGCTGCGCCAGGCTCGGGAGTATACGGGAATCCAGGAAAAGACTTCCTTGATTCATACCGCGTTGCGCGAGTTGATCGCCCGGGAAGCGGCCAAGCGATTGGCGGCGCTCGGCGGCTCCATGCCTGGATACCGTCCAGGCCGCCGGCACAGGAGTGAAGCCGGAAAATGATTCTGGCGGACACGTCGGTGTGGGTCAACCATCTTCGCCGGGCAGATCATGATCTCGCCCGGATGCTTCAGGCGGAGAGCGTCGGTTTGCATCCGTTCATCTTGGGTGAGCTGGCGGCCGGAAACCTGCGGAATCGGGCGCGAGTGCTTTCCTACTTCACCTCTCTCCCCGAGTTGGCGATCGCTCCCGAAAACGAAGTACATTATCTTCTTCAGTCGCGGCGGCTCTGGGGTTCGGGTCTGGGCTGGATCGATCTGCATATCCTGACCGCCACTAAATTGTCGGGCTGGGATTTGTACACCGCGGATCACGCAATGAACGAAGCCGCCGTACGGCTGCAGATTCGGCGGGTGCCGCTGTAGCGGGATTGGCGCGAGCGCCATGCGGCTTATGCCACAGTGGGGAAGTGCACGAGATTTTCGGGATCCTTCGTCCAGGCGCGTATGTCCTCGATCTGGGCAGCCGGACGGGGAGTTTTTCGAGCGAAGGACTAGCCTGCACGACGGTGTGCGTGGATGCGGAAGTGCCGGGCTCGCATCCCCGGCTGTTTGTTGCCGCGCGCGCCGAGGCGCTGCCGTTTCGCGACGGCCAGTTCACCGCGATCATCTCCAATCACAGCCTGGAACATTTTGAAGCGCTGCCGGCGGCTCTTGCGGAGATCGGACGCGTGGTCGCGCGGGACGGCTACGTCTACGCGGCGGTGCCGGATTCCTCCACCGTGACCGACCGGATCTATCGCTGGCTGGGACGGGGCGGCGGGCACGTCAACAGTTTTCGGTCACCCTCGGCACTCAGCCGGCGCCTGAGTGAAAAGACCGGGCTGCCGCATGCCGGGACGCGCGTGCTCGGCACGTCGCTGTCATTCTTAAACCGAGCCAACATCCCGGGAAAGCGGCAGAAGCTGTTATGGCTGTTCGGCGGCGGATCGGAACGCGTGCTGCGGGTGCTGACCTACGCATTCCGGCTGCTGGATCGAATGTTGCGGACGCGAACGTGCGTCTACGGGTGGGCCTTCTATTTCGGATCGGGTCTGCAAATCGAGACCGCTACCTGGACGAATGTCTGCGTGCGATGCGGGTCAGCGCATCCCTCGGCCCGGCTTCGCAAGGAAGGATTCGTAGCGGGCAGAGCATTCCGATGCCCGCAATGCGGCGCCAGGAACTATTTCACGCGCGACGAAAAGTATACGTTTTTGCGCTAAGCGCAGGTCTCACTCCAACGGTAGCCCGGATTCTTTCAGTGCGCGCCAACCACCGTCAAGAGAAATGGCATTGGTGTAGCCCATCTGTTGCAGGTTGTCGGCGACCAGCGCGGAGCGGAAGCCGCCGCCGCAGTAGAGCACCAGTTTGGCCGATTTGTCGGGCACCTTGGTTTCGATGTCTCGTTCAATGATGCCCTTGCTGAGGTGCAGCGCGCCTTTGACGTGGCCGGCCGCAAACTCGCTTTCTTCGCGCGTGTCCACCAGAATGTGAGGCTCGGACCCGGCGACCATTTTCTTGTAGCCGTCGATGTCGATTTCCTTCACGCGCGACTTGGCGTGGTTCACCAGCTTCAAAAATCCGGGGTTGTGCGGCATCGATTACTCCACGCGGCGGATCTTGGCACCCACTTGGGCCAGTTTCGCCTCGATTTTCTCATAGCCGCGATCGATGTGGTAGACGCGATCGATCACGGTTTCGCCGCGAGCCACTAGAGCGGCAAGTACCAGCGAGGCGCTGGCGCGGAGATCGGAAGCGATCACGCCGGCTCCCGTCAGTTCACGCGGCCCGGCGACGATGGCCTGCTTGCCATCGAGCCGGATGTTGGCGCCCATGCGCGCCAGTTCCTGCGCGTGCATGAAGCGGTTTTCGAAAATCGTTTCCAGGATGATGGCGATGCCTTCGGCCTGCGTCATCAAGGCCATGTACTGGGCCTGCAAATCGGTGGCGAAGCCGGGATATTCTTCGGTGGTGATATCGACCGAGCGAAGGTGGCCTCCGCCGCGGACACGCAGAGTGCGGCTGTCCGGCTGCATCACCTCGATGCCCGCCTGCTGCAGTTTCGCCACGAGGGCGCCGACGTGGTCCGGGACACAACCCGTAACCGTCAGATCGCCTCCCGTGATCGCGCCGGCGATCAGGAACGTGCCGGCTTCGATGCGGTCGGCAATGACCGTGTGTTCAGCGCCGCCCAACTGCGAGACGCCTTGAATGCGGATGGTGGAGCTGCCGGCGCCCTCGATTTTGGCGCCCATTTTCGTCAGCAGATCGGCCAAATCCGAAACTTCCGGCTCGCGCGCAGCATTACGGAGAATCGTCTCGCCTTTGGCCAGCACGGCCGCCATCATGAGATCTTCCGTGCCGGTGACGGTGATGCGATCGAAATGCACCACCGCGCCGCGCAGCCCATCGGAGGCTTCCGCTTCGATATAGCCGTGGGATTGGTGAATGCGCGCGCCCAGTTGCTCGAGCCCGAAAATGTGAAGATTGATCGGCCGGGCGCCGATGGCGCAGCCGCCCGGCAGCGAGACGCGGGCGCGCCCGCTGCGTGCCACCAGGGGGCCGAGAACCAGGCTCGAGGCTCGCATCGTCTTTACCAATTCGTAAGGCGCTTCCGGGCACACGATGCGCTGCGTTTGCAGTTGAACGTTCTCCCCCTCGGCCTCGACTTTAGCGCCGATGTCCACGAGCAGGCGCTGCATGGTGCGGATGTCGCGAACGCGAGGAATGCGTTTCAGTGTGACAGGCTGATCGGTGAGCAGCGCGGCAGCGAGCGCCGGCAGAGCGGAATTCTTCGATCCGCCGATCGCGATTTCTCCACGGAGAGGCGTCCCGCCCGTGATGACGAATTTATCCATGAATGCCTTCGGTGTTTTTCAGAGCTTCAGAGATTCGGCCGCCGGCCTCGGCGAGGCGGCGTTCGGCTTGATCCCGCGTGAGCTTCGCTTTGCTCATGAGAATGGCGACCGCCACGTTCTCCCCGGCGGCAGCTAACAGTTCCGCGGCCGCTTGTCTGGAGACGCCAGCCGCCTGAGCTACGATCCGGCGAGCGCGGTCCAGCAGCTTCGCATTCTTTGGTTCCACGTTGACCATGAGATTTCCGTAGACGTAGCCCATCCGGATGAATGCGGCAGTGCTCAGCATATTGAGCACAAGTTTCTGGGCAGTGCCGGCCTTCAGGCGCGTGGAGCCCGCGACGACTTCGGGGCCGGTGAGAGGCGTGATCGCGATATCGGCCGCGCGCGCCAGCTCGGAATCGGGGTTGGCGCTGATGCCGACCGTAACCGCGCCCAGCTTGCGAGCCTCTGCTACCGCTCCGAGCACGTACGGAGTTCTTCCGCTGGCTGCGACGCCGGCGAGCACGTCCCGCGAGGTGAAGCCGTGCGCGAGCAGATCGCGGGCGCCCATCGTGCGATCATCCTCGGTCGCTTCGGTCGCGTGGCTCAGCGCGGCCTCGCCGCCGGCCATAATGCCTTGGACCCAGTCGGGAGGAACGCCGAAGGTGGGCGCGCATTCGGATGCGTCCAGCACGCCGATGCGGCCGCTGGTTCCTGCGCCTATATAGAACAATCGCCCGCCGCCGCGAAAGGCTGCCACGATGGCATCCACGGCGCGGGCAATCGCGGGGAGCTCGCGGCCGACGGCATCCGCGACAGCCCGATCTTCCGCGTTGATGACGCGGAGGACTTCTTCGGTCGGCAGAGCGTCAATGGACGCCGACGCCGGATTCGGCTGTTCCGTGGGAAGTTTTTCGAGCATTAGCCGCGATTGCGCGGAACCTGGAAAACTAATTATATTTCGCGGCGAGCCAATAACCGAGCCGCGTCTGGACGCGGGCCACATCGGGACGGCCGGCAACCGCAACCGTGATGTGATGGAAGCCGCCCTCCTCTTTATCATTCGGGTTATAACTGATCAGATATTGGCTATGTAGCTCTTCGCCGATTTTCGAGATTGCTTCTTCCAGCCCCCTTTGCCGCGTGAAGCCGAACTCGCTGCCGCCAGTCCCTTTCGTGAACAGCTCGACCGGGTTGTCCTTGAAGATGGCCTTGGCATCCTTAAATAACTCGATCATCAGCGGAAGAAATTGGGCGCGTTCGTTAAGTCCATACGCCTGATTCACTGTCGTGGGTGTGGCGACATTGCCGCCCGGCATCGGATACGCCGCCGCCGGCTGTTGAACTGGTCGCGCCGGCTCAGGCGGCGCCGTCAGGGTGCCCACGAACCGCGACATGTCCACGGCGTAAAAGACGACGTTCGCCAGTTGCAGGCCGATCAACGCCTCGCGGGCGCGGCTCTCGCTGCTGAGATCGCGCGTCTCGCCAATCAGTAAAAGAATGCGGCGACGATTGGGGGGCCGCGAGTCGAGCATCCGGCCGGAATCGACCACCGCGTCAATCATGCGGCTGGCTCGGCTGCCAGGCATAATCGATTTGACCGCCTGCATAATCTTCTCCGGATCCGATGTGAAGTCCTGCAGCTTGCGAATCCGCGAGTCATAGGCGACAACTGCGGCCTCGCCCTGATCGCCGATGACGAGCGGTGTAATCAGGTTGCCGATCTTCTGCACCTGCGGCAGGATGGCTTGCACCTGAGCATTCGCCTGAATCGCAATCACGAGCGAAATCGGCTGGTAGGCGATGTCGACGTGAATGTTCTGTTCTTTGTCGTTGTCGAAGAGATGAAACTGCTCCGGCTGGATCCCGTTCACGTAGTTTCCAGCTCGGTCGAAAACTGTCACCGGCGCCACAACCAGGTCAGTGCTGACGCGGAAGGGAGGAGGCACCTGGACGGGTTCGTCGCGGCTTTGAGCGAGGAGGAACGAACCAAGCAGTACGATCGCGAACAGTCGCATACTACTCCTGGCGGGCCGCGGCGTGCTCGGTATGCCCGCGCAGTAATTCCAGCACGTGCGGCACCACTTCCACGATAGCATCGAGCGACTCGACGGCGCCGCGCGGCGACCCCGGCAGGTTGACGATTAAAACGCGCCCGCGCGTCCCCGCGACCCCGCGCGACAGCACGGCCAGAGGCGTGGATTGCCGTCCGCGGGCGCGCATGAGTTCCGGCAGGCCGGGAATTTGGCGATCAATCACGGCCGTGGTGGCCTCGGGCGTGACGTCGCGCGCCGCCAGACCGGTGCCGCCGGTGGTAAAAATCGCGGAGACCTGGCCTCCATCAGCCAACGACGCCAGCCGCGCCGAAATGCCGACAGCTTCGTCAGGCACCACCTCGGTCACCGAGACTTTCCAGCCCAGTTGTTCCAGGCGTTCACGGACCGCCGGGCCGGAGCGGTCGATGCGGGTGCCCGCCGCGACCGAATCGCTGATGGTGAGGACGGCTGCGTGCGTCACCGCTTGTCCTCGCGGCGGAAATCTCCGCTCTTGCCGCCCGTCTTCTCTAATAAATAGAGGCGTTCAATTGAAATCGATTTGTCCAGCGCTTTGGTCATATCGTACACGGTGAGAGCGGCGATCGAGGCAGCGGTGAGCGCTTCCATCTCGACGCCCGTGGGCCCGGTGGTCGCGGCGCTCGAGACGATCCGCACTCCCTCCTTTTCGAGCGAGACCTCGACGTCCGCATGCGTGAGCATCAGCGGATGACACAGAGGGATCAGGTCGGAAGTCCGCTTGGCGGCGGCTATACCGGCAATCCGCGCGATCTCCAGCGGATCGCCCTTTGGATTGTCAGGCAATTTGCGCAGCACCTCCGGATCGATGCGGACGAAGGCGTGAGCGCGCGCCGTTCGGCGCGTTTCCGGTTTGGCGCTAACATCCACCATCCGGGGGCTTCCGGCGGAATCGTAATGCGAGAGTTTCTTCATTTCAGCAGAACCTGAATGAGTTCGCCCATCGGATATTCGGCGCGAGCGGGATCGGCGACCAGATAGGCATTGGCGCGAGTCATAGCCGGAACGTCTCCCGAGCCGCTCCAGCGCAGCGGCGTCACTTCCGTCCCATCGGCATTGAGGCATGCGGGAAGGAAGCGCGTCAACCCCGGCTTGTGGCGGAACTCACGAGTGAGCCGGGCGAACGGCATATGCAACGGGACTTCTTCCCGTCCCGACAGCAGCTCCAGCGCCGCGCGCGCAAAAATCTCGAATGTAACCATCGTCGACGCCGGATTCCCCGGCAGGCCGAAGAAGAACTTGTCGCGGGCGCGCCCGAAGACCAGCGGCTGCCCCGGTTGGATCAGGACGCGATCGAAGTAAAATTTCGCCCCGACACTTGCCAGCACCTTCTCGACTACGTCGTATTTGCCCGCGGACACACCGCCGGACAGCAGCAGCAGGTCAGCGGTCAGACCCTGCTCGATCAACTCGCGGGTGTGTGCTTCGGTGTCACGCGCCACCGGCAGAATGCGCGGCACGCCTCCGGCGCGGCTTACCTGGGCTGCCAGCGAATAGATGTTCGAATTGCGAATTTGAAATTCGCGCGGCGTCTCGCCGACTTCGACGATCTCGTCGCCGGTTGCAATCAGCGCCACGGATGGTTTGCAGTAGACCGAAACGGCGCCGCGGCCAAACGTGGCGAGCACGGCGACATCCGTGTAGTCGAGGCGCTTCCCTCGATGCAGCACCACTTCCTGCGCGGCGGCTTCGCAGCCGCGTGGGTTGATGAACTGGCTTGGCTCCGCGGCTCCGTCGATTCGGACGCGTCCGTTGACGCGGCTGGTATGTTCGACCATGACGATAGCATCAGCCCCGGCCGGGACCGGGGCGCCGGTCATGATCTCGACGGCTTGACCGCGCTCCACCTGCCCTTGAAAGAGCTCGCCGGCGCGGACTTCTCCGATGACCTCGAGTTCGCCCGGCAAGTCGGCGGCACGGACCGCAAATCCGTCGCGAACCGAGCGGGAGACCGCCGGCGTATCGCGGTCCGCTGCCACATCTTCAGCCAGCACCCGCCCGGCGGCATGTTCCAGGTCAACCCTTTTCTGCGCAGGTGCCCGCCGCAGTTCACGGACGTTGGCGCACACGCATTCGCGGGCTTCGAGAAACGAGAGCGAAGGCACAGAGTTATTCTATCGTGGGGCTGATTGCCAATCGGCAGCAGGCTGGCAGCTTGGCCCTACTCCGACTCTTCGCTTTCGTCGGCGTTGGCGCGGCGGACGATTTCGAGTTCCTGGTGATACCGCTTTTGCAGCATCCTACGGTAGGCCCGCAGAGACATGCCAGACTCGGCCGCCTGAGCCGTGAGCCGGTCCTCGGCGAGTTGAATCCCCGCCCGGATGCGATCGCCCGCCCACTGCTGAAATTCCGGGTTGTATTCGAAGCCGGATGTCCACAGCGCCGGCAGTGCGCGCTGATAGTTGTCGGGAAGCCCGAGTTGCTCGAACGGGAAACTCGAAGCCCAGTCTCTGTGATAGCCGATCTGCATGTTCGACGGGTTGACCGAAACCTGTGCGTGCGTCACGCAGTTATTCGCGGCAATGTGATAGCGGCTGCGCAGCATCTCGGTCAGCATCGCAGCGGCGCGAAGCTGGGCGGGGCTCATTTCCGCTTCCACCTGCCCGGGTTGCGTGCGCGCCTCAATGGACACACCGAAGAAGCTTTGGTTGAGATTCAGGTACAGCCATCGATCGTCCGCCCAAACGGAGTTGCCCGAGTGGTTGGCGGCATCGGTCTCCGCGACCACGCGGTAGACTCTTCCAAACCGGTCGATCAGGAAATGATAAGCGTGTTTGCGGCGCACGTACTCGAGTAAGGACTCGTCGATCTTTTTCAGAACGCGGTTCTGGTCGGCCTCGAACGGCGCCAGCCGGCTTTCGGTCGTATGGAAAACAATGCCGGCCGGCTCAGTACGCCGCACGCCTTCCGACTGTGCCGCCTGATCTAACGGGAAAGCGACGTACGACCGAGGATGATTCGCGACCAGGTAATGGTTGTCGATTCTGAGCCCGTTGCTGTAGACCTCTGAAGCGGCGGTCTTCTCCACCTGCCACACATCGGACGGTGCGGTGTGTTGCGCCACCACGGCCGCGTGCTCGATTGGTTTGATGGAGGGCAGAACGGGTTGGAGCGGCTTCGCCGACGGAAGGAATAAGACGGCCGAAAGACTCGCGCTGACTCCGACTAGCAGGATGAGCCCGGCGACACGCCAGGGTATGTTGTAGCTCTTCCAACGCAGACGCGGCGCGACCTGTTGCAGGAATTTTAGTCGTTCAACGGGATCGTCGATGTGCTTGGCGCAAGAGTCCGCCACTCGCGCGGAATACCGCCAGAACGATCCAGATGTCCCGTCCGTAGTTTGATTGGGCGTCGCCGGCTCCTGAGGTTTCGCCAGGCTGCGTTCGGTGTTTGGGCGGCTCAACCAGCTTGCGCGTTTGGCAAATGGCACGGCTATGGGTCCCACTGCCTCGCAGCAAATCGGGCAGCACTGTAAATTGCATGCTAGCGAGGCGGTCGGGAATGAAGCAAGAATACCGATGGCACAGACGTCGAGTTATCTGAAGTTAACAGTCCGACGCATGACCCAGTACTCTCATAGCTCGGTCAACCTAACTAACGATGGACTATTATTCAAACGCATCAGACTCCTAATATGCTAACTACGCGCCGGGCAGCCTGCGTGCTGTAGGCGTTGAGCCGGAGTTGCATGGAACGCGGCCTTTCGCGGGTTCCAGGCGCTAGTGGGAGACGGAAAGACGGCAGGAGTCCACATGCTAAAGAAATGGTTCACACCTCTTGAAGAAGAAGCGCCAGAGACGGTAGCGGCTCGGACCGCGCCGGGCGATCACACCCAGACGGTGACCGCATCCGTTGAGGATCCCTTCCCGGCCGGTGCACCGCCGGCGATGCCGCCGATCGGTGTGCCGCTGGGTCGTTACAGCGCTTTCGATCAGATCTATCAGACAGCCATCAACAAGCTGCCGCGGATCTCATACAATATCTTAAAAGTGGTCGAGATGGTGAACAGCCCCCATCTGGCCGGAATGTCTTCCGAAGCCAAGCGCTCTTCGTTGCTGATGGCTCTCGACGCCGCGGGTGTCGCGGTCGAAGACGTCCTCCAGGACGCCGTGCTCCGGCAGCGGACGCTGACCGAGTACGAGGAAGGGCAGAAGGCCCGCCTCAAACACTT
>Ga0335079_10006285_pt1 | contig 13592 bp, 14 predicted proteins | sample Lox_Sample_33_FD_206719 | JGI IMG/M metagenome (GOLD analysis project Ga0335079, IMG submission 206719) | Soil microbial communities from Loxahatchee National Wildlife Refuge, Florida, United States - Lox_Sample_3.3 | ecosystem: Environmental > Terrestrial > Soil > Wetlands | place: USA... | reverse complement strand
TTTTCGGACGCGCATTCGGGTTTTTCGGACAATGAGCAGCACGAGATTGGACACTGAAGGCCTCCGCGAGGAGCGTCAATGCAGGACGAGGTCGTGCTCTTCGTCGTGAGTCTCGTCGGGGACTTCGCGCCACATGTCTTCGGGAACGTCAGACGGAGCTAGTTCTTTGTGCGGCGCAGGGACTGGCTTGGGCGGCGCTCCGGGTTTGGAGTACTGGAGCAGAGGGAGCAGGGGAATCATCAGCAGAAAGACGACGGCCATGAGCCAGAAGGCCTCGACGAAGGCGAGCATCGAAGCGTGCTGCTGCACGAGTCCATAAATCGCGGCCAGGGATTTGCGCGCGGCCGTGACGGCGTCTGTCCCGTGAGCGTAGAAGTTTGCCTGCATGCCGCGCAGCAGGTGCGTGGTCGGCAGGCTTCCTCGTGTAACATTGGCGACCAGCTGATTTTGATGCACCTGCGTCCGGCGGGCGAGGAAAGTGGTCATGATCGCGATGCCCACGCTGCCCCCGATATTGCGCATCAGGTTGAAGATGCTGGTGGCATTGCCCATCTTTTCCGGCTGGATCTTGGACATCGACAGCGCCATCAGCGGAATGAACAGAAAACTCAGCGCGACTCCCTGCAGAACCTGCGCCCAGAAGATGTCCCAGAAGCCAGCGTAGAGATTGAGGCCCGAGAGCTGGAACATGGTGATGGAGCCGAGAACCAGTCCGACCACGAGCAGGCGGCGAGGATCGGTTTTCGTCGTGAGATGCCCTGCCAGAGGCGTAAACAAGAGCGCTCCGACTCCTCGTGGGGAGAGCGCCAGACCCGAATTATAAGCGGGGTATCCCATCAGCGTCTGCAGGTAGAGCGGCAACAACACCAGGCTCGCGTAGAGAACAAAACCGAGCATACCGATGAGGAAGACGCCTGCGGCGAACGAGCGGTTCTTCAATACGCGCAGATCGACAACGGGATGGTCGGTCGTCAATTCCCGGACGATCAGCGCGGCGATTCCAAACACGCACAGAACGGTGAAGAATTGAATGTAGGGAGACGAGAACCAGTCTTTGCGCTGGCCGGTATCGAGCAGAACCTGAAGTGATCCGATCCCGAGCGCGAGGAATCCGATGCCCCAGAGATCGACCTTGCCCTTACCGCGCTTGACGTAGTGCGGATCGAACACGAAGCGGTTCATCAGTACGAGCGAGAGTGCGCCGACCGGCAGGTTGAGGTAAAAGATCCAGCGCCAGCTGTAGTTATCCGTGATCCATCCGCCAAGCGTCGGCCCGAGAATCGGCGCGAGCAGGATGCCGATACCGAACGCCGCCATCGCGTGACCGTGGCGCTCTTTGGGGAATGTTTCCAGCAGAATCGCCTGGGCCAGCGGCTGAAGTCCGCCTCCCGTCAAGCCTTGCAAGACGCGGAAGACGATCAGCTGCGGTAGTGACGTTGCCAGGCCACAGCAGAGAGATGTGATCGTGAATCCGGCAACGCAGGTCAGCAGCAGCCGCTTGCGTCCCATGTGATTCGCCAGCCATCCCGAGATTGGCAGCACGATCGCATTCGAGACCAGGTACGAGGTGACGACCCACGTGCCTTCTTCGTTCGTCGAGGCGAGATTGCCGGCAATGTGCGGGATCGAGACATTGACGACCGTAGTGTCGAGCACTTCCATGAAGGTCGCCAGCATCACGGAGAACGTGACGACCCACGGATTCACCAGCGGTTGCGGACGGGCGTCTGCCGACGCGGTCACAGGTTCCGCTCCTTAAACTTTCACTCTAGGTTGTGGGGGCGGGAAAATGCCGTGATAGGAATCACAAGGGGGTGTGCATTGAAAAGAGAAAGCGCGGATGCGATCCGCGCTCTTGGTGTTCTAAACGTTTCGCGAAACTATTGCAGATGGTTCAATCGCATCGGCGACGCGTCGGCCGAGTCGCTCTCAGTACGCGGGCTCATCGACACTACGATGTATTCCCGCTCCTGGCTGTCGACGCCATCCATGTGCAGCAGGATGTTGCCCTTCTCGATGCGGAATTGCGCCCTCTCGCCTACCGGCAGAAGAGCCGCGTGCTTCGCGCTCTTCGGACGGATGTGGAAGACCACGCTGTCAGACTCCAACTGATACACCTGGCACTGAGGCTCTTGCGCCTTCTGCGAAGCATGGCACGGGACAGAATCCATCTGTAGAAGCTTGCCGGTCTGAAGTGGCTTGGGTTCCTGGGTCCAGGCAAACGACGCACATAGTATGAGTGCAGCACACAAGAATGACTTTCGAATCATGAATCCCTCTTCTTTTTGGGGTTTTTGTTCCGTGAGTATTGTCTCGGCGTTTGCAGGGAAGTTGCAGATCACGTCGGTAATCGCGAAGAGATTACGAAAAAAGGTCCTTCACTACCGGGGATACGGAGGAAAACTGACGATCAGATCGCTAACGCTCGATTAGCTCTTCCAGCGTATTGAAGAATGCCGGGTAGGAGATCGCTGCGGACTCTGCGCCACGAATCAGCGTCTCGCCTTCGGCGCGCAGCGCTGCCACCGCGAACGCCATGGCGATGCGGTGATCGCTGAATGAGTCGAGCTCAGCGCCATGGAGCGTCTGGCTGCCGGGGATCTTGAGGCCGTCTTCACGCTCCTCCACTTGCGCACCCATCCGGCGCAGATTCGTCGCTAGGGCGGCGATGCGGTCCGATTCCTTTACGCGCAGTTCTTTCGCGTCACGCACCTCAATTCCCTGCTCCGTATACGGCGCGATCGCTGCGAGCACAGGAATCTCGTCGATGAGAGCGGCACTATCGCCTCCGGAAAGCGTGGCACCCTTGAGCCCGGCGCCCTCGATCTGCAGAGATCCCACGAGTTCGCCATTGACCTCTTCGAGCTGCGTGACCGAAATGCTTAGTCCCATCTGCATCAGGATGTCGAGCAGGCGGGCGCGCGTGGGGTTCATCAGCAGGTTGGGCACGACCAGCTGTGATCCGGGGAAGAGCGCTGCGGCGCAGAGAAAAAATGCTGCGCTTGAAATGTCGCCGGGGATACGGGTTTCGACCCCGCGCAGCCGCTGGCCGCCGCGAATGCGGACTTCGCTGCCAGCCCCCGCGCCTTTCCGCTCAAGTTTTACGCCGAAGGCACGGAGCGCGACTTCGCCGTGATCGCGGGTGCGCAATGGTTCTTCGACTCGCGTTTCGCCGTCGGCAAAGAGTCCAGCAAAGAGCAGGCACGATTTTACTTGCGCGCTGGCAACGGGCATCTTGTAGTCGATGGGTTTGAGCGACGTGCCGGTAATGCGCAGCGGCGGCTTGCCTTGCTGCGATGCGATCTGGGCTCCCATGGCCGAGAGCGGTTTGATGACGCGTTCCATGGGGCGGCGCGAGAGCGATTCGTCGCCGATCATCTCACTGGTGAAGTGCTGTCCCGAGACGATGCCGCTGAGCATGCGCATAGTCGAGCCAGAATTGCCGCAGTCGAGTGCAGTTGAAGGCGCGGCGAGTGTCAGTCCACGGCCTTGCACTTCGATGGTGTTTTGCCCTTCGGGTTTGCGCTCCCAAGTCACGCCCAAGGCGCGCATACAGCCGAGCGTGCTGGCGCAGTCGGCGCCGGTCGAATAGTTTTCGAGGCGGGAAGGGCCCTCTGCGATTCCGGCCAGCATCGCATAGCGGTGGGAGATCGATTTGTCGCCGGGCAGTTCGACACTGCCGCGGACAGTGCGCGCCGGGCGCATGACGACTTCGGACTGGATTTTCATTCTTTGATCAATATAGCTGAAGGGGAATCGAGTGACGTTCGACGCCAGCGCTCAATGGCGTCCTCCCGAAGGACCGCGCTTTCACCAGCGGGCCGAGGGATCTCCCGTGGCACACAGCCTGCTAGGGGAGACCCTTCGCTCCGCCTGAAGAACGGCTGCGCTCAGGGTGACGCCACAAACAAGAATCGGAAAACAAAACCGGGCCGCCGGGCATATCAGAAGTTCTCAGGCCAGAGCCTTGGCCTCGGCTCTGGCTTCTTTCAAGATATCGGCGGGAACTTCCTTCATCGCGACGCAGAATTCGAACATGGGCGTCTCCGTGCCGCGTCCCCAACGGGCAACTTCCCAATGCGCGCGCACGAACTTCACCTGCGGATGCGCCGTCAGGTCGAGCAGCAACGGAGTATCGCCGGCGTAAAACACTTGCGGAAAGACCGCGATGGATTTCGGCTCCCACGTGGCACCGTCGGCCGAACCAAAGATGCTGACGTCGAGCGACTCCTGCTCGATGATCTTGGTGATCATCAGCGTGAGCAGGAACACGCGGTTTCCACAAGAGCTCACATCGACCGCGGCGCTGTCACCTTTGCAGGTGGCCACAGTGTGCATTGCGACCAGATTGACATCGATCATAATGAGGGGAATTGTAGCAAAACAGTTACTGCCCGGCAGATCGCGATCCCGCTGAGGATTGTGGTGATTCAAGCGCGGGGAACCCTCACAAGACCTCTCAGAAAATCAACTCCACAAAGGACCCTTCCACTCGGGGCTCTTCCATTCCTTGCCTTTGATCTTCGGCTTCTGGCCCTTCTTTGCGGCCTTCTGGCTCGCCTTGGCCCATTGCAAGGCCGCCTTCACTTCGTCGTCTTTGCCGAGCTTGGATGCAGAATTAAGATTGGCAATGGCTAAATCCCATTGGCCCAGTCTTCCGTAAGAGATTCCCATTCCCCAGTAGGCAGTTTGCCAGGCTGGTTTGATGGAAAGAGCATTCTGAGCCTCGGTGATGCTCTCCTGATATTGTCCCGCTTGATACGCCAGCCGAGCTTTGGTAAGCGGCACGTTCGCTTTCAGCGTCTGGAGGTCGGGAACGGGGGCACCCACCTGTGCGTCTTTGGCGATCTGAAGTATCTCGGGCTCCATGGGGCGAACACAGAGCGCCGCGATCGCGCTGAGATAGGAGGCTCTGGTCTTGGTGCGAAGAATCGGTTTGAATGTGAGTAGGGGTGGGCTCACGACCAAAGCCGATCCTTGGTCGGTCGGGGATGGCGTTGAGGTCCAAATGGAGCAATCCGATTCGTCATCGCCAATGTCGATTTTTAGAGTGAGCTCATCGTGCGGCTCTGTAGTCTCATATGGGTAGGCTTCACAGCTCTTAGCGTTATCTCCAGGAGAGCATCGGACACCGTAAGGCATTCCGGGAATAATGCTCACGACCCCGTGACGCGTGTATTCGATTCCCTTCACCTCATCGGCTGTGGGAAGACGCCAGCCTGAAAATCCGCCGACTTTCAGGGCTGAGCAGTAGTCACTCGCCTGCTGCCAGGTCAGCCCTACCATGTGGAAGTGAAAGGGAGGGACGTAGTCATGTTCAGCCCACATCACACCGCTCGCGGGATCGGGCAACCACTTCGTAGGATCTTTGGCCCAAGCTCCCCAAAATGGCGTCTGCGCGTGGCAAAGTTGTGTGACGGATACGGTAATGCCCAGCCAAATAACTAAGGTCCTGATGTATGGATTCAAACGACAATGCCTTTCTCCCCAGTGCGGACCCCAATCGGAATGCGATTTTGAGTCCGCTCAAATCTTACAAGCCTCTATAAATATAGCCAACCGCCCAGGACCCCACATAGTGTTCGACGTTCCTCCCCGGCCCTAGTCCTACTCGCTGGGATGCGGGCCGCTGAAGTCGCTGCAGCAAGGAGTTTCGGCGAGACCACGCATGTGGACGGATGATGATGGCGCAGCGGAGATGTTGAACTCAGCCGTCGAAGAGTACTTTGTTAGCGCCGCGCGGATCGGGCATGATGCGCGTAATGGGAAGGTTTCAACAGTCTACTGTCTCCTCGCTAAGTTCCACATCGACTTAGACTTTTGGACTAGAATCTCCCGTTCGATGTCCTGAGATTGGAGCTGACCATGATCTTTCATCTGCTAACCATAGCTCTCGTGCTAGGAGCAAGTATTTTCTGGGTTTTCATGATCATCGATTGTGCCACGAAGGAGCCTGCGGGCGGGAATGACAAGCTAATTTGGATCTTGATCATCATCTTCACACATTGGATCGGCGCGCTTATCTACTACTTCGTTCGAAGGCCGCGACGGCTCGCGGAAGTTGGATCGTAGCGGCCTCCCGGATGGAGGATTTCGCAACGATTACCCAATCGGAGTTGCAACTCCACACCGTTGAAGCAATGGCGTTCTAACTTTGCCGCCGATCCTTACTCCGTCGGATGCGTGCCGGTGAAGTCGCTGCAGCACGGCTTCTCGGCGGGCGTGAATTCCATCAGCTCGATGCGGGTGTGATCTGGATCGAAGACGTTGAGCTGGCGCTTGCCATCGCGTCCCATCTGCGCGTGCTCTTCGCCGTGAGTCTTCCAGCCGTGGGATTCCAGCAGCGCCTGCGCCTTCGCCATGTCGGAGACGCCGAACGAGATGTGATTCATCACCCCGGTGAGTTGCAGATCCGGATGCTCCGGCTGATTGAGCATGTACTCGAGCCAGTCGGTGCCGTCGGGAACCTGCAGCGAGACCCAGTCCGTTCGGTCGTCTTTCATGCCACCATGCCAGTAAGGACGGAATCCGAGAATCTCGCGGTAGAAGTGATCTTCCGCATCGCGGTGGTAGACGAGGAATCCGGCGTGGATCATGCGGTGCGACACGGCGGACGCCGGCGGCGCTGGTATGCTCTCGTCTTTGCTGTGTTCGACGAATTCGATCTTGTGGCCCTCGGGATCGTTCACTGTGAGGGTGAGACTGTGATCGGAGCGGCCCTCGATCTGCGGAGCTTTGATTCCCTTCTCAATGAGATAACGGCGCAGCGCGACGATGTTCTCCGTCGTGAAGGCAACGTGATCCATGCGGTCGGTGGCTTTGGGATCGGCAGCCGGGCTGTATCCGACCCACTGTTTGCCGGCTAGATAGCGGACGGTTTCGCCGGATTCGATCGGCGTGGCGACGCCGAGGCCGAGCGTGTCAGCGTAGACCTTGCGCACGCCATCGGGCGCGGTCGTGTAGAAGGCAACGTGATCGATGGCAGTAATCTTTGGACGCTTGGCTGCACCCGATTGCGCGAATACTGGGACTGCGACTTCCAGGAACAACAGAGCGAGAGTAAAGGTCTTCATGGCGCGTCAATTCTAGTGGAAATCAGCGCCTCTATGGAATCGATGTCCGCTTATATCAACAGCTTCTAGCCACGAGTCATGGCGGAGTGCTTCAGTCTGGTGGTCTCGGCACCAGGGAACGAGCCGCGCCGTAACGACGTATAGCGCATCCAGCGCAAAACTGAGCGGCTCGGCGGTTTAGGCACTCCAGCGCGAGAGAGGATCGAGGAACTGGCGCAGTGGTTTTGTGGCCTCTTCTGGTTGCTCCCACGCCGCATAGTGACCAGCTTTGGGGATCACGCGCATTTGGCTTCCTGCGATGTGCTGCCGCATGAGTTCGGCCTCATTAGCTCCGGTCGTGATGTCTTCATCGCCGGTAACAAGTAGCGTCGGGACATTGATGGTCTTCAATGCATCGATGGAGTCAGGGCGGGCCGCCATGCCGCGCTGGACTTGGGCGATGTCTTCTGGAGACATTTTTCGCATCATGTGGAGTGCGGCGTCGATCAGATCGGGCCGGGACTCTTGCGTGCTCTTGGCCAGAACTCGGGGAATCATAGATTGAAGGAATGGCTCGGTGCCACGTTCGAGAACGTCGTTGGCCGACTGCAGGCGCCCAGCGCGCGCTTCGGGGCCGTCGGCGGGAGCCTTCGTATTGCAGAAACCGAGGGCGGCAACGCGAGCGCGATGCTTACGCCAAAATTCGAAGAGGATGTAGCCGCCGATGGAGACGCCGATGATCGGAGCGCGGCCGACTTGGGCATCGTCCATGACGCGGGCGAGGTCGGCAGCATGCTTTTCCATGGTGGCGGGGCCTTCTCCAACGCCGGATTCGCCGTGTCCACGCAGGTCCGGGAGAATGAGCCGGTAGCGGGTGGAAAGCGATTCGGCGACCGGAAGCCAGAATTCGTGGTGTACGGGAAAAGGATGGAGCAGGACAACTGGAGGGCCGTCGCCAACGATCCAGTAAACGATTTCGGCATCGTCGCTCTTGATACGGTTTGCAGGGATGGGCGGCATGGTGGCGATTAGATCACAGGTCACGGAACTCAGGCGCTGAAGCCCTAGAATCTCACGGCGACTGACGGCGCGCCGAAGTTTCCATTACGGATTTGTAACTTGTTGCGCACCGATCGGAGGGGCGGGCAGCAGAAGCGGCTCTTCGGGCATGATGATCCATGCAATCGGGTAGGAAATGAAGCCGATCACGGTCATGAATGACGCGACCAGCCACACCAAGCGTACAAGGGTTACGTCAATATCGAAGTACTCGGAAAAACCGAGGCAAACGCCCGCCACCTTTCGTCCCATGCGCGGGCGAATGAGCTTGCGGCGGGCCAGCGAGGCTCCGACGCGGACTCCGCAGTAGGCACAAACGTTGGCGTCGTCCTGAATCACTTTTCCGCAGTAGTTGCAGTACACAGCTTCGCCCTCTATTCCTATGTTACGCTCGGCAGCCGCCAAAAGTTCCCTGTGGTTATCACTCCCGGTACGCTTCCCTGATGTACCTGCGGGCCAGATCGGCTTGGCCGCTATCCGCACGGCCGGCAAGCACCGTCTGGTAGGCCTTCATCGCCAGGTCGCGCTTTTGCAGGAGGTCGTACATCTCTCCCGCAGCGAGGTTGGCTTTCTGGAGGATATCGGGGTCGGGGTTTGGTGACTGGTTAACTAGTTCGTAGGCGGCGGCCGCTCCGGCCAGATCTTTCTTGCTGCGCAGCAACTCACCCAGGCCCCACGCCGCGAGTTCGTAGTGCAGATTGCCATACTTCCCTTCCCGACCGTTTTGCCAGACCTTGCGGTACTCGGCTTCGGCCTCGGGAAGACGATCGGCTGAGCGCTCGAGGTTTGCCATTTCTGTCGGAAACAAGTGATTGTGGGGATATTTCGCAGTGAGTTCCTGCACGTATCCGAGGGCTTCGTCGTACTGATGCTCGCGGCGGAGGAACAATGTCAGCATCACTTTGGCGTCGACAGAATTTTCGCCGCTGGTCTTGGCGACATCGCGCAGGTAGGACAAGCCTTTCTCTTTAGAGCCGCTCAGTCCAGCCAAGGCGGCCGCAACTTTCACGCTCCAAGGCAGGTTGCCCACTACGTAGTTGTGGGTGCCGACGACCAATTTTGCGTCGGTAAACTGCGGATCGAGTTCGAGCACGCGTTCATGATCGTGGCGTGCGCCCACGGCGTTGCGAAGCGCCGAGAACCAGGCCCGCTCGACGATCCCGGTGTAGACGGCGAACTGCGCTCGCGTCACGCCCCGGCAGTAGAGGGCATCAATGTCGGACGGATTGGCCTTGAGTTGCTGCTCCTCCAGATTCTCGGCGCGGCGGACCAGGTCCTTGATGCGCTGTTTGATCTTGGGATCGGTCGGCCGCGGCGCCCGGCCAATAAAACTGTCATTGGCGTAGTCGCCGGTGTTCATTGATCCAGTCTCGTAAAGATCGTGCATAAGCACGACGGTCAGCAGGTGGTTGATGGCGAAGGGATCGTCCGGGCGCTTTTCTACGATCTTCTCCATCTCCTGCGTCGCCTTGTCATACTCCATGTTGTAGAAGTAGTTAAAGGCGGCGTCGGTTTGGGCATCGTGCGGAGCCGCGTGGACTCCCGCGACGGCTGGCTGAGACTGGGCGGCAGAGACGATGGACGACGCGCAGAGGAGAAGCAGTATCGGCAGGGGGCGGGAGGATGGCCTGAGAATCATTCGGAACTCTATCCTTGGACGAAGCCGATGGCGTTAGTGTAATCCAACTGCTGGAGATGTGCTGGTGGTGGTTTCTCCCAGACCCTCCCTGCCTTGGAACCAAGAACGTCATCCACGTTCCCCTCGCGCCACTGCCCGTCGGCGCAAGGCGTCCTTATAATCCGCAACAATGATTGAGGGAATGTCTAGGTTTGGGGGTCGTTCAAACTGTCGAGTTCGGCGTGTTGGCTCTGCTGCGGAAGTGCGTTGGGCCTTCGTAACTGACGCAACTTTACTCGGCGGCGCGGGTAAGAATTGCGCAACACAGTAGTTCCTGTAGTGGTTGGGAAGATCACAAGCACAAAAATATCAATCACTTAGGGTTTGGCTGGCTTTGGTGGTTGGAATGCGATTAAAGAAGTAAGGTCTTTTCCGTAGGAACAACGTATGGCAGAAGTGATTCAAGAAACCCATCAAGAGTTTTGGCGCCCGCCCTCCCCCCAAGTGAGCAGCGAAGTGCTCGTGCGGAACGCCTCCCCAAGCATGGCCGAAGCCTGTCCGCGGTGCGGGACGGAGTTTCTGCTGGGATCACGTTTCTGCCATACCTGCGGATCCAAACGTCCGGAAGCGCTGGGTTCCACTGCCCAGGCCGATGCAGCGGCGATCGCCCGAGTGTGGGTCGAAAGCATTCAATGGACGAAGGCCGGAGTAAACCGAGTTCGAGTTGCCGTCACCGGGTTCTCGTGGAGCAAGGTGAAACTCCCGTCATGGGCGCACTATCTGCATTTTCACGAGATCAAGAGCTGGACAGGGCTGTCTACCGCTTCGCTGATCGCATTCGTCGTCGGACTGGCGTGTGTAGCAGGAGCCCTCTCGGTCGGGTTGCTGACGGCGAAGACTTTTGTGGACTGGCAGGCAATTCAACTCTATCGGGTCGAGTGGCTGCTGGCGGCGACAACCGCGTTCGTGGCGGGGATCCTGCTGAAGAAGCCTTCCAAAGACGACCGCGACTAACCCGACTCACTCCCCGAACTCGCAGCACGCCGCTGCTGGGTCATCCGATAAAGATGGTTTACAGGACCCGTCCCCTTGCCTAGGGGTTGGCCGTTCGAGATTGCCGCCGTGACGTACGTCTTGGCCAACAACGTGGCTTCCGCCAGTCCGCGATCGAGGGCAAGGTGGCACGCCATTGCAGTGGCGAACGCGCAGCCGGTGCCGTGCGTGGAGTTGGATCGCTGTCGTTCGGCTTTGAAGACCTCCTGTTCGATCCCTCGCTTGGTGGTAAAGCTCAACAGGTCCATCGCCTTGTCTAGGTGGCCCCCGGTAATGACCACAGCGGAGGCGCCCATCTCATGAAGCTTGTCGGCTGATGCTTTCATCTCTTCTAACTCTTTGATTTTGATGCCGGTTATGGCTGCCGCTTCGTCGACATTGGGCGTTACGACGTCGGCCAGTGGAATGAGACGGTCAATCAGGACTCTCGTACCGGATGAATCGAGCAGGTCAGCCCCTGACGACGACTTCAGAATCGGGTCCAGAACGACATTGGGCAGGCGGGCCTTCCGGTTTGAGGAGGGTCCAGTCTTCCCGCTGGGCTGTCCGGAAAGGAAGTCGGCAACGGCTCTGGCCACCTTCCCCGTTCCGAGCATGCCGATGTGCACAGCTGAGATGTCCACGTCGGATGCAAGTTCTTCGAGAATTTCCAGGACCAAGGCCGGGTCGAGCGGATCGACCCTCTTTACGCCGGAGGTCGATTGCACGGTCATCGCCGTCGCGCAGGCCACTCCGTAGCATCCATGCGCGGCAATGGTCTTAATGTCGGCGGTGACACCTGCACCGGAAGAGGGGTCGAACCCTGCGATGGTAAGGACAACTGCTGGTTTTTCGGCCATGACCTTCCGTTCTGGAAAACTCTGATAGTACCCCGAATTTGCCCCAACATGGCACATCGGCAAGGGTCTGGAAGTTACTTTAGGAAGAGGAGTAATAAAAAAATTTCTCCTCATCCAGTTTCAAGTCGTGCCTGTAAATACATGATTCCATGTAATTTGCAAAGATGTTCTATGTAAGGCGATGATTCCATTGGGGTTGTAATTTCTACGCTGTCGCATCGGTGGTGCTATTTACCCTATGGTAAATGCGTAACCTCACCGAAACAAAGGGAATTCTCTGCATCTCCTTAACTTACCAATAGGTTACGTAAGAGATCTATAACCAGAGGGTAATTGTCCTACCGGCCATTTCGCCTTGACACGCATTTGGCAGGCCGATAGCATCTACAAACTGCAGTACGAATCCAGCCTTAGGCCAAAGGGCACTTTTGAGTATGCGAGGAGAACTGAATGCGACGAATAGCTCATGGACTGGCGATCGGCTGTCTGATCGTCGGCCTGGGAGCGGCTCAGGGACCGAACATCTCGGAGGCGAAACCGGCTCCAGTTAGTTCAGATCAATTCAAACCCGAAGTCCGCAAACAGGTCAATAAGACCAAACCGTATCAAGTTGGGACAGCGTCGTGGTACGGCGCGAATTTTCAAGGCAAGGAAACCGCCAGCGGTGAGAAGTACCAGATGTACGACATGACCGCCGCTCACCTCGCGCTCCCTATGGGGAGCTACGTGAAGGTGACGAACCTGCGGAATGGCAGAGCCGTTGTCGTCCGGATTAACGACCGTGGACCCATCGTCCCGGGCCGGATCATCGACCTGTCGTATGGAGCAGCCTCTGCCCTGCAGATGAAAGCGCATGGACTGCAACGCGTACGCCTGGACCTGGTTCAGCCGATCATGGTCGCCAAGGCTAACCAACCCAAGGCCAACAAGTCCGATTACCAAACGGTCGCCTACAACCGTCCGCCTGTAGCGCAACTCCCGTAACAACCGATACACTGGTCGGGATGCAAGCGGCTCTGCCCAATCGCATCCTGAACGATAGCTCGCGCTATCGAGACCATCATGCCCACGATGATCCGCGCCAGCGGCTCATCGTGGCGCTCGACGTATCGACTGCTGCCGCGGCGCAGAAGATTGTGGCTGCGGTGGGCGACTCCGCGCTGACCTATAAGGTTGGCATGCAGCTCTATACCGCCGAAGGGCCACAAGTCGTGCGCGACCTGGTGGCATCGGGGCGTCGCGTATTTCTCGACTTGAAGTATCACGATATTCCCAATACCGTGGGCGCCGCGGTGGCAGAAGCCGCTAAGCTCAGCGTGAGCATGTTGACGGTTCACGCCGCGGGAAGCACAAAGATGCTCCAGGCCGCTGTGGCGGCTGCGAAAGCTCGAACTGATTTGATGGTGCTCGCCGTAACCGTTCTGACCAGCATGGACGGTCACGACCTGGAAACCATCGGAGTACGTGGCACGGTGGAAGATAGCGTCGTGCGGCTCGCGACGATCGCTCTAGCTAACGGATGTCAGGGCGTGGTCACCTCAGCGCGCGAAGCATCTCACTTGCGCGCAGAACTGGGAAATGCCTTTGCGATCGTGACGCCGGGCGTGCGTCCCGCGGGAAGCAGCGTGGGAGATCAGGTGCGCGTGGTCACCCCGGCGGAAGCCATCGCCGCTGGAGCCAGTCATATCGTGGTGGGACGGCCGATCACCGAGGCGGCAGATCCGGCGGCGGAAGCAAAGGCAATCCTTGCCCAGATGAGTGCGTAGCTTGCTGCGATATAATCGCGCGCCGTGGAAATCACCTATCAGCTGACCGCCGACGACTGCCGGAGTGGCTATGTTGCGTGGCAAACAAGAAGCTCTCCACGCCGGTTGAGCTATTGCCTCAACTTCGTTCTCTTTCCTCTCTTGTTGCTAGGAGGGGCTTGGATGCTGACTTGGAAGCCCCCTGCGGAGCCCCATTACCTTCCTT
>Ga0335079_10006284_pt1 | contig 13593 bp, 14 predicted proteins | sample Lox_Sample_33_FD_206719 | JGI IMG/M metagenome (GOLD analysis project Ga0335079, IMG submission 206719) | Soil microbial communities from Loxahatchee National Wildlife Refuge, Florida, United States - Lox_Sample_3.3 | ecosystem: Environmental > Terrestrial > Soil > Wetlands | place: USA... | reverse complement strand
CACGGCACCCGCGCCGTCACCGGCCACGCTCCAGCCGCCGGTAACCCAGCGTCACCTCAAAGCAGAAGTTGCCTATTGCGTTGGGGGCGTAACCACGCCTTCCTGAGGCGCGGCAGCCGTTGCCGAGCACCGTCGGGGTCCCGATGTGCGTCAGCGGGATCGCCTGACGCTACCCGCAAGCCGCGAGCGCGTGTGCGTAGAAGCCCAGGTAGTCGCTCCAGTGCGCGTTCCAGTATCCGAGGTCGTGCATGCCTGGCCATGTGCAGGTGGATGTGCAGGGCGTTAGCGAGTTGCTGGTCGGCAGCGATGAAGTAAGGATCCTGCGCGCCGACGTCCAGCCACAGCTGCGCGTGGCCGTACAGCTTCGGGTTCGCCGTGGCGGCGGCGATCACGTCGTTGCGGGCGAAGTCGCGAGCGTTGTCAAAGGCGCGCGAATCGACGTTTGGCGACGTAAACGTCGGCCAGATGGCCGCGGAGTGGCCGCCGACGGCGCAGAACCGGCCCGGGTCGAGGCGGGCCAGATCGTAGGCGCCGAAGCCGCCCATCGAGATGCCGCCGATCGCCACCCGGCGCGGATCGGCATTGAGAACCGTCAGCGCCTTCGGGATCACCTCGTCGAGCACGCAGGAACCCCACGCGCCGCTGGCACGGTTGTACTAGTAGGACTTGTCGCCTTTAGGGGAAGGCAATGTCCGGGGCGCGCGGGCCGAGCGCGTGCAGCGCCGCGAACATCTGGTCTGTGAGCTGGGAATTATTGTCGTAGTCCACGCCGTGCAGGAACACGAGCAGCGGGCGGTGCGCACCGCCACCCGCGGGATGCCACTTAGCTGTTCATACCGATGCAACAGATCGTACAGCACCGGCTCCTGCTCAGGGCTCACGGTCTGTAGCCGCGCGGTGTCGTCGGCGTGCGCGACCGCTGGGACCCGGTTGCGCCAGGCCGACCGCACCCCGTTCTGGAACAGCATGAACGGATCATGACCGCCGGGGTCGAAGACTTCCGCGGCACGCTCGGCCAGGCAGACGGGCGCCACCGGTCTGTAGGATTCCCGGTGCTTGATCTCGTTTAGCAGATCACGCATCCGGATGTCCACCGGTGCCGCGAGGATACTGCGATGCCCTAGAGCGCGTGGACCGAGCTCGGCCCGGCCGTGCAGGAAGACCACGGGTTCGCCAGCGTGCAGAAGCTTCGCCACCAGGTCGAGTTCTGCTGCCCGAGAGGTCCAGCCAGTCGGCATTGGCTCTGGCTGCAGCGCCGGCCCGCAGTACACGTCCCAGTCCAGGTACCAACGTTCGCTCCGTCGCATCATCTCGGCGCAAGCCGCGCCCAGCGCGGATCCGGAATCATTGGGAAAGGGCGGAATCCAGATCTCACCGAAGCGGCCGCTGTCGCGCAGGTCCAGGTGATATTCAGTGCGCACCCGCCGCTGAGGAGTACCGGAAAGCCGGTCAGTCCTTCCCGGGACAGGGCTTCAGCCAGCGCGTCCGCCAGGCGGCCTGGCCGCGCTGGCCAGGGTGGTCGCCAGCCGCCTGTCCGCCGCCGCGGCCCAGGCCGCCGCACTCGGCGACCGTGACGCCTGCGCCATCGCCGCCGGCGCCGCCGCACAGATCGGCCAGCTGCTGACCCGGCGCAGCGATGCCAGCGCTGTTCGGTGACTTCCTGGCCGCAGCCAGCAAGCACATCGACGCCGCCGTCTGCTTCTACGGGGACCTGCCCGGCGGCGCTGCGCGGGAGGTCATCGGCGAACTTGACCGCGTCGTCGCCGCGATGGCCCGCTACGTGGGCGCGTTCACCCCCGCCGGGCCGGCCGATCCGGCCGCAGCACCTGGACGTGCGGGCCCGCGCGGAAGCCGACGCTGGGCAGGCGCTGCGGGAAGCCGCCGCGAGCCTGCGCGCCGACGCCGAACGCCTCGGCGGCGCCAGCGGCGATCCGGTGTTCCCGGCCGCGGGTCACCTGGGCGCCGCCGCCGATGCGCTGACCGCCGGGCACGACCTGCTGCAAACCCACTTCACCCCCGGCCGGGACGGGTCGCGGACCGGCCGCACGCGCTGGGCCCCGGTGATCGCATCGGAACCGGTGACCGCGGCGCTGCTGTCCGAACTCGCCGTCCGGGCGCGGCAGCTCGCGCCGTGGGCGGCCCGGCTGCCGCTGTCCGGCGCCGCGGGCGCGGGCCTGCCCGGATCGGCCCGCCTGGCGGTCAGCGCCGCCTGCCGGTGGCTGCAGGTCGCGGACACCGCGGCCCGGCCCGACGGCACCGGGTATCCCCCGGCCATCGCCGGGCTGCAGCTGCTGCACGCCATCCCCGCCAACACCGCCCCGGCGCGCCGCCGGACCCGCGGTGGCGAACCAGTGGCCGCGCTGTGCGCCGGCGCTATCACGACAGCCGAACGGCTGCGCTACCTGGCACCCGTCAGCGCCGGCCGTACTCACCCGGCCGCCGCTCCAACCGCGGCCGGGTGGCAGCGCACCGCGCACGGTGCCGCCATCACCGGCCACAACTGCGAACTGGTCCTGCGGCTGCTCGCCGACCGCGCGAGCTCCCTGGGCGTCAACCCGGCCATCCCGGCCGCCCTGCGGCACGCGGCCGACGCAGCAGCTGCCGGGTGGGCGGCCTGGCGCGCCGCCGCCCGCGCCTTCGACACCATCAGCACCGGAAAAAGGGCTGCCCTTACCCGGTGGCCGCCGAAATCGGCGACCTGGTCATCTGGGCCGGGCGGCTCGCCCACACCGACCCCGCCTGGGCACCGGCCCGCGGCGCCGCGCCCGGTCTCCGCGACCCCGCCGACCTCGCGTTCACCCCCGCAGATATCCCCACCGTCCTGGCCGCCGTTCACCACGCCGCCGACGCCCTGGCCGCCGTCGCGTCCGCCGACCGCGAAACCATCCGCGACGCCGCCGCCAGCGGTCACCTGTTCATCCCGACCCGCCTGCTGCCAGCAGGCGACGACATCCCCTACCCGTATGCCCCCGCTCCCGGCCAGCACGTCGACGCGCTGCTGGCCACCTACGACAACGTGACCACCTCCACCACCAGCGCGGCCGAGATCCTCGACGACCTCGCCGCCGCGATCGACGCCCCAAGCAGCCTGTTCACCGCCATCCGCGCAGCAGGCCACCAGCCAGCACCCCACGTGGCCCACCGGCGCGGCAGCACCCCGCCGCCGCTAGCGCTAGCCAACCGCTCCCAGCCCGGCCGGGTCGAACGCGCCCTCCGCACACTCGGCATCACCGAACCCGGCATGCTCGCCCGCGCCGCCATCATCGACGACACCACCGAAAACCTCGTGATCGAGGCCTGCGCCAAAACCCAGCGACGCGACGCCGCCGACCTCGGACACCGACCCGCCAGCCGCGACGGACCAGAACCGCGCCACCCCGCCCGCCTCGCCGCCAAAGACTCCCCGCACAAGCCAATGGCCGCGATCCCCGCAACCATTCCCGAGGACAACACGCCAACGTCGGAATCACCCGGGACCCGGCCAGCCTTCATGCCGGGCAGGCGCCCGTAACACCTCCCGCCGCGAGATCTGGGCCACCTTGCGGGTGGCCATTCGCATCTGCGCGGCCACAGCCATCAAGCCGGGACTACGCTGATCACGGAGGGTGAACACTGGCCGCGTATTTGCGCCGCGCGTTTAGCGCATATCGCCGATTACGGACCAGGAGCGGCCTCGGGAGATTGCAGGACTCAGGCGCGCAGATCGTCCAATCGTGCGACTCCACCGGTGGCATAGTTATCAATGGATCATAAGTCCAGGGTGCTGACGAATTCCCACGGTGGGTCCTACCTGAGTGACCGCGAGACCGTGTCATCGCTTCCAGCCGCGACCTGATCGGCGTATTGCCATGATCATGTTCCGACAGCCACGGCGAGGCTGCCGTCGTTGGCTCATGAGCCGCACGACGCCTGTCTCCGCTGTCTCGGCCCCTCTCCTTGCGGACGCCGGCCTCGGGACTCGCAGCAGGGCCGAAGGCCCGAACCCGAAGGGACTGCTGGCCCTAACACCTGGTGAGCCCGCAGCATAGGCACGTGCAAAACAAAGCCCGGCTGTCGGTGGGTGAGAAGCGATGCGAACGAGAAGCAACCCGGAGGAGACGGTTCAGGCCGCGAGCACCAGCGGGCGACGGAAAGGCGAGGCTCGCGTCGATACTGGACTCGGCGGAACGTGGCCGCGTCAACGCTGCTGGTATGCGAGCACGTTCTTGTGGATGACATCGGCGTTCGCGGGAACCAAGACGCCCCCCGGCGGGGCGACATGGGCGCTCGCCGCATCATCAGCATGAGGATGAGGGAGCGAAGATGAACGCGGCCGCGAGCGGCACGGTCAAGGACCGCCGCACGGCGGTCATCGAGGTCGCCATCGACATCGCGTGTCCGGCCGAGGTGGTGTTCGGCTACTGCAGCGACCACACCAACGAGATCGAGTGGAACCCGGCGATGCGGCGGGTGGCCAAGATCACCGACGGGCCCGTCGGCGCCGGGACCCGGTATGAGATGCAGTTCCTGCCCGGCCGCCCCATGATCGCGGAGTGCGTCCGGTTCGACCCGTCGGCCTGCTGGACAGTGGACGGGTCGGCGAACGGCATCCGGTCATCGTTCACCGGCCGGGTCACCCCGGTCCCGGCCGGTGCGCGGCTCGAGTTTCGCATGGAGATCCAGGCCTACGGGCCGCTGCGGGCCGCGCTGCCGCTGCTGCGGCGCAAGATGCCGCGGGACCTGGCCCGTGATATCGCCCTCATCAAGGCCAGGCTCGAAGGCCCGGCCGGGCCGAATCCGCCGGAACCGGACCCGGCCGCCCGGGGTTCGCAGGCCGCGCTCCGGGCGATCAAGGCCATCCACACGCTGGCCTGGTTCTCCATCGAGGGGTGCATGATCTACGTCCTGTACACCGGGTTCGCCGGGCGATCGGACCGCCGCGCAGGCATCGCCGCCCGTGTAGTCGCGGCGGAGACCCTGATCTTCGCCGGGAACGGGTTCCGCTGCCCGCTCACCCAGGTCGCCGAGCGGCTGGGCGCCGAGCGGGGCTCGGTCACCGACATCTACCTGCCCCGGTGGTTCGCCCGCAACCTGCCCGCCATCCACGTCCCGCTGATCGTTCTGGCCACATTCCTGCACGCCAGAAACCTCCGGACCCGGCACTGACCCGGCCGGACCGGCGCGCCCGCCGCTACATAACAACCCATCTTCCCGCTGGCGAACCGCGCCGACAGCCCCCGCCCACCGGAGCGCCCGGTCTGGGTCCGGAAGCAGATCCCATTGACCACCAGACGGTTGATCATTCCATGGTGCCGGCGGGATCAAGCGCATCTGCTGACATTCCCCGACGTGCATGGATCAGGACTTTCGTCTCTAGCAGGGAGAGCCGCCCGCCTCTAGCAGGGCAAGTCGCCCGCCTCTGGCAGGGGTAGTCGCCAGGACTGAGCGTGAGCTGCACCACTGCTTGGAGGTGGCGGCGATGGCGGAGGAGGGCCCGGCTGCTCACGGCATGACGACCCGGGTTGCGGGGCTGAGAAGGTACCGGCGCCTCGGGTTCCTGACCGTCCTGCTGGTGCTGCTGGGTGTTGTTACGTTGCTCATGCCTGGCGTGTATCCGGTTCGGCTGCTCCGGACGGACATCCGTTGCGGCCGCACAGCGTCCGGCGACGTCAACCGCCAGTTGCAGTGCCTGGTGTCGGACTACGTCGGGCAAGACCCATCGGTGCACAACATAGAACTCGCCGTGGCCAAAGGGGACGGTTCATACTCTTGGGCTGGGTCACCAGGCGTCGCGCCCCACCAGGACAGCACGGCAACGGCGGCCGGGACGCCGATCTATCTCGCGAGCGTCACGAAGATCTACATCGCCACGCTCGTCATGCTCCTGTCCCAGGACAAGCTCCTGTCCCTCGATGATCCCGCGGCCAGGCATCTTCCCGCCAGCCTCATCGATGGGATCGACATCTACCGCGGTCACGACTACTCCCGTGAAGTGACGGTCCGGCAGCTGGTGTCGATGACCTCGGGCATCCCCGACTACTACGAGGAGAAGGGCACGGACGGCAAGACCGGGTACGACCAGTTCCTCGCGGATCCCGCCAGGACCTGGACCGCCGCCGAGATGATCAACAGGGCACGCACCGACCTCACGCCGCACTTCCCGCCCGGGCAGGGCCTGTACTACTCCGACACCAACTATCAGCTGCTCGGCACGATCATCGAGACCGTCACCCGCACCTCGCTCGCCAGCGCGCTCCAGAATTACCTGTTCCGTCCGCTGGGACTGCGGCACACCTGGCTGACCGGCAGCCCCGAACCTGCGGGCCTGCCCGCTCCCGCGCATGTCTTCGATCATCAGCAGGACATCACGACGGTCCGGGCCAAGGACTACTGGGCCGATGGCGGGCTGGCCGCCACGCCAACCGACATGATCGCCTTCCTCCGGGCCCTCCATGACGGCAAGATCATCTCCCCGGCGTCCCTGCGCACGATGCAGACCTGGCACGACCGGGACAGCAGTCCCACCCCGCCGTTCCCGTTCATCCAATACGGGTACGGCTTGTGGCACTTCCAGATGACCGGCCCGCTGGGCGTACTCAAGAACGTGGTCCCCACGTGGGGCGCCACCGGCTCCACCGGCTCCTTCCTGTACTACTCGCAGCCTCTCGATCTGTACATCGCCGGAACCGTCGACAGCACAAACTCCAGCGCAAACTCCAGTATGACGCCGTTCTTCCTGATGGCCGGCGCCATGAGCCTGGTGAGCGGCAATGACCACTCCTCGCACGGAGCGTGAACAGATGACACCCAGGGAGCCTGGCAGGAGGCGGACATGGAGACCGGCAAGACAATGAACGTCACCGGGCGAACCACGCCTGCCTGGAGGTCGCCACTTCGCATACTCGCAATCCTCCTGCCGCTAGCGGCCGGCCTGGTCTGTGCCTTCATCGACCAGTCCCTGCTCCTGATCTCGTGGATACCGTTCACCTTGGGGGTGGCCAGCGCGGCCCTGCTCCGCTCCTGGTGGGCTGTCCTGTTCGCGCCCGCCGCATTGAGCATCGGCACCCTCCTCGGCCTCCTCGCTGCCGGGAGCGGCCTGAACGACATCACCGACCCCGGCTTCGTCGCAGGCCTCACCTTCTTCGCGCTCCTCGCCCTCCTTCCCGCAGCTACCGGCGCAGCGATCGGCGCCCCTCTCGGCAAGGAGATAGAGCGGGTGACTGTCGGACCGCGGCTCACACACGGGTAACTCGCACCCCTCCCGCATCCGCGACGCGCAGCCTGACATCGAGCAGGTCAACACCGTTCTCGCCGCCGGGGTGTCGTGAAGAGCTGCGCGGCCAGCCTGCCCCATCGCAGGGCGCAGAACGACCAGATCTGCGCACCTTAACTGGCGATCGCTCAGGAGTCACGAACCGTCCAATTAGGCGGTTCCGGCGCGCATCCGAAGTTGCCGGCGTTTCGGATTGACTGCGCAGAGCGAGCCGAGCATGCGCGCCCGCCGACGCAAACGGTGACCGCGCGTCGGGTCGGCGGACCTGGCGGCGAGCGCGTCGACGTCTGCCGGCGGCACGCTGGCGATCTTGTCACGCTCCCGGCCAGCGCTCCGTACCCGTTTGCCATCGCCCGCATGTCGTCGGCGCCGCCCGTCCGCACCATGAGCCGGCCAGTGGATTAGGTCCGCCACCCCGGGCCGCGCAGATCCGGCCACGCATGCCCGTGCCAGGGAAACCGGCTGGAAGGGGCGGGCGTGCCCGAACCGACATTGTTGGCAGCATGAAATCGCTCCAGTTCGGCGGAGGCCGGAAAATTACGATCTCGATCGAAGGGCCGCAGGGCCTGATCGCGGGCGCCGGCCTGCACAGGCTGATGTTCTACGCCCACGTCAAGGCGCACGGGATCCCGGCTGGGGTGCCAGTTACTCTCAGCGGCGAGGCTTTCCTCAGCGGTGGTTTGCATGATTGGCTCGGCACCTGGTCAGTCGAGCATCAGCCCGTCACCAGGGACGACGGCCAGCCTGATGTCATTACCATGTTGCTGCCGCTGACCGACGAGCAGCTCGCTGTCATCGAGCACCGCCGCGCCGGATCTGACCTCCAGATCCAGCTGAACGTCGACGTCGCTCTCGGGGACCACCCACTCGCCAAAGGCCAAGCGGGCAGGGACATCGGGCCCGTACGAGCATTCCAGGAGACGATCTTCGTCCAGCGCGAGTCGTGGACCAGGCTGCTGACCCAGGCAGCGGCCGGGACGTCGCTCGCAGTAGTGATCCCTGTCCCGCTAGACGGCAGCGCCGCCACGAACGTCGGGACGCTGCTGCGCGAGGCCATCGACAAAGTCAACAAAGGAGAATACGGCGACGCCGTCACCGCGGCGCGGCGAGCGATTGACGCGATGGGTGCAGGTTGGGCCTCCGAGAAGAACATCGCCAGCATCGACAAGACGCAGCGTTCCCTGGATCAGCGCCTTTCCCTTGTCCGGCATGCCCTGCACGGCCTGGCAAGCCCATCCGCGCACGGCGACCCTGTGGCGGACACGATCAAGTGGGATCGGCCAAGGGCCATGGCCGTGATCGCCGGCGTGTCAGCGCTGGCGGCCTGCCGGCAGCCCAGCCCGTGACCCGCCAGGCAGCAGGAGGAAAGCAAACTCCTCATCTACCGCAGGCGCCGCGGCCGCATCCCTGTCCGGCATCAACGCGCCGTGTCAGGAAGCTACCACTCGGGACGGACCCCGAAGTCAGCCCGCCGACACGGCGCGTAGCCATATCAACAGGTGCCTTTGCGCCCGGAACGCCGACTCGGTGTGCGTGTGGCCAGGTGATTTACTAGCCGTCATGAAGGGGCATATCCGCCTGTTCTGGGCGCGCTGGTGATCGCCGCGGTTCGGATCGCAGGCGGCTCGGTAAGCCGCTGGCAGCATGGCAGCGGCTGCCTGGCGGGTAGCCGGTTTGGATGGCCGCCAGCACGTGGGCGTGGCGACGAGCACCTGGTCGTGCGGTGGAAGGCGCACGGCACCTACCGCGGCGCCCTTCCCGGCGGGGCACCCCAGGCGGCCGGCCGGGAGGCCACCTTCACCGGCACTGACACCCTGCGCATCGCCGGCGGCAAGCTCGCCGAATACTGGGGCAACGCCCACAGCCTGCTGTTCATCCAGCAACTCGGCGTCCGCAAGGTGGCCGCCGGGTGACCACCCGAAGGGCGATCCGTGAATGCAGCTGACAGGCAATCTCAACGGGCGCTGCCAAGGCGGCCGCGTCGCAAGGAGTGATGACAATGGATCAGCAGACCAGCCCAGTCCTGGTGGCCGGGGCGACCGGCAACACCGGAAAGGCCGTCCTGGACGCCTTAATAGGGCGCGGGGCATCAGTGCGGGCCGTGGTGCGCACGGAGGCGGACCGCAGCAAGCTTCCCGCCGGCGTTCCGGTGGCTGTTGCCGACTTTGACGATCCCGTATCGATCGCCGCGGCGCTGGAGGGCGCCACGCGCGCCTACCTGGTCACGCCCTCCTCCGAGCGAGCCGAGGCGCAGCAGCAGCGCTTCGCCGACCTGGCGGCCCAGGCAGGCGTCGATCACCTGGTAGTGCTCTCCCAGCTGGCCGCCGATGAGCACTCACCGGTGCGGTTCCTGCGCTATCACGCCGCGGTGGAACGGCATGTCCGTGACCTGGGCATCGCCTATACCTTCTTGCGGCCCAACCTGTTCTTCCAGGGCCTGCTCGCCTTCGCCGGGCCGATTGCCGCCCGGGGCCAGTTCTACGCCCCGATCGGCGAGGCCACGGTCAGCGCCATAGACGTGCGCGACATCGCCGCCGTGGCCGCCACCACGCTCACCGAGGCCGGCCACGAGGGCGCGACATACACCCTGACCGGTCCCGCTTCCATCACCCACGCACAGATCGCCGCGGCGCTGACCTCCGCCCTCGGGCGCGACATCACCTTCATCGACGTACCACCCGAAACATTCGCCAGCACCCTGCAGGGGATCCTGCCACCTTGGCAGGTCCAGGGCCTGCTGGAGGACTACGCGCATTACCGGCGCGGGGAGGCAGCAACAGTCTCCCCGGCGGTCGCTGAGGTCACCGGCAGGCCGCCACGGGACGTCAGCCAGTTCGCGCGCGACTACGCCCCGTCATTCGCCAGCTGAAACCCGGCGCGGTCTCTGACGGTATCGTCCGGGCAATCCCGGTTGGTCGCTCGAGCGCCGGCCTTCGAAGCGCGCGTCCCGCCTATCAGCGGAAACGTTCGGGCCACATAATGCCCACTCGTGCGCGGAAACAGCGGTCAGGCAATCAGTCGGGAACGGCGTACAGATCGGCGGATATCGCGCCTGTCCGGTGGAGCTGCGCCGGAATTCTGTGCTCCTGGCCGGGCGTGGCGGTTGGCAGCTGGCCGTGACCCGGGCGGGCGGCCGGGGTGGCCCGGCTGCCTGCTCAGGACCAGAAGTCGATACTCGCCTGCGGGTCGGCAGTTGCGGCCCAGCTCGCCTTAGCCCCCCACCAATCGGGCTGGACGACCTCCCGCGCGCCGACCAGCACCGCCGGGTCAGGCACCCATACTTGCCAGCTCGGCCCCCGGCGCGGGCGATCCCTCCGCGCCAAACTACTGGGACGGCGATTCCGTGCTGACCGGGCTCCGCGACGCACTGTTCACCTCGGGTCTGGCCGCAAACCCAGCGGCGGATGCGGCCCGGCAGGCGTTCGGCACGGCAGGCCAGTTCGACCGGATCTGGACGCTGATCTCCGTCGGCGCGATCGCGACGCTGCGCGATGTCCGGCAGGCCCATCCGCCGGAGCTGATCCGGCCCGCCAGGAAGGATACCTATTCCGCCACCACAGCAAGCGGCGCAACAGGCCCATCGTGACGCTCACCGTGAGCCACCCAGGAACGCGGGCACTCTTGTCGGCAGGTCGCCGTTTACGGGCAACGGTAGTTGGTTCGCCCGATCAATTACACCTGAAGCCACCGACTCGGTCGCCCCAGCCCTCGATCGGCCGCTACATATGCATATCAGATTGTCCGCTGCCCTTAATGGCAGCCACGCCGGACGTGTATTCCAGACATTTCTGACTGTAACGGACATATCATCCCACCCCTGGTAACACCCAGGTGTAAACGTATACCGCCACTCACCGGATAGGAAGATCTTGCGACGCGCCGAGCCAGTTCCTGATCGAATAAGCGCTTGCAGATTTCGCATGACTCGCCACTGATCTGGTCCTCTTGCGCGCCTCTCGCGCGCCGGCCGCTCTCAGCCAGATGAGGTCGACGAGGCAGCAGGACTAGCGATCTTGAGCATTGCATGAAATCGGCGCGACGTGACAGAACGTCCATTCTCGCGCGCCTTTGGGCGACCATCTTGGTCGTCCGCCAAGACGTCCCGAACGGCGGTTCCCGCGCGGCACGCAACTCGGAGGTAACGACCCAGCATGGCGAGGGGAGCGGGTCTGACCGTATTGCATGGTCTCGGTGTCGGGCGGCGGCCTCAAAGGCGCCCGTGTTGACGGTTGTGGTCTACCGTCGGTGATATGCCCGGCAGGAAGCGACCGGCTCCTGAGGACGCCATGACGGCCCGTCGTGCCCTGCCTGGCGGGCTCACCCGCGACGCTGACGTCTTCGAGGTACTGAGCGATCTTGTGCCCCTGCACCCGCGGAACGACACCTTCCCCGGCGAGGTGTTCCTGCATCTTGCAGCGGACGCGCTGGAGTGGTGCGGGGCCAGCCGGGCTGAGCCGCTGCTCCTGGAGGGACTGCGCGAGCGCTTCCTGCCCGAGGCCACCTTCCGCGGACGGCAGAACGCGAAGCTCCAGTACGCAATCCTGGCCGCGGCAGGTGTGCATGGCGGGACTGAGCCGGACCTGCTGGACGAGGTCGCCTCGTGGCCGACCGACGACTTCTGGCAGTACGCCATGTACGCGGCGGTCGCCTACAGGCGCGCCGCCGCCAACCGGGCAGGCGTCCCCGTACGCCAGCCATGCCAGGACTTGGATGAGCGCCCCGGCCGCGACGCGGCCGTAGCGTCGACCCGGCGCATCGCGCTGTCCGTGAGCCGCTGGCGGATCATGTACAGATCAAACGATTCGTCTTCCTGAGGCATGGCCGCTGACTTAGCGCGGCTAACTGGGCGAGCATAATCAAGGCAACAGCAAGAGGCTCTAATGGTGACGAGGATCAGGATCGCTGTACGATGCATGATCGTCACTCAGTCATGCCGAGGGCGGCTCGCAAGCCAGTCTCGATACGGCGCATAGCTGGCGCCGTGATCGCGCCGGCATCCGCTCGTACTTCGTCGTCGTAAATCGTCTCGATATCGTCACAGGAAACCCAGCCGGTCATGACTTCCTCTGGCCCCAGCGGCACCATTGCGGGCCGCTCGGCCTTCGGCGGTGTGGTAGTCAGCCGGGCTGCGAGTACTTGCTCGAACGCCCGGTTGCGCCGGTTGTTCGACACAACCAGGAAGAACTTATCTTCGCCGATGTGGGCCAAATGAGCACGGTAAATCCGCCCGCGCAGCATGTCTGTCATCGCGGAGGCCGTTTAGTCCTTACCAGTTAGTCCTTACCAGCCCAGGAGGGTCGCCTGCGCCTTGCAATCCGGCGGATCTCATCCGCCTCGCCGCTGGCAATTCTGTCAGCAGCTGCGCTGGCGTATGCGAGCTCTTCGGCCTTCTCCTGGATGGCACGCAGTCCTGCGGTAAAGATCATGTGCAAGAGCGCAGCCTCAGTGACTCCCTCTACCTCTACGACGACGACACCAGCGAGGTCAGCGAGCGCATCACGCTCAGGGGTCTGCCCTCGAAGACGTTCCAGATCGGCAAGATCGCGCTCAGTGAGCGGCAGACTCTTGCGGGCCTTGGCTGGCTGGTTGAGCCTGATCGCCATCGTGCACCACTCCCGGTTACTGCTGCACTCTATGCATACAACTGTACTGCACTACACGCTGCACTACCATGAGCAGAGCTTCGACTTTACGGCCTAGTCACGTTGGTCGCCTACAGCGGGCGCACGCACGCCGGACCGCCCAAGCGAGCGGAGGCGTGGCCACTGCGGTCCAGGACAAGACCCCGGGAGTGGAACTCCTGCAGTTTGCCGGACGCCCATAAGGCGGCCCTGCCGGGCCCGGCGCCCGCGGAACTGTCAGTTATGCGCAACAGCGAACACCAGGAAGCCGCCAGGGTCAAGCGCAGGGCTGCGGCAAAGTTAGTTGATCATGTTGCTGGGCTGGCGCTGACCTGCAGGACTGGCGTTCCGGCGCAGGATGTGATACCTCCTGGCGGGTGCCTGATCATGTTGCCGGTGTGACCATCCGGCCGATCTCGGTTCGGGAGGTCGGCCGGTTCAACGCTTGCCTGGATGAGCATCACTGGCTCGGGCACCGGCTGACCGGCCAGGTGCTGCGCTATGTCGCCGAGCTGGACGGGCAGTGGGTCGCGGTTGCCGGGTTCGGGTCGGCCGTGCTGAGCTGCGCCGCGCGGGACAAGTTCCTGGGCTGGAGCCGGGAACAGCAGTACGCCAGGCTGGTCCACGTCGCGAACAATCAGCGGCTGTGCGTGCTGCCCGGGGGGCGGCGGCCGAATCTTGCCTCCGCGGTGCTCGCCCGGCTGCTGCGGCGGCTGAGCG
>Ga0335079_10006282_pt1 | contig 13594 bp, 11 predicted proteins | sample Lox_Sample_33_FD_206719 | JGI IMG/M metagenome (GOLD analysis project Ga0335079, IMG submission 206719) | Soil microbial communities from Loxahatchee National Wildlife Refuge, Florida, United States - Lox_Sample_3.3 | ecosystem: Environmental > Terrestrial > Soil > Wetlands | place: USA... | reverse complement strand
AGATTTCAACATCCGCTGCTCGATAACGATGTTACTGCGTAAGTGCAGGCAAATCACATTCAACATAACAAAAGGAATCTCAATGAAAACGTACATGGTGGTACTGCTTGTTGGATTTCTTTGTGCAGAGGCAAGTGCTCAATTCAACGTAAAAGTTGGATTGTGTGGCGGAATTCCTGTCGGGGACATGAAGACCTACTATGGCGGAGGTGTCGGTACTGAAGGACAGGCAAAAGTGTTCTTGACGTCGAACCTTGCGATAGGAGTGAGTTCCGGCTTTCAGCATTTTTTTGCGAAAGACTGGGGGTCAATTTACAGCGATATCAGCTATAATATTGTCCCAGTTCGCTTTTCCGTGTCGTATTATTTATCGCCTGGGCCATTGCGGCCCTATCTTGGTGCTGAAGTAGGACCCAGTATGACGGAACTAACGTTCACATACAAATATTACTATTATTCCTATTACGGTGGTTGGTACGAACGTGCGAACAGCGATTATTCCCACACGAGAGTAGGCGGTGCAGCGTTTGTAGGATTAGAGTCCAGCCTTGGGAGTATTCTGGCGATTGACGTGAACGCAAAATACAATACGATCAGTAATGTGAGTGACAGTGCGCCAGAGCAAAACGCGTCGTATCTCTTCACAGAAATTTGCTTTGTGTTCAAGTTTTGAGATAATCGCCAACGCAATTGCGTGTGATCCTTACGAAAGCCGAACTGCTCCTGTAATAATCTGCTGAGCGGTGTTGCCAGAGTCCAGTCTCTGGAATGGTTTTTGAGATCGTGCCACAGCCATCCCCGTTTCCGCTCAGAACGGGGATTTTCTTAGGTTCCGGGCATTTCAAAGCTGAAACGTTTTCATTCGAGCTCTTGCACCTGCGAACTTCAAGCCGTATTTTGATGTAAGTTAAAAAATGAAATTCAATCAAGTCGGAAAGGTTCGGTGTATGGGCGCAGGAGACTGGACTCGTGAATTCCCCGCGGCAATTACTGTATGCGACGCGAGCGGGATTATTCTTGCAATGAATGAGAAGTCACGCGAGACGTTTCAGCAAGACGGCGGGGCGAGCCTGATCGGAACGAACTTGCTTAATTGCCATACGGAGCCTGCTCGTTCGAAAGTCGTGAACCTCCTGAAATCAAAATCCCTAAATGCTTACACGATCGAAAAAGGGGGAGTTAAAAAAATCATCTATCAGTCTCCGTGGTTTCAAAACGGCGAGTTCGCAGGTTTTGTTGAACTCTCTCTTCCAATACCGGCCGAGATGCCGCACGTTGTCAGAGACTCGAAATCCGGGGTGTGAATTCGTATTCTAATCATTCCAATCATTGCCCGCATCATCAATTTCGACCGTTTCTAATCTTGTCTCCAACCCCATTTTCCAAACTGCCTGGCGCGCCTTTCCATTCGGTTCATTGACTTTCCGCCTTCTATTTCTTATAATCTAAAGCAGCACAATAAGTTATACCGCCTCTTGCTGTCCAAGTTGGGGCAGACCATCCTGGGAACTAGCGAATGTCGACAACCACAAAATGGGTTATAGGTCTCGTCGTTGTCTTTTTCCTCATCTTCGGCTTCCTTACGCTCACAGTTTTCACCTGGATTTTTTCTGAACCTGAGGATGAGACCGTCTCATCGGGGAGTGAGAAAGTGGCACTCGTCGAGCTGAACGAGCCGATCGTGTCGTCCCAGGATATTGTCCGGCAACTGAAGAAGTACAGGGAGAACCGATCGGTAAAAGCAATAGTTTTCCGCGTTGAATCTCCCGGCGGCGGCGTTGCCGCGAGTCAGGAGATCTACGAGGAGGTAAGGAAAACACGGGACAGCGGGAAACCAATCGTGGTGTCGATGGGCGCGGTTGCTGCCAGCGGAGGGTACTACGTTTCCTGCGGGGCTAGCAAAATTGTAGCAAATCCGGGGACGCTCACCGGCAGCATCGGTGTGATCTTTGAGTTTCTTCACTTCAATGAACTTATGAAAAAGCTCGGCATCGACGAATCGACGTTCAAGTCGGGTCAACTCAAAGACGCGGGTTCGCCGTTCAGGAAAGTCACGCCGGAGGAGAGGAAGTATTTCCAGAGTCTCATCGCGGACGTCTACGATCAATTTGTCGACGTGGTCGCCAGGGAACGCAAGCTGGATGTCGGCTATGTGAAAAAATTCGCGGACGGGAGAGTGTTCACCGGACGCCAGGCGAAACGATACGGCTTTGTCGACACCCTCGGCACGCTTGAAGATGCAATATCCATCGCGGCGACAATGGCGGGGATTCACGGCAAACCAAGGGTTATCAAAGAATATCACCGCAGAACGCTCTTCGACCAGTTATTCGGCGACGCTGCGACCGATATTACGAAGTTAAGAGACGAGATCGCTCACCAACCGGTCATTCAATACAGGTTCACCACGCCATACTAACCATGAGAGGAGACTTCCTTGACAAAAGCTGACATAGTCGATGTGATCGCTTCTGCGACTGGCCTGACGAAAGTCGAGACAGAAGCTGTGGTGGATGGGTTTATCCAAACCGTCATCGATACGATGAAGCAAGGGAAGAATATTGAAATCCGCGGATTCGGGAGTTTCAAAGTCAAGAAGCGGAAGGGACGAGTCGCGCGCAACCCCAGAACGGGCGAGCAGGTGATGGTCGAAGAACACTTCGTGCCGATTTTCAAAGTCTCGAAGGAGCTCAAACATCTCGTCGATGAGAATCTGAAGAAGTATCCTTCAGCAAAAGAAAAGGAATGAAGCCAAGAATCTATTGTCCATACTGTGACTCAGAACTGCGCTGGGGGGACAAGTTCTGTGGAAACTGCGGTAAGCCCATCGACGGATCCGATTCGGAATCAGCGGAGAAGAAAGAGGTCCCGGCCTCGGTCCATCGGAGTGAACAGGGCCAGGTGATCTGTGGAACCTGCGGAACCGTGAATAAACCGGGAATTGCATTTTGCAGGACATGCGGTTCGGAACTTGCTGGCCCGTCGAACGCAAGTGCCGAAATGAAACAAAGCAGTCGCAAAGACGCGAGGAAAGACCGTGCCGCATCGAGAAAGGAGCTCAAGCCCCTCCCTTTCCTAAATTCCTGGAAACCTGCGGTCCTTCTCATTCTCATCGTTGTCGCGGCAGTGCTGGTCGACTGGTACGTTTCAAAGGAGAATATTCCACAGCAAGCAGCACAACAGATGCCTCCCGAAGCACAACAACCAACCGGGGCAAATATGGCAGCGCTCCCCCAGATTGAGGATATGGAACGGCAGCTCAAGGCGAATCCTGCGGATATGGGAATGACACTGCAGTTGGCCAATTTTCTTAGCGACAACAGGTTCTACGACAAAGCCATTACTTATTACGAGGCATACCTGCAAAAAAAACCTCAAGACGCGAACGCGCGTGTGGATATGGGAATATGCTACAAGGAAGTCGGAAAGTACGACGATGCGACACGGGAAATGAAAAAGGCCCTTGAGTACGATCCCAAACATCTTTTCGCGACATTTAATCTCGGGATTGTAGCGCTTGATAAAGGCAAGATGTACATGGATCAGGGACAGATGGACAGGGCCAATCAGCTGATCCAGGAGTCGAACGACTGGTTCAAAAAAGCAGTTGCGCTATCACCGACCAGTGAAGTTGGCAAACGGGCACAACAGCTGTTATCGCAGCATTCCAACACACAACTTCCATCATCTAACTAAGGAGGAGCTCATGCCGAGCGGCAAAAAGCGCAAACGCCACAAAATGGCGACCCACAAACGGAAGAAAAGATTGAGAAAGATGCGACACAAGAAGAAGATCCGTTAGTGGCACACGCGGTCTGTCCTGTCGTTTCTCACGACGGGACAGATTGCTTTTTGTGCGCACTCGTTGTGTCCGTGCAGGAGCTCGGTTCGTTTCTGAATTCTTCTGCGTTGAATGGTATTGTATGTTGAGCACTTCTTGTCTATTTTGTAAACACAGGTTTAGGAATATTGAAATGGAACGGAGGTCTTTATGGCACAAGATGACGATGGGATGGCACGAGGCTTAATTATCGGTTTCATAGCTGGTACGATTGCAGGGGCCGTGATGGCCCTCCTGTACGCGCCCAAAACAGGCAAGGAACTGAGGGCGGACATAAAGGAAAAGGCCAAGGATGTGGCGGTGGATACGGAGGACTACATGGCTCGCGCGAAAGCAAAGGCAGTCGAAATTGTCAACGAGGGGAAAAGCAAATCGGAGACGATGTTGAATGACGCGCGCAGTCGCGCGGCATCGATCATGGGCGATGCCCAGCGAATCCTGTCCGAGGCGCGAAACAAAGGAAATCAGGACTCCGGAAAAAACTCATAGCGGGGGGCTTGCGTCAGGTCACCTGGAGCACGGTTACCTGCTGCTCATAGTCCATTTGGTACCCACTTCATACTGTTAACTGAAGGACACCTACGTGGAAACTCTTATCAATATCGGCAAAGTGCTTGCCCTCTTCAGCGCAGCCGCACTTTGTGTGTATTTGATCTATGTGCTATCGCGTGTTAACGGGGTCCTGTTGCTCTTCCAACGCGATTTCTCAGAAATCACCAGGAATCTCAAGCCGATACTGGAGAACTTAAACACTGTCGCCGACAGGTTGAAATCCATCACGGCGAAAGTGGACGAACAGGTCATTCTCTTCAAGGCTTCACTGGAGTCATTCAAGGCCCTTGCAGATAATGTTGTGAACTTTGAGGTACGCGTTCAAGAGCGCCTTGAAGAACCGATCATCCGCGTCACGTCGCTCATTGGAGCATTTGTGGGCCGGATTCTGTCATTCTTCGGTCGATCACAAGCGAGCAACCCCAGCTAGTGTCACTTCAAATAGGAGATCTTGTGGCGCAAGCCATGTCTTCGGCAAATTCAATGAGGCGCAGTGCCGCTCCAAACTGCAGGATCTTCGTCCAAAAACACCATATTGCTTTTTGGGAGTGGCACAAGTAACCTGGCCCTGCGGAACGTGGTCAAAGGGGCACTTCGCGCGAAGATCGCGGGCACAAGTGCTCGTGTCTGTAACTTTCTGCAGAGATTCACGATTTCTCCGCGTATTCCATGAAGCATAGTTCAGCAAACACAAAGCAAACCCAGGCATAAACTCCATTCGAAGGAAAACCAACGTTGGCTCAAACAGTGAAGGATTACCCCGTTGAAAAAATTCGAAACATCGCCCTGATCGGTCACGGGGGATCAGGCAAGACTATGGTAACAGAGTTGATGTTGTTCAATGCTGGAGCCATAAATCGGATAGGAAAAATCGAGGAAGGCTCCACGGTCTCGGACTATCATGCCGACGAGATAGAACGGCGTATTTCGATCAATTCGTCGATCATGCACTGCGATTGGCAGGGGACCAAGATCAATATCCTGGACACTCCCGGCTACTCGGATTTTACCGGAGATGTCATCAGCTCGCTGCGTGTGGCCGATCTCGCCGTCGTTTGCGTCAAGGCAGTGGAAGGCATCGAAGTGGGAACAGAAATTGTCTGGAACTACACGAAAACCCAGAACACGCCACGAATCATCCTTGTGACGAAGACCGACAACGAAAATGCGGACTTTGATCAAGCAGTAGAAATGGCGAAAGATCGATTCGGACACGATGTGGTCGTCGCCCAATTCCCGCTGAACCAGGGCCTCCAGTTCGATTCGTTTATCGATGTGCTGAAGATGAAAATGTTCAAATTTAATCGTGACGGAAGCGGCAAGTTCGTTGAAAGCGATATTCCGGCTGACGCCAAATCGAAGGCTGATGCGCTGCACGAAGAGTTAATCGAGAAAATTGCCGAAACGGATGAAAAACTGATGGACAAGTTCTTCGAAGCGGGGACGCTGCAGGATGACGATCTGCGCAGGGGGCTGCAACTGGCTTTCAATACGTGCAAGATTTTTCCTGTTTTCTGCTCATCGGTTACCTTGAACATCGGCAGCCATCAACTCATGGATTTCATGGTGACCTATGGTCCGTCGCCAAAGGATCGCGGGGCGGTGAAAGCCGTGAATCATCAGACAAAAGCCGAACTCGAAGTTTTGCCCGATTCTTCCGCCCAACCCTCGCTCTTTATTTTCAAGACTATTTCTGAACAACACGTCGGAGAGCTGTCTTATTTTCGTGTTTATTCCGGAACCGTGACTGCCGGAATGGATCTGGTCAACGAATCCAACGGCAAGGCAGAACGTCTTGGTCAATTGTTCGTCATGAATGGCAAGACGCGGAATGAAGTCGCCAAGATTGCAGCGGGCGACATCGGCGCCGTTGTGAAACTCAAGGATACTCACACCAACAACACGCTGGCAAGCAAAGCATTTCCCGTCGATTTCAACCCGATCGTATTCCCCGATCCGGTCATTCGGATGGCGATTCACTCGAAGGCGAAAGGAGACGAAGACAGAGTTGCAAATGGACTCCATTCGCTCCACGAGGAAGATCCCACATTCGTCATCTCAGTCGACGGCCAGCTGGGACAGACTGTCATAGCAGGTCAGGGAGAGTTGCATCTTCTGATCGTGACCAAGCGGTTGAAGGAAAAATACAACGTTGAGGTGGACCTCGCCGAGCCGAAAATCCCTTACAAAGAAACCATCAAGGGAATCGCTCCCGACGTCGAGTACAAGCACAAGAAACAATCCGGAGGACGCGGACAATTTGGGCACGTCCACATCAAGATCGAACCGCTGAAGCGCGGGTCGGGCTTCGAGTTTGTCGATGCTATTGTCGGCGGCGTCGTTCCGGGCCGATTTGTTCCTGCGGTTGAAAAGGGTATCGTGGATGTCATGCAGAAGGGAGTGGTTGCGAACTGCCAGGTGGTGGACGTGCGCGTCACGCTCTTTGATGGTTCGTATCATACCGTGGATTCGGACGAAAATTCGTTCAAGATTGCCGGATCGATGGCTTTCAGAAATGGATTCAAAGAGGCAAAGCCTGTGATTCTTGAGCCGATCAACGAAATTGAAGTGACCGTACCGGAAGAATACATGGGTGACGTCATGGGGGATATCTCAGGAAGAAGGGGAAAGATTCTCGGCATGGAAGGGGAGGGGCATTTTCAGAAAATCAAATCCCTCGTTCCGATGTCCGAGCTTCATAAGTATTCCACGATTCTTCGCTCGATGACGCAGGGCCGCGGTGTTTACAAAACGAAGTTTTCGCATTACGACGAAATGCCGAAGGAATTGATGGAAAAAGTGATCGCTGCCGCGGAGAAGGCGAAGGAAGAAGCCGCATAAGGCCGGCGAAGGCCTTCCTTCGCGCCAAGATGATGATTGCCCCGTGACGGAGATCTGCTGCGGGGCATTTTATTTTTTCTGATTTTCACAGCATGCCTAAGAGCCAATCAACATCAAAAACCGAACGCATCGGCGTCAAAGCGGCAAACGCAAAAGCGGACCGGGACAACGGTACTCAAAAACTTTCACGCATCATCATTCGTGGCGCCCGTGTCCACAATCTCAAGAATATCGACCTTGAATTGCCGCGAAACAAGCTCATCGTCATCACGGGGGTGAGCGGCTCCGGAAAGTCGAGCCTCGCGTTCGACACTATTTACGCGGAAGGTCAGCGACGATACGTGGAGAGTTTGTCTTCATACGTCCGTCAGTTTCTCGAGCGAATGGAAAAGCCCGATGTCGACATGATTCAGGGAATCAGTCCGGCAATCGCGATCGAGCAGAAGACCACGTCGCGCAATCCCCGCTCAACAGTCGCAACCTCCACGGAAGTATACGATTATCTTCGCCTGCTTTTTGGCAGGATCGGTGTTACCTATTGCCGGACTTGTGGAGCCGTTGTGAAGCGGGATACCGTATCCAGTGCTGTTGACAGGCTCTTGCAGGAACCTGAAGACACAAAGCTCTTCATCGCGTTTCCTCTCCACGACCATCCGGGTCATTCGATGAAGGAAGAGCTTGCCTCACTCAAGAAGCGTGGTTTTTTTCGTATCGTGTCAGGAGGAGCGCTCATCGATCTCAACGAGAGCGGCTACAAAGGCAAGGTCAAGAAGGATATCAGCGTCTTGATTGACCGTGTTGTCGTTCGACGGAACGACAAGGAGAGTCTCACACGGATGGCGGATTCGATCCAGACTGCGTTCTCGGAAGGCGAAGGGTACGCTGCTGTGCATCTCGTTGATCAGCAGAAGCAGATCAAATTCACACAGCATTACGAGTGCCCCAATGATGGTTCCAAATACGAAGAACCTGACCCACGGCTGTTTTCGTTCAACAATCCGGTCGGCGCATGTCCGAAATGTCAGGGGTTTGGAAGAGCAATGGGAATCGATATGAACCTGGTCGTACCCGACGCGACAAAAACAATAAGGCAGGGGGCGATCCATCCGTGGAATTTCCCAAGCTGGCGGGAAAACCTCGTCGATCTCATGAGTATTGCCGGTGAAGCAGGGATTCCGCTCGACGTACCATTTGAAAAGCTGACGGAACAACAACTGTCCGTCCTGATGAACGGATACAAGAAATTTGACGGGATCATCGGATATTTCGAATATATCGAGCGGAAATCCTACAAGATCCAAAACAGGGTCTTCCTCAGCCGATACCGTGGCTATACCACGTGCGATGAGTGTGGAGGCTCCCGGCTGACAACGGATGCGCTCAATATTCGTGTGGCTGGAAAGACAATCCACGACATCGTCAGAATGACGATCGCTCAAGCACACGATTTCTTCCAAGCGCTCCAATTGTCAAAACAAGATATTGAGATTGCGAGACGCATTCTTGAAGAAATTCAAAAGCGGCTCAATTTTCTGTACGATGTTGGGATAGGATACGTGACACTGGATCGCATGAGCATGACGCTCTCCGGCGGAGAATCGCAGAGAATAAACCTTGCGACATCGCTTGGTTCCGCTCTGATGGGATCTCTCTATGTGCTCGACGAGCCAAGTATCGGTTTACATCCTCGGGACACGCATCGGTTGAACATGATTCTGAAAACTCTGAGGAACATCGGCAATACGGTCATCGTTGTCGAGCACGACGAAGAAATGATCCGGGAAGCGGACGTCGTCGTCGACATGGGACCGAAGGCCGGTGAACAAGGGGGAAAGGTGGTTTTCAACGGATCGCTCCCGGACCTAATGCAACATCGAAATTCACTGACAGCGCGTTACCTGAGAAAGGAGCTGGAGATTTCAACTCCGCGCTCACGGCGCAAGGATACCGAGCGATCGATCTTCGTGCACGGGGCAAGGGAAAACAACCTCAAAACCATCGACGTCCGCATCCCTCTTGATTGTTTTGTGTGCGTTACCGGTGTCAGTGGATCGGGAAAGAGCACGCTGGTCCACGATATTGTCTATGCCGGCATACAGAAAAAGAAAGGGGGCTTCCAGGGCAACGTGGGGAAGTTCATTTCGTTGGAGGGCGATGACGATATTGCACGTGTTGAGCTCGTTGATCAATCCCCCATTGGCAGGTCCGCAAGATCGAATCCGGTAACATACATCAAGGCGTTTGATCTTATCCGTGATTTGCTTGCCCATACACAGGTTGCGAAAATACGCGGATTCACGCCGGGTCATTTTTCGTTCAATGTTCCGGGGGGGCGATGTGAAGTGTGCGAGGGGGAAGGCGTCCAGACTATCGAAATGCAGTTTCTGGCCGATCTCTATCTCACGTGTGAATCGTGCAAAGGAAAGAGGTTCAAACAGGAAGTCCTTGACGTCAGCTTCCACGGAAAAAATGTCGACGATATTCTGAATATGACCGCGTCCGAAGCAATCAATTTCTTTTCGGATTTCGCCGAAGGGAAGAGGGTATCACGACGCCTACAGATCCTTCAAGATGTCGGGCTTGGGTATCTGAGATTAGGCCAATCGGCTACGACATTATCCGGGGGTGAAGCGCAGCGTATCAAGCTGGCGCATCATTTGTCGGCCTCTGAAAATGAAGGGAAGACGCTGTTCATATTCGACGAGCCAACGACTGGTTTGCACCTGGATGACATTGCGACGCTCTTGAAGTGTTTCGACGCGCTCGTGGAAGCTGGGCATTCCATCATCGTCATCGAACATAATATGAACGTGGTCAAATGTGCAGATTTCGTCATTGATTTAGGTCCGGAAGCCGGCGAGGGGGGAGGGGAAATTGTCGCTACGGGTACTCCCGAGGAACTTGCAAGGTCGGAGAAGTCTCATACGGGGAAATTCCTGAAGCAGTATCTCGGTCTCTGACAGAATAGACGGATTGCGCGCGAATTGTGCCCTTTCATATTTTCTCAAATTGTAGAATTCCTTGTCCCACCTCACGCGGTTCCATGACAACTTTGACGCACAGAATCGGTATTTTGTACGGAGTTTGAATGGGACGTAAGTTATGTTTTATTCATAGGTACCGTCCGCCTTGCTTCAGCACGTCGAGAATGTTTTCGGGAGGTAATTCATGAAACCTATTGGATTCACCATCATCGTGAGTTTGGTTCTTCCGTTCCTCGTTTCCGCACAAGACAGTACGACATCTGCCAAAATCGATACTATGCTCATATACCAGCGGGCCATGATGGAAATGCAGAAGAAGACGCTGGAAGAAGTTCAATACGATGAGCCGTTGGCCCACAAGTGGGCCGGTATCGAGCTCGACCTCGCCTATTTGCTCTTCAGCAGCGCCGGCGATTATCTGACGGTTCCCGCGACATTCTCGCTTTTCAATGTGAATCGTTCCGCAGAAGTTGCATTTCCGATTTTCTATCAGCACGGGGCGAAACATGAAAATGGGGGATCTGCCAGCGGCGGCTACGATGTTCCGTTGACCCTGTTCAATCTTGATGCAACGTACCGGCAGTTCATTGGCAAACACCAGGATGGTCTCTACTTCTCTGTCGGAACGCGCTACACTTATATTAAAGGTGTGGGCGGAGGTGGGATCGACTTGGGGATTGCATCCATTAACTTCGGCGGCGGCACACCGATTACTGTCAGCAAAATCGGTGCGTACTTCGGCATCGGCTACCGGGATTTTACGAAATCAGGATTTTACTGGGGGACGAGCCTGATCGTTGGACGATACTTCTCAAATGACACCCGGGACGTGCAGGAAGTCACCCTCGACGACTCCAGGACAATTCTTGACATTGAGTTGCTGAAGTTTGGGTTTGCCTTTTAGGCAGTATCGTCGACGCACGGTGTTGCTCTGTTACGCGGGACCTTCGTTTACCCCTTCTCCACGCGGCCATCCAACAAGTTGATGACCCTCGTTCCATATGCCGCATTCTTTTCGGAATGCGTCACCTGGATGATGGTCGTTCCCCCTTTGTTCAGCTTCGCAAAAAGATCCATGATTTCTTCCCCTTGTGAGGAATTGAGGTTGCCGGTGGGCTCGTCGGCGAGGAGCAGTTTAGGGCTTGTGATGATCGCCCGGGCGACGCCAACGAGTTGCTGCTGTCCTCCCGAAAGTTGATTGGGGAACAGATCCTTCTTCGCGACGATCTGGAAACGATCCAGTGTGTCACTCACGAGGCTTTTGCGCTCGGATGCTTTGATTTTCTTGTACAGCAGTGGCGTCTCCAGGTTCTCATACACGGTCAAATCGTCAATGAGGTGGTAGCTTTGAAACACAAAACCGATGTGGTTTTTGTGCAATTCAGATTTTTGTTTTCCGGACAGAGTGTGGACGGGTTCATCAAGAAAAAAGTATTCTCCGTCCGACTGATCGTCGAGCATGCCGATAATGTGCAGCAGTGTGGATTTTCCGGAGCCCGATGGACCCATGATTGAAACGAATTCGCCCGGATGAACTTCAAAGTTCACGTCGCGCAGAACGTACGTCTTGACGAAGCTGTTGGTATACCACTTGAAGATGTTCTTGAGCTTGATCATGATGATACCCCGATTGATCGGTTCAGCAAAACCAGCGTCACGTCAAGCCACGAGCCGGAACGTGAGCGGTATGATTGTTTCGGTAGGCATTCCTATCTGGAGCAGCTGCCACCTCTTGTCATACGCATTGAGAATGCGTTTCAATCCTTCCACGCGTTCTTCTGACGGTTGGCACCAATCCCGCCAACGGAATACTTCGACACGGTATTTGTACTGACGTTTATGGCCGTTGATCGTCACATCCACTTCGACATAGTTCTCGGTGTCGACGGGTGGAATATCAATGGGGATCATCATAGTGGCTTCTCCTTCCGAACAATGTATTGACGGTGAGTTTATTGTTCAACATTTGTCGTTGCATGGAGGATCGGATGGTAGTCATTCGTATCGCAGGGCGTTCACCGGATTCGCCAGCGCTGCCTTGAGTGTCTGAGCGCTCACGCTGATCCACCCAAGGAGCAAGGCAATCAAGCCGCCGAAGATAAACGGCCACACCGTCATGTTGACACGGTATGCAAAGTCCTGCAACCACAGGGTCATGAAGTAATATGCCGCTGGCCAGGCGACGATATTCGCGAGAGCTACCCACTTGAGGAATTGCCTTGACAACAGGCCTACGACGCCCGGCACCGACGCCCCGAGAACTTTCCGGATGCCGATCTCCTTTGTTCGTTCTTCTGTAGTAAAGGCAGCGAGGCTCAGGAGACCCATCAATGCTATCCAAATCGCAAGGCCCGCGAAGACAAGAAGCAGCGTCTCAAGGTGTTCCTCGGTCCGGTAAAGGTGTTCAAACGACTCATCAAGAAACCAGTAGGACAATGGTGCGGAGAGGACGGTATTTTGCCAAATCGCTTGGATAGCTCGCATCGTTTCCGCAATATTCGAACTACGGATTTTGATGGAGAGATTGTCAAATGTGCCACCCCACGGATCACGCGTGATGATCAGCGGTTCAATAGGACTCCGGAGTGTGGCGAAATTGAAGTCCTTTACAACCCCGATGACAGTATGATTTCCATTGCGCCGAATTGTCCTTCCTAATGGGTTCTTCCATCCGAGAATGTGCTCCAGGGTCTGATTGATCAGATAGGACGATTTGTCGGAGGCGATGTCCTTTGAGAATTCCCGACCTTCGACTGTTTCGATGCCGAACGTTTTCAGGAAATCGTTATCAACATCGACTACGTGGATAATCATCGGCGAATTGTGTCCCTCGGGGAAGTACCCGTTGCTTGTGAAATCGTTGATGGGGACTTCCGACGAGGCTGTAGCACCGACCACACCGGGTACTCCCGAAAGTTCCTTCTTGAGAAGATCGCTTTTCGATTTCGCCTCCTCGCCCAGGAGCGGCAGGACAACAATATTGTTCTTGTCAAATCCAAGGTTCTGATTCTTCAGGTAATGGAGCTGACTGACGACGACAAGTGTACACACAATCATGGCAATTGATACGGCGAACTGCAGGGTGATGAGGATATTCCGCAGTCTCCCTTTGGATCCTGAGCCCGCAACGCCTTTCAGCGTCCTGGAGGCCTCGAACGAGGAAAGATGGAGGGCGGGATAGCTGCCCGCAACGAGCCCGACAAGAAGGACAACGCCAAGAGCGGCCAGCGTGGTGGAAGGGCGAATAATATTCCACGCCGTCGTATCTTCTCCGATAAGCGTCCTGTAAAATGGAAATAAGAGCTCCGCCAACAAGAGAGCGCTCAGGGCTCCAAGAAATGAAATGATAAGCGATTCGGTGAGGAACTGCCTGATC
>Ga0335079_10006280_pt1 | contig 13596 bp, 13 predicted proteins | sample Lox_Sample_33_FD_206719 | JGI IMG/M metagenome (GOLD analysis project Ga0335079, IMG submission 206719) | Soil microbial communities from Loxahatchee National Wildlife Refuge, Florida, United States - Lox_Sample_3.3 | ecosystem: Environmental > Terrestrial > Soil > Wetlands | place: USA... | reverse complement strand
CAGTGTTTGTGCCTGTGGATGACACGGATGTGGTGCCGCTGAAGCTGCAGAAGCTGGTTCTCCGAAACGATTCAGACAGGCACCGTACGCTGTCGTTGACGTACTACGTGGAATGGACATTGGGTGAATTTCGTGAATCTTCCCAGATGCACGTCGTGACCGGCTGGGATGACGAAGTGGAGGCCATCACTGCCCGCAACTTCTACCATCCTTTCTTCGCGGATCGGGTGGCCTTCGCTGCCATAAGCCAGCCAACGGGGTCTTACACTGGCGACCGCACCAGCTTCCTTGGTCGCAACCGCTCCATGGGATCCCCGGTGGCAATGGAGCGAACGGGGCTCTCTCGCCGAACAGGAGCGGGCCTGGACCCTTGCGCAGCATTGCAGACGACCATGCGCCTGGAACCTGGCGAACGGATCGAAATCACGTGTATGATCGGTCAGGCTCAGTCGCTGAAAGAAGCCCGGTCGTTGGTTCTAGCCTACCGGCATGCTGGCGCGGTGGACACCGCACTCGGGCAAACGAAGGCGTGGTGGAACAATCGGCTCGGCTCGATCCAGGTTCATACCCCCGAACTTGCAGCGGACTTTCTCATCAACCGGTGGCTCCTCTATCAGACTCTCAGTTGCCGGGTCTGGGGACTCTCCGCCTTTTACCAGTCAGGCGGGGCGTTCGGCTTCCGCGATCAATTGCAGGACGTGATGGCTCTGTTGTACACACATCCTGGGCTGGCACGCAAGCACATTCTGCTTGCGGCGAGCCGTCAGTTTCTAGAGGGCGACGTGCAGCATTGGTGGCATGTGCCCGGAGGTGCAGGAATCCGCTCGCGTATCTCCGATGATCTTCTCTGGCTTCCTTACGTTGTGGCTCACTACGTCAGAATCACCGGCGATGTGTCAATTCTACGGGAAATGGTCAGCTTCCTCGATGCGCCCTTGCTGGAAGTTCACCAGAACGAGAGCTTCCAAACGCCGGAGATCTCTTCGGAGCGCGCCTCGCTCTTTGAGCACTGCCGGCGTGCCGTCATGCGCGGCCAGACTCTTGGATCCCATGGATTGCCGCTGATGGGAACAGGTGACTGGAATGATGGGATGAATCTCGTGGGGGCAGGGGGCAAAGGGGAGAGCGTATGGCTGGCGTGGTTTCTGGTTGATGTGCTGAAGAGCATGGCCGAGATGTCTGACCATATGGGCCGGCCGGATCTCAGTCTGAAGTATCATCAGGGCCGGAAAGCCCTGATCGAACGTGTCGAAGCGTTCGCGTGGGACGGGGGGTGGTATCTTCGCGCGACATTTGACAACGGGTCGCCGCTGGGTTCTTCGGCGAATGTGGAAGCTCGGATCGATTCACTTCCACAATCCTGGGCCTGGCTCACCGGGGCTGCAGACCGCGATCGGGCATGCAGAGCGCTGGAATCGGCCTGGAAGCATCTCGTCCGCAAGGATGAAGGGCTGGTCCTCCTCTTCGAGCCTCCCTTCGACAAGTCGGTGCCGTCACCAGGATACATCAAGGGGTACCCGCCGGGCGTGCGCGAGAACGGGGGCCAGTACACCCATGCTGCGGTGTGGCTAGCGATGGCAATGGCGCGGAGCGGTGACGGCAGCCGCGCCGCCGACATGATGCGGATCCTCAATCCGATTGAGCATGCGCGCGATCCCGAGGGGGTCTGGCGCTACGGTATTGAGCCTTACGTGGTCGCGGCCGATGTGTACCGCCATGCCGGACGGACCGGTCAGGGCGGTTGGTCCTGGTATACGGGCTCGGCGGCGTGGGCGTATCGAGCCTGGGTTGAAGAGATCCTGGGGCTTCATGTGCGCGGAGAGACAATGCGGCTCGCTCCGGTGATTCCCGGATGGTGGGATGGTTTCCAGATGACCTATCGCCACGGTGAAGCGATGTACGAGATACAGGTTGAAAATCCGGACCACTGCGAGCACGGGATTTCCTGGGTGGAAATGGACGGGCAGCGCGTGGAAGGCGGTGTGATCCCTCTGAGTCGGGATTTCGTCAAGCATCGGCTCGTCGTACGCATGGGGGACCCGAACACAACGGCTGTTTGACGGTGGCGGAGGTATTTCACACCGAGTCCCAAATGAGCACGTTATTCGTAAAATATGAAGCGCCGGCAATTCAAGCGTTCTTCCCTCCTGAAAAGCGTGATACGTATGTTCTCCTTCTCAGCAAAGCGCATCGCAGGTGAGATGCGCTAACATCCCTGCACCACGATTTCACCTTTGATCCCAGGTGGTCCAAGTCCGTCGACCCAAGATCATATATTGTGGACCTGCTGAAGGCGAGGGGTGCAGGGCCGAAGGCCTATTTGACAGGCATCTCGAAAGATCGGCGCATTATCACATTGGATGAAGCCGTAATTCTCAGGAGCATGAAGCGGGTATTCTCGACTGCAACCCCGGTCAACTGGCCTACTGCCGCGGGGAAGATGGAGTACGTCGCTTCATCTCCAGCGCCGGCAACAACTGTAACGAGCGGGCGTTCTGCCAAACGATGTACGGGTCAGACCATGGGCTTTTTGTTGAGCGGAGGTCAGGCCTCCGGATAACGTCTTTAGAATGTAGCTGACCCTGGTACGGAAGAGAGCCCGGTGGTGAAGGACAAATGCTGGCGGCAAACCCCACGAGTGAAGGAGAGGAAGAAAATCCCAACCCCGACTTGACTTTCAATAAAAGAGAAAAGTTTTAAGGATTGAATATTGACCGCTTATTCCCTAGTTTTCACCAGCCTCTACACTGACCCGTAATGACCGTTGTAACCGTGGCGTGATGAAAATCCGGCTGCTGCTCATCGAGGACAACCGCCTGCTCCGCGAAGGACTCGCAGCAATGCTGGCTGCACAGGAAGACATCACGCTCATCGCGTCGTCGGGAAGCGCCGATGCGGCCGCCAGGAGCGCGAGGAGAAAACCCCACGTTGTTCTGGTCGACATCGGACCCCGCCATCCCCACAGCATGCGCGTCATCAGAAGCCTGAAGCGTGTCTTGCCCGGCACGAGGATTGTGGTCATGGATCTCGAATCGGTGCAGGGCGACCTGTTCGAGTACGTTGGAGAGGGTGTCTGCGGTTTTGTCCTCAAAGACGCGACGTTTGACGAATTCCTCTCGACGATCCGGCACGTCGCCGCCGGGGGAAAGGTCCTTCCTCCACCACTGACCGGCACACTGTTTTCACAGATCGTCGGGCAGGTTGCACGCAAGTGGAAGCATGCACCGTCGTCCGCCGTCCGGATGACCGGCCGCGAACAGGAGATCGTCGATCTCATCGCCGACGGGATGAGTAACAAGCAGATCGCGAAGCGGCTTTCCATTGCCCCCGACACGGTGAAGGGCCACGTGCACAACATCCTAGAGAAGCTCGCACTCCACACCCGCCTCGAGGTCGCGTCCTTCGCGCACGGGCGGAAGCCCAGGAACCCGAACACTCCGTAGCCGCCCAGCGGGCGCTCGCTCCCCCGTCTCTGTCAATCCCCAAAGGGACCGGTCCTCCTTCGGTCCCTTTGGTCTGTTCCCCTCGCTCCGCATTCTCCCTACCTTGACCTGAGCGAGGCTATCACAAGTGACTTCACACACCCACCGAACGCGTACTTCCCGGCAACTCCCGGCATCCCAATCCCGGCAACGCGCGGCTGATCTCGAAAGTCTCGTCAGAGAAGGCGTAGAGCGCTTTATGTTGAAGCGCGCAACAATTGAGGAGTTCCGGAATTTGCTCCGGGCCGCCGCCGGCAAAGGAAGCCACACACCACATCCCCTCACCCGGGCGGTATTCTCGAGGATTGTAAAGGAGGCTGTCAGCAAACAAAAACAGGGGAAACACCGCGGAGGTCATACACAACCAAGGAGAAAAAAGTCAAATGCGAAGACTGCGTATCGGCGTCATTGACCTAGCGAGCAGAGGCCCGGAACGGGCGCTCTGGGCTCGCGTGATGAACGCCAACCTCTCCTCCATCATGCCCCAGGCGGTGGCCGTCTGGTGCAGGGAAGAGGGACACGACGTGACGTTCCTGTGCTACACGGGATTCGAGGACCTTGCCGCCGAGCTCCCCCAGAATGTCGATCTCGTGTTTATCGGCGCGTTCACCGAAGCCGCCCAGCTTGCGTATGCCCTGAGCAACCTCTTCCGTTCGCGGGGGGCAGTGACCGCCATCGGGGGGCCGCATGCACGCTGCTACCCGCAGGATGCCCAGAAGTACTTCGACTATGTGCTGGGATTCACAGACAAGCAGGTCATACGGGAAGTGTTGAGTGAATGCGCCCGGCACAGGCCCGTGGGCGTCCGGATCGCCGCACCGCGGCAGCCCGCTCACATCCCGGGCGTGAGGGAGCGCTGGGATTTCATCAGCGCAAACCTCCGGAAGGCCCCCTTTTTCAAGATCGTGCCCATGCTGGGAAGCGTCGGCTGTCCGTACACATGCAGCTTCTGCATCGATTCGACGGTGCCGTACCAGCCGCTGGATTTCGGTGTCATGAAGGAGGACCTGAAATTTCTCCTGACGAAATTCCGGCGCCCTGTCGTCGGCTGGCATGACCCGAATTTCGGCGTCCGGTTCGATCAATTCATGGATGTCATCGAAGAGGCCGTCCCCGCCGGGAGCATCGATTTCATCGCGGAGAGCAGCCTTTCGCTTCTCTCGGAACCGCACATGATCCGCCTCAGGAAGAACGGGTTCAAAGCGCTGCTCCCCGGAATTGAGTCCTGGAACGACCTGGGCGAAAAATCCCGGACTGGCCCAACGCACGGCATGGAAAAGGTCCGCCGCGTCTCCGACCATGTCAACATGATTCTGCGCTACGTGCCGTACATCCAGACCAACTTTGTGCTCGGGCTCGACGCGGACTCAGGGGTCGAACCGTTTGAGCTGACCAAGAGATTCGTCGACCTCGCCCCCGGTGCCTTCCCGGGCTATTCACTCCTCTCGGCGTTCGGGGAAGCCGCTCCCCTTAATTTTGAATATCAGCGCGCTCACCGCGTCATTCCCGTGCCGTTTCAGTTCCTGAACAACAACAGCGCGATGAACCTGAAGCCGTCCAACTACACCTGGCCTGAGTTTTACGAACACGTCATCAGCCTCACCGCGTATACGTTCTCCCCCCGTGCCATTGCGCGGCGGCTTGCGGCGACGCGTGCCTTTATCCCCCGATGGCTGAATGTCGTCCGGGCTGTTTCCTCCGAGGGGCATGGCCGGCTCCGGCATCACCGTGAAGTGCTCAGACATCTTGAGGCCGACCGCTCTTTCCGGGATTTCCTGGAACAGGAAACGACGGAGATTCCCCGATACTTCGTCGAGAAGGTCCGGAAGGAGCTTGGCCCGATGTGGGATTGGCTCCCGGCGGGCGCGCTGGCGCATGACGCCAACGCTTATTTCCTGTCCGAAGGAGTCCCGGACGCGCCCGCGGTGGATGCCTTCCGCCTGGCGGCCAATGAATAAAAAAATCCCGCGCCTTTCGGCGCGGGATCAGTCGGAGTTCCCGGTAGTTGAGATGCTTTAGTAGTTCGACCACCCTGCGTTGCCGGCATCCGAGGAGTAGGATTCGAGCTTCGCGTGCCCGGTCCGCTTCCGGCCAGGCTGGATCCGGGAGCGACGGCTCTCGCCACCCCCGCGCGGCTGCTGGACCCTGGGCCGCGACGGCTGGGCCTGCGGCACAACCGTCTCCGGGGAAGAAGGAACGAATCCCGGGTACACCTTCACCGGATACCGTGAGCCGGTGAACTTCTCTATGCGCGTCAGATACTGCTGCTCCTCGCGGCCGACAAACGTGATCGCGTCGCCGGATGCTCCGGCCCTCCCCGTTCGTCCAATGCGGTGGATGTAGTCTTCGGGATGCTGGGGGACATCGAAATTGATGACGTGGGAAATCCCGCTCACATCGATTCCCCGTGCCGCGATGTCCGTCGCCACCATAACCCGGAATTTCCCCTCCTTGAAGCCTTCGAGGGCACGCTCCCGCTGCGATTGCGTCCTGTTCGAATGGATCGCCACCGAGGCGATCCCCTTGCGTTCGAGACGCCTGTTGATCTTGTCGGCCCCGTGTTTGGTCCTGGAAAAGATGAGGACGCTCTGCATCTTCTCCGCCTCAAGCGCGTACGCGAGGAGATCGTTTTTTGCCCCCTGCGGCGCGCTGTAGAAATGCTGGGCAATGTTGTCCGCCGCGTTGTGGCGCCCGCCCGCCTGGACTGTTTCAGGATCGTGGAGTATGCCGGACGCCAGTGATATGATCTCCGGCGAGATCGTCGCAGAGAAGAGCATCGTCTGGCGGCGCGCCGGGATCGCGGCAATGATCCGCCGGACATCCTGGATAAACCCCATGTCGAGCATCCTGTCGGCCTCGTCCAGGACGAGTATCCTGACGGCGGAGAGATCGACGGTCTTCCGTTGCATGTGGTCGAGGAGCCTGCCTGGTGTCGCCACCAGTATGTCCGTGCCGCGTCGAAGCGCCCTGACCTGCTGCTCCATGCCGACGCCTCCGTATACCGACGCCGAGCGGAGCACGAGAAACTTCCCGTAGTTCACGACTGCCTGCTGAACCTGCAGGCAAAGCTCCCGCGTGGGAGTGAGGACAAGCGCCCTGGGGAGCTTTCCCGCGTGAGCTCCGCCCTCTGCGGGAGCCAGGTGATGAAGTATCGGGAGCACGAATGCCGCCGTCTTCCCTGTTCCCGTCTGTGCGCATCCGATGACGTCTTTTCCCGCCACGGCAGGTTCTATTGCGAGCGCCTGTATCGGTGTCGGCTGCTCGAATCCCGCCGCGTCAATCCCCTGCAAAATATGGTCTGAGAGACCAAATTCCGTAAAACCCATGAAAAACCTCTGAAGTGATGAGATGTTTGTGATCCCTTCCGCATTCACAGTGTATGAATGCGTAAAGAGTCTACCGTACCAAGAAACAAGCCGGGATCAGGAACGCAGGAGGGAGAAATGCATTCATCATCGAGAAGCGAGTCTCAATGTCCGCCGCCAGAATGGAAACTACCGGCTGCGGACCGCTGGTAAGCAGTGATCATAGCATACACTTTCTTTAGACTAATTCCTAGAGATTTCTGAACTATTTTTCGCTCTTCGCCGGGAGCCGGAGACGAAACCAGGAACAGGTCAATCCGCCCTGCGCGATTAGGAATCGACTGCGGAATTGGGTATGTTAAGCGAGAGAGGATTTCAAAAGCGAAGCCCCTTCGGCCGTGAACTCACGGAGACTCCAGGGGGTATCAGAAAGGAAGAACCATGAATTTGTACCTGGGTAATCTGTCGCGAGATGTGACAGAAGCTGATCTCCGCGAGTTATTCGCGCCGTTCGGCAAGATCGACTCGTTGAGCGTGATCAAGGATAAGTTCTCGGGCGTCTCAAAAGGGTTCGGCTTCATCGAGATGCCGGTAAAAGAAGAGGCTGAGGCAGCGATCAAAGCATTGCACCGCCAGCCATTCAAGGATCAGTCGATGGATATTACCGAAGCCCGTCCCCGCCAGGACCGCAAAGGGGGTCAGGGGGGCTATGGCGGGGGTGGCAAGCGGAGATCCTGGTGATCGTTCCCGCTCTTTGAATTGAAGGGTCCCCATTTGCTGCCGGCCGGCAGATACGATCCGACGTAGCTGCGCGCACTGCATGAAGAGGGCTGCCCGCGGTGAAACACACGGGCCGCCAGGGAGGAATCTATGACCGATAATGCTACCATGTGGAAAGCAATGGCGATGTATCTGCCAAAGAAAACATGGATCCCGCTGTCGGATATCCTGGCGACAGTGCGGGCCCGTGTCCCTCTCGACAAGGAAGACCTCGAATGCCGTGGCTCTCGCTCTGGTCCTCCCCGGTGGGAGTCCAATGTGCGACGCATGCTCCGGACGAAGACCCGGACAGGCGGCCTTCGGTCACGGAAGAGTCAGCCGGACAAGGATTGAATCATATCCCACCAGCCCCTTTTTGCCAACGACCTCTCAGCTCTGACGGCACGGCCGGCGCCCCGGGACCGGAGGCCGAATAGCTCCCTGTAGATTCGCCCGATGTACATCCTCCCCGTTTGTCCGGAGTATCCGGACACTTCCATGAATCCACCACAGCCCGAAGGAGAAACCGATGAACGCCACGTTCATTATCGTCCTACTTGTCGCCGCAGGCACTTGGTGACAATCCGCTCGAGGCCCATCGGGATGCCGGTGCGGAGACCTGTGACAGGTGCCGGCTCGGCATTGAGTATTGAATACATGAGGGCATGCTCGTAATCGGCCTCGAACGGCCGCCTGCCCGTGAGCATCTCATAGAGTACCACGCCAAGCGACCAGATGTCAGTCCGGCGGTCCGCCGTCTCACCGCGTGACTGCTCGGGGGACATGTACGCCGCCGTCCCGAGAGTCGTGCCCTGTTTCGTCAACACGGTGGAGCCGGAGAGCTTTGCGAGGCCAAAGTCTACGATGTTCGCGACGCCGTCCGCCGTGACAATGATATTGGCCGGCTTGACGTCGCGGTGGACGATCCCCTGTTCGTGTGCTTTCATGAGCCCCCGGGCGATCTGCGCAGCAAGGTCGATCGACTCCTCGACCCTGAGCGGACCCCGGGCGATCCTGCTCTTCAGGGTGGCGCCATCGAGGTTCCGGTTTCCTTCATCTTGGCGGCCTTCCCCTTCATCTTCTCTTTGACTGCTGTGCCTTTGGCCTCTGTGCTCTTTAGTTTCTCTGTCGCTGCAGTCTTTTCCTTCGACATCTTCTCCTTAACTTTCTTCAGCTTGGACTTCGCCGGAGCCGTTTTCGTCGTCTCCTGAGCAAATGCAACAGGCTGGATTTGGACCGTCAGAAAGACAGCACCGAGGATGAGGAATGGAATGAGTCTTTTCATGAAATGCTCCTTCAGGTTGTGGTGGCTGAAGGGTGTGAGGTACGCCCGGGGGTGAACCTTACGGGTTTGATTTCACCTCCTCCTTTATCATCGTAATGACCATTTTGAATCGTTCGATCGCGTTAACAGCGTGCGGGACGCCTGCCGGCAGGAGAATGAATTCACCGGCCCTGACCGTATGGGAATGATGGTTGATGACAATCTCCGCCACACCATCAACAATCTCGACAAACGCCTCAAACGGCGCCGTGTGCTCACTCAGGGACTGTCCTTTGTCAAATGCGAACAAGGAGACGGTGCCTGCTTTTCGTTTGATCAGCTGCTTGCTCACCACTGCCTGATCAGCGTACGCGATGAAACCCGACAGCGGTGTCGGGTGTTCGGACGACTTTGGGTTTTCCTGCATCCCATCACTCCTTCGTTGCGACGATACCTATCGCGCTCAGATTGCCGTGGTATCTGGTGAAGATATTTCGCATCCCCGCAATCCGCCTGGCGGCGTTCGGGGTCGTTGCGATATTGAACGCTATTCTTGCAGTCCCCAACACCCCTTCATCGCGAACAACCCTGGACAAATTGAGCATGTGCATCGGCTTTTCCAGGATGGTCTCGATCCTGAAGCCCGCACCGGTGAGGAGTCCGGTCCATTCCTTCGAAGTCAGCGGTCTGGCGCCCACGTGGATTTCCCGGGAAAGCTCGCCCGTTATTCTGGCCCTCAAATCCTCGTCAATAGTATCCGGCTGCAGTGCGATTTCGTGAATCCCGTATCTCCCACCGCTTTTCAACAGACGATACGCTTCGGCGGCAACAGCGTGCTTGGACTCCTCCGTTTGCATTGTGAGAACGGCTTCACCGAAAACAACGGTCGCAGTTCCTTCTTCGATGCCCGGGCTTGTTATGTTTCCGTTGATGAACACATAGTTGTCATTGGGTGACAACGACGCAAGATGCTTTATCGCTTCTTCATTTTGGTCGACACCGACGTACGACAGCGGTTTTCTTTTGAATATCGCCTGCGCGGTATTGCCGATCCCCGGCGCAAACTCCACAACGGCATCATCGGACGTGATCCTGAGCGCCGCAATCAAGTCTTCAGTCAGTTCCCTTCCTCCCGGTCGAAGGACCTTTTTTCCCATCCTTGCCAGCACCCAGTGTCCCGGCATCTTTTCGATATCATATTGTTCGAACATACTCATCCTCCCAGTTGTTGCCCGTCATTGAATTTGCGTGCTCTCCGGTGTCGCCTGTCCCACGACTTCCAACCCCACCGTGGTCATTGCTCGATACGACTGGTACATTGACAGTGATTGCCCATCCCGCCGACGTTCACAAGCGTGAACTTCCCGCGCGGGGACTCCCCTGACATCGTCAGCGCCAGGCCGACGAATAGGAAGGCGATCAACACGAACAAACCGGTGCGTGAGGTCTTCATGGCATCACCCTCCCATCTTTGTCAAGCCGCTTCCCGACTGCCGCGACACCCTGATGATAGTCCGCGAGGTGGAGAGTCGGCCGGCGTGCCGGTGAAAGCGAAAGGACGTAGCTGACCAGCGCCCACTGATCTGTCGAGTCGCCAAAGGCGGACAGATAGGACGGCATCGGGGTCCCATTCAGACCGCCGAAGATGGTGCGGTAGACATCCGCAGGAGCGCAGCCGTTTTTGAATTGCCATTTGTAGGTCAGGTTGGTCGGATTGATCGGGTGGTCCCAGGCATCCGTCAGGCCGGAGGCAGAGGGACCGTCGCCGAGCCCTCCAGCGCCGTGGCAGGCGGCGCACTGGGCGGCTGCATAGAGCTCAGCCCCACGCCTCGCCAGTGCGGCAAACTGTGGCGGCAACGCGGGCGTGGAAAGTCGTTCCGGAGATTTCTTCTCTTTCCATGCCTGCGAGAATTGATCCGAGAAGATCACGAGATATCGTGCGACATCGGCAACTTGCTCCCCGGTCAGAAATTGACTCCAGGCCGGCATGGTGGTGCCGGGGACGCCGCGTGCGATCACGCGTTGTACGTCCTCGATGGCAGGCAGTTCCCCCGTCTGCGTCGACCGGAATTTGTACATCCCCTGCCTGAAGTCCCGGGGTTTGACGTCAAATCCCGCCGCCAGGAACCCGTTGCCGTCTCCCGCCGCGCCGTGGCAGGGGACGCACTGCCTGCGGTACACGTCCTGGCCCCGCGTTATCGCGTCGAGCTCGGGCAGATCGCCCGGGATTGCCGGCGCCGGCGGATTGGGGTCGTAGCGGACCGGCTTAGCCACGCCGGGTTTCGTTGACCACTTGCTTGTGTCGTCCGTGAAGTAGATTCCGTGAAGCTGCGCTGTAAGCTTGTTCTTCGCCCATCCCCCGAAACACGCAAAACCCGGCCCGAGCATGTCATACATCTGAAAGAACTGGTATGCCCTCGCATCCGTCAGCACCTCGCGCACTTCGTGGTAGTAGCGCTCGAATGTGTATTCAAAGCCGACTCCCTGTCCGCCGATCAGGTAGATTCTATCCCTGACAGGGTCAACGACCGCCTCCTGATGGAAGAGGTACCGGTAGTAGGGGCTGTTCGGCCCACCGCAGTAGTCCAGGAATGCAATCCAGGGGGCGGGGGAGGCAGAATCGATTTCCGCAAGGCGGTCCTTGACGTTGATCCCGTAGACGCCGCCGTACTTCTCGAAGAAATCAGGGAACTGCGTATCCATCCACTTGTGCTCGCCGATCGTGTGACCGATTGTGAATCCGAAGCTCGCCAGCGTATGCGTCTCCCAGCGCGAGCCCGGCGCCCAGTGGAATATGACGCCGCCGGTGGGCCCTTCCCACTCCGTCCCACCGTAGGCCTCCACCTGGTGCTCCGCCAGCTTGTTGTTGAAGCACCAGAACACAAAATCCAGCCATCGGGGATCGCCCGGCACCAGTGTCAGCGCCGTCGTGCTGAGATCATGGTCCGGATTGTAGCTTGTCCGGATGCCGCGTGATTTCTCGGCCCACTGATCCGCGTTCCAAGCAAACCCGCTTATGTGATGGTATTGCTTTTCACCGGAGCTTTTTCCAACCAGAAACGAGCCGACGCCGACTGCAATCAGGACCAGAAGGACGGCATACCAACGCCAGGATCCTCCCGACGATTTGCTGTTTTCCATGTTCCCTGCCCTCCCTGTTGTTCCTGGAACAAGTGATCCGGTGCGTGCATGGACATAAAATAAGACTATTTAGTCTGAATTTATGCGTTACAAACCAGAATGTCAAGTGATACTCCCCCGCTGTCAGATATTTGGCATCAGGTCGAAGTACTCATCGTCTTCGTTCTTCCCCCCGAGCCCCTTACCCAGCTCACTCTCATTTTCAATGAACTCAATGGACGCTATCCACTTCACCATTTTGTACCCGAGCTGGTTTTCCACACGAAGTCGCAAGGCGGCGCCATAAACCTCCGGCATCGGTTGCCCGTTCATTTCATACGCCAGCATGCATTCCAGCTTCAGAACGTTCTCGAGCGTCTGCGTGTCATAGTACGTTCCACCGTACAGCCCTTCTCCAAACGAAAAGAACGCCACCACTCTGGCCTCCGGTGTTGGCCGTGCCAGCTCCATGATCGCCGACATGGGCACCCCTCCCCACCGGGCAATGCCGGACCACCCCTGGATGCAATGATGGAGGCTGATATTCTCCTTCCTGCCAAGCGCCCTGAGGTCATCGAGCGAAAGACTGAGCGGTCGCTCCACCCTGCCGCCCACTGTCAGCCGGTAGTCTTTGAAACCTCCGCCGGCAAGCTGCTTCCACGTGTCGCTCACGGGGGGAGAGCCTTCCCCCATTTGACTCACATTCGACCCTTTCCTGCGTCCTGACGGAAGCACGCGTCCTCGCCGGTTCCTTCCGTATCCGGGACAATTGCGAGACGGCCTGGCACGAGGCTATTCGGGCGCCCCAGGGATCCTGATTCGGTTCCCCCGCTGCAGAGCCCAACCCGACCCCCGGAGGACGGGTCGATCACGAAGCGGACAATCCTCCTTCGGCAGTACGGCTCAGGAACGACGTGAACATCCTCTTGGCAGAAGCAACATCGCCGCTGTCGGTATTGGCAGCGATTCGGAAATAGCCTGCACGCATCTGGTGACACGTGCAGAGGGGGGAGACCCAGAGCAGCCAACGGCGGTCTAACCAGGGCCGTTCAACGGGACACTGCTGACAGGTTATACCACATTGCCAGATACACGGAGCGCGCGGATGATCCAGACCCTTCCCTCAGTTTTCGTGGTCTGCTATTCGCACATTTCTCGTCGTCACCCAACAATTCGATCAAGGATCTTTCAACCTTGATTACGTTCAGTATCCTGTCCGCACGATAAAGCGCGAGTGTAGGTATGCCAGACCTTGACGGACATTTTCCATTACCTTGCATTGGACAATGGAAAGGTCACGTCAATGGGCAAGCGATTGCGTGAGGTACGGAGCGTAGGAAAGAAAATTCCAGATGCCGGGAAGCGTGACCGGGTCGATGACATTCCCGTCGTTTGTTGGATTGTCCTGAAGAAGTTCCTGGTATGCTGGTTCTGTAGTGCCGTGTATGTTGAAATCTCCCAACCCCAGGAAATATTTCCCGGCCGGCAACGCATTCGTCGCATGCCTCAGGTTCGCCACCTCGGCTGCCCGATCTGACTCGTTCGTGGTTCCGCTGCTTGCCTTCAGGTGCACGGCGAACATCCTGATTGTGTCGGCTGCGGCCGGGCTGTACATGGTGAATTCGCTGATGTTCCGGAGAGCTGTCTGTATGGGTGTGTTGGCGAT
>Ga0335079_10006279_pt1 | contig 13596 bp, 8 predicted proteins | sample Lox_Sample_33_FD_206719 | JGI IMG/M metagenome (GOLD analysis project Ga0335079, IMG submission 206719) | Soil microbial communities from Loxahatchee National Wildlife Refuge, Florida, United States - Lox_Sample_3.3 | ecosystem: Environmental > Terrestrial > Soil > Wetlands | place: USA: Florida... | reverse complement strand
GTTGCACCGGAGCAGCGGCTATCCTGCTTACCAGGAATAGAATGAAAACCAGGTTCCAGCCAAACCACGTTGACTTGCGGCAACCTCTGATTGATCCCAACAATGCTCTTCTCCCATGTCCCGCCCCTTGCTAAAAGGTAGGCGGAGTATTGACCCACAGCACCCAGGTCTCGGTGCGTCCCGGGTTTCTCCATCGGTGCGGAGTGGTGCTCTCAAAATAAAAACTGTCGCCAGGTTTCAGGCGGTACTCTTCCTTCTCTAGCGATATCTGTAACTCACCCCGCAACACGTGCAGGAACTCTTCCCCGTCGTGCGTGTAGGATTCACCGCTGCCGGAGTGCGGAGCGATTCGGAACAGGTGCGGCTCCATTACTGTATTGCCCCAGGCCAGCAGTTCCATGCGCACGCCCGGACCTGCCTCCAGCACTTTACGCTCTTCCGCGGCGACGAGGCGGCTATTGGATTCTCTTGGATCAAAAAAATCAAGAATGTTGGTTTTGTAGAAGCGCGCCAGCTTGCGGAGCGTGCCCACCGACGCACTCATGTGCGAACGCTCCAGCGCGCTGAGAAATCCGACGGAAATGCCGATCGCTTTCGCAACCTGCGCCAGGGAGAGCCTGCTGTGGGCACGCAGTTGACGCAGCCGCGCACCGATGGCGCCGTTGGAGGAAGTCCCGGACGGCACCCGGCCTTCCCGTTTGAGCAGCTGTACGATCGCCGGGGCGTTCAAGCCTCGCACTTTGCGCAGAAAGCGCGCCCGCTTCAGCAGCTTCACATCGGCGGCGCTGTAAAGGCGATACTTGCTGGCGGTGCGCTGCGGCCGGGTCAATCCCAGGCTCTCCCAGGAACGGATGACCGACGGCGAAACCCCGACGACGCGGGCCACGTCGCCGATTTTCAAGTAAGGTTTGGAGGCGTCTGGCGTCATGATCGGGACTGCAGCCTTCCTTAAGGACCGGGCCCTCGGGCCGTGCGTTTATTTTTCCCTTGACAGCGTGCGGTGGGTTCTCTAACCTTGCGCGATTATAGCAAGGTTTGCGTCGACTGCAAGCCGCTTGTTTTCAAAACTCTCCCGGTAATTTTGGAGGCTTCCCATGCCGTCGTCGACCGCGCGCTGTGCGACCCGCTGGCTGGTTGTCCTGGTATGTCTCATCAGTTCCACCCTGCTGTTGGCCCAGTCCACCGGAGGGCGAATCCTGGGCCGCGTCGCCGATCCCACCGGAGCCGTCCTGGCCGGGGTGAAGGTGACGGCGATCAATGAAGCGACCGGGGTTACCCGGGATACGCTGACCAATGGGTCCGGAGACTACGGGTTCCCGGAAGTGCCCGTGGGGAGTTATCGGCTCGAGTTTGACCTCTCCGGATTCAAGAAAAACATTCAGCGCGCTGTAACCGTCGATCTGAATCAGGTCGTGACCCTGAACATGATCATGCAGATCGGGGAGAACAAAGAAGTCGTAGAGGTTAGCTCGGAAGCTCCTCTGGTGGATACCACCAGTACCCAGCTCGGCACTGTGGTAAACGACCGGGCCATCGCTCAATTACCTCTCAACGAGCGCGACACGTACCAATTTCTTTCGCTACAACCAGGAGTGTCTTCGCAGGTTGGTGCCGATCTTTATTATGGCGGAAATAATGTGGGCAGCGTTTCGGTGAACGGTGGTCGCGGACGCGCCAACAACTTCAGTGTTAACGGCGGCGATGCCAATGATATGTTCGCGAATCTCCCTACCGTTCAGCCCAATCCAGACAGCGTCGAAGAATTCCGCATTCTGACTAACACGTTCGACGCCGAATATGGGCGCAATTCAGGTTCCGTCGTAAACGTCGTAACCAAATCGGGCACCAACCAGCTTCACGGAAACGTGTATGAGTTTCTCCGCAACCGGGTGCTGAATTCGCGCGGATACTTTGATACGACCAAGCCGGGCTTTGTCATGAATCAGTTTGGGGGCACGCTGGGCGGCCCGATCAAGAAAGACCAGACTTTCTTTTTCGCATCTTACGAAGGCCTGCGCCGCAGCCAGGGTAGTTCAAGCGATGTGGTCACGGTACCGGATGCCCTGGAGCGCCTCGGCAACTTCTCCGAGGGCCCCGCATTCAGCGGTGTGATTGGCAATCAGACCGTGGCCGATGTGCTGAATTCACGCGGTCCCACTCACACAGAATGTGCCGCGGCCATTGCTGCTGCTGGCGGAGTCGCTCCGGCCGAGGGTGTGGCTTTCTCCGACGTTTTCCCCGGTAACGTGATTCCCGGGGCATGCCAGGATCCTGTAGCGGTAAACCTGCTTCAACAATTCGTGCCGTCTGCCAATACGGCTAACGGCTTCTTCCAGGCCGTGCTCGCCGGCCATGATCGATCCGACCAGGTCACGTTCCGTTTCGATCATCGCATCAACGACAAGCAGCAATTTAGCGCCTACTATTATTTTCAGGACGAAACCAGTTTTAGTCCGTTCAATAACTTTCAGGCTGCCGGCGCCGATGTCCCCGGCTTCGGCGATACCATCAAGCAGCGCTTCCAGCAGTGGAATCTCAGCCATACCTGGACCATCAGCAACAGTCTGGTAAATGAGTTCCGTTTCACCTATATGCGCGAGGCGCAGGGTACCTTCGGCCACTCAGAACATACCAATAACGTGACCAGTTCATGCAATTCAGGTGCCGCGCAACCTTTCTGTTTTACAGGACTTTCCGATGCCGGTGCGGTCAATGACCCGGCCAACAACCCACTGGTCGGTACTCCCTTCGCTGATAAAATCGGCATTACGCCGGGCCTTGGCCCCAATCGAGAAGGCGTTCCCGACGTCTCGATTTCGGGCGGATTCACCTTTGGCAACAACTTTGAGGGTGAAATTCCGCAAATAGGGAATTCTTTCCAGTGGTCCGACAACCTCACCAAAGTCAAAGGCAACCACACCCTGAAGTTCGGTGCCGACCTGCGCCGTATGCGTTTCGATCAGCACCTCTTCTTCGAGGTGAGCGGCTACTACAACTATTACGGCGGGGGAACCAACGACGTCGGTTACGACAACGATCTGTTTCCCAACTACCTGCTTGGCCTGCCCGACGTCTACCAGCAGGGCGCGGCCAACACTGAGAATGTCCGAACTACCTCGGTGTATCTCTTTGCCCAAGACAGTTGGAAAATCCGGCCCAACCTCACTTTGAATTACGGCTTGCGCTGGGAACTCAATACCCCACTGACGGACATTGGACAGCGGGTTCAGACGTTCCGCCCGGGACAGATCACCAGTGTGTATCCCTGCCAGATATCCGCTTACGATGTGGCCCTTGGCGTGACCGATTGCAACAGTATTTTTCCCACCGGCATCGTCTTTCCCGGTGACAAGGGCGTGCCTGCCGGATTGACCCAGACCTACTACAAAGCCTTCGCGCCGCGCATCGGCATTGCGTATAGCCCAGGCAAATCTGGGAAGACCAGCATCCGCGCAGGCTGGGGCCTCTTTTACAATCCGATCGAACAATTGGTGCTCGAACAGTTCAGCGCTGAACCTCCCTTCGGCGGCAGTGTGTACTTGGTAGAAACCATGTTCAACACCCCGTTTTATGCCCAGTCGGGATTCCCTTATCCGAACCCGTTCAATGGGATTCAAGATCCTCCGCGCGGGAAACCTGTAGATTGGGCAATGTTTCGCCCCGCTCTGCTGTTCGGCGAATTCCAGCCACATATGCGGTCGCAATACGCCGCGCAGTACAACCTCACCCTCCAGAGGGAACTGACCAAGGATATGGTTTTGACGGTGGGATATGTAGGTTCTCAGAGCCACCGGCTGCTGGCCACGACGGATTTGAATCGTGCGACTCCGGCAACTTGTTTAGATATTGCCAGCATTGCCGCCAGCGATCCCAACGCGGTTACGTCGTTTGGAGATCCCGCAACCTGCAATCAGTTCGCTGAGGACAACCAATTCAGCGTCACCGTGCCAAATGGCTTCAACTTCCACATGCCGAATGGCACCACCGTCGCCGGCACCGGGCAGACCTTGAATTTTGTGGGGATTCGTCCCTACTCTTCGCCAAACTGCCAGACCAACGGCACCAACTGCCCGCCGGATCAGATTCCGGTGTTCTCCAACATTTTCGCCCAGAACACGATCGCCAACTCGAACTACAATTCCCTTCAGGTGAACCTGGAGAAACGTTTCTCCCATGGTTTGCAGTTGCAGGCTGCGTACACCTGGAGCAAGTCGATCGATCAGGCCTCCAGCTTTGAGGACCTTCTTAACCCATTCGATCCTCGTAAGACTCGAAGTCTCTCGTTGTTTGATACCCACCAGCGCTTTGTACTCAGCTACTACTACGAACTTCCCATTCCGAAGTACTCGGGCGTGGAAGGCAAGGTGCTCAACGGCTGGGCGGTTTCCGGCATCACCCAATTTCAGACAGGGTTTCCTATTCACTTGTCGTCCGACGACGATAACGAACTGACCAGTAGCATTGACTTCTCGACGGCCGGCGTACCGGACCAGATTGCGCCCTTCCGCAAGCTGGATCCACGCAAGAGTCCTGATAATTTGGGTTTCGATCCCAACAGCTTTAGTTCAGACTTTATTGGGCGCTACGGGACTGCCCCACGGACGATCTGCTGCGGCCCCGGCCTGAACAGCTGGGATCTTTCCATCCAAAAGAGCACGCCCCTCAATGAAGGCATGCGGGTGGAGTTTCGCTGGGACATCTTCAACTTAGCCAACCACACCCGTTTCTTCAATCCAGATGGGAATATCACGGACGGGTCTGACTTTGGCAGGGTGAAGCGGGCGGGTGATCCCCGCTTGATGCAGGTAGCCTTAAAGCTGTATTTCTAAAGAAACAAACCGGGCGGCTTCCCCACGCCGCCCGGCCAAATCTAATGGCCTGAGGGCCTGAGTATTTCTGGAGAACCCGATGTACCCCGCACTGGATAAAGAGCTCGAAACTTTCGAGCGCCGCACCCCTAAGTCCGCCGAGGCGCATAAGAAAAACCTGAAGCGCATCCCGCTCGGCGTGGCCAGCAACTATCGTGCTTATGATCCCTATCCCATTTTCGTAAAAGAAGGACAAGGCTCACACTTCCGGGATCTCGATGGTAACGACTACATCGATCACAACCTCTGCTTCGGCGCGCTGATGGCCGGGCACTGTCATCCCGCGGTGATGAAGGCGGTTTCTGCGCGGCTTTCCACCGGCACGATGTTCGGCATGCCACATGACATGGAGTGGCAGCTCGCCGAGGAGATCTGTGCCCGCTTTCCCGTAGAAATGGTCCGTTTCGGCAATAGCGGCACCGAGGCTACCATGCATGCTTGCCGCCTGGCTCGCGCCGCCACCGGTCGCGACAAGGTTTTGAAGTTCGAAGGCGGCTACCACGGTCTGCACGACACGGCGCTAGTCAGCGTAAAACCGCACGCCCCGGAATTTGGGGACGTGGACAATCCAGTTTCGGTGCCCGGCGGTCTGGGTGTGCCCAAGGCCAGCATCGCCAATGTCCCCATTGCCACCTTCAACGACTTGGCTAGCGTGGAACGGCGGTTCAAAGAAAATCCGGGACAGATTGCCGCCATCATCCTCGAGCCGATCATGATGAACGTCGGCCTCTGCATTCCGCAGCCCGGATTCCTGCAGGGGTTGCGGGAGGTGGCCACAAAGAATGGTGCGCTGCTGATCTTCGACGAAGTGAAGACCGGCGCCAAACTTGGCTGGGGTGGCGCCTCGGAATATTTTGGCGTCAAGCCCGACATGATTTGCCTGGCAAAGTCCATCGGTGGCGGCTTGCCGCTGGCAGCCTTCGGCACCAGCAAGTCCGTCATGGATCTCATCTCGCAGCACAAGGTCTTCCATGGCGGAACTTACAACACGAACCCAGTCTCGATGGCTGCGGGCCTTGCGACCTTCCGCGAGGTGCTCACCCGCGAGAACTATGCGCACGTCGACACGCTTAGCAAAAAGCTGACCGACGGCTATCGCAAGACCGTGGCCAAGGTTGGATTGCAAGCCTACATCGCGAGTGCAGGCGTCAATGGTGCGCTCATGTTCTATCCCCAGGAGATTCGCAACTATCGCGACTGGCTGACCATCGACATCGATCTCTGGCGCCACTACTGGTTTGCCATGGTCAATCGGGGCGTGATGGCGCAACCCTACTGGTGGGACGAACAGTGGACGATTTCCGTACAACACACCGAAGCCGATATCGACCAGCACCTGGCGGCCTTCGAGGACGTAGCGCCCGCATTAGCCAAAGCCCAGCAGGAGCGTGAAGCCCCAGCTGTCGCCGTGCACTAGAAACGATTCACGTGGGGGCAGGTGCCCCATCTGTCCCAGGGGAATGATGGAGAACGGGCGTCGCTTCGGCTTGCTCAGCGCAGGCCTCGCCCGTCCCCCAGATCGCCAGAACCAGGAAGGCAAGGAGCAGCTTTGTCCACGACCGAGCAACCACATCTCAAGCGCGTACTGGGCCGCTGGGACTTGGTGTTGCTGTTCGTGGTGGCCGTATTCAATCTGAACGTAGTGCCATCGATCGCCGCCAATGGCGGCGTAACCGTCTGGCTCTGGATCATCTCGTTGCTCCTCTTCTTCTGGCCGCAGGGCATTGCCGTCATCGAACTGGCTCATCGCTATCCCGGAGAAGGCGGCGTGTATCTCTGGGCCAAGGAAGTCTTCGGCGACTTCCACGGTTTCCTCTCCGGATGGTGCTACTGGACAAACAACATGCTCTACGTGCCGACGGTCATGTTGTACTTCGTCGGCGTGTCGGTTTTTGCCATGGGGCCCGGCCATGCTGGCTTGGCCGACAGCAAGAGCTTTGCCATGGCCGCGTCGGTAGCCTTGCTCGCGCTGCTTACCGTGCTGAACATCGTCGGACTCGGCGTCGGGAAATGGCTGAACAATCTTGGCGCCGTCGGCACTTTTGTTGCCGCCGCAGTGTTGATCGGTCTGGGAATCACGGTCTGGTCGAGATTTGGTACCACTGTGACGGGCGCCGATTTTCGTATTCCGGCGGACCCCAGGTTTGTTCTGAATTCGTTTGGCGTAATTTGCTTTGGCCTGGTCGGCCTGGAACTGGCATCCGTGATGGGAGATGAAATCCGCGATCCGCAGAAAACTTTGCCCGGTGCCGTCGCCTGGGGCGGGCTCGTTTCCGGTGCGCTTTACATTGGTGCAACCCTGACTCTCTTAGTGGCGGTCGGGAAGAACGATATCAGCGTCCTTCAGGGCATTGTGCAGGCAGTCAGCCACATGGCGGGGAAAGTCGGAGTGGCATGGATCATCACTCCTTTTGCCGTGATGTTGAGCCTGTCGATTGCAGGCATCGGTTCGGCTTGGATGGGAGGCTCGGCCCGCATTCCATTCGTGGCCGGCCTCGATTCCTACATGCCGTCGTGGCTGGGAAAGGTCCATCCTAAGTATGCAACGCCGCATGCCGCCCTGATCGTGCAGGCGGTCGTGTCGCTCATACTGATCGTCATCAACTTCTACGCTTCAGGCGGCGTGCAGGAGGCGTTCCAGACCATGCTGTCTCTGGCGGTCGTCCTGCAACTGGTGCCGTTTCTGTACGTATTCGCAGCACTGTTGAGGTTTGCTTTCCGAGGGGATATGTCAGGTGGCCGCTATCGCCGTGGCACGCTGGTTTTTGCCGGGCTGAGTGGTTTTCTGACCACCACCCTGGGAATCGCGCTGGCATTTTTTCCCGCCAAGCAGATCACTTCAGTGTGGAAGTACGAGGCCAAGATGTTCGGATTTACCCTGTTTTTCCTGGGTCTGGCCGCATTTTTCTTTTTCGTGTACGGCCGGCAGAAGGCGCCGCAACCCGCTCCGGTCGAGGCCGGAACCATCTCATGAAGTTGCCGGCCAAGACGCCGCTGCTATTGCCAGAGATATAGGAGATACACATGCCCGGTGGAGTGAAAGCCGAAGTCCGCACTTATCAGCTGTACATTAACGGCGAGTGGGTCGACAGCAAGTCGAATAAAACATTTGAGGTCCTCGATCCCGCCAGCGAAGAAGTGATTGCTCATGTTCCCGACGCCAATGCTGAAGATGTGAATCGCGCGGTGGCCGCAGCCAAAGCGGCGTTCGAGGATGGTTCCTGGCCGCAGACTACTGCGCAGGAACGCGGCCGCGTGCTCTTCCGTCTCGCCGACAAGATCCGCCAGAACGCTACCATGCTGGCCGAACTCGAATCCCGCAACACCGGCAAACCGATTGTCGAAGCCGAATACGACATCAACGATGTTGCAACCTGCTTTGAATATTACGGTGGCCTGGCCACCAAGATTCTAGGATTCGTGAACCCTGTCCCAGACAACGCCGTGAGCCTTACGCTAAAGGAGCCGATTGGGGTCGCCGGGCAAATCATTCCATGGAACTATCCGCTGCTGATGGGGGCGTGGAAACTGGCGCCGGCGCTGGCCGCGGGTTGCACCTGCGTGCTGAAGCCTGCCGAGCAGACCCCTGTCACGGCGCTGGAAATGGCGAACTGGCTCACCGACGTCGGCCTGCCGCCCGGCGTGGTGAATGTGATTACCGGATTTGGCGAAAGCTGCGGCGCGCCGCTGGTACAGCATCCCGACGTCAATAAGATTGCCTTCACCGGCAGCGCCGCGGTCGGCAAGATCATCGTCAAGATGGCCGCCGACACGGTTAAGCGTGTCACCCTCGAACTTGGAGGAAAATCTCCAAATATCTTCTTCGCCGACGCCGATTTCGAGGCCGCCATCGACGGCGCGCTGTTTGGCGTTTTCATCAATCAGGGCGAAGTCTGCTCTGCCGGCAGCCGCATCCTGGTCCAGAAGCCCATTTATAAGAAGTTTGTCGACGCGATGACCGAGAAGGCCAAGAAGATCAAGCTGGGCGCGCCGCTCGACCGCGACACCAAGATGGGTCCACTGGTCAGCAAAGAACAGTTCGAGCGCGTCCGCTCCTATCAGGAGGTTGGCAAGAAAGAAGCCAGGCTCGCCATTGGCGGAGGCCGCGCCGAACAGTTTGCCAAGGGTTACTACGTCGAGCCGACCATCTTCTACGATGTCAACAACAATGCCCGAATCGCCCGCGAAGAAATCTTCGGGCCCGTGGCTGCAGTCATCCCGTTCGAAAACGAAAAAGATGCCGTGAAAATTGCCAATGACTCACCTTACGGCCTGGCCGCTGCCGTCTGGACTCGCGACATTTTTAAAGCTTTCCGCGCCGTGAAATCGCTGCGCGCAGGCATTGTCTGGGTGAATCACATGCAGCCCACCTACGTCGAAGCGCCGTGGGGAGGATACAAGCAATCCGGTTTCGGGCGTGAGCTTGGTCCCTGGGGCATTGAAGAATATCTCGAAACCAAGCAAGTGCATATCAATCTAAACGAATCGCCGATTGGCTGGTACTGAGAAATAGGAACTGAGATCCGAGAACTGATTTTTCTAAAGTGAGTACTGAGATGGCCACGATTCAACTACGCACATCCATTCCCGGGCCGCGCTCGCAGGAGCTCATGCGGCGCCGCAACGCCGCCGTGGTACAGGGCGCGTTCCACGCCACGCCAGTATTTGTCGCCAAGGCCGAGGGCGCAGTGATTGAAGATGTTGACGGCAATCGCCTGATCGACCTCGCAGGAGGCATCGGCTGCGAGAACACCGGCCATCGCGCGCCGCAAGTGATCGAAGCCATTCGCAGGCAACTGGACCGTTTTCTCCATACTAGCTTCAATGTGCTTCCATACGAAAGCTACGTAGCGCTGGCGGAACGGCTGAATGCGATTACGCCCGGCAAGTTCCCTAAGAAGACCTTGCTGGTGAACACCGGTGCCGAGGCGGTAGAAAACGCGATTAAGATTGCGCGCTCCTACACTAAGCGTCCTGCGATCGTGAGTTTTGAAGACGCCTTCCACGGCCGCACCTACATGGCGATGGCGCTGACCAGCAAGACTCATCCTTACAAGGCCGGCTTCGAACCGTTTCCCGGCGATGTGTACCGCGTGCCGTTTGCTTACTGTTTCCGATGTTCGTATTCGATGAAGTATCCGTCGTGCGATGTGTTTTGCGCGCGCCATCTGGAAGATACCTTCCGGCGGGTGGTGGCGGCGGAGTCCGTCGCCGCCGTGATTGTCGAGCCCATCATGGGTGAAGGTGGATTCATTACTCCACCATCCGAGTTCTTTCCGATCTTGGCCGACATCTGCCGCAAGCACGGAATTCTGCTGATTGCCGACGAAGTGCAAACCGGCTTTGCCCGTACCGGCGCAATGTTTGCTTGCGAGCGCCTCGATTTGACCCCGGACCTGATTGCGATGGCGAAGTCGATCGGCGGTGGCCTGCCGCTCGGGGCCGTGACTGGCCGGGCCGAGATCATGGACACTCCGGGAGTTGGCGGGTTGGGCGGAACGTTTGGCGGCAACCCCGCGGCGTGCGAGGCCGCGCTTGCGGTGCTGGATGTGATTGAGAAAGAGAACCTGAATGCGCGCGCCAACGTGTTGGGCGAACGCTTCCTCAAGCGCGCGGCGCAGTGGCAGAGCCGGTGGGAGTTGGTGGGCGAGGTCCGTGGGCTGAGCGCGATGCAGGCTCTTGAACTGGTTCGCTCAAAGCAAACCCGTGAGCCGGCCGACGAAGAAACCAGGAAAATCTCTCAGTACTGTTATGAGCACGGACTGGTGACCATCACTGCAGGATCGTACGGCAACATCATTCGTTTGCTCATGCCGCTGGTGATTACTGACGCGCAAATGGATGAAGCCATGGACGTGCTCGAAGCGGCGCTCACCAGTGTTGCCGAGAAGAAGGGCGCGTTGACTGCCGTATAGAGTAGCGCCGCCGGCACTGCGGCGCGAGGTCGAGAAGACCATGACAGTTGCATCGCTTACTACGGTTGCTAATTACATCGACGGCGCATGGCGCGACTCCGCAGCCCGCGAGTGGCTTGACGTCACCAACCCCGCAACCGGTGAGACTATTGCGCGCACGCCACTTTCCGACGCCGCCGAAGTCACACGCGCCATCGAAGCCGCTGCTGCGGCCTATCCGGAATGGCGCCGCACGCCACCGGAAGACCGCATCCAGCCACTGTTCAGGCTAAAACAACTCCTTGAAGATCACATCGACGACTTCGGTCGCACCATCACCCAGGAAAACGGCAAAACCTTCGCCGAGGCCAAGGCCGAGATGCGGCGCGCCATCGAAAACGTCGAGGTCGCCTGCGGCATTCCCATGATGATGCAGGGCTACAACCTCGAAGACGTGGCTCGCGGCATCGATGAGACCATGATCCGCCAGCCGCTCGGCGTCGTGGCTGCGATCACGCCGTTCAATTTCCCGGGGATGATTCCGTTCTGGTTTCTTCCTTACGCCATTGCTTGCGGAAATACACTGATCGTGAAGCCCTCCGAGCGTGTCCCGCTGACTATGCGGCTGGCGTTCGAACTGGTCGAGAGGACCGGTTTGCCCAAGGGAGTAGCGAACCTTGTGAACGGCGGCAAAGCCGCGGTGGACACGCTTCTCGATCATCCCAAGGTACGCGCCATCAGTTTTGTAGGGTCAACTCCGATTGCGAAATACGTGTATGCGCGTGCTGGAGCCAACGGCAAGCGGGCGCAGTGTCAGGGTGGCGCAAAGAACCACGTGATCGTGCTGCCTGACGCCGACATGCCGATGGCGACTCAAATCATCGGCGACAGCGCCTTCGGCTGCGCCGGGCAGCGATGCCTTGCGGTGTCGGTTGCGGTGACGGTTGGCGAAGCGCGGAAGACATTCCGCGATTCCATCACCGACGCTGCTTCGAAACTGCGCGTGGGCAACGGCCTCGACGAAGGGGTTCAGATGGGACCCGTGATCACTCGCCAGAGCAAGGAACGGGTGGAATCTTTGATCGGGGCCGGACAAAAGCAGGGGGCCAGTGTTCTACTCGATGGGCGCGGCGCGCAGATTTCGAAGTATGAGGCCGGGAATTTCGTGAAACCTACTATCCTCGACAACGTTCCCGCGACCAGCGATCTTGCCGACACCGAAATCTTCGGCCCGGTGCTGAGCCTGATCCACGCTAACGACCTGGACGAGGCCCTAGCTTTCCTGGAGAAGAGTGCCTACGGCAACCAGGCCTCGCTCTTCACCTCGAGCGGCTCAGCCGCCCGCCGCTTCCGCTACGAAGCTCCGGCCGGAAACATCGGCATCAACATCGGCGTGGCCGCACCTATGGCCTACTTTCCTTTCAGCGGCTGGAAGGACTCGTTCTTCGGCATCATGCACGGCCAGGGCCGGGATGCGGTTGAGTTCTACACCGAAAAGAAAGTTGTGATTGAGCGCTGGGCGAAAGAACACTCGCGGAAGTTCTAAGACCTGCTGACCTTTGACAAGACCTAGTCAACACGTCCTGACCCACGCCGGCGTGATTGGAGACATTCATTGCGAGGATCAAGTCCTCGAACTCGTTCTGCGTCACTTCTCGAGCATGGGCACCGATACCGTGCTGGCGGTCGGCGACATCGCGGATGGCGTGGGGGACGTGAACCGAGCCTGCTCCCTGCTCATCGAACATGGCGTGCTCACTGTCGCCGGCAACCATGACCGCTGGCTGCTGGAGGGTTCAATGCGCGAACTGCCAGATGCAACCGCGGCTAGCGCCCTACGACGGGAATCCCGCACTTGTCTCGAACAATTGCCGAAGACGCGTTCGTTCCAGACGTCAAGAGGATCGCTTCTCTTGTGCCACGGTTTTGGCGAGAACGACATGGCTACGATCCGGCCGGATGATGACGGTTATGCTCTTGAATCGAACTTAGCGCTGCAACTCCTTAGCCGCTCGGGAAGTCACCGTTTTGTCGTGTGCGGACATTCCCACCAGCCAATGGTTCGTAAGATTGGATCTCTTTTGGTCATTAATGCTGGCACGCTGCATCGGTGTGACCGCCAGGTTTGCAGCTTCATCGACTTCGAAAATGGAAGCGTCGAATTCTTCGATATTAAAGGCGATACGATTTCAAGCGCAGAGCGTACCTCGTTCACCTGACACTTCAGGGTGTTGGTTATCAGTGGATTCGGCCAGGTTGCTACTCCTTCGGCTCCGGCGGCTGCTCCAAATCCGGCACCTTGGCAATGACTCCCGGCGGCAGCGGCTTTAGCTTCAATTGCTCAGTCAGGAACGCGATCCGGTCCCGGCGTGCCTCGGCATTCAGGGCGTGGGGCGCATCGTAGAGTTTGAATTGTTTTGGCTCGCTCACAACTGCGGCGTAGGCACGAGCCCGGTCCGGCGTCAGAAAAGTTTCCCGCGATGCGTATTGCAGAAACACCGCCGCTGGCGCGGCATGCGAAACGAATTTCCCCGGGTCAAGCCACGCATATTTGTGTGTGAATGCATCGAATTTCTCTGCGCCTACCTTCTGGCGATAATCCTGAACTCCTTTGGTCTTGAGGTCCGACTCATCCGACAGCCCGCCTGCCATTAGCACGAACGCGCAGAAACGTTTGTCCACTCCGCTGAGAAATCCTCCCACGCTGGCGTTGTAGCTGTGGCCGACGTAAGCCAGTCGTTTCGCATCCACATCTTGGCGCGCCAGCAGCAGGTCCGCGCCGCGGCGCATATCAACGACGGCCTGCACCAGGTCGGTGATCTGTTGCTCGTTCA
>Ga0335079_10006278_pt1 | contig 13598 bp, 14 predicted proteins | sample Lox_Sample_33_FD_206719 | JGI IMG/M metagenome (GOLD analysis project Ga0335079, IMG submission 206719) | Soil microbial communities from Loxahatchee National Wildlife Refuge, Florida, United States - Lox_Sample_3.3 | ecosystem: Environmental > Terrestrial > Soil > Wetlands | place: USA... | reverse complement strand
CGATGTGGACACAGGCGCCATCGAGACCCATACGAAGGGTCCCGGCGTCAAAGTGTCGCCGCGGTTTGTCGAAGGCGACATCGCCTATGTCATGAACTTCGGGGAAAAACAGGGGCTCTGGTTCACCGGCGGCCGAAGCGAAGCATCCGCCCGACTGCGTTACCCCTCCTGGTCGCCGGACGGCAAGACCATCGTTTATCACAAGAGCCTGGCGCGCGATCTCGCTCCCGCGCCGGCCTTTGGGCTCGATCCGGGGTTCGAGCTCCTCTCCACCAGGGGGCAAATGCTCTCGTACTCTCCTCGAGGCGACCAACTGGCGCTGACTCCCGGCTACCTAAGCAAGCTCGTCATTATGAATGGCGACGGGTCGAACGTCCGCACGATTTTCGAGGGCGGCAAGAAAGTGGTTGCGTTCCCGACGTGGTCGCCGGATGGGAAATCCATTGTATTTGGAGTCGGCGGCTTTTTTGATCGGCCGGTGGTGGCTGGACAACTCGTGTGGATCCGGCCGGATGGCTCCGGCCAGCGCATGCTGACTGACGGGAAGGCCAGCAGCGGGTTCGCGAGCTGGTCGCCGGACGGCAAACGGTTGGTCTACCGCGTGATGGGCGAAGGACAGCAGGGCCTGCGCATCATGACTCTCGACGACGGCAAAGTCGCGACCCTCACCAACGAGTACGACACGTTTCCCATGTGGTCGCCGCGCGGCGATCGCATCGCGTTCTGCAGCTTCCGCGATGGCGATTACGAAATCTACACCATGCGCTTGGACGGCTCCGAGGTGCGCAAGCTGACCAACAGCCATGGCAACGATGCCCATCCCATCTGGTCGCCCGACGGAAACTGGATCGTGTTCAGCAGCTCCCGCCGAGGCTTCAAGGATGAGGCCATGCTCGACGAGTGGGGCCCGCAGCCTTACGGTGACCTGTACGTCATGCGACCCGACGGCAGCGATGTCCGCCAGTTGACCGACAACCAGTTCGAGGAAGCCACGCCCGCCTGGCGTCCGTGAATCCCCCGCCGCATTCGTCTCATCACTAAACTATGCCCGGTACTCTGGAATTCCTGTCTTTAAACAGTCCCCCGCCCGAATCCACTCCATTGCCCAAGGACCTCCCCACGGACGACGAGCTTCTCGATTCGTACTCCCGCGCCGTCATCGGCGCCGCCGAAAGAGTCAGTCCCTCGGTCGTGAATATCGAAACGCACTTCCGTTTCCGCGGCCGCGAATCGGGCGGCTCGGGCTCAGGTTTCCTCTTTACGCCGGATGGTTTCATCCTCACCAACAGCCACGTCGTTCACGGCGCTGTGCACATCGATGTCACGCTGGCGGACGGCCGCCGCTGCCACGCTTCACTCGTCGGCGACGATCCCGACACCGACCTCGCCGTCATCCGCATCGACGCGCCGAATCTCGTGCCCGCGGTCCTGGGCGACTCGCAGCAGATCCGTCCCGGCCAGCTCGTCGTCGCCATCGGCAATCCGCTCGGGTTCCAGTGCACCGTCACCTCGGGAGTTGTCAGCGCCCTGGGCCGCTCGCTGCGCGCGCAATCCGGCCGCCTCATCGACAACGTGATCCAGACCGATGCGGCGCTCAATCCCGGGAACTCGGGCGGACCGCTGGTCACGTCGCGCGGCGAGGTGATCGGCGTCAACACCGCCGTGATTCGCGGCGCGCAAGGCATCTGCTTCGCCACCGCCATCAACACCGCCAAATTCGTAGCCGCCAGGCTCATTCGTGACGGGTTCATCCGCCGCGGCCACATCGGCATCGCCGCCCAGGACGTTCCGCTCCCGCGCCGCGTAGTGCGCTTCCACAACCTGCTCGTCGAGAGCGGCCTGCGCGTGGAAGAGGTGCAGCCCTCCAGCCCCGCCTCCGCAGCCGGCATGCTTCGCGGCGACATCATCATCGAATTCGCCGGCCATCCCGTCGCCGGCATCGATCACCTGCACCGCTGGCTGGCCGAGACCCAACCCGGCGCACAATCCACGATCACGATCCTGCGCGGAGCCGAGAAACTGACCCTGCACGTGATGACCAAGGTGGATTAGTCACCGCGATCCGCCTTGTCACGAGTGCGGTACTCAGGCACACTGTCTGCATGCCTGCACCGAAGACAAAGAAGACGAGCGCCTCACCCCAAGCCCAGCTCGACATCTTCATCGACAAGTACACACCCGAGATCGCCGCTCTGGCCCGCGCGTGTCTGGCGAAAATGCGCGCCCGGCTGCCCGGCGCGACGCAGCTCGTTTATGACAACTACAACGCTCTCGTCGTCGGATTTGGCCCGTCGGAGAAGACCTCACACGCGATCTTCTCCGTAGCCATGTACCCGCGCTGGGTGAACCTGTTTTTCCTGCAGGCCGCCCCGAAACTGCCCGACCCGCACCGGCTTCTCAAGGGCAGCGGCAACGTGGTCCGCAGCATAACCATCCAGTCCGCTGCCCAGTTGGATCAGCCCGCCGTCCAGGCGCTCATCACGACAGCCCTCCAGCGCGCCATCGAGCCCATCAATCCGGCCGCTCCCGGCCAGCTCGTCATCCGGTCCATCTCCGCCAAACAGCGTCCGCGCCGGCCGAAGCGATAGGCGCGCGGATCACTTACCGGCTTCACGCTTCTCCGCCAGCTCGAGCAACTTCGTCACGGTATTCCAATTCCTGGCAGTGCCGGAAGTCTTGAGCGTCTTCTCGATGATCGGCCACAGCAGTGTCGGGCGGGCCATGCCATTGGGGTAATAAGTGTAAAGCTCGCGGCCTTCGATCCGCAATTCCTCCGGTTCGGCTTTCATGGCAAGCAGCTTCTCCCGAGCTTCCTTCCCTGGATCGCTGGTGAGAAAAGTGACAGCGAGTCTTTTCGGATCGATGCCGCGCCGCGAAGCGAACGGGTTTCTTGCAACTACGTCTCTAAGGTCAGCCGGCGTGCGCAGAAAGACATCCGAATGAAAACCAAAGGTCTCCTCAATCCCTTTTTCGATACGCTTGCATAACCGGACCAGGTCCCGTCCCTCAGTTCGGAAAATGACGTTGCCGCTCTGCACATAGGTTTGTGGATCGCGCAACCCCAACGAGCCACAAAGCGCGCACAACGCGTCCATCTTGACCATCTTGTGGCCCCCGACATTCACGCCGCGCAGCATCGAGACGATGACTGCCATATCAAGGTTCAGAATAGCCGAATAGGTTGCTAAGCCGCGACTGTGTCCGCGCTGCGGCCTTACCGGCGGTCCACTTTGGGCCAACCCTCCGTCTTCTCCAGAGCGTGGAACGCCTTCGACACCTCCTTGGCGAGCTTCATATTGAACGTGCCCTTCTCGGAGTATTCGCGCGCCAGTGCGCTCCAGAGATCGACAAACGCCTGAGTTCTCGATCGGAACTCATTTTCCTTGTAATTTGCTTCCTTTCGTTTGTCGACAGGCGGATCGAATTGGTCTCCGGCGTCGCGACTGACGGACGCTCGCCTCTCCCCATCGTTCATGTAGTGCTCATAGGCCGCCGATTGGGCCTCCGCCGAAAACTGCGAAATGCCAACGATCGCCAGCAGGCTGAGCATCATGTTTCTCATTCGTGATTCTCCAAGTTGTCGGTGTCTTCAGCTCAACGAGGAGCAGCGAACGGGACGGTTCTGGGTATCCACAATAGAATCGGCTCGCTCTTCTGTCAAGATTCCATCGAGATCATAGAATTTTTTTATGGGAACAGCCGGGACCCGCCCGCCCAGCGCCATCGAAACTGAGCCGCGACTGCAAGGAGCGGTAGCCAATCCCAGGGCCATCGGACAGGTACAGGCCTGCTCGGATTTGATAAGCTCTTTCTCACAACCGCGCGGCAGCGCGAACTGTCAATTCATCGTGAAGGCCCGACAATGGCCATGAAGCCCCCATACCTCGCCCCTGCCAGTCTTGTCCTGATGCTGGTTTCCGCGCTTGCGCCCGCCGCTTTCGCCGAGCAGCCGGCCCGCATCACCATCGATCCCTCCCAGCGCTTCCAGTACATCGATGGCTTTGGCGTCAATTTTAACGGCACCTATTTTCGCGACGCCCAGAAGCCCATGATCGACATGCTGATCGACGATCTCGGCGCCACCATCTTCCGCCTCGATCCCTACGGCTTGACGAACTGGGAAGCCGCGAACGACAACGACGATCCCAACAGCATGAACTGGGAGTATTACAACGACCGCTATTCCATTCCCGAGTTCGAAGCCTCCTGGGCCGCCGCCCGCTATCTGAATGCGCGCGGCATCCGGCCGTTTCTCACGCTGAGCGGCGTCCCGCCCGACTGGATGCTGGACACCAAGGGCCCGCCCACCCACAGAGTCTGCCACGATCAACCCTCCGGCAAGCCCGATCATCTGAAAGCTTCGATGTACGACGAGTTCGCCGAGACCGTCGTGTCGCTCGCCGTCTACGCCCGGACGCGCGCGCGCATCGACTACGAATATTTCGCGCCCGTGAACGAAACCGACTGCTATCCCGCCGAAGGCCCGCGGGTCGACCCGGACGAAATGCCCAAAGTGCTGGGCGCGATCGCGCGCCGCCTGCGCAAGGAGGGCCTGGGTGACGTCAAACTGGTGGTAGCCGAACAGGCGCTCATCACCAACGACTACATCACGCCCATCCTGCAAAGCGCCGACCTGATGAAACAGGTTGCCATCTTCTCGTTCCATGCCTATGGACCCGATTCCGTCGGCCCGCAGGTGGCGCGCGTCCAAAACAGCGACTACCGCAACGTGCGCGTCTGGCTAACCGAATATGGCGACCTGAGCGATCTCGACCGCTCCGCCGCCAACGAGTGGAAGTCTTTTTCGCTCGCCGCCACGCACCGTGCGTTGACTGCTCTCAATCAAGGCGCGAGCGCCGCCCTGTTCTGGGATGCCTACGATAACTACCACGAACACTACCCGCGCCTGACTTTCTACGGCCTGGTGGCGAACGCGGACCATATTTACTCGCCCAAGAAGCGATACTTCGCCGCCAAGCAGCTTTACCATTTTGTGCGCCCGGGCTCGCAGCGCATCGGCGCGGCTTCTGATGCGCCGGCCCTGCTCGTCTCTGCCTTCCGCAACGGCGACAAAAACTCGCTGACCGTAGTCGGGGTGAAAATGGGTGGTCCGCGCCGTGTTCAACTGGCCATTCCGGCAGATGCCGCGGCCTTGCGCTGGTCTCTTTACCAGACCACGCGCCAGTTGAACTGCGCGAGAACCGACACGCTCTCCGTGAAGAACGGCATAGCCGAATTCGACCTGCCCGACGAAGCTGTGTTTACGGTCGTGGGTGAGTAGGCGACTGCCGGATAGGGACTGGCTCCACTGTCCCTAACCCGAACACCCGCCCCCGACCAGACTGCACGTCGCGGACAGTGCAGCCTGTCCCCGTTCCCTCCATCAGAGAATCGCTCAGCACTTCTCGCACGTGGATCCCGAGAACATCTAGCGGATGGGGACTGGCTCCACTGTCCCTAACCCGAACACTCGCTGCCGACCAGACTGCACGTTGTGGACAGTGCTGCCTGTCCCGGTTCCCTCTCCCGATCATCAGAGACCGCCGCTCATGTTCCACTCGGCGCAAGAGTCGCGCAAGCGAAACTGAGCCGCGACTGCAAGGAGCGGCAAACGACGACAGGGAAACGCGGAAAATTACGGAATCATGTGCAGCGCGACGATGCCGACGAACTCGCGTGGCGTGATCACCTTAGTCTTTTTCCAAAACTTCGGAAAATGCCGCTGGTTGCCGGTTATCAGGTAGTCAGCACCCGCGGCATCCGCGCACTCCAGGAACTTGTCGTCGTCGGAGTCTATGGCCACCTGCAGCGTCCGAACGGGGCTGACGGAATGTGAATGGCTCCTGATGAGCCGCAGGAGTTGGTGGCGCAGGCCTTTGCGAATATGAAGCTCGCGGCGCGAGAGCACCTCGCGGTACTCCGCGAGAATCGCAGGCGACACATACAGCCGGGCCGGCCTGGTGATCGCAAGCAGAAGGATTGTGCGCTGCAACCCGTCCGGCTTCAGAGCCGCAGAGATGACGATGTTGGTATCGATCACCAGACGAAGCGGAATCATCCGCGCTTCGGTTTTTGTGCACGGGCAGCTTTGATGATCTGGTCTATCCGCTGGGACGTGAGTTTATCCGTTCCCTTGCGACGCGACTCTTCGCCGATAACCCGGAGCACTTCCGGCTCAGGCGCGGCCAGCCGCACATAGTCGCGGATGCTGAGCAGCACTGCCTTGGGCGTGCCACGCTTCTCGATCACCAGAGACTGTCGCTCATCCTCCACTCGCCGCAAGAGCCTGCCAAAGTTGGCGCGGGCACGCAGCGCGGAGACCACGATCGTACGGTTGTTTCCGTTTCTCGACATAATCAGACTGTGCGCTTTACTTATCTGAACTGTACAGTTGCTCAGGCCGCAATGTCAAATCCGTTGGGAAGGTATCACATTTTGTTGGACGGATGGGGACTGGCTCCACTGTCCCTAACCCGAACACTCGCCACCGACCAGACTGCACGTCGTGGACAGTGCTGCCTGTCCCCGTTCCCCCAGGACGAAGCGGAATCATTCGCGCCTCGGCTTTTGGGCCCGCGCGTCTTTGATGATCTGGTCAATCCGCCGGGAAGTGAGCTTATCCGTTCCCTTGCGTCGCGACTCTTCGCCGATTACCGGGAGCACTTCCGGTTCTGAAGCCACGCCAGCATGTCGGAGGCACAACCCTGGACTTCGCTCCAGATCCCCCACCCCCCGGAGAACATGCGGTCTGTTGCCGTTTGTCAGGGGTCTAGTTCGAGGCCCAACAGCCCGCCACTGCGATTACGATATGAATGATGAACGCGGAAATTGCAGCCCTCCTGGGTATCCTGGACAAGCGCTTCAGCCGAACTATTCTCGTTCGGTGCAAGGAACTGATCGGATACGACAGCCCGGAGATTCCCTTCTGGCACCTGAACGTTTATATTGGCCTGATTCACGAAACGCTGAAAATGCAGTTTCACCTTAAGCGGGCGTACAGCGAGGTTGATCTAAACTACCTCGCATGGGCCGCTCGTAATCCGCTTGAACTTCGCGTCTGGTCCTCGTATGTTGTGAGATCTGAGCAGAATGCATGGCGGTTCCATCAGGATCAGTTCATCGATGGACTAACCTTACTTCGATCAATGGACAGTGCTGCGGACAAGATCGGGCACGCGGTCGATGCGGAGTTTCTTCGGTCCCATGCCGCGGGTCTGCGAACGATGCTAGAACCTCTCTGCACGAAATCAGGCGTCAACGAAACCAGCGGTTATTTGAGCGCACGACTCTCTGCAAAAGAGGTGGGCATCGAGGGCGAATTCGAGGTCCACAACACTATTACATCCAAGCTTCTCCACGCGACCGGGCTTTCTGTCTTGGTGGCTCAAGAGGATGCCGTGAAAATGCAGACGATAGACAGCTGCTTTATTTACGCGGGGTCGAACGCCTTGACGATTCTGGACTCATTGAACTCCCAGATGAAGGTCCTGGGCCTGCCGCCATTTGACGATTGAAGAAGATGCCGAAGATACTCATGATCTCGCTGAGGCAGCCCATTTCATAGACATCGAAGCCCCCCTCTAATAAATCGTCTTCGGCTTCGCCTGCGCTGCCGCTCTGCCTAGTCCCTCCAGATACGCCCTTGCCCCCGCGCCCATGAAGCCCATATCGGTCGGCGCTTGGAAGAGGCCGAAGCCCTGCTCGATGAATTTCTGGGCCTGCTCGGGGGTTGCTGCGGGACGGCCTACGACCTTGCCGTGTTTCTTGGCGGCGGCGACCACTTTGCCGACCGCTTCGTGATGGCGCGGGTCGTCCTGGTTGCCGCGGAGGCCTAACGAATACGAAAGGTCGTTGGTGCCGATGAACAACACGTCGATGCCGGGCGTGGCCGCGATGGCTTCGATGTTTTCGACGGCGCGCACCTCTTCGATGATCGTGATCACCACCACGTTGTTGTCCGCCGAATCGGGATAGCCGTCCGAACCGCCCGGCCAGGTGGTTCTCGCCAGCACGGGACCGGAGCCCCTCTGTCCGGCCGGCGGATAGCGGCACGCCGCCGCGGCCTGCGCCGCCAGTTCCGGTGTGCTGGTGAACGGAAACATCACGCCGCACACGCCCGCATCGAGCACCCGCTTCGCCATCCAGATCTCATTCACCGGCACCCGCGCGAAGGGCATCGCCTTCAGGCCGCGCGTCCCCAGGATCATGGTGCGCAGCGTTTCGAGCGTGATGGGCGAATGTTCCATCTCCACCCACAGGAAATCGAAACCCATCGCCGCAATATGCGCCGCCACCTCCACGCTGGCCGCCGTAATCGTCGCCGCCACCACCGGTTCTCCCGCGCGCAGCTTCTTCTTTACCGGATTTTCCCAAGCTTGATTGAGTTCGCTCATTTTTTGATCAGCCAGACCTCCGATACCTGGCAGCCGCGGCCGCTACCGCCCAGTCCGGGCTCGCCGCGCCATTCGAGATCCAGTTCACCATGTTCTGTGGCCTCGTGGGGAATCTCAAACTCCAGCGGCTTCAATGGAGCCGGCTTTTCCATCAGCGGATGCACTTCCCATTTGGCGCCGGCCACGAGGCGGAGCTTGCGGCGCGGGTTTTCGCCCGCATAGACGACGCGAATTTTGTAACGCGCCTGGGGATCGAGGCCCGCATAATGCATGCGCAGCGGAGCGTCATAAAGAGCTTCCGCGTGGTCCCACCACGACCGGCGGCGCGTACCCGAGGGGCCGAAACCCACGATCGTGCCTTCGCCGCGCACCAGGTGCGGCTGGCGTGTGGCGTCGCCGAGATCGTCGTAATAGCCGCCCGGACCGGGATCGGTCCAATTCAGGATTTCGTCGAGGCCCGCGAGACGATCGGATTCGCTGGAAGCTTTGCGCAGCTCGTCGAAACGCTGTCCGAGCCACAGTCGATTGTTGAGCGGTGCGTCGAGGGTATCGAGATTCGCTCCCCGATCCACCGAGATCGCTTTGTAGCGAGGAACGCTCAACTGCATGCGGATGCTCTGGAACAACGCTTCCGCCAGTTCAAACACGCGAGCGCGAAATTCCACCTCCGCGCGAGAGGCGACCGCCTGGCCCAGCACGCGTTCAGCCTCCGCCATAGCCTCCTCCGCGCCTCTTTCCCTCGCCGTGCGTAGCGCATTCATGGCGCGGCTCTCAAGTTCCGTTTCGTAAAGGAGGCGTGCACGCGTGTACGCATCGTAATAAGCTCGGTAAAGCGCCTGTTGGAACCTCCAGTTGGCCAGCATCTGCGGCGTGGCCGTGCGCTCCAGTTCATGGAAGCGGGTGAAAGTTTCACTCACGCCTTGATTGGCGGCGAGCCGCCCCTGCCAGTCCCGCTCCAACTCCGCAAGGCCCCGGGCGAAAGTGTCGGCGTGTTGCGCGCTAACGAAATAGCGCGCGTATTGGCGCAAAATCTCTTCGACGCTCGCGTCAGGATTCCAGCCGAGCACGCTCCAGATCATCTTGTTGACATCATCGTTGCAGCCTTCCGAATATGTGAGGAAGCCGATCGTATAAGGCGCCGTTCGCCGGAAAATCTCGGCCTCGCCAAACGGACGCGGATTGATTCCTTCGCGGCCTTCCGTGACGGCGTAAGCGGCGTCCCAGTCCGGTACCGGATATTGGCACTGGCGGCTGTGCGTGATGTCGGGATAGTGGCGGATGGGATAGCGTTTCGGAACGGCGGCGCGGAGTTCGCGCAGGCTCACACGAACCTGCGGACCATAGACGACGCCCGACAGCCAAGCGGGCTTGGCGCGCAGGATCGCGAGAAACTCGTCGAGCCATTGTTGATTAAATCCTTGCGGCGAAACCCACATCTGGGCTTTGGGATGGTAGCGGTGCAGGACTTGCGTTTCCTTTTCAAGAAACGCCATCAGCACCTTTGGCGCGCTGTGACCGGGATCGCCGCCCGGAACGAAAACCGCATCGACTCGAGGCAGTTTGCGAAACACCTCACCCCATTCCCGAAGCTCCGAATCGACAGTCTGGGGATTTGCATAATCCAACTCCATCGCCGGAAACCAGATCCAAACGTCCAGGCCGTATTCATCGGCTAGACCCGACATCTCGGTCATCATGCGCATGGGCGGCAAAGGGAAGTGCGGACTGTCCGGCTCGTCGTCCGAGCGCGGTGGGATCAGCTCGATGGCATTGGTTCCGAAGACGGCCAGGTCGCGAATGTATTGCTCCCAAACCGGCACCGCCCAGCCATCGTAGGAATTGGTCTTCGGCCGGTAGCCAAGTTGATGGCCGCGCAGGGGATAACGCGGGGCGCTGGTTTCGCTCCAGCCATCGGCAAGCGAAACCGCACCTTTTTCCATCCGCGCTTCGCGCAGCAGCCGGCCGATACCAAACAAAACGCCGCGCGCATCGTTCCCCGTAATTCGGACCCAAGCCTTGCCGGTTTCGATGTGGTATCCCTCGGGCGGTTGAGACGGGTGGGAAAGCACTTCAATATGAGGGCCTTCGGGGCGAGTCGTGACGGGCCAACGGATGCCCGTCCGCTTCTCCACCTCGTCGACCAACATTCCAACAGCCTTTCGTTCGGTGCGAGTCAGATTAGGGGCGGCAACAACCACCGCGCTGCTCAGATCGAGAGCCAAAGCATGGCTGAGAAATATGCAAAACAAAGCCAATGTTGGCGCCGGGCCGCGCATCTGCCGGATTCTAGCACGCGTCCCGAATTGGGGCGGCTTACGCAGGGTGATTGCGTCTGCGCGTTTTGACGCAATCCGGAGGCCTTCAAAGCTACTCATTTTGTTGATGTTACCCATGGAAGCCGGCGTGCGTTCGCGATTTCGAAAGAGGGGGACGGATATGCGGCTGATCAAGCTGTTTGGGTTCGTTTGTATCTTCTTATTCGCGCTGAGGCTGGCCAGTGCGGCAAGCACGGACCCCAGCACCGTGCTGCCGACGCCGGTGCTGCGAACGGTCGATCCGGAGAGCATCAAGGCAGGAGAAATCGGGACAGTCTCCGGCGAGAATCTGGACAAGTCGCGAGTAGCGGAATTGTACCTTACCAATGGCACCGTCGACGTCAAAGTGCAGATAGTGGAGCAGGATTCAGCAGCGATCAAGTTCAAGTTGCCGGCAAAAGTGGCACCCGGCCGCTATAACATGATGGTACTGCTGGTTGGCGACCCTCCACGACTGATCGAGGAACCGGCGCGAGTGACGGTAGTGGAATAATCACTCCTGATTGAACCCGGCGGCGTTGCGGAACGCCTCCACGTAGTGGCCGTCCTTTTTGTGGATGTGGCTGCGATACTCAGCCTTAGTTTTTTCCAGGGTGGCCGGATCCCAGTCCGGCCGGTAATGGTGAATGGAGGGCTCCCACTGGCTGACGTGCGCCATAAGAGCATCCACCTTCTTCTCCACCACACGATCAATATTCACCCAGTAGTTGGCTTCTTTCTCTGTAGGATAGTAGTAGTATTCCTGCGGGACCAGCCAGGGTTCGAGCCCCTCGTGCAGCAACTGATTCGGGAAATAAAGGTGCCATTCGGCGGCGCGGATGGCATCGATGGTGTTGTTAGCGGCCATGCGGTGGTCGGTCTTGTGCCAGCGAACATATTCCGTTCCGGGATCGATGGAGAGGACGACTTCGGGGCGGATGTGTCGAATGATGCCGGTCGCCTCTTCGACCAGATCGCGGGTGTTGGCGTATTCGAGCATCCCGTCGTGGTACTCCAGCCACTTGATGTGGTCTTTCGGGATGCCGACGATGCGACAGGCTTCTTCCTCTTCGTGCATGCGGATGCGGGCGAGGCGCTCGCTGGTCATTTCCGGATCGTAAGAGCCCTTGTCGTCGTTGGTGTAGATGACAATGCGGATGTTGTTTCCGTTTTTGGCGAGCAGCGCCAGGGTTCCGGCGCAGCCAAAGGCGTCGTCGTCGGGATGCGGCGTGAACAGCAGGATGGTTTTGCCATGGAGATCTTCCAGCCGCGTCTGTGGCTGGGCAGAAAGCAGTGTCGTGAATATGGATGCAAGGAGAAGAATTCGCGTCATGACCGTCTAACATACCGCATTCGGCGCCGCACTCGGCAAGATTCCCGGTTGCAATCGGAGGGCTGCTGGAAGTAAAGTTGCACCATATGGCATTCTGTCCGAACTGTGGCAATCAGGTGGACGGGCGGTTCTGCGCCAAATGCGGCACGGCTGTCGGCGATACGGCAAGCGCAGGAGCAGGCGTCGTGACAGCGCCTCCGTCGGTTCCAGGGGCTGTGGCTGCAAACGCTGCCGGTTTGACGGATAACGTTGCCGGCGCGCTATGTTATGCGCTCGGCCTGGTCACCGGCATTTTGTTTCTGGTGCTCGCTCCCTATAATCAGAACCGGAATATCCGTTTTCACGCGTTTCAATCGATCTTCCTGCACGTTGCGGCAATCGTGGTTTGGATTGCCATGCTATTTGTATCCGCGATTTCCGGAGGAATGCTGATTTTTGTAATGCCCTTGATCTGGCTGGCCTTTTTTGTGCTCTGGCTGGTAGTGATGATCAAGACCTATCAAGATCAGAAGCTGGTCTTGCCGATTATCGGCCCTCTGGCCGAAAAGCAGGCTTGAAACCGAAATGGCGGTTTGTCCCAGTTGCGGCGCGGTGATGGAAGGCGACACGTGTTCCCGTTGCGCGGGGACTGGGGAGCAGAAGAGCGCTCCAGCCATCGACGACAATATCGCGAGCGCGCTGTGCTACCTGCTCCTTGGTGTGACCGGCACACTGATGCTGTTTCTCGAACCCTACAGTCATAACCACCGAGTGCGGTTTCACGCCTTCCAGGCGATTCTGTTGAACCTGGCCATCATCCTGATCTGGGTGGCCATTTCTCTGCTTGGAAGGAGCCTGGCGATGCTCCTCAGCCCAGTCTTTACATTGGGTGCGCTGGTGCTTTGGCTGGTGCTCATCTGGACGGCGTGGCAGAATGAGCGCATTGTGCTGCCCCTCATCGGTCCGCTGGCGGAAAAGCAGGCATAAATCACCATCCATTCGTATCCGTGCCGGGATTTCCCGCGTCTGAATACCGTGAAGTTTTTTTGGTTATTCTTGCTTCCAGCCGCTCTAGCGGCGGATTCGGCGCCGCGTGTCCGGACGGTGGATTACTACGGCCTCCGAAAGATTCCCGCAAACCGCATTCAGAAGGTAGTGGGGGTGAATGCCGGAGATCCTCTGCCTCCGTCGAAGGGTGATCTTGAGGATCATCTGGAGAAAATACCGGGAGTGGTGCAGGCAAGAGTCGAAGTGGTTTGTTGTGAGGGGCCCGACGGCATGCTGTTCGTGGGCATTGAGGAAAAGGGCGCGCCACATTTCGCGTTACATACCGCGCCCGCGGGGGAGGCGACCTTGCCTCCGGAGATTGTAGAATCCTATCGCCAGTTGGTGAGCGCCGTTGAGGACGCAGCCCGGCGGGGCAGCACGGCGGAAGATCTGACGCACGGCCATCCACTGGCTGCCGATCCGGATGCACGTGCGATACAGGAGAGTTTTGTCGACTTCACCGGACATCACCTGGCTCAAATTCGCGAAGTGCTGCGCAGTTCCGCTGATGGAGGACAACGCAGCCTGGCGGCGACCCTGATCGGCTATGCG
>Ga0335079_10006277_pt1 | contig 13600 bp, 17 predicted proteins | sample Lox_Sample_33_FD_206719 | JGI IMG/M metagenome (GOLD analysis project Ga0335079, IMG submission 206719) | Soil microbial communities from Loxahatchee National Wildlife Refuge, Florida, United States - Lox_Sample_3.3 | ecosystem: Environmental > Terrestrial > Soil > Wetlands | place: USA... | reverse complement strand
CGCCTCCGTTTCCGCCGAATCGAAACGCGAACTAGATCGGCTTGACACGCTCGGCGCCGCTACCGACTTTCTCGGCAGCATCGTTCTGCCTTTCGCCCGCGCGCACCCCGACGACTCCCGTGTCCCCGAAGCCCTCTACTGGCTCGTCCGCGCCGGCCATTACGGCTGTGCGGCCTCTAACACCTGGAAGACCACCCGCGACGCCTTCCGCGAGTTGCACCGCCACTATCCCAACACCTCCTGGGCAAAGCGCACACCAACCTGGTTCAAAAACGATTTCGACATCCACCAGGAAATCCGCGCCCAACCAAGAGAGTAACGCCGGCGATCTTGTCGCCGGCGAATCGCGAATCGGCCCCCCGCTACACTAACCAATAGCCTTCATGAAAATCGCCACCTGGAACGTCAACTCCATTCGCCGCCGCCTTCCCATCCTTCTCGATTGGCTCGCGCGTCATCAGCCCGATGTCCTCTGCCTTCAGGAAACCAAGGTCCAGGATTCCGAGTTCCCCGCCGCCGAGCTCCAAAACGCGGGATACCATTCCCGTTTCCGCGGCATGAAAGGCTACAACGGTGTCGCCACCCTCAGCCGCACCGAGCCCGAGTCCGTCCTCTACGGCCTCTGTGAAGGTCCGGACAGCGAGGACGTCCGCATCCTCCAGACCGTCCACTCCGGTATCGCCATCGTGAACACCTACGTGCCCCAGGGCTACAAAATCGGCACCGACAAGTACGCGTTCAAGCTCCAGTGGTTCCAGCGCATCCGTACTTATTTCGACCAGCGCCTCGATCCCGCCGCCCCCGTCATCTGGACCGGCGATCTGAACGTCGCTCCCGAGCCCATCGACGTCTATCACCCCGATCGCCGCGTCAACGACGTCGACTTCCACATCGACGCCCGCAACGCCTTCGCCCATGCGGTCGCCTGGGGCTTCGTCGATGTCTTCCGCAAGCTGCATCCCGACCGCGTCCAGTACACCTACTGGGATTATTTCCGCAATGCCTTTGAGCGCAACTTCGGGTGGCGCATCGATCACATCCTCGCCACTACGCCGCTCGCCGCCCGCTGCCGCGAGGCCGATGTTGACCTCGAGCCGCGCCGCGCCTCCGCCGCCTCCGACCACACTGTCGCCTGGGCCGAATTCGACTGGCCTTGAGTTGCGCCGGTTGCCGTGCGGCTTACCTTATTACCCCCTGGCCCGGTCGGCATTGCCTCTAACTTTCGGCGGGATTGCTCATTCACCGGCATCATCTTACGATCGGCCTATCGCTGAACACTTTTAGCGGATCCCATTTGGAGGTCGGTAATGAACGTGCGTCTCACCCCCGCCAGTGAGCGACTAGTGAAGGAGCAGTTGGCCCACGGTAGTTTCCAATCGCCGGAAGAGGTTATTCAGCGAGCGCTCGAGCTGCTTGCTGAGAAGGCGTGCACCGCTGAAGAAGGGGCGCACAACACCACGGCCTATGCGTTAGCCGACATCTTAAACCGAAAGGGCGTGACGCTTGGAGGAATCCGGATTAACAACTTGACGCATGAAGGTCATTAAATCACTCGCATAGGCCATCGCAGCACCACCCCCGGCATCCGTGGCTTCGAACAGGCCGTGGCTGCAGATCCGGTAACGATTTCCCGAGATTGGCCGTGAGCCACACGGGCGCGCCTCGCTAATTCTCGGAAGGCTTTTCCACTTTGTCGATGACCATGACGTCGACCGGCGCCTTGGTCGGCTCCAGCTTCAATCCCAACTGCTGCTGGAAAGCAGTGAACAGATCCGGAGCGGCATCGGGATTGTCGGCCGCCGCTTGTGGAGGGCCCCCAAGAAGCGCCGCCTGCGCCGGGTCGGGCGTGAACGTCACTGTGAAATCGTACCTCTCGGAAAGACCGGACTCATCCACCACAGGCCGATCCATCGAGTTCTGCAGGAGGGCGCTGAATTGCGACATCGGCGAGTTCCTGAAGGTGAGCGCCGTTCCCGATGCACTTCTTCCGAAAAACCATCCGGGAATGCCTTTGGGATCGTCTGCGCTTTTCGTGATTTTCGCTCCGGTTTTTGCGAGCCGGATCGCGTATACCGGAAGTTCTCTCTTCTCGTAATGGAATTTGAGCTGGAAGCGATCGGCCAGCAGTTTCTGAATCATCATCTTCATCTGGTCGACGTTCGGCTGGCCCGGCGCATCGGGCTTTCCCGCCATGTCGAACTTCTCGGATTCGGTCCAGGCCGGTCCGCCGGCAAGCTGCTTGGGATGGAGCCAGTAAGCCAGGTTGATCAGCTCGTGCACCGTCACGTTGGTTGTGATCACCTCGGCGCCCCTCAACGTGATGATCTGTTCCCGCCTCGCCGGATCGTGAGGTTTAATCGTGGCCACTTCGAATGCGGGCTTCGCATTCGCCGCCATCCGTACCGGCGGAGGCGGGGGTTCCGGAATCGCCCAGGCGGTCTCCGCGGTGGCGCGTGCCAGGTTCAACGCCATCGGCGCACCTTGGGTAAACGTCCCCTCGATCGAGTTCCCGTCACCGCTCAGCTTTCCTTCATATTTGCCGTTGATGGCGGGGATTGTCATTTTCACGCTCGAACCGTCCTGTGTGATCGTGGTCGCGATAGGCGGCGATGGCCGATCAACGGTATAGACCGTGGCCTTCAGCTTGTCATTTTCCAGCGCGATCTTAAAAACGACGCGCAGTTTTTGCGGGCCCGCCTGCAACGTGCCCTGCCAATTGCCGGTGATACTCTGGCCTTGTAAGGCGCTTCCCAGCAACGCCGCGAGAGACATCATCCACAACGTCAACTTTTTCATCGGCGACCTCCTGTCTCCTTCGCTGACTAAGTAGAGATGATGTCACGGACGGATTCGCGTTGCACCCGTCGTATTCCGCGTTGCGGGTCACACCCGATATACTGTTTCACGCTGCAGTACCTCCTTGTGTTGGCTGCACAGGGTTGATTTTGACCGATCAGCCTCGGAGTTGCTGCAGCGCTCTCATACAATCACGGCGATTCGAAATTTTTATTTCCCGTCTTTTCAAGCGCGCTCTCCCCTACGTTCCCGGCGCCCTTTCGCTCAAACGATACCGTTAGGTCGGGAATCATCATGGCTTCTCCACTTCAAATCGAGGCGAATCGCCGCAATTCGCTCAAATCCACCGGGCCGCGCACCCCGGAAGGCAAGAATGTCTCGCGTTTCAACGCGCTCCAGTCCGGCATTCACGCCGAAGCGCAAATCATTCCCGGCGAAGACCCGGCCGAGCTCGAAGCCCTTTCCGCCGGCTACTACGAACAATTCCATCCCACTTCTCCGATCGAAGGCTTCCTCGTCGACACTCTGATCCACGCCGATTGGCAGCTCCGCCGCCTGCGTCGTCTCGAAGCCCAGCTCTGGACCAGCCAGCTCTCTGACATCAAGGAAGACGCCCCGCTCGGCCGCGCCTACGTCCAATCCCTCGATGCCTTCACGCGTCTTCAGCGCCGCATCGACGCCACCGAGCGCGCCTATTACCGCGCTCTCAAGCAACTCCTCGAAGTCGCGCCGGCAATCTCGTCCCCGGCGGACCCCGAACCCATAGAAACCCCGCCGCTTCCCCCCGAATTGGCTTCGTTCCGCCAACCCGATGTGGCGCCGGCGATCTTGTCGCCGGCGAATCCCACTCCATCGCACGGATCCGATCCTGATATGCTGATCCGATGAATTTTTCGTGGCCTGCTGCCCTCCTCCTCGCGGGATTGTCCGCGCCGGCCCAAACCCTCACCGGCGCCATCGACATGCACGCCCATTCCGGCCCCGATGGCACCCCGCGTTCCATCGACGCCATCGACCTCGCCCGCCTCGCCAAGTCCCGCGGCATGCGTGCGCTCGTCCTCAAGAACCATTACGAGCCCACCGCTTCGCTCGCCTACGTGGTCCGCAAAGAGGTCCCCGGCATCGAAATCTTCGGCGGCATTTCGCTCGACCTCACTGTCGGCGGCGTCAATCCCGCCGCAGTCGAATTTATGACCAAGGTCCAAGGAGGCTACGGGAAAGTGGTGTGGATGCCCACGTTCGATTCCGAACACCAGGTCACTTCCTCCGGCCAGCACCGCCCGTTCGCGCGCGTCGCCAAAGACGGCAACCTCGTGCCCGAAGTGGTGGAAGTGATTTCCATCATCGCCAGGCACAACCTCGTGCTCGAAACCGGCCACTCCTCCCCTGCCGAAGCCCTCCTCCTCATCCGCGAAGCGCGCCGCCAGGGCGTTCAAAATATCCTCGTCACTCACGCTATGGATCCGCTCGTCGGTATGTCCATCCCCCAAATGCAGGAAGCCGCCAGGCTCGGCGCTTATCTCGAATTCAAATGGGTCAAACCCGATTCCGACTCGGCCGCCCTCTATGCGAAGGGTATCCGCGAGGTCGGTCCCGAATTCTGTGTCCTCTCGAGCGATCTCGGCCAGCCCGGCAATCCGCTCCACCCCGACGGCCTGCTCCAGCTTTACCAATACCTGCACAGCCACGGCTTCTCCGTCGCCGAAATTGATCGCATGGCCAAGGTCAATCCCGCCAAACTTCTCGGCCTCTAACTTCATCAGAATCGCGCCCTTCGCCTACCGATGTACGTGAACGGCCGCTTCCACGATTGTCCGTGCGCCTTCAGTGGTCCGGAAGCTGCAGGTCTGAATGGTGGAGTAACTATCCATGACGACAACCTCGATAGTAGTTCTCATCATCGCTGCAATCGTCGTTGCTGCTATCGTGTGGTACCTGCTTCGTGAACAGCGCTCGAAAAAGTTGCGCGCGCGATTCGGCCCTGAGTACGATCGCGTGCTGCGCGAGCATGGCAGCCGCACCAAAGCGGAGGAGGCCCTGGTGGCCCGCCAGCGGAGAGTCGAGAAAATCGATGTCCACCCGCTCTCGCCGCAGGACCGCGACCGCTTTGCCGCACAGTGGCATGACGCTCAAGCGCGTTTCGTGGATGATCCTGCGGGATCCATCCGCGACGCGGACCGCCTGGTTTATGAGGTCATGCTCGCGCGCGGTTACCCAATGTCCGATTTCGAGCACCGGGCGGAAGACATCTCCGTCGATCATCCGCACGTTGTCACCAACTACCGCTCGGCCCACGAAATCGCAACCCATGACGAAAAAGGACAGGCCAGCACCGAGGACCTGCGAAAGGCCATGGTCTATTACCGCGACCTGTTCGACGATCTGATCGAGGCTCCCGCAGTCGGGGCCCAGGAGGTGAGAAGACGATGAGCCGTATTACTGAAGAGCATCTGACCACTGCCGACCTGGCGGGGCAAACCGAAACCCAGCAGCCTTCCCGGCCTATGCCGGATGACAACCCCGGCCCCCTGCTCGCACCCGATGTCGTGCAGGACTTGCGCAATCACTGGGACCCCGTCCAAGCCGCGTTCGTTGACGATCCCCGCGTCGCCGTGAAGCAGGCCGACGAGTTGGTCGCTTCAGCCATGAAGCGGCTGGCTGAAAGCTTCGCCGAACAGCGCAGTGGAATGGAAAGTCAATGGGGCCGCGGCGACGAGGTGTCCACCGAAGAGCTGCGCCTGGCGCTTCGCAAATATCGCGCCTTCTTCCAGCGGCTGCTCACCGTCTGACCGCCACACGCGTCAAGCGGTACATCCAGCGGCCGGGTACCAACCACGCGAGGTGGCCCGCGTACCCCCGCTGGATGGCTCTGCGGAACAATCCCGAAATCATCGCCGGCCGCTCCAGCAGCCCGCGGCACGAGCGTAGATGCTCCTCAAGCGGAATCTGCCGCGCCGCCGCCGCATCCCCAGCCGCGTATGCCGCACCTGCCGTCATCGGCGGCCGCGAAAACACCAGCGGCCCAGTCGCCGCCGACCGGCCGTGTCTCCATCAGCCGCTCCTTACCCGCCGGATGAATTGTCCATTTATAAACGAGGGATTATGCAGAACCGGTGTGCCGATATTTCAGAATCATGCTCGCGATCTCGATTAGCTGTGGTGCGACTGCGCCGACGGATACACCAAGAACACTAGAGAAATCAGCCAAACTGAAGGGCCATTCGGGCCAATGGCTAATTCGTCTAATTTGGCCAACACAGAAGTCAATTTGTTGACGATCTTGAGTCATTTCCTCGGGGCTCGTTGGCGTCAGTTTCTCCAAAACACTATCCAATTCAACCAAAGCAAGTCTCTTGCACTCCACCATTCTCAGGTGCAAAGGGAACTGGCAGATTACGAAAGAGCTAATAAAGAAGAGGAGCGCCGGAGCGGCTAGCGCAACGAGAGGAACCCACCTTTCACGCAAAGCCCAGGCTCCTGAAGCAGTGTAGCAACACCAGACGATCGATATCAGGGCGTAAGCCTTAACGAGAGCTCTGCCGACGCTCAACACTCCGAAACCGTGCTCGGATATGCGAACTGGGTATTCGCGGCCGAGCCGCCATATAGATTGGCCGAGAAAGAACACGGCCGCTAAACCTACGCCACAAGCGAAACTGGATAGCAACGCGATGATTGCGCACAGCAACAGTGTGAATATCGGCAAGCGATCGAAAGCGCCACCCAACCAAAATGCAGTCAAGGCAAAGACGGCATAAACAACGCCGAAATTCCGTGGAATGGCGGAACGATTTAGGCGATCGAACTCCCGTTTGGCCCAGCAGATGTATTCGGACGGATTACCCCCTTCCTTGCGCAAAAAGTTCGGGAGGAGTCGCGTCCAGGATCCGAAGATGCTGTAAATTCCCCGCATTGCTAGTGGCAGAATCGCGATACACGCGCCCAGTAAAACAAACGTGCCGAGCATTGACTGACTGTGCAGCCGAAAATAGCCGACTAGTGGTATGATGGCGCCCAAAATACCGGCCACGACCCATACCCAAATCCCGGCCCTCCGTCGTCCGACAAGAAGTTCCAGATACGTGGGGCAAATGACATAGCCGTACTCGTAATCCGCGGAATCCGGAGCCATCAGTCCATCACCCGGAGCATAGATTCGGCAGTACACTATAACGCAACGCGCGGCGTGATGGGGTGCGAGCTGCTGGGGCGCTAAATCCGTCTCCATGCATTGTTTTGGCTCACGCCGTAGAGTAGCATGGTGATCCAATTCGCCTATGCCGGAAAAAAAGGACACCGTTGTCGCGGTGCTGGGCGCATCGGCTGCGCTTGCGGGCTGTTGCTCGTTTTCATGGGTTTCGTTTACGCCCGCGGCGAATCCTACGGAACGAGAACGGGCGACAAATTCAAGTGGGTGGCCAAAGTTGGCATCCTGCCTTTTCTCATCACGCTCCTATGCGCATGGATCTGCCTGAAGTGGTTGACCGGTAGCGCTTGGGCGTACGCCTACTCCATTTTGTGTTTTGAGGTCGGGCTTTATGCTACGGCAATCTATGGCGCGGGTGACTATGCTGTTTTTCCTGTAAACGAGAGCGCCAATGGCCCTGACGAAATCCAAATTAAAAGATCTCAGCGACAAGAAATTTGACAGGCTGTACGAGAAGCACAAGCCGAAGTGGACCGAAATGACCAAGAATGCATACACCTCGGCGCGGGATCACATTTGCCAAGGGCGTGAACCACGGCAGGATGACGTCCTCAAAATGCTAATGCCAATGCTTGAACCAGATGAACAGTTACGGAAACATCAAGAAGAAAATCGCGCTAGATTCAAGCACTTCCGAGAAGCCTTTGCGGAGTACTTGATTGACGTGTATTATTCTGGACCTAGAGAAGAGGAGGACAACGCGCGTGGCCAACATAGGCGATGAAAAGAACATGGCTGCTGCCAAGGAGTACGTCGACAAGCAATTGGCAACGCTGAAGCGTTATGATTCAGCGCCCAAAAACCTGTCGAAGGAGGAATATCGTCATCTTGTCGAAGAGGTCGCTAATGCGATCAGAATGAAGTGAGAAGGTCCCGCACAATTCAGATGTGATCGGTAACTCCCGCCGCCATCGCGGGCGGCATCCGCAAGTTGTCATGGCGACGGCAGAAGTTGTAAAACGCGAACGAATGCTGCAACGGCTCTCACCGGTTCTGCCATTTCTTCGAGAATCGATTCGTCAAGTGCGGGAACTGGCGTAGCCCCATGTTCCACACTGGAAATGCAGTTACGCTCCGGATCTGGACGGCTCACGACTTCGACTTCCTCAACACTGGTACGGGTATCGCTGCTAGCCTTGGCAGTCGCGTCCCTTACGTTTACATTCGATCCGGCGATTCTGGCAGGTCACGTCGCAATCTCCTTGATCGCGCTGGCCGATACCGGACAATGGACTTTGACAGGCGTGTGCGGCGTCGGTCGCGCGGATTTCAACCCCCGGTAGTGGCTCCGGCCCTTATCGGGGTTTCTGTTTTTGATCATGTACTTGCTCGTGCTAGAATTCAATACTTGCTCGCAATCTGTATTGACATTTCTTGCACGGGCAAGTATTCTACGGTTGTATGGTGGATTTGACTAGCAAGGCAGCGCGGGAGCTTTCCAAGCGCGGAGCCGCAAAAGGCGGTCAAGCACGTGCTAGTGTGCTTACCCCCGATGAACGTCGAGAGATTGCACGTAAGGCTGTTCAAGCAAGATGGGCGAAGGCTGGCAAGAATGCCGATCAGGGAGGCGCGTCGAAAGCTGATGGTGGATCACCAGGGAATGGAAAGGGCGCGGGCGTAGCAGCGGATATCGGTCCTGAACTCCCGTTCTCGATCTTCCGTGGAACGCTCAAGATCGGAAATATGGAGATTGAATGCCATGTATTGAGCGATGAAAGAAGGGTGTTCACGCAACGTGAAGTTGTGCGCGTTCTTAGCGGCGGGCGCGAAAGCGGCAATCTAAGCCGGTACTTGGACCGCAACCCACTGTATACCAATCAGTTCGACTCGGGCCCAACAGTTGACTTTAGGATTCCGGGAAGTCCCGTGATCGCCAAAGGCTATGAAGCAACTTTGCTCGTCGAGGTATGCGAACTGTATTTAGAGGCGCGGCACCAGAAGAAGCTAAAGGCCAGCCAAATGAAGCTTGCAGTGCAGGCCGAAGCGATTCTTCGAAGCTGTGCGAAGGTCGGCATAATCGCGCTGATAGACGAAGCCACTGGATACCAGGAACACCGAAAAAAACGGGCTCTTCAGATTAAGTTTCAGGCCTTTATCGCTGAAGAGCTTCAAGAGTGGGCCCTGATGTTTCCTCAAGAGTTCTGGTTCGAACTGGCGCGTCTGGAGGGAGTACACTACTCGCCGAGAAACCGCCCGTTGAGGTGGGGAAGATATATTATGGCGTTCGTATATGACGCCATAGACAAAGACATTGGCAAGAGGCTCCGAGAGATTAATCCCGATCCCCACTATAAGCAGAACCACCATCAGTGGCTTAAAGAGTTTGGGCGTCAGCGCGTCAACGATCATCTTCAACGAGTGATCGCTGTCATGAAGCTCTGCCACAGTATGGATGACTTCCGAAAGAAATTTGAGCGCGTGTTCAGCAAGGGTCCACTTCAAGAGGAGTTCTCCTTCATGGAGGATGGCGAAGCGTGACCCACTGGCGGTCCGGACTTCCGATGCCGCCAAGAGAGACAAGCAATTAGCGCACTACCTGCGCGTCTCTTCACGAAGAAGCAGCCGACAAAGGGGCTCGGGTCCGTCCTATTCAAGTAGGCCAGTAGATATCGAATGTTTGTCGAATGAAAAACGGAGCTACGCTGTGCTCGACTCGCGCCCCGGACCCATGGACAGCCGAACCAACGATCTCGCCCAACTCTCGTCCCGTGTAGGCACGCCGTATTGACGTTAATCCATCAGCTGCATTGATCGTAGGCAGTAGCGGGTACACAAACATCCGAAAAAGCGCAAGTGGTACATGATGCCTGACCAGGTCCACCAATATGAAGCGCCTGCAGCAGCGGGACACGTTCTGAACAAGTCGAACGATGTCATCAGGAGAAAGATGATGAGCAAGGCATAAAGAAACAGCCACATCGGCGACCGGAAGAGGGTCCTTCGTTGCGTCCCCCACGACGATGGGTACGGTGGTCGGTTGGTGCATCGGCCTCAAATCCACGCCGATGACTTCCAACGCTAGTTTGTCCCGAATCCGCTCGAGGAGTGCCCCGTGGCCACATCCAACGTCCAATACTCTCTTTATCGACGCCGGATGATGCTTTAGACGTTTGACTATCGCAGAGATGTTTCCCAGACATAGCTGGACTCGCGCCATCTCACGGTAGGCATGGTGTACGACGTCCAACGGCAAGCTCGTGTCATCAATGAACTCCAGGGTATCCGATCGGACCATATGTTGAGATGCGCGTGAATTTCCGTGAGTCTAAATTTTCGCATTGACGTGCCTGACCAACAGAGCAGTTCCAATTGAATTTTCAATTAATTTACATCTTCGGCACTTTTACTTGCGCCGCAACGTGGCAAAACCTGCCGGCGCCTCATTCTGCTCGATCTCGTCCGTCACCCTCTGCCGCTCGCGCTGTTCCGTCTCTTTTTGGCTCCACTGGTCTCGCCCATTGTCGTGGCCGATGGCTGTGTGTCCATCCGCCGCTCGTACACGCCGGATGAATTGTCACGCATCGCTCGCGAGGCCGCCTCCGGCATCGGCGCGCGTGTCAGACACTCCATCGCCCCGTTTTATGTGCGCCAAACTCTGGATATCGAGTACGCGGCTCGATAGGCCTACTTCTTCTCGGAGGGCAGCGGCGGCAGCGGAGCCGGATCCAGATATCCGCGCGTCCCGTCCGGCCGGATTGGTCCGGGTCCAAACCCGAGGTGCTCGCGATCGATATTATTCTCGCTGCACGCGTATTCCTCCAGCCGATCGGTAGGCGCGCCCACCGCCCACGTTCGGCTGTACGTAAACGGCCGCGTGTAGAATTTCGGATCGTCGATCACGGTCTCCACGTGTATGTGATCCGCATCCGGTCGCGTCCACCGCTCCACCACGTGCAACGCGTCGCTGTGCGGGCTGCCATTTTCATCCGCCCACACTTGCGTGTCTTTGAACCCCGTCGAGTCGATCACCAGTGTGTCGCCCTCCCAATGACCGATCTCCTCTCCGAAAAATGTCGGGTCGGGATCTTCCGAGTGTTTTCTCCCGTCCACCGGAATCAGCCGGTAGTACGTGTAGAAATAAAGGAAGGCGACATACCTCGGAGTCTGCAAAATCATAAACGGAAGTCCGCTGGCGTTGTGCCGTGGAATTCCGCCCGGAATGCAAAGACTCTCCGGATCGATGGTGGCCGTGACGTTGTGCTTCCACGCCGCTTCGCCCGCCGGCGTCAGCGGCAGTTTTAACCCCGGCAGATCTTTCGCGATATTTCCAACCGGAACCGTATCGCGCATCCCTTTCCAGAAGCCGTTTAAGTCCGGATGACCGTCCGCTGTGCGCGGCGCAGGGTTCGCCGCGCCGGCATGTATCGCAAGTGCCAGCGCCGCCGTGACAACGGTCAATTTCGCATTCCAAAAATTGCTCATCGATCATCTTCTCCCGGGCTATTGCTAACAGCTTGATCCATTCTAGATCTGCATAGTAGAATTGGCAAAACTGAAGCCAGGAGGCCTCGCCGTGAAAACTCTCCCTCTCTGGGTTGCATCGATTGCCTTGGCGGCTGCATTCCCCGCCGTCGCCCATCACTCATTTGCCGCCGAGTTCGACGGAACCAAAGCCGTTCGTCTGCGCGGAACCCTTACCAAGATGGAGTGGACCAACCCGCATTCGTTCTTCTACATCGACGTCAAGGATGAAAAAGGCAGCGTCGTTTCCTGGGGATGCGAGGCGGCATCGCCGGGCGCATTGTCCCGGCGCGGATTCAAGCGCGGCGACATCAAACTGGGAGATACGCTGGTTGTCGACGGCTATCTCGCCAAAGACGGCTCTCACCTGATCGACGCGCGCCGTGTCACTCTGCCGGACGGCCGTATAGTTTCGGGTGGTTCGGCTGGCGATGGCGGCCCCGGAGAAGCAGCACCTAACTCGCGCGAGTAACTTCGTCGACCCCAGATCGGGGTCTTTCCTCATATTCCGGTCGCAATTCGCGCCTAAATCTTCGACAACTTCTCTCACGTCCCGCTTTTGGTGGCTATCCCATTACATTGGAAGGGGGTTTGCTCCGTTCCCGGTGGGAATTGATGAATTGAGGGGGTCAACATGGTGCGATTGAATCAAAAGCTGGATCCCACACAGACCGGTCAGGACGCCGAGAGGCTCGACTCAGGCCTGCACAAGCGGATCATTGGACAAGACGAGGCCATCGAGCACGTCGTCAACATTTATCAGACGTACTTGACTGGGATGAACAGCCCCTATCGGCCGGTCGGTAATTTCCTGTTCCTGGGGCCGACCGGAACCGGAAAGACGCGGATGGTCGAGGCGACCGCCGAATGTCTGGTGGGCGATTCTCGCGCCATGATCAAGATCGATTGCGCGGAGTTTCAGCACAGCCACGAGATCGCCAAACTCATCGGCTCTCCTCCGGGATATCTCGGCCATCGCGAAACGCATCCCCTTTTGAGCCAGGAGATGCTCAATCAATATCACACCGAGAAGATCAAGCTGAGCTTTGTGCTGTTTGACGAGATCGAAAAAGCCAGCGACGCGCTGTGGAACCTGCTGCTCGGTATTCTCGACAAAGCGACATTGACACTCGGTGACAACCGGCGTGTCGACTTCTCACGCGCCCTGATCTTCATGACAAGCAACCTCGGCGCCGCCGAGATGAATGCCATCAGCCGGCCGAACTTGGGTTTCGCGTCGCACGAAGCGCAGCGGTTGCTGGATGCGGGGCAGATCGATGCACGCACCACCGGCAAGCTTTCCCGTGCCGGAATCGAAGCAGCACGTCGAAAATTCACGCCCGAATTCATGAACCGTATCGATAAAGTCGTGGCCTTCAAGCCGCTGGGGCAGGACGAACTTCGCAAGATCCTGGCACTCGAATTAGGCCGCCTGCAGCAGCGCATCTTGAACTCGTCGACTACTGCGTCGTTCGTCTTCACGCTCACGGACGCTGCCAAAGACCAGCTCCTTAGCGAGGGCACCGATATGCGATACGGCGCCCGGCATCTGAATCGCGCCATCGAGCGCGCGCTGGTTCACCCGCTCTCGAACTTGATCGCCACGCGCCAGGTACGCGACGGCGATTGGATCAAGGTCGATTTCGATCCCGATATTCAGGAAATGATTTTCGCCAAGGAAGCCGAGGGCATTCCCGCTTATGCCATGCTGCAGATGACCGAATCTGCACCGGTGCTGCCGCCGAGCCTGGCGTCCACTGCGGCCGCCGATGTTCCGGGTGTCGCTAACCCCAGCCGCCGGGCGCCGGCGGGGCGAAATCTGGCCGCCTGAGCCCAAAACGATTTCGCAATAGGGCTGGAGAACACATCTCCAGCCCTCTGCTCTAAAGAGCTTACATCCGCAGTGTATCGTTTCACACAGTTAGTCCTCTGCCCATAGGTTCTCTGCCGGCGCGCCGCGGCCTAAACTGGCATCAGTGTTGCTCAATTAGAGAATCGTAATAGCCCGACAAGTTTCTGCTCCCGCGCGCGGTGGTCGCGCGCATTGGCACGGAGGATCGTTGATGTATCTCAGTAGCCGGCTCAATCTCTACCTGCTCGGTGGAGTCACGGCTGTCTCCATGCTGTTTGCGATGT
>Ga0335079_10006274_pt1 | contig 13603 bp, 9 predicted proteins | sample Lox_Sample_33_FD_206719 | JGI IMG/M metagenome (GOLD analysis project Ga0335079, IMG submission 206719) | Soil microbial communities from Loxahatchee National Wildlife Refuge, Florida, United States - Lox_Sample_3.3 | ecosystem: Environmental > Terrestrial > Soil > Wetlands | place: USA: Florida... | reverse complement strand
GCTCACGACAGGCCATCTGAAAGTAGAACTCGAGGTGGTCCTGCAGGTTCTCGCCCACGCCGGGCAGCTCGTGGACGACGCCGAGGCCGAGCGCTGTGAGCTCGGCGCGCGGCCCGATTCCGGAGAGCTTCAGCAGCTGCGGCGAATTCACCGGGCCGGCGCACACGATCACCTCGCGTCGTACCCGCACTTCGTGCCGCGCCTCCCCGACGCTGTAGCACACGCCCACCGCGCGCCGTCCCTCGAACAGAATGCGGGTCGCGAGCGCATGCGGGCGCACACGCAGGTTGGTGCGCTCCATCGCCGGGCGCAGGTAGGCGTTCGCGGCGCTGCAGCGCCGGCCCTCTCCCACCGTCATCTCGAAGTAGCCGAAACCCTCCTGCTGGAAGCCGTTCACGTCGGGGGTGAAGGGGTAGCCCGCCTGCCGCCCGGCCTCGAGCCAGGCTTCGTGCAACGGATTGTCGAGCAGGCCGCGGCGGGTCGCGAGCGGGCCCTCCGTCCCGCGGTACTCATCGCCCCCTCCGGCACGGCGCTCGGCACGCCTGAAGTACGGCAGCACGTCGCGATAGCCCCAGCCCGAGGCGCCCTCGCTCTCCCAGCGCTCGAAGTCGAGTGGGTTGCCGCGTACGTAAACCATCCCGTTGATCGAGGAGGAGCCGCCCAGCACCTTGCCGCGGGGCGTGTGCAGCCGGCGGCCGTTCAACTGCGGCTCGCTCTCGGTGTAGTAGCCCCAGTCGTACTTCGGCATATTCATCGGAATCGAGAGTGCGCTCGGCATCTGGATCCAGATGGAGCGGTCCGAGCCGCCGTACTCGAGCAGCAGGACCTGGTCACGCCCGTCCTCGGTAAGACGGTCGGCGAGCACGCAGCCCGCCGAGCCCGCGCCGACGATCGCGTAGTCGACGGTTTCCTGCTCCACCGCGCCGCCCGTCAGTAGGGTGACTCGACGTCGGCCATGGCGACGTAGACGCTCTTCAGCTGCGTGTAGTGCTCGATGGCGGCCCGGCCGTTCTCGCGCCCGAGCCCGGACATCTTCACGCCGCCGAACGGCAGCTCGATCGGGGTCACGTTGTAGTGATTGATCCAGCAGGTGCCGGCCTGCAGCTGCGCGATCACGCGATGGGCGCGCGTCAGATCGTTGGTGAACACGCCGGCCGCGAGCCCGAACTCGGTGGCGTTGGCGCGCGCGATCACCTCGTCCTCCTCGGCGAACTCCAGCACCGACATGACCGGGCCGAAGATCTCACGGCGCACGATGTCCATATCGTCGTGGCAGTGCTCGAACACCGTCGGCGCGACGAATGCGCCACGCGCGAGCTCGCCGCTGGTCACGCGCACGCCGCCGGTCACCAGCCGCGCGCCCTGCGCCCGGCCGCGCGCGATGAACCCGAGTACCTTCTCCATGTGCTCCGCCGAGATGAGCGCACCCACCTGGGTGCGCGGGTCGAGCGGATCGCCGACGCGCAGCGCGGCAGCCCGCGCGCGCAGCCGCTCGACGAACGCCGCGCGGATGCTGCGGTGGACGAAGACACGCGTGCCGTTCGAGCACACCTCGCCCGCGGAGTAGAAATTGCCGAGCAGCGCACCGGCCACCGCGTTGTCGATCTTCGCGTCCTCGAACACGATGAGCGGCGACTTGCCCCCGAGCTCGAGCGTCACCTGCTTGAGCGTCGCAGCCGCGTCGGCCATGACCGCCCTGCCGGTACTCACTTCTCCGGTGAGCGAGATCTTGCGGATGGCGCGGTGGCGGGTGAGCAGCCGCCCGGTCTCGGCGCGTCCCTGGACGACCTGGAAGAGCCCCTCCGGGAGCCCCGCGGCCGCGAAGATCTCGGCGAGACGCAACGCCGTGAGCGGCGTGAGCTCGGCGGGCTTGAAGATCATGGCGTTGCCGCAGGCGAGCGCCGGCGCGCTCTTCCAGCAGGCGATCTGCAACGGGTAGTTCCACGCGCCGATTCCCGCGACCACGCCAAGGGGCTCGCGCCGCGTGTAGCCGAAGGCCTTCGGTCCCAGATCGAGGTGCTCGCCGGCGAGTCCGGCGGCAAGCCCCGCGTAGTACTCGAGGCAATCGGCGCCCGAGAGGACATCGACCGCCTCGGTCTCCTGGATGGGCTTGCCGGTATTGCGCGTCTCGAGCGCGGCGAGCTCGGCGTTGTGGGCACGCAGCAGCTGCGCGGCGCGCTGCAGCACGCGCCCGCGCTCCGCTCCGGTGAGCGCCGCCCAGCGCTTCTGTGCCGCGAGCGCCCTGTCCACCGCGGCGTCGATCTGCGCGGCCCCATCCACCGCGAGCTCGGCGAGCTGCTCGCCGGTCGCCGGGTTCACCACGCTGAGCGTGCCGGCCAGTCTGAAAGTGCCGCGGTCGCCCGGCGCCCCGCCCGCGAGCTCAGCGGCCGCCGGCGCGCGCTGCTGCCCGAGGTCACGCAGGCGCCCGTCCACGAAAGCGGTGAGGAGTGAGCGCGCGCTGCCGCTGTCGGCTTCCTGCCATTGCGACAGCGCGGCGCGCAACCACACCCCGTCGATCATGGCGGCGATCATGGCGGCAAGGGTGCGCGCGTCCTCGCCCGCAATCATGCAACGCAGGTCGCTGCGCAGATTCGAGAGCATGCGGCGCTGGTACGCCGTCTGCACTCTCCTCAGTCCCTCGAAGTGCAGCACCTGACCCCAGAAAGCGAGCCAGGCGTTGCCGGTGCGCCGGTCGAAATTCTCCGGCCCGAGATTGGCATCTATGACCGCCTGCACGCGTGCGCGGGGAGTATCCGCGAGCGCGAATCGCTCACGCATGCGCACCGCGACCACACGAGCGAGCGAGCGGAAGGTGGCCTCGAGGAGGCCGTCCTTGTCGCCGAAATAGTGAGCGACGAGCCCCGCAGACACATCGGCGCGGCTGGCGATCTGCGCGAGCGTCGTGCCGACGTAGCCGACGTCGGCGAGACTGTCGATCGTCACCTCGATGAGCTGGGCGCGCCGGGCCTCTTCCAGCTCATCCCGCGGCACCGCGGTGGCGGCGCGCCGGGAGTCTCTCACGGACATTGACTGCCTGTTCAATGCTGGACTGCGTCGGACCCGACTCTGGGAGCGGAGAGCGCCCTGGTGCGACGGTCTTCCCCGGGAGACACCCCGTGTCGGCTCAGTAACTTGCCGGGTTTATGCTACTTGACACACGATCGATTAAACGGCTATTCAAGCCAACAAGAGCATGATGAAGTCGGCCGCCCGCGCACGTCAAGTGCGTGCCGATCTGAGAGAGGGGAACGGCGTGGATGAGAGCAGGCCTGCCGCACACCACGACAGCGGCCTCGAGCACTTCGGCTACCGGGAATCGCTCGCTCGCAGCATCGGGGCCTTCGGCAGCTTTGCGGCCGGCGTCAGCTACATCTCCATACTCACGGGCACTTTCCAGCTGTTCTACTTTGGCTTCGGCACCGCAGGTCCCGCATACCTGTGGTCCTGGCCGCTGGTGCTGATCGGTCAGCTGGCGGTGGCGCTGTGCTTCATGGAGCTCTCTGCCAAATATCCGATCGCCGGATCGGTCTACAACTGGTCGAAACTCCTCGGCAGCCGCATCGTCGGTTGGTCGTCGGGTTGGTTGATGCTCACCGCTTCGATCGTCACGCTGTCGGCCGTGGTGCTGGCGCTGCAGCTCAACCTGCCGCGGCTATGGCGCGGCTTTCAGATCGTCGGCGACGGCACGGGTGCCTACGATTTCGCCACCAACGCGGTGATTCTCGGCACCGTGCTGATCGTATTCACCACCGTCGTCAACGCGCTCGGCGTGCGGCTGATGGCGATGATCAACAGCGCGGGCGTATTCGTCGAGCTGATTGCCGCCTGCCTCATCGCCCTGTTTCTCGCACTCAACATCCGCCGGAGTCCCGAGGTCTTCTTCTCCACCGGCGGCTACGGCGGCGGCACGAGTTGGGGCTATCTGAGCGCGTTCCTCGTGGCATCGCTCGCCTCCGGATACGTCATGTACGGCTTCGATACCGCGAGCTCGCTCGGCGAGGAGACGCACGAGCCCCGGCGCACCGCGCCTAAGGCCATTCTGCGGGCGATACTCGCGTCCTTCGTCATCGGCGGCGCGATCCTGGTATTCGCGATCATGGCCGCGCCCGATCTGCATGACCCGAGGATCGGCAGCGGCGACGGCGGCCTGCAATACATCGTCGAGCAGGTGATGTGGGGTCCGCTCGGTAAGATCTTCCTCGTGTGCATCGTGGTCGCGGTGACGGTGTGCTCGCTCGCCGTGCATACCGCGGCTATCCGCCTGAGCTTTGCGATGGCGCGCGACAACGCGCTGCCTTTCGGCGAGAGGCTCGCGCGGGTGAATGCCGAGACGCGCACGCCCATCGTCCCCGCCGTCGTGATCGGTGTGATCGCCGAGCTGATCCTGGTGCTCAACATCGGACAGCCGAAGATCTTCACGGTGCTGACCTCGATCGCAGTCATCATGATTTATCTCGCCTACCTGATGGTGACCGGCCCGCTGCTCCTGAAGCGCCTGAAGGGCCAATGGCCGCCCGCCGACCTTGCGGCAGGCGGCTACTTCACCATGGGCCGCTGGGGGATGGCCGTGAACATCCTCGCCGTACTGTGGGGTGCGGGAATGGCACTCAACCTGGCCTGGCCGCGCGAGTCGGTCTACGGCACGCCCTGGTACAACACCTGGGGCGCGTTCGTCTACATCGCCGTGATTCTCGGCGCGGGTCTCGGGTGGTACGCCCTCAAGGGCCGTCATCACATCGGCACGCTCGAGTCCCACTCGCGAACCCGAGGGGCCGGCTCGACCCGAGCCGGCTGCTGACTCGACACGTCGCCCATGTCGCAGGCGTTCAAGTCGGCTGGCGCGCGGGTGCTCGCCGCGCCTCGCCCGCGCGGCGCATGATCCGCCACCCCGCGACCAGCCCGCTGCGCACCCCCACATGACACCCTTCTCCGCGCTGTCGCTCCTGAGGATGGGCCTGAGCGGCCAGCGCGGCTGGCAGAGACAGTGGCGCAGTCCCGAGCCAAAGAGCACTTACGATGCGGTCATCGTCGGCGGTGGCGGCCACGGGCTCGGCACCGCGTACTACCTCGCGCGCGAGCACGGCCTCACCAACATCGCGGTGCTGGAAAAAGGCTGGATCGGCGGTGGCAACACCGGCCGCAACACGACCGTCATACGCTCCAACTACCTGTTCCCCGAGAGCGCGGCGATCTACGACCATGCGCTCAAGCTGTGGGAGGGCCTCTCGCAGGAGCTCAACTACAACATGATGTTCTCGCAGCGCGGTGTGCTGATGCTGGTCCACAGCGTGCACGATGCGCAGGTGGCGCGGCGCCACATCCACGCCAACCACGCCGCGGGCGTCGACAACGAGTGGCTCACGCCCGAGGAGGCGCGTGCCTTTTGTCCGCCGCTGAACAATGGCGACATCCGCTATCCGGTGGTCGGCGCGGCGCTGCAGCGGCGTGGCGGAACGGCGCGGCACGACGCGGTGGCCTGGGGCTACGCGCGCGGCGCGGACGCGCTCGGCGTCGATATCATCGAGAACTGCGAGGTCACCGGCATCCGCCTCGCGCCCGGTGGTGCGGTGGAAGCCGTCGATACCACGCGCGGACGCATCCATACGCCGCGCGTCGGAGTCGTGGCCGCCGGCCACAGCAGCGTCATCCTGAGGATGGCCGGCGTCGCACTGCCGCTCGAGAGCTACCCGCTGCAGGCGCTGGTGTCGGAGCCGGTGAAGCCGATATTTCCCTGCGTCGTCATGTCCAACACCATCCACGCCTACATCAGCCAGTCGGACAAGGGCGAGCTGGTGATCGGCGCGGGCACCGACGCATATACCTCTTACACCCAGCGCGGCGGGTTGCACATCCCGAGCCATGCGCTCGAGGCGATCTGCGAGCTGTTCCCGACGTTCCGCCGGCTGCGCATGCTGCGCAACTGGGGCGGCATCGTCGACGTCTCGCCGGACCGCTCGCCCATCATCGGCAAGACGCCCGTGCCGGGGCTGTACGTCAACTGCGGCTGGGGAACGGGCGGGTTCAAGGCGACGCCCGGCTCCGGGCACCTTTTCGCCTGGACCATCGCCCATGACGAACCGCACCCTCTCAACGCGCCGTTCACGCTCGAGCGCTTCCGCGACGGCACTCTGATCGACGAGGCCGCGGCGGCCGCGGTCGCGCACTGAGGCGCCGCCATGCTCCTCATCGAATGCCCCTACTGCGGCGAGCGTCCCGAGCCGGAGTTCGTCTACGGCGGACAGGCGCACGTCGCCCGCCCGGCGCGGCCGGCACAGGCGAGCCCTGAGGAATGGGTCGAGTTCCTCTATCTGCGCGCCAATACCCGCGGGGTGCATGCCGAGCGCTGGCGCCACACCCACGGCTGCGGCCGCTTCTTCAACGCGCTGCGAGACACGACCACCGACCGCTTCCTCGCCACTTACCGCGCGGGCGAGCCCGCCCCGCAACCGCCCGGCGGCCAGCCGTGAGGGCACGGCGCTCATGACCGCGGAGCTGCGCACCCCGTTCGGCGGGCGCATCGAGCGCAGCCGCGTCGTCAACTTCAGCTTCGACGGCCGAAGGTTCCGTGGCTGCGCCGGCGACACGCTCGCCTCCGCACTGCTCGCCAACGGGGTGCATCTGCTCGGCCGTTCCTTCAAGTACCACCGTCCGCGGGGCGTCCTGGCCGCCGGCGCCGAGGAGCCGAGCGCGCTCGTCACCGTGCGCCGCGACGAGGCACGGTGCACGCCGAATCTGCGTGCTACGCAGCTCGAGCTCTACGAGGGGCTCGAGGCGTTCAGCCAGAATCGCTGGCCCACGCTCGGCTTCGACCTGGGCGCCGTCAACGACCTGCTCGCCCCGTTCATCCCGGCGGGCTTTTACTACAAGACCTTCATGTGGCCGCGCAGCGCCTGGCAGTGGCTCTACGAGCCGCGTATCCGCGCGGCGGCAGGACTCGGGCGGGCGCCGTCACGCCCGGATCCGGATCGCTACGCCGGACGCTTCGCGCACTGCGACGTGCTCGTCGTCGGCGCCGGGCCCGCGGGCCTCGCCGCAGCGCACGCCGCTGCCGCCGGCGGCGCGCGCGTGGTGTTGTGCGATGAGCAAAGCGAGCCCGGCGGCTCGCTGCTCTCCGACCGGGCGGGCGATGAGCCCACGCTCGAGGGCCGACCGGCCTCGCTGTGGCTCAGCGAAACGGTGGGCGCGCTCGCGCGCCACCCGCGCGTCACGCTTCTCACGCGCACGACGGCCTTCGGCTACTTCCCGCACAACCTGGTGGGACTGTGCGAGCGTCTAACCGACCATCGCGCCGCGCCGCACCCGGATGCGCCACGCGAGCGGCTCTGGCAGGTGCGCGCGCGGGAAGTCGTGCTCGCCGCCGGCGCCATCGAGCGGCCGCTGGTATTTCCAGGTAACGACCGTCCGGGGATCATGCTGGCCGGCGCGGCACGCACCTACCTCCATCGCTACGGCGTCGTGCCCGGCACGCGCGTGGTCGTAGTTACGGCCTGCGACGAGGCCTACCGCGCGGCGCTCGACCTCGAGCACGCCGGAGTGACGGTCGCCGCCATCGCCGACGTACGACCACACGCCGGCCCCTGGGCGCAGCGCGCGCTCGAGGCAGGCGTGCCGGTGCTGCCCGGGGTCACGGTCCTCGGCACCAGCGGACGCCGGCGTGTCGCGAGCGTCGAGCTCGGACGCATCGAGGCGGGCCGCGTGAGCGCCACCGAGACTCAGCCCTGCGACCTGCTGCTGATGTCCGGCGGCTTCACGCCGAGCGTGCATCTGCACTCGCAGTCGCGCGGCAAGCTGCTCTGGGACGAGGGGCTGCAGGCGTTCCTGCCGGGCGAGCCGGCGGAGCGCACGGTGAGCGCCGGTGCCTGTCGCGGGGTGTTCGGGCTCGACGCAGCATTCGCCGACGGCGCCGCCGCGGGCGGCGCGGCCGCCCGCGCCGCGCTCGCGCCGGGCCGCCGCGGCGTACACGCCGGCGCACCCGCGGCGCGCCGGGTCGCCGCGGCTGCTACCAGCACAGAACCCGCGGCTGGGTTCGTCGGCGCCCTGCCGCAGCCGCAGCGCGCACGCTCGAGGGCCTTCGTCGACTGGCAGAACGACGTCACGGCCAAGGACCTGGCGCTGGCGATGCGCGAGGGCTTCCGCTCCATCGAGCACGTCAAGCGCTACACCACCACCGGCATGGCGACCGACCAGGGCAAGACCTCCAACATCAACGCGCTCGGCATCGTGTCGCGCGCTCTCGGCCGGAGCGTCCCCGAGGTGGGGATGACGACTTTCCGCATGCCGTACACGCCGGTCTCTTTCGGCAGCTTCGCCGGTGTCGCCCGCGGCGAGCTCTTTGATCCGGTGCGCACCACCCCGATGCACGGCTGGGCAGCCGCCCAGGGAGCCGTGTTCGAGGACGTAGGATTATGGAAGCGCGCCCGCTTCTTCCCGCGCGGCGGCGAGGACCTGCATGCGGCGGTGGCGCGCGAGTGCCGCGCGGTCCGCGGCGGCTGCGGCATCTTCGACGCCTCGACCCTCGGCAAGATCGAGGTGGTAGGGAGCGATGCCGTGGCATTCATGAACCGCATGTACGTCAACTCCTGGGAGCGGCTCGCCGTCGGCCGTGCGCGCTACGGCGTGCTGCTGCGCGATGACGGCTACGTCTACGACGACGGCGTGGTGGCGCGGGTCGCCGCCGACCGCTTCCACGTGACCACCACGACCGGCGGCGCGCCGCGCGTGCTCGCGCTCATGGAGGATTACCTGCAGACCGAGTGGACCGATCTCAACGTCTGGCTGACCTCGACCACGGAGCAGTGGGCGGTGATCGCGGTGCAGGGTCCGGCGGCGCGCGCGGTGCTCGCCGGCCTCACCGACATCGATCTCTCGCCGCAGGCCCTGCCGCACATGAGCGTCGTGCAGGGTTACATCCTTGGTGCGCCGATGCGCCTCTTCCGTGTCAGCTTCACCGGCGAGCTCGGCTTCGAGGTGAATGTGCCGGCCGATTTTGGCCCCGCAGTGTGGGAGGCCATCTGGGAGGCTGGCCGGGCGCACGGCATGACGCCCTATGGCACCGAGGCCATGCACGTACTGCGTGCCGAGAAGGGCTACATCATCGTCGGACAGGACACCGACGGCACCGTGACGCCCGACGACGTGGGGCTCGGCTGGACGATCGGCAAGGGCAAGCCCGACTTCGTCGGCCTGCGCTCACTGCAGCGGCCCGCCATGAGCACGCCGGACCGACGCCAGCTCGTGGGGCTCCTCACCACCGACCCCGAGGCGGTGCTCGACGAAGGAGCACAGATCGTTGCGGAGCGCGAGGCGGCGCCGCCGATGCGACCGCTCGGGCACGTGACCTCCGCGTACTACAGCGCGGTGCTGGGACGCTCGATCGCGCTCGGACTCGTTTCCGGCGGGCGGGCACGCCTCGGGCAAACGCTCTACGTACTCAGCCCCGCGGGCGCGGTGCCCGTTCAGGTCAGCACGACGGTGTTCTACGACCCCGAAGGAAAACGCCTCCATGCCTGAGCTCCGCGCGCTGCGCCGCTCGCCGCTGCTCGCCACGAGCCCCGCCGTGCGCCCGCTGCCGCCGGCCGCCCGCTGGATCCTGCGCGGCGACGCGCGGGTGCGGGTCGCCGCGGAATCGGGCCTGAAGCTCGCGTTGCCCGAGGCGGCCTGCCGGGCGTCCATCGCGGGCGAGTCCGCGGCGCTCTGGCTCGGACCCGACGAATGGCTGCTGATAGCGGCGGAGCGGATGGCGGAGGAGACCGCCGCGGCGCTCGCCGCGGCGCTCGCGCAGCTCCCGCACTCGCTGGTAGATGTCGGTCATCGCCAGATCGCCCTCGAGGTGAGTGGGCGCGATGCGCCGACGCTGCTCGCCGCGGGGTGTCCGCTCGATCTCGAGGCGAGCGCGTTTCCGGTCGGGATGTGCACACGCACCATGCTGGCCAAGGCCGAGATCGTCCTGTGGCGCACCGCGCCCGAGGTATTTCGGATCGAGGTCTGGCGCTCGTTCGCCGCTTATGTGACCAGCTTCCTCCGCGAAGCAGCGCACGGGGTCCCCTGAGGCCGGCAGCGACTCAATCGGGCAAGGCATTGTCGCAATTGGAGCGCCAGCCACCTCATCGGTGGCTACACTGCGCCGCAGGCGGTCAGCGGCGCCGGAGAATCATCCCGTGAAGACGCACGTTCGGGTCCTCGTCATCGGCGGCGGCGTGGTCGGGGTCAGTACGCTCTATCACCTCGCGAAGAAGGGCTGGACCGACATTGCGCTGATCGAGCGCTCCGAGCTCACCGCCGGGTCGACCTGGCACGCCGCGGGCCTGCTGCCGCTCTTCAACATGAGCTACACGGTCGGCCAGCTGCACAAGTACTCCGTGGATCTCTACAAGCAGCTGCCAGCCGAGACCGGCCAGGACGTGAGCTTCCACGTGACGGGGAACCTGCGCCTCGCGACCCAGCGCGACCGCATGGACGAGTACCAGAAGTACTGCGGCACCGCCAACACCATCGGTGTGCCCTTCGAGGTGATCACGCCCGCGCGCGTCAAGGAGCTGTGGCCGCTCATCGACCTCGGCGGCAGCGCCGACACGCCCGCGATCGTCGGCGCGCTCTACCACCCGCACGACGGGCACATCGCACCGGCCGACCTGACGATGGCGCTGCGCAAGGGCGCGCGCAATGCGGGCGCCGAGATCTACGAGCATACCGAAGCGACCGCGTTCGAGCGCACGCCCTCCGGCGAATGGAGGGTGCGCACCGCGCAGGGCGACATCGTGGCGCAGCACATCGTGCTCGCGACCGGCAACTACGCGCGTCAGACCGGTAGGATGCTCGGCCTCAACGTGCCGGCGATCCCGGTCGAGCATCAGTACATCGTCTACGACGAGTCGCCGGAGCTTCTCGCCTACCGCAAGGGCGGCGGGCGCGAGCTCGCGGTGCTGCGCGAGTCCGACCAGTCGTACTACCTGCGCGAGGAGCGCATGGGCTGGATCCTGGGTCCCTACGAGAAGGGCGCCCCGGCGCGCTTCGCCGACGGAGTCCCCGAGTGGTTCGGACGGAGCCTGTTCCCCGGCGATCTCGACCGCCTGGTGCCGCACGTCGAGGCGGCCACGCGCCGTGTGCCGGCGCTCGAGAACTGCGGCATCAAGGACATCGTCAACGGACCGATCTCCTATACCCCCGACGGCAGTCCCCTCATTGGCCCGGCGTGGGGCCTGCCGAACGTCTGGCTCAACGAGGGCCACAGCTTCGGCGTCACCGCCGCGGGCGGCGCCGGCTGGCAGCTCGCCGAGTGGATCGTCGAGGGCGAGCCCGGCATCGACATGCTGGCCGTCGATCCGCGCCGCTTCGGCGCCTACACGGCCAAGCGCTACGTCGTTCAGAAGAACGAGGAGACCTACCGCAACGTCTTCACGATCCACTACCCCGACGAGGAGCGCCCCGACGCCCGTCCCGCCAAGACCAGTCCGGTCTACGACAAGCTGAAGGCGCGCGGCGCGGTCTGGGGACAGCGCTACGGCTGGGAGCGCGCCAACTGGTTCGCGCCGCCGGGCATCGAGCGCCGCGACCGCTGGAGCTTCCGCCGCAGCAACTACTTCGAGCATGTCGGCAACGAGGCGCGCCTCATGCGCGAGCGCGTCGGCGTCATCGATCTCACGCCCTTCACCAAGCACGAGGTCACAGGTCCCGGTGCCGAGGCCTGGCTCGACGGCCTGGTCGCCAACAAGGTGCCAGCCAAGGTCGGCCGCATGGCGCTCTCGCACGCGCTCACGCGCCGCGGCGGCATCCGCTCCGAGTTCACCATCACCAGGATCGCCGCGCAGCATTTCTATGTGGTGAGCGCCGGCGCCGCGGAGCGCTACGACAGCGACTATCTGGTCAAGGCCCTGCCGGCGGACGGCTCGGTGGGACTGCGCAACATCACCAACACGCGCGGCACTTTCGTGCTCGCAGGGCCGAAGTCGCGCGAGGTGCTCGCACAGCTCACCGACACGCCGCTCGACAACGCCTCATTCCCCTGGCTGACCGCGCAGGTGATCGAGGCGGGCCTCGCGGTCGATGTGTATGCGCTGCGCGTCAACTTCGTCGGCGCGCTGGGGTGGGAGCTGCACTTCCCCGTCGAGTACGCGCATGCGCTGTTCGATGCGCTCTTCGAGGCGGGTAAGCCGTACGGCATCGGCATGGTTGGCATGCGCGCCATGGAGTCGCTGCGCATGGAGAAGTCCTACCGCATGTGGGGCAGCGATCTCACTCCCGACTACACGCCCTTCGAGGCGAGCCTCGATCGCTTCGTGCGCATGGGCAAGGGACCTTTCATCGGCCGCGAGGCACTCGAGAAACAGCTCGAGGCGGGCGTGCCGAACCGTTTCGTCACGCTCGAGGTGCATGGTGTCAGCGACGCCGATCCTCTCGGGAACGAGCCCTTGTTCGATTCGGGCGGCCGCATGGTGGGCCGGGCAACCTCCGGCTACTACGGCCATTGCCTGAAGAAGAGTCTCGCGATCGGCTACGTGCGGACTGAGCACTCCGAGCCCGGCACGCGGCTCGGCATCCAGATCCTCGGTGAGCGCAAGCAGGCGACGGTGCTGCGCGAGTCGCCCTACGACCCTGAGAATCTCGACCTGCGCGCGTGAGGAGCGGTCAGAATCCCCTGAGGAGAAAGTCGATCGCGGCTGATATGACACGCTCCTGATCGGCCAAACTGCCCTGCTGTGGACCGAGCTCGTCGCGCAAGATGCCGGCGAGCTGCGGCGTCAACAGCGCGTAGGGCTGCCCCTGGAAAGAGACCGCGGGGGTCAGGTACCGCATCGGAAAGCCGCTCAACTCCACCGCCTGGGCAAGCGGGATGACGACCCGCGTGCCCAGCTCCTCGAGCAAATCCGCCTGCACGTCGACGAGGTAAGGGAACTCCTCGCGGCTTCCCGGGTTCTCGTTGCGGTATACGGCGAACTGCGGCATTCACTCATCCAATCGAGCCTCGAAGCATGTCCCGTGGGACGCGAGATGCTCGTTGTAAGCCCGTACGGCGCGAACGTTCTCCTCGCGCCAGCGCCGACGCCTCACTCGGGCCAGCTCGCCGATCAGAGCCCGTTCGAGCAGCGCTGAGAGATTGACCCGGGCCTCTCGGGCGGCACCGAGCATCTGGGCGTTTACGCTGAGGTTCACCGGTCGCTTCTGTGCCGCATGGGCCTGCATCGCCCGAGGCTACCTTCCCCGGCGCCCGCCACACGAGGGGTGATTATTTGTGTCTTTGCGCATCGCCCATGCGCGCGGCACAACGCGCATCAACCATGCGCATTGCGCATGCGCCCAGATGATGCGCAGACGCTACCGGCGCGAGCCTCACTCCACGGCCCCCGCCCGTCGCCGAGCCAGGCTCCTCAGCCCCCTTTGCCCCCCGGCGCGTCTCCGCTCGGCCGCTGTCGCAATCAGGCAAGAAAGGCGTAAAATCCGGCATGTGACCCTGCCCCGAAGCAAGTACGCCTTTCTGACGCTGCCGCGGTACTCGATGATCGCGTTGTCGAACGCGGTCGAGCCGCTGCGCATGGCGAACATCCTCACCGGGCAGCCGGTGTACGACTGGTCGATCGTGAGCCTCGACGGTCGACCGACTGCGGCC
>Ga0335079_10006273_pt1 | contig 13603 bp, 8 predicted proteins | sample Lox_Sample_33_FD_206719 | JGI IMG/M metagenome (GOLD analysis project Ga0335079, IMG submission 206719) | Soil microbial communities from Loxahatchee National Wildlife Refuge, Florida, United States - Lox_Sample_3.3 | ecosystem: Environmental > Terrestrial > Soil > Wetlands | place: USA: Florida... | reverse complement strand
AAGCGGGCTTTCGTTTTACGGAAGCAATGGACGCGGCAACAGCGTGACGGTGGACGGCGGCGAAGCGAACGACGATGCCGGCGGCGTGCGGCTGACGATGAGCCAGGACGCGGTGCAGGAGTTTCAAATCAATCGCAGCAACTACAGCGCGGAGTTCGGCGGGGCCAGCGGCGCCACGATCAACATCGTGTCGAAATCGGGCGGCAATGAGGTGCACGGCAGCCTGTTCGGTTTTTTTCGCAATGACGGGATGGACGCACGGGACCGGTTTGCGTTCAGCCAGGCGCTTGAGCCAGGCGATCCCTTTTCGCTGACAGCCAATGGCAGTCCAATCAAAAATTCACTAAAGCGCGAGCAGTTCGGCAGCAGCGTCGGGTTTCCAGTGAAAAAGGACAAGTCTTTTTTGTACCTCGCTTACGAAGGGCTGGTGTCCGATGCGCAGGACTCGGTGCCGCTCCTGACCAGCAGCAGCATTTTTGCGCCGACCACGACGCAACAAGGGATCATCGCTGGACTGAATGGCGAAGGCGCGACACCGGTACCGTGTATCACGACGAATCCGGCAAATCCGCTGAGCAACCCGCTGATATTGCCGGCGAATCAATGCGCATTTGCGCTGAACAGCATCCTGACCGTGAATCCAAATCCGGGGCCGAATCCATTTGTCGGGCCGGCGCAAGCGGCGCTCGATCCGTACATCGTGAACCAGTTCGAAGCGAATGGCGGGCTATTTCCCTTCCCCACGCGCGAACACCAATTCTCGGCGCGCTTTGATCACCGGTTCGGCGACAGCGATCAGGCGTTCTTCCGCTACAGCTTCGTGCACCTGACGGAAAAGAGCCCGGACGTACAAGCCTTGACCGCATTTTCGCGCGGCACTTCGGAACTGGCCTGGGACAGCACGGCGCAAGCGTCGTGGTTTCATCAGTTCAGTTCGGACACGCAAAACGAAGCGCGCGTGCAATGGAACTGGTACAAATTCAACGTAGACACCAACGATCCCGGCGGGCCAGGACTGGACGTCGAAGGATTCGGCTTTTTTGGCCGTAGTATTTTCCTGCCCAGCCACACAATTGCTCGCCGCTACGAATTTGCCGATAACATCTCGATCGTGCACGGCAATCACGATATGAAGATGGGTTTCGAGGAACTGATCCGCGGGAATGACACGACGTCGCAGACGTTTTTCCCTGGTCGTTTTGAGTTTCTGGAACTGCCGGGCGCGCTGGTGAGTTTGTGTCTGGAAGCGCCTGCCGCGTGCGGGCTGCCAGCCACACAAGCGGGAGCCAGCATCAGCACTCTGCAAACCTGGAGCCTTGGTTTGCCAGCGTTTTACGAGCAGGGCTTCGGCGATCCGAAATATATCAGCACGCGGCCGTTCACGGGGTTGTTCTGGCAAGACACCTGGAAAGTGCATCCGAAGTTCACCCTAAACTACGGGCTGCGCTACGAGCTGGATAATCAGTACGGCCCGTTGAACACGCCAAAAAAGAATTTCGGACCGCGAGTTTCGTTTGCGTGGGATCCGTTCAACGATCACAAGACGGTCATTCGCGGCGGCTACGGACTCTTCTATTCGCAGATTTACGCGCAGATTCCGAACGTGGTGTCGGTCCTCGGCAATGTCAATGGCACACGGAAAATCGCGAACACGCTGGTTTCCATTTTGGGCGACCCGCTCAATCCTGCCGTCACGGCGCCGGCAATTTTCCAGACGCTGTTTTTCGAAGGGTTGACGAGCAATCCGACACAGAACAGCATTATCGGCTGCGGAACGCCGGCCGCGGGCCAGTTCGCCTGCATTACTCCGGCGATGTTGCAGCAGTTCGGCTTGACCGTTGCGAATACCGGACCGCTGCCGCCGGGCACGGTGCTCTTCTCCGGTGAGCCGGGCTACAAGAGTCCGACGTCGCAGCAGATTTCGCTGGGCGTAGAGCGGGCCCTTCCGGGTGGCTTCTCGGTTTCCGCCAGCTACATTTACGTGCACACCACGCATCTGCCGGTGGCGCTCGACAGCAACCTCTTGCCGGGCGCGCCGATTTGCCCGACGGCTGGCGCCGCCGAATGCGGCGCTCCGGGCATTGGCGCAAACAATCTGCCGACCAACGGCCTGCCCTTCCAGAACTGGGGCGCACCGGCGTGCGCTGCCAATCCGGGACTGTGCTTCGCCGATCCCACGCACGTCATTCTGCAAAGCAACGTGTACAGTTCGGCGGCTTCCGCGCTGTACCAAGGCGGGCTGCTGGAGGTCAAGAAGCGGTTCGGCAATCACTTCACGCTGCTGGCGAACTACACGTACAGTCGCGCCACCGACAACGCCACCGACTTCAACAGCGATTACTCGCCGTTCAATGCGGCTTGCCTGCGTTGTGACTATGCGCTTTCTGATTTCGATCAGCGCAACAAAATCGTGCTGGCGGGCGTCCTGGAAAGCCCGTGGGAGCACTCGAGGATTCTTGGCGGATTCGAACTGGCTCCGATTTTCACGTACAACAGCGGGCACCCATTCAATCTGCTGGCTGGCGCGGATATCAACGGCGACGGTCATTTCACCAACGATCGCCCACCGGCTGCCGGGCGCAACACCGGCGTCGGACCCGACTACACGAATTTCGATCTGCGGCTGGGCCGCACGTTCAAGCTTTGGGAAAAGACCAGCCTGCAGTTCACGGCCGAAGCATTTAATTTGGCGAACCACACCAACTATGCCAGCGTGAACAACATCGTTGGCGCAGCGTTTGCTCCGCCGTTCAACGTGCATGGTACAGCCACGCTCGGGCCAAGCCAACCGCTTGGCTTCACGGCAGCGTTTCCGAACCGCGAAATTCAGTTGGGATTGCGCCTGACGTTCTAGTTAAGTTTCCGGCGAAGCCCCCGCCGGATTGGGTGACAGTGACAACTTTCGAAAAATGATGCTTCGGCGCTTCCTTCCGTCGAGGGAAGCTCGCGCCCGATTTGACAGCAGGAGGAAAAATGCGGCTGCGCAGCAGACACTTCGTCCTTTTGTTTCTGGCGTTGCTAGTTATTTCGGTTTCACGCATCTCCGCTCAGGGGATCAGCACACATACTGGCGCGCAATCCGACGGCGCAACGTATGTGATCGAGGTTCCTGCCAATTGGAATGGCACGTTGTTTCTCTATAGCCATGGGTACGTGCCTCCCGGCAGCGCAAATCCGGCGCAAGACGTGGGTGACGCAGCAACGCGGGCGTTCATGCTCGGCAGCGGCTTCGCGCTGGCGGGTTCGTCGTATGCGACGACGGGCTGGGCCGTGCAGCAGGCGTTGCCCGATCAAATTGCGGTTCTCGACATTTTCAAAAAATCTTTTGGCGCTCCCAAGCACACCATCGCCTGGGGACATTCGCTTGGTGGAATGATCACCGCGGGACTGATCCAGCGCTATCCGGAGCGGTTTGACGCGGCGCTGCCGATGTGCGGCGTGCTTTCGGGCGGAGTGGCCACGTGGAACACCGCGCTCGATGGAGCGTTTGCGTTCAAGACACTCATAGCGCCGGGCTCGGGACTACAGGTTGTGAACATTGCGAATCCCGTCGCCAATCTCGAACTGGCGGAGGCGTCCCTCGCAGCAGCGCAAGGAACGCCGCAAGGCCGTGCCAAGTTGGCACTCTCGGCTGCCCTTTCTGACATTCCGGGCTGGTTCACTCCGCTTTCGGCGGAGCCGGCGGCGACAGACTTTGCGGACCAAGAGACGAATCAATTCCTGTGGGATCAGCAGGTGGACTTTCCGTTTGTGTTCGCGTTCCGCGCGGAGCTCGAGGCTCGCGCACTGGGCAATCCTTCGTGGAATACCGCCGTGGACTACCGGCGGCAATTTGAGCATTCGACCAACGCGGCAGAAGTGCGCGCGCTTTACGAACAGGCCGGCCTAGACCTGGACACCGATCTGCGGACGTTAAATGAGGCAGCACGCATTAGCGCGGATCCTCTCGCCACCGCTTACTTGAAGCGGAACATTATTTATAACGGCGAGATTCATATTCCGGTGCTGACGTTGCACACGACAGGCGACGGCCTGGTGGTGGTGGAAAACGAAAGCGCGTATCGTCAAGTTGTCGACGAGCAAGGAAATGGAGAGTTGCTGCGCCGCACGTTCGTTTCGCGCGCCGGCCACTGCGCGTTCACTCCGGCGGAAACGATTGCCGCTGTCGAAACGCTGCTCACGCGGCTCGAAACCGGCAGATGGCCCCACATCGAAGCAGCAGGGTTGAATTCCGCGGCGACGGCGCTCGGGCCGAACTTCAACATTTTTGCGAACGCACAAGGCGCTATCGTTCCGGTGCCGCCCGCTTTTGTAGACTTCCATCCTGCGCCGTACCTCCGGCCGTTCGATCAAGAGGATGAGAACTGCAGGTTTGGGCTTTTCTGCGGTGATCCGTTCTCGAGATTCTTTCATCATTGACGGAAAATCGAGGAAGCTCTATACCAGCGGCCGACGAGTCGAGGATCCCGGGTGAATATCCAACAACTTTTTGATTTGCGTGGGCGCGTCGCTATCATCACGGGCGGTTCGATCGGCCTCGGTAGGCAAATGGCCGAGGGTTTGGCGGAAGCCGGCGCAAACCTGGTGCTCTGCGCGCGCAAGAAAGAACGCTGCGAACAGGCCGCGACGGAACTGCGGCAACTCGGCGTCGAAACCCTGGCCACCGGCTGCGACGTAAAGATCCCCGAGCAGGTCCGTGACGTGGTCGAGCAAACGATGGCGCGATTCGGGCGGATTGATGTCCTGATTAACAACGCGGGAACTTCCTGGGGCGCGCCGGTCGAAGAAATGAAGCTCGAGCACTGGAACAAAGTGATTGAGACGAATTTGACCGGGACCTTTCTATTTTCGCAGGCGGTTGGAAAATTCATGGTTCTCCAGCGAAGCGGGAAAATTGTCAATATCGCTTCCGTCGCGGGCATTCAGGGCGCGCCACCAGCATTTCAAGCCATCGGCTACCATGCCAGTAAAGGCGGAATCATCGCGTTCACGAAAGATTTGGCGTGCAAATGGGGCGTGCACAACATAAAGGTGAACGCTATCGCCCCGGGCTGGTTTCCCACGCAAATGTCGCAAGTGCTCATCGAACGAAATCGCGAGGCCTTTCTGAAAAACATTCCGCTCGGCCGCTTTGGCGGCGATTCGGACTTAAAAGGCGCGGCGGTTTTTCTGGCTTCGGCGGCGTCGGACTTTGTGACCGGACATGTTCTGGTCGTGGATGGAGGACAAACCGCCTGAGCCGGCGGGACTCAACATGAATATTCCCCTGACACCGATTCGTTTTCTACGCTATGCGGAGCAACAGTTTCCGCAAAGGACGGGCGTTGTTTGCGGCAAAGACCGCTTCACGTATGGGCAGTTTGCGGAACGCGCGGGCCGGCTCGCGGGAGGACTGCGCGCCGCGGGGGTGCAGCCGGGAGACCGCGTGGCGTTTCTCAGCACCAATTGCCATCGGCTGCTGGAGGCCTACTATGGCGTGCTGGAAGCGGGGGCCGTGCTGCTACCGCTGAATATTCGGCTGGCCGCGCAGGAGTTGGCGTTTATTTTGAATGACTCGGGCACGCGCGTGCTCTTCTTTCAGAAGCAATTCGTTGAGCTGGTGGAAGCTTTCCGTCCGCATTTGTCCACAGTAGAGGCATTTCATCTTTTGGATGGCGAGCCGGATCGCAGCTGGATCGCGGGTCAAAATTACGAAGTGTTGCTCGCCGCTGCAACGCCACACCGTACGGATATCATCAGCGTCGACGAAAACGGACTGGCCGAACTGTTTTATACGAGCGGCACCAGCGCACAGCCCAAGGGTGTGATGCTGACGCACCGCAACATTTATCTGCATGCGTTCAACGCGTGCCTCGGGTTGCATAGCGACAACGATTCCGTGGAGTTGCATACGATTCCGCTGTTTCATGCCAACGGTTGGGGCGTGGCGCATTTTTTGACGCTGCTCGGCTGCCGCCACGTGATGATTGGCAAGTTCGATCCGGTGGAAGTGTTCCGGCTGATTCAAGAGGAGCGCGTGAACTACTGCAGCCTGGTGCCGGCGATGGCTACGGTGCTGGTGAATTGCCCAGAGCGCGAGAAGTACGACTTGAGCAGTCTGCGACGCATTACGTTGGGTGGAGCAGCATCCTCGCCAACGCTGGTGCGCGAAGTCGAAGAAAAACTGCGTTGCACGTGTTTTTCCGGCTATGGCCTTACGGAAACGGCGCCGGTGTTATCCATTTCTCCGATGAAACCCGGCATGTCCTGGGAAGGAGACGAAAAATTCTTCGGTCAGGCTATGACAGGCTACGCGATTCCCTGCACCGAGCTTCGGGTGGTCGACGCGAACGATTGCGACGTCGCGCGCGATGGACAAGCAATCGGAGAAATTGTCGCCCGCGGCGACGGCGTGATGCAGGGCTACTGGCAACAACCGGAAGCATCCGCGCAGGCGTTACGTGGCGGTTGGTTCCACACCGGGGATATGGCCACGTGGAATGAGGACGGCTATCTGCTGATTGTGGACCGCAAAAAGGACATTATCGTCAGCGGGGGTGAAAACATTTCTTCGCTGGAAGTCGAGCGCACAATTCTTTCGCATCCGGCCGTGCTGGAAGTCGCGGTGATTCCTGTGCCGCACGAGCATTGGGGCGAAGTGCCGAAAGCGTTGGTGGTGTTGAAGCCTGAAGCACGCTCCAGCGAAAAGGAGCTGATCGAGCATTGCCGCTCGCAGTTGGCGCACTACAAATGCCCGCGCTCGGTCGAATTTCTCGAAGCGCTGCCGCGCACAGGAACCGGCAAAGTGCTGAAGCGCGACCTGCGAAAAAAGTACTGGCATGGCGCGGAAACCATTCGGCCGGACTTCGATCCGCTTAAGGCGAAAGCAGCGGCAAATCCGTCTCACGGTATCGTTAACGAGCCCGAAGCCAAGTCCGCAAAAGGCCAAGCGCGAAGCTAACACCCAGAAGGAGCCGCGAAAACGCAATGGATCTAAATCTCACCTCGGAAGAGCTTGCCTTTCGCGAGGAGTTCCGCGCCTGGCTGGAAAGCAATGTGCCGAAGGACTGGAGCACATGGCGCGAGAAGCCGCTCGAGGACGCGTTTTCTTATTTGCGAGCGTGGCAGCGAAAGCTGTACGAAAGCGGATGGGCTGCAGTTTCATGGCCCCGAGAATACGGCGGACGTAGCGCCACGTTGATGCAACAAGCGATTTTTTGGGAGGAGATGTCGCGCGTTGAAGCCCCGCCGATGGCGAACGCGCTTGGCTTAGGACTGATCGGGCCGACAATCATCGCCTACGGAACGCCCCAGCAGAAGGCGCGCTTCATTCCCAAGATCCTCAGCGCGGAAGAAATCTGGTGCCAGGGTTTTTCGGAGCCCAATGCGGGCTCCGATCTGGCTGCATTGCAGACGGAAGCGCGGTTAAACAACGGGAAATACATCGTCAACGGCCAGAAAGTCTGGACGAGTTACGGCTGGGTCGGCGACTGGTGCGAGTTGGTTGTGCGCACAGACTCCGCCGCGGCCAAGCACAAAGGCCTCACCGTACTGCTCGTGGACATGAAGTCGGCCGGCGTGGAAGTGCGCCCGTTACGCCAGATGACTGGGGAAAGCGAATTCAACGAGATATTTTTTCGCGACGTGCACGTGCCCGTCGAAAACGTCCTAGGTAGCGTGAACGACGGCTGGAATGTGGCGGTGAGCACGCTCATGCACGAACGTGGCGCATATGGCGCGCGCCTGATTCTGACGTTCAAACGCAACATCCATCGGATGATCGAACTGGCGCGCAACACGCAGCGCAATGGCCGCCCGGCGGCGCACGATCCTGTGCTGCGCCAGAAACTCGCGCAGTGCTATGCCGAAGTAGAGATCATGCGGCTGAATCAACTGCGCGCGTTCAGCCGCATCACGGCGACTGGTGCGCCTGGCCCGGAAGGCTCGATCCAAAAACTGTTCTGGAGCGAATTGAATCAGCGGTTGCAACAGCTGACCCAGGAATTGCTCGGTCCTTTTGGCCAATTGGCCGCCGGCGATGAGAACGCCGTCGATCGGGGTGTCTGGTCTTACGGCTATTTGCGTTCGCGAGGCAACACCATTGAGGCGGGCACCTCCGAGGTACAGCGCAACATCATCGGCCATTTTGTGCTCGGCCTGCCACGAAGTTATTGAGGGACAGCAGATGGAATTCGGACTGAATGAGAGTCAGGAAATTTTGCGGGACAGCGCACGGCAATTTTTCGCCGGCGAATGCCCCATGAGCGAAGTGCGCCGACTGATGGAAACAGATACCGCCTTTGAGCAGACGTTATGGACGAAACTCGCAGAGCAGGGTTACACAGGGATCACGTTTCCGGAAGCAGTTGGCGGCGCCGGACTGGGTTGCGTCGAGTTGATCCTGTTAATGGAAGAAGCTGGCCGGGCGTTGCTTCCCGGACCGTTCTTTTCGACCGTGGCGCTCGCCGGAAGCATTTTTCAGTCGATAGGTGCTGCGGCGCAGCGTAAGGAATATCTCGCTGCTATTGCGCGTGGCGAGGCACGTGGCACAGTCGCTTTTCTAGAGCGTGAGGCGAGCTGGAATCCAACTGATCTGCGGATCGTCGCGAAGAACGACAAGCTGACCGGCGAAAAATTGTTCGCCACGGATGCTGCCGTCGCGGACTGGATACTGGTCGCCGCACAAAATGGTGTGTTCGTTGTGCGGAAGGAGGCTCCCGGGTTGCGCGTAACGCCAATGCTCGGCATGGACCTCACACGCAAGCTTTACAAGGTGCAGTTCGAAAACACGCCGGCGGACCAGCTTGGCGAACTATCCGCAATTTCCAAAGGGCTCGATATTGCGACTGTAGCGCTTTGCGCCGAGGCGGTTGGCGGGATGCAACGTGTGCTGGATCTAAGCGTAGAGTACGCCAAGACGCGCAAGCAGTTCGGCAAGCCCATCGGGATGTTTCAGGCCGTGCAGCATCAGTGCGCCGATATGTACCTCGAAACGGAAAGCACTCGCTCGGCCGTTTACTATGCGGCGTGGGCGCTCCAACACGAGTCGCCAGATGCTGCGGCGGCTGTGTCCATCGCCAAACTCTACACCAGCGACGCAAGCCGCACCGTGGGCAACCGCGCCATTCAGATCCACGGCGGCATGGGCTTCACTTGGGAAAACGATATTCACCTTTATTACCGCCGCGCCAAATCTTCGGAAACCATGTTCGGCGACGCAACCTTCCACCGGGAGCGCCTGGCCACTCTGGTCATCGATGCGGCCGTCACGTCCGCGCAGCATGCGTGAGCCTTCGTTCGGTTGTTTCCGTGCAAACCGATTTATTGCGCACTCGCCGGTGCGAACCAAAATCAAAGTGCCTCTTCCGGTTCGAAGAATCCGCGGCGGAAAGCAATGAGCCGCCTGCTGCTGGTTCGCCATGCCCAGGCTTCGTTTCTTGCAGCGAACTATGACCAACTGTCCGCACACGGAGAAACGCAAGCTCGCCTGCTGGGACAATATTGGGCGCAGCGCAAGATCCACTTCAATCGCATTGCTTGCGGGCCCGCCGTTCGGCATCAGCAGACTGCAAATTTGGCGGCCGAAGCATATCGGAGCAGCGGCTTAGCCTTCTCGGCCCCAACTGTGCTTAACGATTTCGACGAGTTTCAAGGTGACGCTGTGATGGCACAGTGCCTTCCCCAGCTCTGCGCAACCGACAGCCGTTTTCGCGAAATGCGCGATGCTCTGCAATCCTCGACCACGGATGCGGAAAAGCACGCCAATTTTCAACGGCTCTTCCAGGCTGTGATTGCACTCTGGGTCGACCACAAGATTGCCGTGCCCGGCGTCGAATCCTGGCAGGACTTTGCCAACCGTGCGCAACGCGGGCTGACCAACTTTCTCGCACAATCGGAGAAGGGCGAACTCTCCGTCATTTTCACTTCGGGCGGCCCGATCGCCATCGCGGTTCAACGCGCGTTGCATCTTTCCACGCCTGATACTTTGCAGATCGCCTGGATGGCACGCAATTGTTCGCTGACTGAATTCCTTTTTTCAGGAGACCGGTTTACGCTCAGCACGTTCAACAGCTTTCCGCATCTGGATGACGAAGCGCTTTTGACCTATCGTTAGCCACCAGAGGAAAAGCACACAGCGGTTGGCTGTGGTTCAGCGGAAGCGGGCCTATCTTTATGGATTTTCGCGACGCTCCAACTCCGATTCGCTCTGGCGAAGAACTGCAACTTGGCAAGCTGGAACCGTTTCTTCGTTCGCATTTCGATATACCCAACGGCGTCTTCGTCGTTCAGCAATTTCCCAGCGGCCATTCAAATCTCACTTACGCCATTCAGCTTGGCGACCGCGAAATGGTCCTCCGGCGTCCGCCCTTTGGCAGCAAAGTGAAATCCGCGCACGACATGAGCCGCGAGTTTCGTGTGCTTTCGAAACTTCATGCCGCCTACGCGCCAGCTCCCGAGGTATTTCTTTTTTGCGATGATGTTTCCATCCTCGGAGCGCCGTTCTACGTGATGGCTCCGATTCACGGGACCATTCTCCGCCGCGATCTGCCGCCTGGCATGCCCTTTGCTCCCCCTACAGCACGAGCCATCTGCGAATCCTTTATCGACAATCTCGCACGCCTGCACGCCATCGACTACGCCGCAATCGGGCTCACCGACTTCGGCAAGCCCGTAGGCTACCTCGAACGCCAGGTAAACGGCTGGATCGAGCGCTATCACGGCTCGCATACGCACGATATTGCAGAAATCGAACGCCTTTCAGCGTGGATGCGCGAGCATCTGCCGCCATCTATCGCCGGCACGTTGATCCACAACGACTACAAACTCGACAACGTCGTTCTCGATCCCGAAAATCTGGCGCACATCGTCGGAGTTCTGGATTGGGAGATGGCCACGATTGGCGATCCCCTTAGCGATGTTGGCACTGTCCTGGCCTATTGGGTGGAGTCCGGCGACCCGCAGGAATTACAAAAAATTCGCTGGGGACCGACCAATTTTCCCGGCAGTCTGAGGCGCAACGAACTGGTGGAACGCTACGCGCGCGCTTCGGGCCGCGACGTAGAGAACATGGCGTTTTATCTCGTTTTCGCGCGCTTCAAACTGGCGGTCATCGTGCAGCAGATCTACTATCGTTACCATCTCGGCCTGACACGCGATTCACGCTTCTCGGCGATGTGGCAGGTCGTGCAGATTCTGATGCAAGCAGCATGGCGCACTGCACAGACCGGCTCCATTTAGGCGCGGTTGAACACTACACGGACGCCGAGAACGAGGCTATGAAGTCAGTTGGAGCCACCTGCCGATTTCGGCTTTGTCCACTTCGCTAGCTCCCATTTGGCGATCGCTTCGGTGTGCACTTCGTCCGGACCATCCGCGAGGCGCAGTGTGCGCACATTCGCCCACGCACTGGCCAAAAACGTATCCTCCGACACGCCTGCTCCGCCGTGAACCTGAATCGCGCGGTCTAACACGCGCAACGCCACATTCGGTGCGACGACCTTTATCATCGCGATCTCCGTGCGTGCGGCTTTGTTGCCGGCTTTGTCCATCATGTCCGCAGCCTTCAGCGTAAGCAACCGCGCCTGGTCGATCTCCATGCGCGACTTGGCGATGTCCGCGCGAATCGTGCCCTGTTCGGCCAACGTTTTACCAAATGCCGTGCGCGCTTGAACTCGCTTGCACATCGTCTCCAGCGCTCGCTCCGCCACGCCGATGCAGCGCATGCAATGATGAATCCGTCCCGGCCCGAGGCGCCCTTGCGCGATTTCGAATCCGCGTCCTTCGCCGAGCAGCAAATTCCCAGCGGGCACGCGAACGTTCTCAAAGTCAATTTCCGCGTGGCCGTGTGGCGCATGGTCATAGCCAAAAACCGTGAGCAGTCGTACGATTCTTACTCCCGGCGTATCCATCGGCACCAAAATCATGGACTGCTGCTTGTGTGTCGGCGCTTGTGGATCGGTCTTGCCCATAAAAATAGCGACCTTGCAACGCGGATCGCCTGCGCCGGAGGCCCACCACTTTCGTCCGTTAATCACGTATCCGCTTCCATCGCGCGCAATGCTGGCACTGATGTTCGTCGCATCCGATGAGGCTACTGAAGGCTCCGTCATGGCAAAGCAGGAGCGAATCTCGCCTGCCAGCAGCGGCTTCAACCAGCGTTGCTTCTGTTCCTCCGTTCCGTAGCGTGCCAGCACCTCCATGTTCCCGGTATCTGGAGCGGAACAATTGAAGACTTCCGGCGCCAGCATACTGCGGCCCATGATTTCGCAAAGCGGCGCGTATTCGAAATTGGTCAGGCCGGCGCCGTCAGCGCTGTCCGGTAGGAACAAATTCCACAAACCGGCGGCGCGTGCCTTCGGTTTCAATTCCTCAATGATCTTTGTCGGTTGCCAGCGCTGCTGTTCGATTTCGGCGTGGAAGCGCTGCTCGTTAGGATAGACATGCTCGTCCATAAACGCCGAAAGGCGCTGTGCCAACTGCTTGGTCCTTTCGGTGAATTCAAAACTCATCGTTGCTATCTCCAACGAGGCGTTCGAAAACGCAATGTCTTTAAGACGAACGACCAGTGGTGGGCCCGCCAGGATTCGAACCTGGGACCAACGGATTATGAGTCCGCTGCTCTAACCGCTGAGCTACGGGCCCGTGACCGACATCTTACAACGAAACAAGGAAGCAGACTTGCCGCTCGCGACCCGTCGTCTGCGAGCGCCTAGGTGCCGGAAAAAGTGTCGAATTTGCCGTGATTTTTCATGCCCCGATGCAAGAAACGCCCGGCGCTGTGTCCGCCAGCGCATGCCTCCATTCGGGGCTAAAATCAACTCGAATACGCTTGCCAAAACAGCGTCAAATCATTATAAATAAAGGGCTTACTGCTTACCTCTCAAGCACAGCCAGGCTTGGGGAAAAAGGCCTGGAACAGGTGCCGTACGCTATGCCAAAAAACATTTTTTTTGAGACCAGTCCGAAGCTGTACCGCGCGCTGAATTTCCGGCGGATCGCGCAGCAGGCTGCGGCTTGCGTTCTCTGTTTAGCCCTAGTTTTCGCAACCGCGCCGGTGTGTTCGTCCGAGGTCAGAGCCGACGGCAACCCGCTGGAGCAAATCCGCAGCTACATCTCCTCCGGCTGGGACACGCTGACGCGCTCACTCACCGACTGCGATACTGTGGTGGACACAAAACTCGCCTCTGCTTCGATCATTTACGTTCCGGCAGATTTTTCCGTGCCGGCAGCCGTGCAGGATCTGGAAAAGCGCTGTAACGTGAAGGCGGAGCACCTACCGATCAAGATCACGCATCTTGGCGAGATTGATCCAAACAGAATCGCTACACCGGGACTGCTTTATCTCGAGAACCGCTACGTAGTCCCCGGCGGCCGCTTCAACGAAATGTACGGCTGGGACAGCTACTTCATTATCCGTGGACTCGTTCGGGACGGCCGCGTCGATCTAGCCAAGGGCATGGTCGAGAATTTCTTTTTCGAGATCGAACACTACGGCGCGCTTCTCAATGCCAACCGCACCTATTACCTCACTCGCTCGCAACCGCCGTTTCTTACGTCGATGATTCTCGCGATCTACGATGCGCAAAAAGCCGAGGGCCATCCCGACAATGCCTGGCTGCAGCGC
>Ga0335079_10006272_pt1 | contig 13604 bp, 12 predicted proteins | sample Lox_Sample_33_FD_206719 | JGI IMG/M metagenome (GOLD analysis project Ga0335079, IMG submission 206719) | Soil microbial communities from Loxahatchee National Wildlife Refuge, Florida, United States - Lox_Sample_3.3 | ecosystem: Environmental > Terrestrial > Soil > Wetlands | place: USA... | reverse complement strand
AGAATCTTGAGGATGGCCTTGCCGATGTCGTGGATGTCGCCCTCCATAACGGCCACGACCACGCTGGCGCGCGCCGTCGGCAGCGCGGCGTCTGTTGGAAAGAGATGACGGATCACCGCCATTACCGCTCGTCCGGCCAGCATGATTTCTAGAAGATTGAACTGCTCGGCGGTGCATTTCCGATCGAGCGCCGCCATGGCCCTCTCGATGCCACCCGTGATGATGTCGAGGGAAGGCATCCCACCGCTCACGAGAGCAGCCACGATCGCTAGAGATTCGTCTCGCTCCCCCTCGATCAGCGCTTGCACCAAAGAATCGAGGTTGGGTGCCGTTTTCTTGGTTTCCATCAAGTTTACGGGAGACTGGAACTGCGCAGGGGCTGCTCCTGCGTTCACATCGCCGTGGCTCCTACTTCGAAGTTTTCATGGTACCCGCATGGCAGCGTTGGGTCTTCAACGCGAGGGTGTAAGAAGTCGTTTGCACTCCTCCCGTCCAGACATCGGTTGCGCTCCCCGAACAGTGGTGTCGGTCGGCGGATCGTTGAGGCAGACGAGCGCGAGGGGGTCGTTCCGGGGCTGACGACGGCCTCGACGATCTGGAAGCGGGCGTCGGTTTGCACGGCACGGCGCACTGGCGATTATCACATCGCCACCCCCCACGAGAAGCCTGTCACTTGGCCGCCGTCGCGTGCGAGCGCGCGGGAGTAGTAGATAGTCGTGTCACTGCGAGAGTAGAAGGTTTGCGGACGTCGTCGTAGTTCACCGTGCTGTGGTGGATGCCGGTGGCCTGCGCGCGGTCGCGCTGGAGGGCGCCGACACGTCCCCCACCTACCGCCACTTCTGTCCGCTTCTATTCGCGGCTGCGCCAGTTGGCGCGAGGCCGCTGACATCTCTGTGAGGCATTCCTGGATTCGTAGGGTGTTTCCCCGACTCCGCTCAGCGAGAGACTCGTCTGGGAACTCGGGCGAATTGGGGGGAGGAGATCCTGTGCCCGGGCCCTTGCCGGCGAGCCGCAACCTTTGGCATGAGTCCATGCATGGCCGCGTTCCTGCGAACGATCTTCCTCTCCGATGAATTCATGCCGCACGGTCACTGCTTTCTGTGGAAGCCGGGGCTCGTATGGCTCCACGTCACTACCGACGGACTCATCGGTACGGCCTACCTCGTCATTTCGCTCACGCTCTGGCACTTGGTGCGGAGGATCCGTATCCAGTTCAGCCCCATGATCTTGGCCTTCGGCCTATTCATTGGGGTTTGTGGCCTAACGCATTACATGGAGATATTTACTCTCTGGGTACCGGACTACTGGCTGTCGGGCGCGATCAAGGCCGTCACCGCCGTCGCTTCTGTCGCCACCAGCGCATACCTCTTCAAGACCGAGTCCTCCATCATCGGCTTGGCCAGTGGGACTCGGTTGGCTGAGCAGCGGCGCCTGCAACTCGAGATCGCCCACCGGGAGCTCGAGACCGCTGACCGGCGCCACCAACGCTCGGGCAGGATGCTTAGTGCTTGCAGCCAAGCGCTCGTGCGCGCCAACGACGAGAAGTCCCTTCTCGATGCCGTGTGCCGGATCGTGGTTGAGGTCGGCGGGTATCGCATGTGCTGGGTGGGCTTCGCAGAGCAGGACGAGCGCAAGACGGTTCGACCCGTCGCCCATGCCGGCCACGAACAGGGGTACCTGTCGCTGGTGGAGGCCGTATGGGCCGACACGGTCAGGGGCCGTGGCCCCAGTGGCACTGCCATCCGCACGGGGAAGCCGGTCGTCGTTGGAAACGTTCTTGCCGATCCCAACTTCGACCCGTGGCGTGGCGAAGCGGCCAAGCGGGGCTACGCCTCGCTCGTTGCCCTGCCGCTTGTCGCCGCCGGAACCACCTTCGGAGTCCTCAGGATCTACTCCGCTGAGCTGGAAGCCTTCGACGACGACGAAACGAAACTTCTGACGGACCTCGCTGACGACCTTGCCTTCGGCATCGCCGCGCTGCGCGGGCGCGCTGAGCACGACAGGATGACGGCTCAACTCATGGCGGCCGACCGAATGGTTTCAATTGGAACGTTGGCGGCTGGCGCAGCTCACGAGATCAACAACCCGCTCGCTTACCTCATCGCAGCCCTCGACTTCCTCGACAGCGAATTCAAGGGCATCGAGCAGCACTTGCCAGCGGATCAATCAGATGAAGTGCGCAAGGCGCTTGCCGAGGCTCGTGAGGGCGCCGGGCGAGTGAAGCACGTCGTGCGCGACCTCAAGACCTTCTCTCGCGTCGAGGAGGAGCACCGTCGCAGGGTCGATCTGCGGCCGGTCATCGAGTCTTCCATCAACATCGCCTTCAACGAGATCAAGTACCGCGCGAGGCTCGTGAAGGACTACGGCCAGACGCCGCCTGTCCTCGCCAACGAGGCGCGCCTCGGACAGGTGTTCCTGAATCTCATCATCAACGCGGCCCAAGCGATTCCTGAGGGTTACACCGACAAGAACGAGATTCGAGTAGTCAGTTGGACCGACGAACGGGGACGCGCCAACGTGGAGGTGCGCGACTCGGGATCCGGGATTCCCCCCGATGTCGTTGGGCGCATCTTCGATCCTTTCTTCACGACGAAGCCTATTGGGGTCGGCACCGGCCTCGGCTTGTCGATATGCCGCGGCATCGTGTCGGCGCTTCACGGTGATATTTCTGTCAAGAGTGAGGTGAACAAGGGGACGACGTTCCGCGTGACCCTCCCCCCAGCGCCCATTCTGAAAGACGACGAAGGTCTGCCGTCGACTGCTCCAGCTCAGCCGGGGAGGAGGGGGCGCATCCTCGTCGTCGATGACGAGCCCGCCATTGGCGAAAGCGTGCGTCGATTGCTGCGATCCGAGCACGAGGTCGTAGGGCGCACGAAAGCGGACGACGCGCGGGATCTGGTCGCTCGGGGAGACCGCTTCGACGCAATTCTGTGCGACCTGATGATGCCGGGGATGACGGGTATGGACCTTCATGCCGCGCTGTTGAGACTGGCTCCTGATCAGGCGGAGCGAATGGTCTTCATTACGGGCGGCGCCTTCACAACCACGGCGAGCGAGTTCCTCGAGAGGGTGCCTAACCTTCGTCTCGAGAAACCGTATGACTCGGCCAATCTCCGAGCCATCGTTCGCGGCATGGTGCGGTGAGCGTCCAGAGTCACTCTTTGGCCTCCTAAGACAGGCGCGTGGCCGCGAAGGCCGCGATCGCGAGAGTCGTCGAATCCGCTGGTCGGTGAGAAACGAAGGAAGGCGCGATCATCGAGACGAGCACGCGGCCTGGTAGCTTCGACGACGGCTCTCGCGCGGGACCGAGCGCCCGGTAGCGCAGCGACGGGTAGCCGGCGATGCGATTCAGGTCGCGAACGCCATCGCGAGGATGGCGGCGAAGGTTGCGGCGCCCCTCGTCATCGACCCGACCAGGCGTACGGGGAGAACACGTCTCCAAGAGCTCCCGCAGCGACGTGCTGGCGCGCATCGCAGGCGTGAAGAACGACAAGACCGAGATCCCCAGGCACGAGGTCAAGCTCTCGACGGAACTCCGGGTCTGACACCCGGAGACGGCCCTCTTGCTTGGACGCCTTTACGCGCCCCGGTAAGCCGCGTCCGGGCTGTCCGGCGGCGCATCCGGGGCGGTCGCGGACGAAGTCGGCACCGGCGTCGAGGCGTGCGCGCAGACGCCGTCCTTCGCCAGCACCCGGACGATTCGCGGCGCCCCTCCCCGCTCCGCGACCGCGCAGGCGCAGGACATGGCCGGCTCCTGGGGCATGACCTCGAGGGTCTCGAGCGCGCCAAGGAGCTCTCCCTCCAGTCGCCGCAAGGATTCGATACGGCGGCGGGCCTGCTGGATGTGGACGGGTATGGCCGCCCGGAGCCTCGTCGCGAACTCTTCGCCGCTCCGGCACCCGGAGCGGAGCGCCAAGAGCGCTCCGATGTCCTGCAGCGAGAGCCCGAGCTCCCGGAGGTCGAGGATGAGCCGGAGGCGCTCGAGCGCCTCGCCGTCGTAGCGCCTGTGGCCCCCATCGCTCACCGAGGCGGGTCGCAAGAGACCCTGCTCCTCGTAGAAGCGGATGGTCCGGACGGTCTGGCCGGTGGCGCGGGCGAGATCTCCGGTTGTGAGGCCTCCAAGCTCCATTGCGGGACTTGGCTAATGAGCGCTGCGCGCCGGTGCAAGCCCTGTTAACAAAGGTTAAGGGACGAGATAGGCGTGACCCGCCGCAGGCTTGCGCGCGCTGGGCCGTGGCGAGGCCGTGCGCCGGCCTCGGGCCGGGAATCCCTCTAGCCAGGCCCTCCGGCAAGGAGTTCCCGGGCGATGACCATGCGCTGGACCTCGCTCGTCCCCTCGTAGATCGTCTGAACGCGGACGTCGCGGAAGATCCGCTCCACCGGGAAGTCGTCCAGATAACCGTACCCACCGTGAATCTGGACGGCCTTGGAGGCGACGGACTGGACCGCCTCGCTCGCGAAGAGCTTCGCCATGGCGGCCTCCCGGGTGAACGGCCGCCCGGCCTCCTTGAGGGCCGCCGCCCGGAGCGTGAGCAGGCGGGCCGCGTCGTGCGCAGTGCGCATGTCGGCGATGGCGAAGGCGATCGCCTGGAAGTCGGCGATGGCGTGCCCGAAGGCCTGCCGCTCCCGGGCGTAGCGGACCGACGCCTGCAGCGCGGCCCGCATGGCTCCGGTGGCCTGCGCGCCGATGCCGATGCGCCCGCCGTCGAGGGCCGAGAGTGCGATGCGGTACCCCTCTCCTTCCCTCCCCAGGAGGGCCCCCTCGGGGACCTCGCAGTCCTCGAAGTGGAGGGCCACCGTGGTCGAGGCCCGCAGCCCCATCTTGTCCTCGTGTTTCCCGACGGTGAGCCCCTTCGTGCCGCCCTCGACGAGGAAGGCGCTCAGGCCGCGGCCGCCCTTCTCGGGCCCCGTGCGCGCCCAGGTGAGGAGCACCCCGGCCCGGTCCCCGGAGGAGATCCACTGCTTCTCGCCGTTCAGGACGAAGCCGGAGCCGCGCCGCTCGGCGCGACAGCGCAGCGCGGCCGCGTCGGTCCCCGCATGGGGCTCGGAGAGCGCGAAGGCTCCGGCGAGCCACTCTGCCGAGGCGAGCCGAGGGAGGGTGCGCCGCTTCTGCTCCTCCGTCCCGAAGCGGGCGATGGTATCGGCGACCATGTTCGTCACCGCCATGGTGACCGCGAGCGAGCAGTCGGCGGCGGCGATCTCCATGAGCGCGAGCGCGTAGGCGACCGGCCCCGCCTCGGACCCGCCGTAGGCCGCGGGCACGTTCACGGCGAGGAGCCCGAGCGCCCCGAGCTCGCGCACGAGCTCCTCCGGAAACCGGCCCCGCCGGTCGTTCTCGGCCGCGGCCGGCGCCACCCGGCCCTCCGCGAAGGATCGCGCCACCTCGGCGACCGCCTGCTGGGTCTCGCTGGGATCGAAGTCCATGGTCTCCTCGGTCTCCTCCGAGAGCCCAGGCCGGCCTGGCCCGTTTTCCCGAAGCCCTCTCCCCAGCTCCTTAAGGCTTCTCCTGGCGCCGAGCCTCGTCGAAGTGGAGCGGGAGGTCGACCGGTTGGTCGGCCGAGGGCCGGGGGAAGACCCAGGTGCGCGCCGCCCGCAACAGGCAGGTCTCCACGGCCGCGTCGGCGAGCGTGCTCTTCTTCACCCGCGCCTTCGCCGGCACCCCATCCCTGCCGATGACGAACGAGAGGACCACCTCGCCGCGCACGCTCTTCCCCTCGGCGAGCCGCTGCTCGTAGCAAGCGGTGAGCTCCGCCTGGTGCTCCTGGACGACCGCCCACACCGAGCCGGGGCCGAAGGGCATGGCGGGTGCCGCCGGGGGCCCGCCATCCGCGGCCTCGGGCCCTTCCCCCCGGGGGGCGGGGCCGGGTGGCTCCGCTCGGGCCAAAGCGAGGGAACCCCCGACGAGCGCCGCGAGGAGGGCGGCGCGCGCCGCGGCGCGGCTCATGCCTTCAGCACCGCGGCCGAGATGACGAGCCGCTGGATCTCGCTCGTGCCCTCGTAGATCTCGGTGATGCGGCTGTCGCGCCAGTGGCGCTCCACGTCGTACTCCTTCACGTAACCGTACCCGCCGTGGACCTGGATGGCCTTGGAGGTCACCCGCTCGCACATCTCGGAGGCGTAGAGTTTCGCCATGGCGCTCTCGGCGCTGTGGCGCACCCCCCGGTCCTTGAGCGCCGCGGCGCGCCAGACGAGCAGGCGGGCCGCGTCGATCTCGGTGGCCATGTCCGCGAGCATGAACTGGATGGCCTGGAATTGGGTGATGGGCTGCCCGAAGGCTTTGCGCTCCTTGGCGTAGGCGACCGCCTCCTCGTAGCCGGCGCGGGCGATGCCGAGCGCCTGCGCGGCGATGCCGATGCGCCCGCCGTCGAGCGTCTGCATCGCCACCTTGAACCCCTCCCCTTCGCCGCCGAGGCGGTACCGCTCCGGGAGGACCGCCTCCTCGAAGAAGAGGCTGCAGGAGCCGGACGCCCGGATCCCCACCTTCTCGTCCGGCTTCCCCCGGGTGAAGCCGCGCGCGTCGGAGGGGACGAGGAAGGCGGTGATCCCCTTGTGTCCCTTCGACCGGTCCGTCATCGCGAAGACCAGGATCACGTCCGCCTGGGGGCCGTTGGTGATGAAGTTCTTCGTCCCGCTGAGGAGGTACTCCCTTCCGCGCTTCACGGCGACGGTGCGCATCTCCGCCGCGTCCGATCCGCTCATGGGTTCGGTGAGGGCGAAGGCTCCGAGCTTCTCGCCCCGGGCGAAGGGGACGAGGAACTCCTTCTTCTGCTCGTCGGTCCCGAACTTGAGGACCGGGTCACAGTAGAGGGAGTTGTTGACGCTCATGATGACGCCGGTTCCGGCGCAGCCCCGGGAGACCTCCTCCATGGCGACGGCGTAGGCGACCGAGTCCATGCCGGCCCCCCCCCACTCCGAGGGGACGGCGACGCCCATGAGCCCCATCTCCCCGAGCTTCTTCACCGCCTCGCGGGGGAAGAGGTGCTCGGCGTCCCACTTCCGCGCGTGAGGCTTCAGCTCCTCGTCCGCGAACTGGCGACAGAGCTCTCGGACCTGCCGCTGTTCCTCGCTGAGCTCGACGTCCATGACCCTTTCCCTCCCTAGATCCCGCGGAAGCGCGCCGGCCGCTTCTCCACGAAGGCCCGGAGCCCCTCCCGCCCGTCCTCGGTCCCGAATAGCATTCCGAAGGCCTCCGCCTCCATCTCCTGGCCCGCGGGCAATTGCGGTGCCGCGGTGGCGCGCACGATGCGCTTCGCGGCGGCGGTCGCGGCGGGGCCCCGGGAGGCGATCTTTTTCGCCTGCGAGGCGGCGTACTCGAGGAGCTTCTCCCCCGGGAGCACCTCCAGGGCGAGGCCCCAGGCCTTGGCGGTGACGGCGTCCACCATGTCCCCGGTCAGGATCATCTCCATGGCGCGGGCCGCTCCCACCCGGCGCTGGAGGCGCTGAGTCCCTCCGAAGGCGGGGATGATGCCCAGGTTCACCTCCGGCTGTCCAAACTTGGCCCGCTCGCTCGCGTAGACGAGGTCGCAGGCCATGGCGAGCTCGCAGCCGCCCCCGAGCGCGAACCCGTTCACGGCCGCGATGGTGGGGATGGGAAGCGCCTCCAGCCGCTCCAGCGTGCGCTGGCCGGTCTCGGCGAAGCGGCGGGCCTCGAGCGGGGCGAGAGAGGACATCTCGGCGATGTCGGCCCCGGCCACGAAGGCCTTGTCCCCGGCGCCGGTGAGCACGAGCGCCCGCACCGAGGCGTCGCCCTCCACGGCGCTGAGGAGCATGCCGAGCTCCGCCACCGTCTTCCGGTTGAGGGCGTTCAGCGCCTTCGGGCGGGAGAGGGTGGCGAAGCCGACCCCCTCCTCGATCCGAAAGAGGATGTTCTCGAGCTCCATGGTGTGCTCCCCCCGCGCCAGGCGCGGCTACTCGTACCGGTAGAACCCTCGCCCGGTCTTCCGGCCGAGCCACCCTGCGGCCACGTACTGCCGCAGGAGCGCGGCCGGCCGGTACTTGTCCTCGCCGAGCTCCCGGTGGAGCACGTCGGCGATGTAGAGGCAGGTGTCGAGGCCCACGAAGTCCGCGAGGGTGAGCGGGCCCATGGGGTGGTTGAGGCCCAGCTTCACGGCGGTGTCGATGTCCTCGGGGGTCGCGAGCCCCTCCTGCAGGGCGAAGCAGGCCTCGTTGATGAGGGGGATGAGCACCCGGTTCACGATGAAGCCGGGCACGTCCTTCGAGGTCACGACCGTCTTCCCGAACCTCTTCGCGGCGAGCTCCGAGATCGTCCGCCAGGTCTCGTCGCTCGTCTGGAGCCCGCGGATGATCTCGATGAGCTGCATCACCGGCGGCGGGTTCATGAAGTGCATCCCGATGAACCGCTCCGGCCGCTTCGTCGCCGCCGCCATCTGAGTGATGGAGATGGAGCTCGTGTTCGAGGCGAGGATGGCCTCGGGCCGGAGCATCCGGTCGAGGGCCCGGAAGAGCTCGACCTTGGGCTCGGCCTTCTCGACGATGGCCTCGATGGCGAGGTCCGCGCCCCGGGCGGCGTCGAGCGAGGCCCCAACCTGGATCCGGTCCAGGATGCCCTGCCGGTCGGCGGAGGAGAGCTTCCCCTTCTCGACGAGCTTCTGCAGGGAGGCGGCGAGCTTCTGGTGGGACCGCTTTGCGAGCTCGGGCGCCACGTCGACGAGGGCCACCTCGAGCCCCGCCTGGGCTGCGACCTGCGCGATGCCCGTCCCCATCTGGCCTGCGCCGATGACCGCGATGCGCTCGATCGCCATGGCCCCTCCCCTCGGTCTGACCCGTGATAGGGGTCCCGGACGGGCTTGTCAACCCGCCGCTAGGTCACCGCTAGGGCCCGCCCGGCAGGGGAACGACGATCGTCCCGGCCTCAGAGACCGAGACGGTGCGGGTGAACGACCGGGCCCGCCCCCCCCGCCCGGCGAGGCGGAGGGCGAGCGTGTACTCCCCATCGGGGAGCCGGACCTCGTGGCGAACCTGGGCAGGGGCTCCACCGGGGAATCGGAACTCCGCACGGCGGAGGGTCGAGTCCCCTTTGCGGATCTCCACCTCCAGGCTCTCGACCCGGCCGGAGTCGGGGACCCCGTACACCAGGGTCACGTCCCGGGGGACCTCGCGGAAGAAGAACAGCCCGACGGCGGCAAGCCCGAGGACGAGGAGGATCCTCGCGAAGGGCTTCACCGCGGGGCTTCCTCCCCGCTCCCTCCGCCCTTCCCGGCCGGGGCCTCGGGCTCCGAAGTCCGGGGGCGCTCGCGCCGCTTCACCTGCACCCGGGCCTTCTTGCGCCCCGGCGAAGCCTCTCGGAGCCGGATCTCGGCCTTCACCTCGACCGACATCCCCTCGAGGTGCTTCAAGAGCTCCCTCCGGAAGGTCTCCGACTCGAAGAACCGCCGGATCTCCTGCCCCACCACCCGCAGGACCTCGTCCTTCGCGCCGTGGGCCTGCTGCACCAGGAAGCCGGCGAGTTCCTTCGGGAGCTTCCACTCGCGGGCGAGCTTGCGGGCCCCCTCCTCGGTGAGGAAGAGGGCGCCCATGCCGGTGAGCACGGTCTTGCGCACGACGTCGGCGAGGAAGCCGACGCGCCCGGCGGCGCCCTGCTCCTCGCCCGGCGGCTCCTCGTCGAAGGGGAAGTCGGGGTCGATCTCCATGCCCCGCAGACTACCGCAACGCGCGCCCTCGAAGGAGAGGCCCCGGGCGCCGTCTAGCCGAGGCGTCCGCTCCGCTCCTGCTTCCTAGGCCCGCGGCTGGGCGCCGAGGACCGGGAGGCGCGGGGCCTTCATCACCTGGACGCTCACCGCGGCCGCCGCCTGCTGGGCTACCTGGAGGAAGGCCTTCGCCTGCGGCCCGTCCGGGAGAGCCTCTACCACCGGGATCCCCCGATCGCCGCCCTCCCGGACCGCGAGGTCGAGCGGGATCTCCCCGAGGAAGCGCATCCCCATCTTCTCGGCAGCAGCCCGCGCCCCACCGTGGTCGAAGATGTTCGTCTCCTGGCGGCAGTGGGGGCAGATGAAGCTCGACATGTTCTCCACGATGCCCAGGACCGGGATCCCCACCTTGTCGAACATGAGCTTCGCGCGGATGACGTCCGCGAGGGCCACGTCCTGGGGCGTGGAGACGAGCACCACGCCGGCGGCTCGGGTGTTCTGGGCGAGGGTGAGCGGCACGTCCCCGGTCCCGGGCGGCAGGTCGAGGAGGAGGTAATCGAGCTCGCCCCAGTTCACGTCGCGCAGGAGCTGGAGGAGCGCTCCGGTGACCATGGGGCCGCGCCAGATCATCGCCTGGTCCGGGTCGACGAGGAACCCGATGGACATGAGCCTCAGCCCGTGGGCCTCGATGGGCTCGAGGTGCTGGCCGTCTTTCGACTTCGGCTTCTCGTCGACACCGGTGAGGATGGGGAGCGACGGGCCGTAGATGTCGGCATCGAGCACCCCCACCTTCGCGCCCATCTTGGCGAGGGAGAGGGCGAGGTTGATGGTCACGGTGGACTTCCCCACGCCCCCCTTGCCGGCGCCCACGAGCACGATGTTCTTCACGCCGGGAGTGAGGGAGGATTGGGCGGTCCCGGGGGCGCTCCGCACCCGGGCGCTGAAACGCACCTCGACGGCAGTCGCTCCGGCGGCCTTGAGCGCCGTCTCCACGTCCCGCCCGATGGTGTCCTTGAGCGGGCAGCCCGGGGTGGTGAGCTCCACCTCGAGCGATACCCGGGAGCCCTCGACCTTCACGTCCTTCGCCATGCCCAGGCTCACGATGTCTCGGTGGAGCTCCGGGTCCATCACCTTGCGAAGTGCGGCGAGCGCAAGGTCGTTCGTCAGTCCCATAGTGGGCGGTTCATAGCCTCCCCCGACCGGGCGGTCAATGAGCCCGGAAGGCCCGGGCGGCGCGCAGGCGCGCGGCCGGGGCCGCCGGGTGCCGCTCACTCGAGCGCGTCCACGCGCCACTCACCTTCCTCGAGAACGAGTGACGCCGTCCGTCCCTCGCCGACAGCGAGCGTGGCGAACCGCCCCTTCGCATGCAGGGGGGCCCCGACCGCCAGGAGGGCCTCCACCCGGGAGAGGGCCCGAGCGCCGATCGGACCCGCTGCGCGCCAGTCGGCCGCGAGCTGCTCCGGGTTCGTCCGGGCGCGCCAGCGGGAGGAGAGGAGGGCGAAGGCCCTCGGCCACTCCCCGTCGCGAACCGAGGTCGCGAAGTGGGTGAGCACCGCGCGGGCCTCGTCCTCCGGGCGCGGAGGAGCCGGGACGGGGGGCGCCGCCGGAGCCTTGGCCAGGGATGAGGGCGCCGCGCAGGCGAGACAGGCGACGAGGGCCAGGGCTCGCACCCCACCCGGATACACCAGCCGCGGGCCCCGCGCCAACCGTGATATGAGCAGGGTGGATGGAGCGGAACGCGCGGCACGGATCGGCGCGGTACCGGCGCGGAGGACGGGGAGACTTCCGCGGCGGCGAGCTCGCTCACCCCGGAAGGCGCGACCGAGACCGGTGAACCCCGGCGAGCGAGACCGAGACCGCGCACCGGGTGACCACCTAGGCGCGCACCTCTCCCGGCAGACCCTGGCCGGCGTCTACCGGGCCACGCCGGCGGGGGAACTCCTCGACTGCAACGAGGCCTTCGCCCGCCTGCTCGGCTGGCCGGACCGCGCGGCCCTCATGGCGGAGGTGGCGAGGGATCTCTTCGGCGGCCCGCCCGAGCAGGCGCAGAGGCTCGAGGCGCTGCGAAAGGCGCCCTCCCCCGGCCGCACCGAGCTTCTCCTCACCCGCCGAGACCGAAAGGGGATCTGGGTCGCGGCGAGCGAGTGCCTGTCCGTGGGCGCGGATGGGCGCGAGGTGGTGGAGGGGGCCGTCGTCGACATCACCGACCGCCGCCAGATGGAGGCCCGGCTCCTCCAAGCGGAGCGACTCGCCTCGGTGGGCACCCTCGCGGCCGGCGTCGCCCACGAGGTGAACAACCCCCTCTCCTACGTCATCGCCAACCTGAGCTTCGCGCAGGAGCAGGTGGCGGCGGCTGCCGAGGCCCTCCGCGGCCGTGGCGGCCCAGCGGATGCGGACGAACTCGTCCAGGCGGCGGAGGCGCTCGGCGAGGCGCGCCAGGGGGCCGAGCGGGTCCGGGCCATCGTGCGGGACCTCCGCATGTACGCGCGGGCCGAGGGGGACCGCAGGTCGCTCCTCGACGTGCCGGCCGTGCTGGAGTCGGCCCTCGGCGTGCTCCGCAGCGAGATCTCCCAGCGGGCCCGTGTGGTCCGATCGATGAAGCCCTGCCCCCCGGTTCTCGCGGCCGAGGGAAAGCTCGGGCAGGTCTTCCTGAACCTGCTCCTCAACGCCTTGCAGGCGCTCCCCGAGGGCGACCCGGAGCGCGGCGAGGTCCGGATCGGGGTGGAGGCCGCCGAGGGGGGACGGGTGCTCGTGGAGATCGCCGACAACGGCAGCGGAATGGACCCCGAAGTGGCGGCGCGCGCCTTCGAGCCCTTCTTCACGACCCGGGGCCCCAAGGCGACCGGCCTCGGGCTCGCCGTCTGTCGGTCGGTGGTGGCCGCCCTGGGCGGCGAGATCAAGCTCGAGACCGAGAAGGGCGAGGGCACCCGGGTGCGGGTCCTCCTCCCGGCCGGGGAGGCTCGGCCGCCCCCCCCCGAACCGGGGGAGGCGGAGCCGGCCCGGCCGGGGCCTCCCGGGCCGGGTCGGCGGGTGCTCGTGGTGGACGACGACCCCATCGTCGGCCAGGCGGTGCGGCGCCTCCTGCGCGGGAACGACGTGGCGGTGGCGAACGACTCGGAGCGCGCGCTCGAGCTCCTACAAGGCGGCGAGGCCTTCGACCTCATCCTCTGCGACCTCTTCATGCCCGGCACGACCGGCATGGAGTTCTACCGTACCCTCCTCGGCCGGGACGCGGAGGCGGCCTCCCGCGTCACCTTCATCAGCGCCGGCGCCTACACGGAGGAGACGAGCGAGTTCTTGGACGCGGTCCCGAACGAGCGGATCGAGAAGCCCTTCGACGCCGCCCGCCTGCGCGCGCTCGTCGCCCGGACGCCGAGGCGTCGCTAGCGCAGGGCCGCTCCCGCTCGCTACGGGCGGTGGATGGGGACGACCGGCGCGTCGCCGACCGCCGGGCCTATGACGACCTCGCCCTCCTCGCCCTCTCGGCCGCCCACGTCGATGCTCACCGGCAGGAAGCGGCGCACCACCTCGGCGTTCGTCACGAGGTGCTTCGTCACCTCGCGGACCGTGAAGCGGGTGACCGGCACCACGCCCGGGGGCGCCGGGACGAGGCCCGCGGCGACGAGGCTCGCTGGAACGAGGAGCTGGTCCCCGAGGTGGCGGTCCACCGCGGCCCGGCCCGCCAGGAAGGCGGCGAAGCCGTCGATGGCGGCGTCGGCGACCGCCTCGGGGTTGCGCCCCTGTGCGGAGACCGCCCCGTGGCCCGAGCGGGTCCGCTCGAAGTTCGCGACCACGAGGAGGTGGCTCCCCCGCGACAGCCGCGCCGGCGCTGGCACGCAGCGGACCTCGGCGGAGACGCCCATGTCCCGCAGCCGCCGCCCGGCGCGCTCGGCCTGCCGCTCGGCCACCGCGAGCTCGAGGCCGGCCACGACCGAGACGACCTCGGTGTCGAGGAGC
>Ga0335079_10006271_pt1 | contig 13605 bp, 10 predicted proteins | sample Lox_Sample_33_FD_206719 | JGI IMG/M metagenome (GOLD analysis project Ga0335079, IMG submission 206719) | Soil microbial communities from Loxahatchee National Wildlife Refuge, Florida, United States - Lox_Sample_3.3 | ecosystem: Environmental > Terrestrial > Soil > Wetlands | place: USA... | reverse complement strand
GAGGCCCGCCAGCATGGCAGCTTGCGCTGCACGCTGCTCCTCCAAATTCATTGCCATCTCGACGCGCAGGCCGTCGTGGAGGATGCGGTCGTTGCCGTAGCTCTCGAGCAGTTGCCGGCGCACCTGTTCGACGTAGAAGGGAGCCAATTCGTGGAAGGGGTCGTCAATGGGATAGACGTTCACGGGCGCATCTTCGGCCGCAGCGCGTTCTGCGGGGGTGATCATGCCCTCCTCGTGCATGCGCCGAAGGACGTACCGGCGGCGCGCCTTGGCCGCCTCGGGGTTGGTGAAGGGCGAATACCTGCTGGGCGCCTGGGGAAGGCCAGCCAGCAGGGAGGCCTCGGCCAGCGTCACGTTCTCGACGTTCTTCCGGAAGTAGTTTTCGGCGGCCGCCTGCACCCCGTAGCTGTGGTGACCGAGGTAGATGCCGTTCAGGTACAGCCAGAGGAGTTCCTCCTTGCCGAAGGTGGCTTCGAGCCGGCGCGCCAAGATGAGTTCGCGGACCTTGCGGCGCAGGCCTCGAACCCCGCTGCGCTCCGTTCCTGCCTCGAAACCTTCCGCTGAGACGAGGATCGACTTGGCCGTCTGCTGGGTAATGGTGGAGCCGCCCTGCAGCCGCCGCTTGAACAGGTAGGTGTTGGCGGCCGCTCGCAGCGTTCCGAGCCAGTCCACGCCACCGTGCTCGAAGAAGTTCTTGTCCTCGGAAGCGATCAGAGCCTGGATGAGCCGCTTGGGGATGCGCGCGAACGGAACGACCTTGCGCCGCTCCACGAATAGCTCACCCGCGAGCTGGCCATCGGAGGACACGAGCTCGGTGACGACCGGCGGGCGGTACTGGGCGAGCGTCGGAATGCTGGGGAGGCCGCGCGCGAAGCGCTGATACGCGATGGCCAGAGCAGCCGTGCCGGCGAGCGAGAAGGCGAGGCCGAGAACGGCAAGCGAGAGCAGGACACGGGTGCGGCGCGATCGGCGGTGGGGGGTCGTGCTTGGCGGACACTCGGCGCCCCCCTGGTCGCGTGTCGGTTCGCGGCGGGCACTCATGGAGCGTCGAATCTATGCTCGATGCGAGGTGGGGATCAACGGCCTACGCGCCCCGCCTGGCAAGCGCGGTTTCTCTCAAGGCGGGGGGAGGTTCATTCGTCCCAGCACCGCCAAGAGTTCGGGTGGGAGGGGGGCTTCGATGCTCAGTTCTTGCGCGGTCAAAGGGTGCGGCAATTGCAGCTTCCATGCGTGCAGGAACATGCGCCTCAGGCCCCAGCGCGAACGGGCCAGCCGATTGAAAGCGAAGTCGCCGTAGCGCGGATCGCCTGCCACGGGATGGCCCACTGCCTGCAGATGACGTCGGATCTGGTGCGTGCGACCGGTCTCGATCTTCAGCAACAACAAGGACGCCTCGCGCATGGAGGAGACCACCCGATAGCGGGTGGCCGCTGCCTGCAAGTTCACGCCGCGCTGCGCCTTCGATCTTGCCGTCTGCTCGTGCTCTGAGAGCGGGAGGTCGATGAGACCCTCGGGGCGGGGCATCTTGCTCCTGGCGAGTGCCAGGTACGTCTTGTGGACGTCCTCTCCTTTGGTGAACAGGGCGGTCAGGCTGGCCATGCACCGGCGCGTCTTCGCCACCAGGACGATGCCCGACGTTTCTCGATCGAGGCGGTGCGCGGGCGAGGGCCTGAACTCGCTGGGGGGCAGATCGGCTGGCACCCTCAGGTAGGCGCGCGCTTCGTCCACCAGGGTCGGTCCCGCGATGCCGGTGCCCGGGTGGGCGGCGAGCGAGGCTGGCTTGTCCACGACGAGCAGGTGCTCATCCTCGTGGAGGACGCGAAAGCTCACGCTTTCCACCTCCATCTTCCGGCCAGCGGCCGGTTTCGCGAAGAGCTTCGACTCGTCGGCACGGACGACCACCGCGTCGCCCTCGGCAAGGATCTGCTCCGGCTGACCGCGAGCGCCGTTCACCCGCACCTTCCGCGTGCGCAAGAGCTTGTAGATGTGGCTGAGCGGTACCTCCTTCAGGGCGCGGCGCAAGAACTTGTCGAGGCGCTGCCCGGCGGCGTCGTTGCTGACCTTCATCTCGAGCACGGGGCCTTGTACTACAACAGCTCGAGTTGCTCGCGCTCGACGAGCGGCTCCGCGCGGATGCCTTCGCGCTTGAGAGCAGAGGCGAGCTCGTGTGTGTAGCCGTGCACGGTGAGCACGCGGTCGGCCCCGGTCGCCTTCGCGTAGCGGACAAGCGAAGGGAAGTCGGCGTGGTCGGAGAGCGGAAAGGCGGCCGATGCGCCGCGAAACCCACGCCAGCCGTCCAAGGCCCATCCGGAGAGAACGGCCGTGCGCCGATTCGCGATGCGAAGGATGCACGAGGTGGAGGCCATGGTGGGTGGAGCCACCACGACTTCGCCCATGCCCGGCCCTTCCGGCCCGAGCAGCTCCACGTTGGGCAGCCTGACGCCCTGTGCCAGGTACACGCTGTTGATCGCGTGGACCAGGCGGTGAGCTCGGCAGCGGTATCCCGCCTCCCCGAGATACTTCAGGATTTCCTGGGCCTTGCCGAGCGCATAGCCGAGCAGAACCGGCGTTGCCCCCTCAGCCAGCGCATCGTCGACGAAGCGCCGCACCTGCGCGAGCACCTGCTCCTTCGGCGGGAATACATATCGAGGCAAACCGTAGGTGGACTCGAGGACGAGGACGTCGCACTCGACGACCTCGGCTCGCTCCGCCGTCAGTGAAGGCTCGAGACACAGGTCGCCCGAGTATCCGAGGGCAATGCCGCGGCGCGTCACCCGCAGCTGCGCGGACCCGAGCACGTGCCCAGCCGGAAACAGCTCGAGGGTGAGGTCGGAGAGCCCGAATGGCTTGCGATACTCCGCAGACAGTACTTCTCCGCGAGACCTCGCTCCAAGCCGCCGGCGCATGAGCGCGGCCGTTGCCGCGGTGGCGATGGTGCGATCGTGGCGTGCAAGGTGATCGCCGTGCGCATGGGAGATGAATGCGCATTCGGAGCGTCGACGCGCATCGAGGAACAGGCTGCTCTGCGCGACCCTGAGCTGTCCCCGAGAGAGCTCGATTGGAAGCCACTGCACGCGCCATTTCTACCGCATCCGTCCGACATGGACCGAGCCGACGGGACGCGAGGCGCCCAGCCGCTTTCGGCCAACCCATCCGCGGCCGTGTGGTGTGCCCGGCGGAGCGGTCAAGTTCGTCTCCGCTCGATGGGTCGGGAGGAGACCAAGTCGCGCCAGGGGATGAATTCCGAGAGTTCTTCGAAGCGTGGGCGATGGTCGTCCCCGGAGTCTTGCCGTGTCGCCACAGCGTCTCGGGGCGTGAGACTCCTTCTTGCCGCTCTTCGACGGGTGCCGCTTTCGCACCGGAATGTTGGGGTGGGGAGGCCCGTTCGCTCGGGGGGCCAAAGGTGCCTCCTTGGATCTCGCCGAGATTCCTGCAGGAAGCGCCCATGTCCGACCGCCATGGGGGCGTACGCCCGATGAGCCCAGAGTGCGAGGAGGTAGCATGGCGGCGGCCCCCGTTGTGGTGTGGTCGGTCCCACCCGGCTCTTCCTCGCGCCCCTTGGCACTTCTCCCGCTTCCCTTCTCCGGTTCCGCGCGAGCGCGAGAGCAGGGGGTTCATCTCGCCAGCCCGACCGGCGCTGCTCGCACCGGGATCTGGGGGCTCGGGACATGCTCCCCCGGCGCGTGGCAGGCGGTGCAGCACAGTGGCGGCAAGGCTCGGCTCCAACCAAGGGTCGCGATGGCGAGAATCGTCCAGGCCAGCTCGTGATCGCAGGGCCGGCCCTCTCGGCGTCGGCTCGTCCTCCTTGCCAAGATGTTCGGGTCCGCCTTGAGGCGGAGCCTTCGGCGCGAAGATGGGGAGCTGGCGGTCCGGTCCGGAATCTTGACGCGAGTTTGGACGTCACCGCCGACCGTCATCTGGAAGGCGGCGAGGAGCACGCGGGGGCGCCCCAACGGGCTTGAATTGACTCATGGTATTGCATGCGGGAGCGCGCTTTGCGTCGATTCGGCGGTGGCGTGGGTCGATCGAGCGTCACAGCTGCCGGGGCCACGCGGCCGTTGGCTGTGGGGCTGCCGGATTCATCCCGGGAGCCAGCGGCGCTGTAGCGTGTAGGTGAGGACGAGCACCGCGAACGATACACAGAGGAGGAGGAGCGAGGCGCGCCCCGCGGAGGCGTAGTCGAGCTGCTCCGCCGCGTCATAGATGGAGATCGACAAGGTGCGGGTCTCGCCGGGGAGGTTGCCGCCCACCATCAAGACCACGCCAAACTCGCCGAGGGTGTGCGCGAAAGTCAATACCGCGCCGGCGACGATGCCGGGCAACGCGAGCGGCAGGCTGATCCGGAAGAAGGTGCGCAAGCGCGATTCGCCCAGGCTATAGGATGCCTCGACAAGTCGGGTGTCCACGCGCGCGAGCGCGGCGGCGAAGGGCTGGACCGCGAACGGCAAGCTGTAGACCACCGATGCGCACAGCAGCCCCTCGAAGTGGAATGCCAGCGGATGGCCCGTCAGCGCGATGAAGGCGCGGCCGAGCAGCATGCGAGGCCCGAAGGCGATGAGGAGATAGAATCCGAGGACGGTCGGGGGCAGCACCAAAGGAAGGGACACGACCGCTTCAACGAGGACCTTCCAGCGCCAGCGGGTGGTTGTCAACCAGTGCGCGATGGGCAGTCCGATGACCAGTAGCAAGAGCGTGGTGAGCGCGGAGAGCAGGAGACTCAGTCGGAGAGCGAGAACGTCCACGCGACCCCCATGTCCTGGCAAGAATCCTGGATCTCGGCCCCCTGTTCGCAGGTGCGTCCCCTCCTCCTTCCGGGAGCCAAGACGCGTGCGGACGCAGTGTCACTGCGATAGGCGTTTCCGCGAAGGAGCGGTCCCGTCGGCGGTGATCGCGGAGGATACGCAGATCCTTCCATTGAGTGCCTGGTGCGTCGCGACAAGCGGGGTGACGTCCCGCGGGTTGCCCGTGTGCCGGGTGTCGTGGCGGAGGTGTTCGGCCAGCACCGGGGGCCAATTCGAGAAGTAGGCACCACGAGTCGCCCTCGCCGAGCGCCCTCGATGGGATGCGCGGCAGGTGAGGCCCGGATGGCGTCGCACGAGCTGCTCGCCGCCGGGGCGGTCGTCGAGGCCGCCGGCGGCCTCCCGAACTCGCGTTGCAAGTTCGCGCTGGGTTTCGGGTGGGTGAAGCCACCTCGCCACGGGTGCTCCCGCATCCTGAGGTTCCAGAAGGCTTCTTGTTCTGGCGCCGGCCATGTGTGCGGAGCCGGGGGGACTGTCCCTTGCCGTCCGCCCGCGCCACCTGCTCGGCCGCTTCTGGTGCGGGATCCGCGCCGCGTGCGGTGGGTTGCTCGCTTCCCTTCACGACTTGCGGATCGCCATGCGAGAAGAATTGCGGGATGGCTCTTGAGGCGAGCCGACTCTATCGCGAGGCCTTCACCTTGGCGCGCAACTCAGAAAGCGCTTCGAAGAGATCGGCCACCAGTCCGTAGTCGGCTATCTGCAGAATGGGGGCCTCCGGGTCCTTGTTGATCGCCACGATCACCTTGGATCCCTTCATCCCCGCCAAGTGCTGGATGGCACCCGAGATGCCGGCGGCGATGTAGAGCTCCGGTGCCACCACCTTTCCGGTCTGACCCACCTGCCAATCGTTCGGGACCCAGCCCGCATCGACGGCAGCCCGGCTCGCGCCCACGGCCGCACCGAGCTCGTCGGCGAGCGCTTCCACCTCCCTGAAGTTGCCCCGCGTGCCGCGACCTCCGGCGACGACCACGCGTGCCTCGGTGAGGGCTGGCCGAGCGCTCTTCACCTCCCGGAACGCGACGAAGCGCGTCTTCAGGGCGGGTGCATCGACCTCGACCCGCGCCGGGATGACGTCTCCCGCGACCGGACGCTTCGGAGCCGGGGAGAACTCCGTGGGTCGTATCGTGAAGACCTTGACCGGCGTCCTGAGCTCCACTTCCGCGAGCACGTTGTCCGCCCACATGGGCCGGTGGAAGGTGATGCCGGCGCCGTCGCCCCCGAAGGCGAGGACATCGGAGGCCATGGCGGCCTTCAGGCGCGCCGCCACGCGCGGCAAGAGGTCCTTGCCGAAGGCGTTCGAGGCAGCGCCCACGTAGTCCGCATCGAGCGCTCTTGCCGCCTCCGCTACTATCGGCGCGTAGGCTTCCGCCAGGTAGTGCTCGAGGACGGGGGCATCCGCCGCGACGACATCCGCATATGCGCGAAGCTCATGCGCAACCGTACCGATGCCCTTCCCGAGTGCGATGACATGGATCTTGCCGGATAGCCGCTCTGCCAGCTGGTATCCGGCACCGAGCGCGTGGAGGGTGGCCTTCCTGAGCATTCCCCCCTGCTGTTCCGCCACGATGAGGACGTTGGACATCTCGATCTCCAGGGTTGCAGGTTCTGCCCGGGGAAGCTGGCCGCTCGCTCAGAGGACCTTCGCCTCGCCGTGCAGCTTCGCCCATAGCTCGTCCACGTTCGCCACTCGGATGCCGCCCTTTCGCTTCTTGGGCTCCGAGAGCCTCTTCACGACGACCTTCGGGCACAAATCGAGGCCGAGGTCGCTCGCGCGCAGTTCCGACAGCGGTTTCTTCTTCGCCTTCATGATGCCGGGCAAGGTGGCGAACCGCGGCTTGTTGAGGCGGAGGTCGGTCGTGACCACGGCCGGGAGCGACAGCTCGAGCGTCTCGAGACCGCCATCCACCTCGCGGACAACGGTGAGCCTCTTGCCATCCGGCGAGAGGAGGATGCCCGGTTGCTTGTTCTGCTCGGCCTCGCTCTCCAGACTGTCGAGCTTGGAGGCAAAGGTTGCCTGGCCGACGCCCAAGGTCTCCGCCAGGTACTGCCCGGTTTGATTCTGGTCGTCGTCGATGGATTGCTTGCCGAGGAGGATGAGATCGGGTCGCTCGAGTTCCACGAGCTTGGCCAGGATGGCAGCGACCAAGACCGGATCGAGCGCACCCACGTGCTTCACGAGGATGCCACGGTCTGCGCCCAGCGCCAGGGCAGTGCGGATCTCGGTGGTGCTCTTGTCGTCCCCGATGGAGGCCGCGACGATCTCGCCGCCGTGCCGTTCCTTGAGGCGCAGCGCTTCCTCCACCGCGATCTCGTCGAACGGATTGAGACGGTAGTTCACACCCTCCGTGACGATGCTGGTCCCGTCGGGCGAAACGCGGATCTTCGACTCGGGGTCCTCAACTCGCTTGGCGGTCACCAGAATCTTGAGTGCCATGTTCTCTCCAATGACCTTGGAATCAATCGACGGTTGGAGAACTTGGGGTTCGCACCATCAGGGTAGGCAAGCCAATGTGCCTCCGCTCCAGGTCACTTGGATGCCCTGGCGTCGAGGACCTGGTTCGCAACAGCGGCGCAGCAGCGTAGTCCGTTGCTGGCGCCCCACTTGAGCATCCGCTGGCCGGGATTTGAGCCCGAGCCGGGGCTCCGTTGGCAGGTCGAGGCGAACGCGAAGCAATGCGCGAAGGCGCGGGCTCTGCGCTCAGCGGCTTCCCTTGCCAGCCCGGGAACTGGAAAACGTCTCGGAAGTCGGGTCCTCTTTCGGGCTCCGCCTTTTGGTGGAGCAGGCTCTCCCGGCAACCCTGGGAAGGCTGAGCATTGCGGCAACGCGATGGCGAACGCGACCGACACAGTCGAGTCCGCCGGTCCCTCATCAGTTGCATTGCCCTGGTGGCTGGAGGCACCATCATGCGATGACCTCGACTCGCGTCGTCGTCTGCGGCCACGTCACCCTGGACAAGTATGGCGGCGCCATTCTTCCCGGTGGATCTGCCTACTACGCGGCCCATGCGCACCGGGCGCTGGGCGCCCGGGTCGCGGTCGCGACCGTGGCCGGGCCGGAGTTTCCCGGGGAGGCACTCGCCGGACTGGAGGCGCGCGTCGCACCAGCGCAAAGAACCACCTCTTTCGAGAATCGCTACGGCGAGGACGGGCGACGATCGCAGTTGGTGAGCGCGGTGGCGCCCCGTCTCGAGCCCTCTTTCGTCGCCAACGCGGGGTGGCGCGGGCCCGACGTCCTCCATCTCGCGCCCGTGCTCGGTGAGGTGCAGTTGCACGGCTGGCTTGCGGCGATGCAGGCGCGCCTCGTCGGCATCGGGGTGCAGGGCTACGTGCGCGCAGTGATGCCGGATGGCCGAGTGTCGCAGCCGCGCTGGGACTTCGAACCGAATGATCTGGCGGGGGTGAGCGCGGCCTGTCTTTCCGAGGATGACCTTGCCGGGCAGGGCGATCTTATCGATCGGCTGGCCGCGGCGGTGCCCATCGTGGCCTTGACGAAGGGTGTGCGGGGCTGCGAGGTGGTCATTCGAGGCCGCATCGCATGCCTGGGCGTCTATCGCACGCGTGAGGTCGAGCCGACCGGCGCCGGCGACGTGTTTGCCGCGGGCTTCTTCATCGCGCTCGCTCGTGGAGCGGATCCTGTCGAGGCGGCCCGGCTGGGAGCGGCCGCTGCCTCAGTGGTGGTGGAGGCGCGCGCCGGCGAGTCTCTGGCGCGTTGGCGAGGCCTTCGAGCGATCGCGCCAGATCCCGGACGGGTGAAGCCGGGCGCAGCCGAATCCGGGGGCGAGGTAGGACACTCGCGCTCGATGGCTCCCGACGCGCTCCTGCACGCTTCGAGGGCTACCCGGCTGCGCAGAGGGGGCGGAGCGACCCCGGGTGACGCGCTTCAATGCGCGCCCCGACGGCAAGGCGTGCTTCCTGCCGATGCCAGGCGAAGCCCCCTGGTATCGGTGCCGAGGTGCGGTCTGCGAAGGAGGAAAAGCTCACTTCGGGAGGACCATCGTAAAGGTAGCCCCTTCGCCGAGGCGGCTGGCGACGCCGACCGATCCGTGGTGCGCTTCGGCGATCTGGCGAACGGCCCACAGGCCGATGCCGAAGCCGCCGAAGTGGCGCGCCGAGACCGCCCGCTCGAAGCGCTCGAAAATGCGGTGGTGGTTCTCCGGGGCAATGCCAATGCCATGATCGCGGACAACGAGGCACGCCGCGTCGTTCACTTCGCGGACGGTCACCTCGACGGGCTTGCCCTCCCCGAACTTGACGGCATTCGAGAGCAGGTTCTGGAGAGCTTGGCCGATCCGGATCCGGTCCCATCGCCCCAGAAGAGGCCCGTTCGTTCGGAGCGTCGGCGGCACGGCCTCTGGCGGCAAGTCCGCCTCGAAGTCTTCGATCACCTGTCGAGCGAGCGAGACGAGGTCGAATTCCTCGAGTTTCAGGTGAGGTCTGGCGCCTTCCAGGAGGGCGACATCGGAAAGCGCCGTCACGATCGCGCTGAGCCGTTTCACTTGGCGAGAGAGCCGATGCAGCGCGGTGCGCCCGAATGGAGACGCCTGTCCGTCGAACGCTCGAGCGAGGCTGTCGAGCTGGAGCTGGAGGGGGGTGAGCGGGGTCCGCAGCTCGTGTGCCACGATGCCGATGAACTCATCGCGCACCGCCGCCGCGCGGTGCGCCTGCTCGCAGAGTTGCGCGTTGGCGAGCACGATGGCGGTGGTGCTGGCGAGCGCCTCGAGCAGTTCCACCTCCCTTTCCGTGGCCCGGTGTCGACTCGCCCAGTATGCGCCGATGGCTCCGAGGGGCGCTTCCTTGCGGATGGGAACCATGGCCAGGCTCTTCACGAAGGTCGGCCGGTAGGCATCGATTGGAATGCGCGGGTCCTCGAAAATGTTTTCGATGACGACGGTCTGACAATTCGCCATCGCCCAGCCCGATATGCATGCGCTGGCAGCAAACCGCCTGCCTTTCCACAGAGGACCGATCGCGTGCTCGTCCGCATAGTAGACGAGATCCCCCTCGGGCAAGACGAAGGTGACGCCGTCAGCGCCCGAGAGGTCGCGCGCGGACTTTCGGACGATCTCGATGATGCCGTCGATGCTGCGGGGGTAGGACAGGTCTTGGATGGCGCGGAGCAACCTTGCCGCACTCTGCGTCTCATCGCACGTCGATGGCGGGCAGGAGATGATGTCGATTGCGGGAGCGGCGGGCATGGTCCCTCAAAAACGCGAGCGTACTACGCCGGACAGGTGCGCGGAACCGGGACGGTTCGTACCTCGGTTAGGGTTCCCATGAAGCGGCGACGCACCGGGGATCTGGAAATCGGGGTCCGCCTTTGGCGGTGTCGTCCCGCGGCCAGGCCCGCAATCCCCGTCGAGCGAGGACCGAGCGTCCCACCGCACGCCTCCTTACTACTTACTTGTTGAGTCCCACATGTCGGGCGGGCTTTCGATCTGGTCTCCAAGCTCGTGCCGGCGAACAAAGCGGCGCCGGATGCCGTTGTCTGAGGGCGAATGAAAGCACCTTCGCGTTGCTCGATGGCAGTGATTGGCTTGTTGGCGCTGGTCGCCTGCCGCCGCGACAGCGTCACCCACGTGCGCGTCCCCAAGGCGCAGCCGGTTCGGCCAGCCGCGCTGCAGTCGGCGGCCCCAGTCGCCGGGAGCAAGCTCGGCTGGACGCTACCCAGGGGCTGGACCGAGGCCCTGTCGGGCGGCATGCGCTACGCGACCCTGAAGCCGGCGGTCCCCGGTCGGATCGAGGCAACCGTCGTTGTCTTGCCGGGGCCTGCCGGTGGCGAGCTCGGCAATGTGAACCGCTGGCGAGGCCAGCTTGGTCTACCGCCTGTGGACGAGTCCGCGCTGGCCTCGGTCCGGGAGACCCACTCGACCAAGATCGGGCCGGTGTCGGTCTTCGATTTCAGGAACGAGGAGAGGAGCAGCCGCGTTATCGTCGCAATGGCGATGGCAGACGGCAACAGCTGGTTTTTCAAAATGACCGGTGACCTGGAACCGGTTTCCACCGCAAAGCCCGAGTTCGTTCGCCTCCTGGAAAGTCTCCGTCTTGAAGAGCGATAATCCGCACCTGCTCAGTCGACTGTGGGATGGGCTCGCGTCCCTCACGCTCACCATCGCGTGCCTCGCGGTCCTCATGGTGCTGGTGGTGGCGTGCACGCTCGCGCAGGTGCGCCTCGGGACATTCGGTGCCGTGGAGCAGTACGTCAAGAGCTTCCTCATCTGGTGGGAGGTTCCCGGAACGAGCATCTCCGTGGCGGTATTTCCCGGGGGGGCCCTGGTCGGCCTTGTGCTCGTGGTAAATCTCGTCGCGGCCCAGGCGAAGCGCCTCGAGCTATCGTGGCGCAAGGCCGGATTGTGGATGCTCCACGCCGGCCTCGTTCTTCTCGTGGCCGGGGAGTTTGCGTCGCGCGCTCTCCAGGTCGAGACGCGGCTCGCCATCGAGCAGGGCGAGACCAAGAACTACTCCGAGAGTCCCCGCGACATGGAGCTCGCCTTCATCGACGCGAGCGATCCCAATCACGACGATGTGTACGGGGTCCCCGAGTCGCTCCTCGCTCGCGGGGGGAAGGTCGAGATCCCGGGCACGCCCTTCGCGCTCGTGGTTCGAGGCTTCTACCAGAACGCGAGACTCTCCGCTCGCAGCCAGTGGGATCCCCCTTCGCTCGCCACCGAGGGCGTGGGCGCGAACATGCTCGCGACCGAGCTGCCCCCGGTTGCCAGCGACGACGAGGTGAACGAGAGCGTCGCCTACATCGAGCCGGTGGCGGGAGGGAAGAGCCAGGGAACGTGGCTCGTGTCGAATGCGCTTTCGGCGCCGCAGTCCTTCACTCTCGAGGGGCGCAGCTATCAGCTCGCGATGAGGCCGCGCCGCTACTACCTGCCTTACTCGCTCACGCTGAAGAAGTTCCAGCACGACGTCTATGCCGGGACCGATATCCCGAAGAACTTCTCGAGCCTGGTGCACCTCGCCGACCAGGGCCGCGGCGAGGAGCGCGACGTGCTCATCTACATGAACCAGCCGCTGCGGTACCGTGGCAAGGCCTTCTACCAGGCGAGCTTTGGCAAGGGCGACAAGCTTTCCGTGCTACAGGTGGTGGAGAACCCAAGCTGGTTGCTTCCGTACATCTCGTGCGCGCTGGTGGCCGCGGGCCTTCTCTTGCACTTCACGCTTGCGCTGTGCCGGTCGCTCGGCCGGAGGGATGCTCGGGAGACAGTCGCCGCCGGCCCGGGCACTGCGGGGCTCGCCCGGTTTGCCCCCTGGCTCGCTTTCGGGCTCGCTCTCGCGGGAGCACTCGCGGCCCTCGCCCCGTCTGCGGCGGTGGGCGGTCTCGACCTCGACCGCTTTGCCCGCCTGCCGGTGCTGGAGGGCGGGCGGGTGAAGCCCGTCGATTCGGTTGCCCGCAACGCGCTCCTCGCCATCCGCGGCCAGAAGAGCCTGCGCCACGACGGGCGCGTGCTGGGGCCGGGCGAGTGGTTGCTCGATGTGTTGTTCCGGCCTGGGGTGGCGGACGCCGAGAGCGTGTTCGTCATCGATGAGCCCGAGGTCCGGGGGTTCATCGGGCTCGCTCAGAGCGCAGACCGGTATGCCTCCTTCAACGATCTCGGGCCAAAGCTCGAGGAGATCGAGAAGCAGGCCCAGAGCGCGCGGGCCATCGAACCGCGGGAACGGACGCGATTTCAGTCGGCCATCGTCAACCTGTTCGACCGACTGGTGCTCTACTACCGCTTGCGGAACACGATGCAGCTCGACGGGACACCCGGGCTGGGGGCGGAGATTGTCCATCGCCTCGAGCCACCCGCTGCGGAGCGGCAGAAGGCGCTCTCGGCGCTGGCCTACTTCAGACCGGTGCCGCCGGTCGCGAGCGCCCGAAGCGACGACTGGCAGAGCGTGGGCCAGGCGCTCGGGAGGGCTGATCTCGATCCGGCTCTCCCGGCGTGGGCCGAGCTCGGGGCAGCCTATTCCGCGGGGGACGCGCGCGCCTTTGACCAGGCGGCCGCAGATCTGGGACAGAGGGTGGACGCGAGCACGCCCGGTGCGCGGGGCCACGCTGACCGCGAGCTCCTGTTCAACCGAGCCGAGCCCTTCTATGCGGGCATGGTCATCTACGCGCTCGCGCTGCTGGTGCTGTTTGCCTCCTGGCTCGGCAAGCCGAAGATCCTGCGGTCGGCGGCGTTCGGCCTTCTCGCGTGCGGGGCGCTCGTCCACACCGCGGGGCTCGTTGCCCGGATCGTCCTGCAGGGCCGCCCTCCCGTGACGAACCTCTACTCCTCGGCCGTGTTCGTCGGTTGGGTCGTCGTGATGGTGGGCGCCGTTCTCGAGCGGTTGCACCGGCGCGGGTTCGGGACCGCGGTGGCCGCCGCCTGCGGTTTTGCCTCGCTCATCGTCGCGCACCATCTCACCGGCGACGGCGACACGATGGAGATGATGCGGGCCGTCCTCGACTCGAACTTCTGGCTCGCCACCCACGTCCCGACGATCGCCGTCGGGTACGGGGGCACGTTTCTCGCCGGCGGTCTCGCCATCGGCTACGCGCTGGGACAGCATCTCGGTCGTGGGCTCACGTCCGCTACCGTGGAGTCGCTCGTCTCGCTGACCTACGGGGTCGTCTGCTTTGCCCTGCTCTTCAGCTTCGTCGGCACGGTGCTGGGTGGGATTTGGGCCGATCAGTCATGGGGCCGTTTCTGGGGATGGGATCCGAAGGAGAACGGCGCGCTCCTCATCGTGCTCTGGAACGCCCTCATCCTTCACGCGAGGTGGGCAGGCTACGTGAGGGAGAGAGGGTTCATGGCGATGGCGATCCTCGGCAATG
>Ga0335079_10006270_pt1 | contig 13608 bp, 9 predicted proteins | sample Lox_Sample_33_FD_206719 | JGI IMG/M metagenome (GOLD analysis project Ga0335079, IMG submission 206719) | Soil microbial communities from Loxahatchee National Wildlife Refuge, Florida, United States - Lox_Sample_3.3 | ecosystem: Environmental > Terrestrial > Soil > Wetlands | place: USA: Florida... | reverse complement strand
AGCAGGCTGGACCCGGAGGTCCTCAAGAGGATCTCGAGCAGGATCACGAACGAGGTGGCAGGGGTGGTGGCGGTGGCGTACGCCATCTCCTCGAAGCCCCCGGCGACGATCGAGCCGCAGTAGCGACGCGTGAGGAAAAGGTTTGATAGGCGACCAGGAAGGCTCGTCATAGTTGGAAGCTACCGAGAAGACCCTCGTGGTAGGGGAGTTCACGGTCAACTTCGCCACGGCAGGCAACGGGTTCCCGCTTCTGCTCCTGCACGGGAGCGAGCCGCAGGAGAGCTGGCGCGTCTGGGAGCCGATGCTCGGGATGGCGGACACGTACAGGGTGATCGCGCCTGACCTGCTCGGGCATGGCAAGTCCACGAAGCCGGACGAGACGCCCGACTTCAGGGCCCAGGCGCAGGTTCTGAAGGACTTCGTGGAGAAGCTTGGCGTCCGGAAGCTCAGCCTGATGGGGAGCGGATGGGGGGGTCAGGTCGCCCTCGAGTTCGCCCTCGACTGGCCGGAGAGCGTGGCTTCGCTTGTGCTCGTAGCGTCTTCCTACGACAAGGACCAGCTGAAGAGGATGCAGAAGCTGAGGAAGCCGACGCTGATCATCTACGCCGAGGACGACATGGTCACTCAGCTCAAGGCGGGATACCTGCTGAGGGACGCGATCCGCACGACCCGGCTAGAGATACTGGAGAAAGTGGCGGGGGACCCCAGGTACGACTTCCGCGTGTCTCACAGGCTCCAGAAGTTCAGGGCGCCCCAGGTCGTGCAGCTGGCAAGGAGCTTCCTGTCAAACCCAGAGGCGATGGTCGCCGAGCCCCCAGAGATGGAGAACGAGCTGAAGGGGATGGAGCTGAGGAAGGAAGACCAGAAGGGCGAGGCCGCGTCCTAGCGGGACGCCATGGCGACGCGTTCCTGCTCGTTCTTCTTCTTCACGGCGTAGCTGTTCGCGTCCCCGGATGCCGCCTGTATTATCTCGTCTGCCAGAACCTCTTCCACCGTCCTTGGGGAGTTGAACGCCGCCTCCCTTACCCCCTCGGAGATGAACCGCAGCGCGAGGTCGACCCTCCGCACCGGTGAAATGTCCACCGACTGGTGATAGACCACGCCACCGTAGCTGAGCCTGGTCGTGTCCTCGTTGGGGGAGGCGTTCTCTATGGCCTTCACGAGCTGCTGAACGGGATTCTGTCCTGTCCTGAGCTCAATGATGGCGAACGAGGTCTTCACGACGTTCAGCGCCTTCTGCTTCTTGCCCCCCATGCGGCCCGTGTTCTTGGCGTACTTCTTGCCGGAGTGCTGCAGCTCGTTGACGAGCCTTTCGACGATGTTGACCCTGGTCTTCCCGAACTTCTTGTGCTCGTGCCTCCCCCCCGAGTGGGGGATGAGCATGGGCTTCAGGTTGATGACGGTCTGGAGGCCCGGGTCACCGATCTTGACGCCCGTCAGGTCCCACCTTTCCCAGAGGAGGAGGTTCGGGTATTCGAGCGACTGCCTGCTCATCCCTATCTCCTTGGTTTCTCCTTGCGGCCGTAGACCAGCTCGTTGAGCGAAACGCCGTTAACCTTGAACACAGTCCAGCGGACCCCCGGGATGTCCCCCATCGCCCGCTTCATCGAGCCCCCTATCCCCTGGAGCATCACCTCGTCGTGCTCGTCGACATAGTTCAGAGCGCCGTCTCCCGGGAGAAAAGCCGTGACCTGCTTCCCGTTCTTGACTATCTGGCACCTTATGCACTTGCGTATGGCCGAGTTGGGCTGCTTCGATTCGACCCCCACCTTTTCGAGGACAATGCCCCTCGCCTGGGGCGCCCCTTCGAGAGGGTCGGCCTTGTAGTCAAGGCCTAGTTTCCGCCTCTTGTACCACTTGTTGGACCACCGGAGCCGCTGCCGCTTCAGGAGGGCCTGCCTGGCCGCGAACTCCCCCCGTGGTGAACCTGCCATGCTTCAGACGCCGCCCTTTCTCATCGTATATAACCCCTACAGCTCGCTCGTGATCTGGACGTTGCTGATGTCGAAGTAGCGCTTTGCCAGGAGCCTGACCTTCTCTGCGTTCTTCCCTCCGAGGCCGAGGACCGCCCCCTTCCTTCGCGGGTCCACGACCACTACTACCCCCTTCGTGCCGTCGAGCCGTTCGCTTACCCTCACTTCCTGCACGAATTTCGAGCCCAGCGAGTTGCGAATGAGGCCCTCCACGTCGTCGGCCCACTCGACCACCTCGACGGGTCGCTTGACGGCGCGCTCTATCTTCTTCACCGACGCCCCCTCCTTCCCGATCGCGAGCCCCATCTGGCCCTGGGCGATAACGAAGATCACCCTGTCGCGCTTGTCGTCTATTACGCAGTCCCGGGCGGTCGCACCCGTCATCCCCTGGAACATCGACATCAGGGAGAGCTGGTCCGAGCTGAGCTTGATTTCGGGCATGGCACAATCACCTCATGAGCAGCTTGATGTCTGAGTCGCTCACGTTCCTTACGGCGATTGCAGACACCTTGTATGGTTTTCCTATCATCTTGGCGAGCTCCGCCGAAGACTGCGTCAGCTCGATCACGGGCACGCCCTGCTTCTTGGCCTCGTCCCTCAACTTCGCCCCGAGGGCCGCGGGGATGGACCTTGTGCACAGGACGGCCTTGCTCCCCTTGACCGCTGCGATGCTCTCCTTGGCGCCCAGGGCGGATTTGCCGCCTTTCATGGCGTCCTTGAGGACCTTGGATAGCTGCGCGCTGTCGACCATCAGGATCAGCTCATGTAGAGGTCGATCATCCCGGTCCCGACGGGAATCGGAAGGCCGACGATGACGTTCTCCGTGACCCCCTTCAGGTCTTCTACTTCTCCCTTGACCGCCGCCTCGGCGAGTGTGGGCACGGTTATCTCGAACGCTGCCCTGGCAAGGACGCTGCTCTTGGTGCCGGCGATGCCGTGCCTGCCTATCTGCTGAATGTACCCCCTGGACGTCATCAGGTCAGCCACGAGGAAGATGTGCCGGATGTCGACTTCGAGCCCCTGCTCGTCGAGGGTGCTCATCAGCTCCCTGACGAGGGTTGCCCTGGCCGCTTCGATCCCCAGCACCTGGGCCACCTCGTGGACGTTGTTGGTGTAGACCTTGGTCGGGTCGACGCCTTCGACCTGGACGACCTTCCCGAGATTCGAACCGGCGGTCTGGATGAACCAATCCTCCCCCTCCTTCACGACCGTGACCCGCGTTATTCCGGGGATGCCTTTCAGCTTCATGTTGAGGATCTTGTTCCTGAGGGTGAAGAGGGCAGAGAGGTCTGCGTCCGGCATGCTCACGTGTATGACGTTCGGGTTCCGCTTGTCCTTCTGCACCTTCCTCTTGCCAGTCTCCACGACCTTGGCGATCTCCTCGGGGTTCGTGTCCCTGTCCGTCATCATCTCAGGACCGAGGTGGAGCTTGATGCCTTCCGTGGGGTCGACCTCACTGAAAGCCACGACGTTCCCGACCTTCGTGAAGAGGATCTCCTTTGCGACCTTGACCGCCTTCTCGTTGCTCGCCGCGAAGTCCTTCGTAAGGTAGATGTCCATGGATGGCGTGGCGGGTATCTTCCTGGCGTCCACGAGCTCCATCAGCCTCGGGAGGCCGAGGGTGACGTCCCTCTCCCTGACGCCCGCGAAGTGGAACGTCCTGAGAGTCATCTGGGTGCCGGGCTCTCCGATGGACTGCGCAGCTACGATCCCTGAAGCTTCCCCTGGCTCGACCCGGGAGTAGTCCATGGCCTCGTCTACCTTCTCCATCGTCTCCTTGAAGCCCTCCTCGTCGAGGTGTGAGCCCCCAAGCTTCTCCTTCAGCTCGTTCACAAGCCTTTCGTTCAGTACCGGCTGATACTTCTTGAGCAGCTTCTCGAGCTCCACAGGGTCGACCTTCGCTCTCCCCTTGTGGGACAGCTCCTCCGTCTCGATCAGCCTGTCGAGGTTGATTGGTCGGCCGTGGTCGCTCTTTGCCGGGTCGATGCCGTCCTCGCCGTAGAGGAACTGGATGATGTGTCCGTGGGGGTCCCTGACGGTGAAATCGTACTCGACCTTCAGGTGCTCCAGTGCGTTGACGAGGCGCCTCTGCATGTAACCGCTCTGCTGGGTCCTGACGGCTGTGTCGACCAGCCCCTCGCGTCCTCCCATGGCGTGGAAGAAGAACTCAGTGGGGGACAGGCCGTCCCTGTAGTTGCTCCTGACGAACCCCTTGGCCTCGGGAGACGGGTCGTCCCAGGGGAAGTGGCTCAGCGCCCTCCCCTTCATGCCGTGACTGATCCTCTTGCCTCTGACTGACTGCTGGCCGAGGGCTGCAGTCATCTGGCCCACGTTCAGGCTCGACCCTCTCGCTCCCGTCCTCGCCATTATCATCCCCGAGTTCTCGGCAGGGAAGGACCTGTCGGCTATCCTGCCCGCCCTGTCCCTCGCCTTCGCGAGCTCGTTGACTATGTAGGCTTCGAGGGTGTCCTCCGCCGTGAGCCCCCTGGTCAGCTGGAGCGTGCCCGCCCTGTACTTCTTCTGGAGGTCCGTGACGTTCGCGTAGGCTTCGTCGAGGGAGTCGGTGATACCCTTCTTCGCCTCGCCCGGGAGGTCGAGCTCGTTGAACCCGTATGTGAAGCCCCTCCTGGTAAGGAAGGTCTTCAGCACCTTCAGTATGGAGTTGAGGAAGTTGCGCGCCTCCTCGTTGCCGTAGTCCTTGGCGATGCGGTGCAGGAGAGAGTCTGGCTCTTCAGCCCCGATTACCGCCTTGTCCACGACGCCGGAGATGAGCTGGCCGTCCCTGATCACTACGTCGTTGGTCGTGCCCGTGCGCTGCGCCTTCGCCCACTTCGAGGTGAGCACGTAGTTCATCTCCTTGGGGAGGAAAAGGGAGAAGAGCTGCTTGCCGGTGTACATGGGGTGGACCCCCTTCTGCGCCGGCTCGGGGAGGTCCCCGTCGAAGTCGCCGTCGAGCGCGAGGTTGGAGAACTCGGCGGGAGTAAGCATCGTCTCGTCCCTCGTAAGCATGAATGCCCCGGTTATGAAGTCCCTGATACCACCGATGATGGGGCCGCCGTACCTCGGCGAGATGATCTGGTCCTGGACCCTCATGAGCATGAGCGCCTCAGATCTTGACTCCTCGCTCTGCGGGACGTGGAGGTTCATCTCGTCCCCGTCGAAGTCTGCGTTGTAGGGAGGGCAGACGGATGGATGGAGCCTGAAGGTCCTGAAGGGGAGCACGCGCACGAAGTGGGCCATGACAGACATCCTGTGGAGAGAGGGCTGCCTGTTGAACAGGACGACGTCGCCGTCCATCAGGTGCCTTTCGACTACGTAGCCTGACGCGAGGGAGTCTGCGAGCGCCTTCCTGTCACTCGCGAAGTCGAGCCTTATCTTCACTCCGTCTGGACGGATGACATAGTTTGCGCCCGGGTGCTCGAATGGGCCCTTATTCACGAGCTCCTTCAGGTGCTCGATGTTGAACGGGGAGACCTTCTCGGGTATTGTGAGTTTCTTCGCGACCTCGAACGGGACTCCCACCTCGCCTATGTCGAGGCTCGGGTCGGGGCTGATGACCGTTCTGCTTGAGAAGTCGACCCTCTTGCCCGAGAGCGACCCCCTGAACCTCCCTTCTTTCCCCTTCAGCCTCTGGCTGAGGGTTTTCAGCGGCCTTCCAGAGCGGTGGTGAGCCTGCGGGATCCCCGAGACCTCGTTGTCGAAGTACGTGGTGACGTGGTAGTGGAGGAGGTCGACCAGGTCCTGGACGATAAGGTGAGGGGTCCCGGACTCTTTGGACTCGCGGACCCTCTGATTGACCCTTAGTATGTCCACGACCTTGTGGGTGAGGTCGTCCTCCGAGCGGATGCCTGACTCGAGGGTGATGGAGGGCCTGACTGTCAGCGGAGGCACAGGGAGCACCTGCAGCACGAACCATTCTGGGCGCGCGGCGCGGGAGTTGAACCCAAGGAGCTGGAGGTCCTCGTTGTTGATCCTCTCGAGCCTCTCGCGGATGGCGACGGGGAGGAGGCGCGTTGCCCCCCCTTCCTCCGTTATCTCGTGGAAGATTGTCGGCTTCGTGAACTCGATCTGGTACTGCTGCTTGCCGCAGTGCGGGCAGAGCTTGACCTTCTTGGCCTTCGTGGCTATCTCCTTGGCCACTGTCTCCATGAGGGCGGGAGTGAAATCGGTCCGGTTTGAGATCTGCGCGTGGTAGGCGTCCAGCTCCTGCTGCGGAAGAAGTATCCTGCCGCACGACCTGCACGTCGTTTGGACGAGCCTGTTTATCTCGTCGACGAACGCGATGTGGAGGACGGGCTCGGCGAGCTCGATGTGCCCGAAGTGGCCGGGGCACCTCCCCGCCGTGCTTCCGCACGTCCCGCACTTCTGTCCCGGTTCCAGCGTGCCGAGCCTGCTGTCCATGAGCCCCCCCTGGACAGGCATGCCGTCCTCGTCGTAGGTCTCGGGCTGAGTGATCTCTGCCACCGAGTACTTCCTGACCTCGCTGGGCGAGAAGACGGCGAAGTTGATCCCGCCGATGGTCTTGAGCGCCTGTTCCATTGACAACTCTCTACACCTTGTCCTTCAGCTGGAGCCTCGGTGCTATGTTCAGGCTCATCATCTCCTGGAGCAGAAGCTTGAATGCGTAGGCGACGACGACAGTGGATATCTTCGCCTGGTCCCCGTCTATCTTGCATGTGTACTTCCTCTGCTTGGCGTCGTAGTAGGCGATGAGCCCGCACTTCTCGCAGACGTAGATCTCGGTCTTGTCCGCCTCGTCGAGGAGCCTGTCCTTGAGGACCATAGAAGCGCCGTAGGCTATGAGGCAGTCCCTTTCCATCTCGCCGAACCTGAGGCCTCCGCCCCGGGCCCTGCCTTCGGTAGGCTGCTTGGTGAGCATCTGCACCTGGCCCCTGGCCCTCGCGTGTATCTTGTCGGCGACCATGTGGTGGAGCTTCTGGTAATACACGACGCCCACGAAGACGTCTGTGGCGAACTTCTTCCCTGTCTTGCCGTCGTACATGATCTCCCTCCCCGTCGGCTCGAACCCCCTCGACCGGAGGACCTTCTCCATCTCCTCTATGTTCTCCCCTGCGAAGGCTGAGCCGTCAACCGAAGAGCCCCGGAAGGAGGCCGCCTTTCCTGCGATCGACTCGATGAACTGTCCGACCGTCATCCTCGACGGGAAGGCGTGCGGGTTGATTATCACGTCCGGGACGACCCCTTCGGCCGTGTACGGCATGTCCTCCTGAGGGACCACCAGGCCGATGACGCCCTTCTGGCCGTGCCTGGAGGCGAACTTGTCTCCGATTTCCGGGACCCTCATGTCCCTGACCCTCACCTTGAACATCCGGCCCCCTTCCACGTTCTCGGTCATGAATATCGAGTCCACGACCCCGGATTCAGACGGCCTCACTGCCACCGATGTGTCCCTCCTGTAAGGTCCCTTGATCTCGAACTCCTTGTACTCCTCCATGAACCTCGGAGGGCTCGTCCTGCCGATGACGACGTCCCCGCCCGTGACCTGGGACTCGTGGGCGACCACGCCATCGCCCTCAAGGAGCCTGTAGAACTTCTCGCCGCGGTAGCCTCTGATGTTCGAGTCGGCGGCCGGGACCTCGAAGGTGTCCCTCATCCCGCCGAGGTACTGCTTTGCCTCGCCTTCGTAGAGCCTGTAGAAGAACGACCTGGCCATCCCCCTCTCGACGCTGGACTTGTTCATGATGATCGCGTCCTCGATGTTGTACCCTTCGAAGGACAGGACCGCGACGACGCAGTTGGTCCCGAGGGGACGCTCGTCTATCTTCAGGAGGTCGAGTGTCCTCGTCCGCACGACTGGTGCCTGCGGGCTCACGAGCAGGTGCTGCCTCACGTGGGGCGAGATTGGATACGTCGGCGAGCTGAAGCCAAGGCTCTGCTTCGCCATGGCAGACTCGTAGGTGTTCCTGGGAGACTGGTTGTGCTCGGGGTACGGGATGATCGATGCAGCGATCCCGAACATAGAGGCGGGGAAGAGCTCCATGTGGGTGTTCTTTGTGGTCACGTCCTCAGGGCTCATCGACACGAGGCAGTTCTCCTCCTCGTTGGCGTCGATCAGCTCGATGATTCCCTGCTCGACGAGGTCCCGCCAGGAGTTCTGACCAGCGTTGACCTTCTCTATGAGCTCTGGGTTCAGGAGGGGCCTTCCGCTTTCGACCACGACCAGTGGCCTGAGCACGCGGCCGGAGCTGAGGCTGATGTAGATTCTGGGGTATGCCTTCGCGTTGATCGGAGGAATGTAAAGCACGCTGGCGCTCGGGTTAATCTGGCCCTCCCTCCTGAGCTTCCTGAACGCCTTGGCCAGCCTGTCGCCGTCGTCGACGTAGCCGAGGAAACGGCCGTCCATGAATATCCTGCACCCTTCGACCTGCAGCTTCTGGTCTGCGTCCCTGATCTGCTTGGCGCCCAGCTCCCAGAGCTTCTCCTCCACCTCCTGGGACGGGACGCTGACGGAGATTATGGCTGAAAGCGCGAGGTTCTTGACGAGGCCGCAGTTCACCCCCTCGGGGGTCTCCGAGGGGCATATCCTGCCGAAGTGCGTCGCGTGCAGGTCCCTTGCCTCGAAGTTGGGCTGGCTCCTGCTCAGCGGAGACTGGACGCGCCTCAGGTGGCTGAGGGTGCTGAGGTAGTTGGTCCTGTCGAGGAGCTGGGTCACGCCGACCTTGCCCCTCCCCCAGTTGCCTGTCGCGATGGCGTTGTTCAGCTTGTCTGTGATTATGCCAGTCCTGATGGCGGCGCCGACCACGTTCCCGCCCCGCTTCTGGCCTGTCCTCTCGAGCTGATACTTCATGTCCCTGACGAGGTTGCGGAACGCAGTCCTGAAGAGGTCTGCCAGCATCTGGCCGGCGAACTTTATCACCTTGTTTCCGTAGTGGTCCTTGTCGTCCGCCTCTATCCATCCGAGCCTGAGCTCTAGCAGCTTGCACGCCGCCTCACCCAGGAACATCGATTTGTCGAAACGCCTGTCCTCCGTCTTGCCGAGGTGTGGCAGGAGGCCCCAGTCTAGCATGGACTGAGCGCGCTTCACCCTGAATTCCTCCAGCATGCCGTGGGCGACCCTGTTGCCGATGAACACTAATGCGTCCTTCTCGGTCGGGGCTTCCGCGGCCTTGTCGAAGGAGACCTCCAGGAGGTCCTGGATCTCAGCCTTCGGAGACACCGCGTCTGCGATGTCCTTGTCCGACTTGATGCCGAGGGCGCGCATGACGATCACGTACGGCAGGTCCACGGGACAGCTAGGCACCTTCACGTTGATGGCCCCGTCCTGCTTCAGAGTGAGCTCGAGCTTCGAGCGGTAGCCCACGACGGACGAGTAGACCCTGGACTTGTAGGTCACGGCCCCAGAGAGCTTCTCCGCGTCGACGAGGATCTTGTTCGGAGATAGGTCCTCGAGGCCGACGATGACTCTTTCCGCCCCGTGGATTATGAAGTAGCCCCCGGGGTCGTTGGGGTCCTCGCCAGACTCGATGAGCTGCTCCTTGGAGCGGTTGGAAAGCTGGCAGAGCTCTGACTTCACCATCACGGGGAGGTCCCCTATGTGCTGGCGCGTTGTGTCCCTGGGCAGACCCTCCTCTTCGATGGTCATCTCGAGCAGGATGGGGGCCGAGTAGGTAAGATTCCTCAGACGGGACTCCATTGGTAGGATGCTGCTCACGGAGCCGTCTATTTCGACGACCCTGGGTGATCCAAGAGTGAGCCTTCCGAACTTGATCTTGTAGGGCGTGCTGACTGTTTCGATCTCCACTTCGCCTATTTCGTCAACTATGTTCTGCAGTCCCCGCGTCACGAACTCGTTGTAGCTGTTCAGGTGCTGCCTAGCCACTCCTTCCCTCTGGAGAAGGTCGCTCAGTATTACCCAGGAATTTGAGGTGGCGAACTGCTTGCTCAATTCTAGCCCTCCACGACGTACCTATAGTAGACGCTGGTCCCTGCGGTCTCGCTCCTGCGCGTTATCCTCACGAAATCGCCAGGCTTCGCCCCTATCTCCTTCGCTATGGCGTCAGTCGACTGGATGTATGGGAACTGCGACGGCATGGAGTTGTACCTTGCCTTGACCTGGTCTGCTTCCTCTTTCGTGAGGAGCTCGTGCTTTGGGATCAGAAAATGAGTGCTCACTTTGAATGTCGGAACCTCTTCCTCCACCTTCTTCCGCCTTACAACCTTCTTTGTAGCGGCTATGCTGGCGGACCTCCATTGATAATACTGGCTACGTGGCGCGAACAATACACGGAACAGGGCCCCGACGATGGCCGATTTTCGTCGCGTATTTAGATTTTACTAGGATGAGAGGAAACGGGGGTTTGCGCCTGTCGAAGGGCAGGGGGCACTCTGGCGAGCCTAGACGCTCACGGATTCAGCTTCGTAAATGGGGGTACCCTCCTCCGCCCGCAGGACCACCTTGGAGAACTCCTGGTACAGACGCTTCGTTATCGGGCCGGCTCCGCCTGACCCGACCTTGACCCCACCTACAGATCCCACCGCGAGTATCTCCGATTTCGTGCCAACGGCGAAGACCTCGTCGGCTGTGCTCAGCTCGAAGGGCGTGACGTCTCTCTCCTGGAGGTCGAGGCCGAGGTCGGAGCAGAGCCTGATCACTCTTTCCCTGGTGATGCCGTGAAGGATTCCAGCTCCAAACGAGGGGGTCGCAATCCTGCGCTTCTTCACAACGAAGATGTTGCTCACTGTCGCCTCGGACACGAACCCTCTCTGGTCGAGCATGATCGCGTCGTCTGCGCCTTCGCCTGTCGCTTCTATCTTGGCAAGGATGCTGTTCATGTAGTTCAGGGATTTTATCTCGTGAGAAGTCGCGTCCACCCTGTCGCGTCTGTAGGAGGAGACGATGACCTTGATCACTCTCGGCTCCCTGGGGCCCAGGACGGAAGCCATGGGCTCGGCGATGATAAAGATGGTCGGGCTTTTGCAGAGGGACGGGTCCACGCCAAGGTCCCCCGCGCCCCTGGTGATGACGAGCCTGATGTAGGCGTCCCTGAGCTCGTTCTTCCTGATCGTTTCCAAGACCGCCTCTGTCATCTCGTGCTTGGTGAGCGGAATCTTCAGGCGAATGCCCTTGGCGGAGTCATAGAGCCTGTCTATGTGGTCGACGAGCCGGAACACGCTGCCTCCGTACGCTCTGATCCCTTCGAATATGCCGTCGCCGTAGAGGAGCCCATGGTCAAAGACGGAGACGACCGCCTTTGACTTGTCCAGGAACTTCCCGTCAAGGTACACGAGGGTCTCCTTACCCATTAGGGACGACCCGGCCCCTGGCGGTTAAAACGATTGCGTCAGTGTCCAGAAGTGTCCAGCCGGCTGAAGACGTAGGGTAGGACCCCGCCCGCCTCGAGGTACTTCATTTCGACCTCGTTGTCCACCCGTGCGAGCGCCCTGAAGCGCTTCGCCTCCGACCTTCCCCTGGCCACAACTTCTACCCACTGCTTCGGGACGGTCATCCCTGCTATGCCTGACACGTCGATCACCTCTTCCCCCGTCAGCCCTAACTGCTTCGCCCCCTGTCCAGGCTCGAACTGGAGGGGGAGCACACCCATGGCGACGAGGTTGCTCCTGTGAATCCTCTCGAAGTTCTCAGCAATCACGGCCCTGACGCCGAGGAGCCTTGGTGCCTTGGCTGCCCAGTCTCTGGAGCTACCTGCTCCGTACTGCTTGCCTGCGAGTATGACGAGCGGCACCTTGTCTTCGGCGTACTTCATGGCGGCGTCGTAGATGCTCATGACTGTCCCGTCGGGGAGGTGCGACGTGAACCCACCCTCCTTCCCCTTCGCCAGGGCGTTCCGTAGCCTGATGTTGCTGAAGCCTCCGCGTACCATCACTTCGTGGTTCCCCCTTCTGCTGCCGTACGTCGACATCTGGAGCAGGCCGACCCCGTGCTCATTCAGGTAGAGCCCCGCTGGGCTGTCGACGAGGATGGTCCCTGCCGGCGAGATGTGGTCCGTGGTGACTTTGTCCTCCAGGACCGCTAGGACACGAGCGCCCAATATGTCCCTCTTCGAAGACTCGGACATGGAGGCCTTGAACCAGGGTGGGTTCCTGATGTAGGTGGACGAATCGTCCCAGTGGTAGACCTCGTCCTCGAAAGATGTGAGGCTCTCCCAGCGCTCGTCGCCCTTCATAGCATCTGCGTACCTCTTGGAGTAGAGGGCTGGAGCGAGGGACGACTGCACGGTCTCCTTGATCTCGGCGAGCGTGGGCCAGAGGTCCTTCAGGTAAAGGGGCTTCCCGTCCTTTCCCTTGCCCAGGGGCGTCGAGGCGAAGTCGAAGTCCATCCTGCCTGCCAGAGCGTAGGCAACGACGAGCATCGGCGACATAAGAAAGGACCCCTTTGCGAGCGGGTGGATTCTCCCGTCGAAGTTCCTGTTCCCGGACAGGACGGCGACTGCGTAGAGGTCGTTCTCCCTGATCGCGCTTTCTATCTCAGGAGCCAGGGGACCGCTATTGCCTATGCAGTTGTGGACCGCTACCGTACCTGCCACGAATGCGTGAACGCCGTCCACAGTCAGATCGTAAACTCTTCTCTCGCCCAGGGGGCGCCTTCCGACCACTCTGAGAGAGAAAGTCGGAAGTGTTTCTGCCTCCTTCTCTACACAGTACTGCTTTGTCCGATCACTGCCAGTGCTGCCTCTGGGTCGAACAAACCATTCTCTCACCCCAAGTTCCTTGAACAACGCGGCCGGCGATGGAAAGTTGTAGCTTTCTCGATGCAGAGGTCGGAAACCACGTCCGTTGTCCTCGGGGAGGCGCGAGAAGCGGTCGTACCCTTCTAGAAGTGAGTATTGGGGCGAAACCACGGGGGGCAGAGACACCTCATCTTCATGGACCATAAGGGATGCGACAACGATGTGGCGTGTCTTCGAGAATGAAAGCTCCGGGCATTCACGGTGCAATTCCGTAGGATGCGAAGCCATCCAAAGACGCTGTTTCTGAATGGCGCTAACCAGACGCCAGTACACTGCTGCTGCACTGGATCTCATTGCCTTGTCCACGCTGTATCGGAAACCGACATTCTCCACGAATGAGAGGCCGTCAGGAAGGGTGAGGCGAACCTCGATGCGCGGAATCCCGTCTTGCGCCGGCGCGTAGGTCGATTCGCTTCTCCGAGTGGGGTAATCGTAGATCCGGGCACCCTTAGTATTTACTCCGCACTTTGCAAGCAGCTGGACCATCTCCTGCATCATTTTCCGCAGCCTCAGCACGTGAACGGGGATAGTGTTCAAAGAGAAGGCAGGAGGCTCCAGAACGAAATCGTCCTCACTGTCACCCTCACGATGGAGACTAGGGGCATGACCATCAGCCCCAAAGGCGCCACCGAGGAATTCACGGACGACTGAAATCGGGCAGCTGTTCTGCAGCACGAATTCGGGCAGGATGGGAGATTGAAAGATTCGCCTCCCAGCTTGGACGCCGGGCAGAGCCTGAATGGCACGTGTCAGTTCCCTGGGCAGCACTATGGACCACTTTCGGTCATCGTAACGATTCGCAGCGGGTCGCAGTCTTGTCAGAAGCTCGACATCGTTCAGGACCATCCGACGATCTACGGCCTGGCCCACGTTCACTCGGCCCTGCCCAAGTACGCTTATCGAACCGTCGTTCAAGAGGTGGCCAA
>Ga0335079_10006267_pt1 | contig 13610 bp, 14 predicted proteins | sample Lox_Sample_33_FD_206719 | JGI IMG/M metagenome (GOLD analysis project Ga0335079, IMG submission 206719) | Soil microbial communities from Loxahatchee National Wildlife Refuge, Florida, United States - Lox_Sample_3.3 | ecosystem: Environmental > Terrestrial > Soil > Wetlands | place: USA... | reverse complement strand
AATGCTCTGCGTAGAATCCGGTTTGTCGCTGCTCAGAACGAGGGATTAGAAGGCTACGGTTTAGTCGGATTTTTCCATTTTCTCGTGAGACGATCAGCGACCTGCGTTACTCCGCGGAGGCAGGTTCCCATCGCTTAACGGGCAAGATGTTTGAATCTAAAACGGCCCTGGTTATTCTTTCGAGACTATTCTTAAAATATTGGCCTTCATATGAGAAATTTTGCATAAAGTATATTAACGCGACAGTTGGGAACCATGTATCCGGCCATTAGTCCGCCCCGCGCTCTAAGGACATTCGCGACGGCTGCGCCAGTATTCCACCGATCTCATTAATTAGAGACAAGCTTCACGAAGTCCAAACTGTTGGGGCGAGTTTAATGGCACTATCCCAAAGTTAGTCTCGTGAACTCGCAAGGTTTTCAAAAGATAAACTTCTTACCATCGACGGACTTCTGTCTCTGTCGAGCAACTCTACCCCTCCAAGAAAAATCTTGGGCTTTTTAGAGTTTTGGAACGGGTTCGCTACATCCAAAGAGTTTAGAGCCGTGCAATTCTTCTTATAGCGGAATCCAGTATAAATGGAGGCGTCCTACCCCCCCAGACGATCTAACGCTCTTAGATCGAACCGGAACAGTAATTACAATGAAAGACATGACCCACAACGAGTCAGAGACAAGTTATCGTAAGGGACAAACCTCCGGGTCGGCAGACGCCAAAGACGACGGATCTTGGGTAGATGTTCCCAATGACAAGAAAGGCGCATCACCAGCTGCTCCTAGCAGTATTCCAGGTGGTCCATTTCGAAGTTCATCCGGACCGCCGCTTGCACCATCTCAACCATTATCTCAGACATCACCTCAGCCACCCTTTCCGCAGTTTCACCTACCAAGTCTCGGCCAGCCTTCTGCACCAAATGTTCCTTACCAAGGCTTTCAACATCCCAATATTGGGCCTCCCCCAGGTTTTGGCCCTGCCCAGAGTTTCCCTCCACCTCCCATCTTTTCTTTACCGCCGCCTCCGATGCCAGCCGGCCCATCAACCTCACCAATTTCGCAGGAAATTTTGAATATTGCAAAACAAATCGTGAAGGAGATGAACAGGGATAGGGAGTTGCACAAACCAGAAACGGAAGAGGGAAGGATTATGTTTAAATTGTTGGCAAATTTGGCGTCTGAGAGAAAGGAAGCACAGTGTTGTCGTTGGGAAATCGTGCTGGTTGTGCTCGTAGTTATGTCGCTGGCCAAAAGCCTTCTTGGGCTCGCGTAAGGATTGGCTTTGGATATGACTTGAGTCAGAGTCAGTCTCGATATTGAAGTTTCGTTAAGTTAGGAGAACTTGGCAGGAGTGTGCGCAGATAGCAAATTATTTAAGTATCTTCAACAATGATCCGCGCGCATTTTAACTATCACTTGCTTGTGGGAGGTGGGGAGATCAAAGACTTTCTTCTGCCATTCCCTCTCCGCCTGTATAATGGGATAATCCACAAGGTCCGTCGCTTTCTGTGGCCGTTGACTCGATTGAGGTAATAGTTGACGAGAGATCAAAAGGAATACTAAAGTCTTTACAATCATGAACTACCATGACAATGTATTATCCAACCAGTCTAACGTTGAGTTTTCTCCATCGAAGTATTTTGGAGCGATGAGTACAATTAGATCATCTATCCCAGTTTTAAATCCCCATTCTTTTGCTTTGTGCTGGCAAACTTTCACGCTCTTCCCCATTTTATTGCTCACTCTCCTCCACATTTCATCCACCTCCTCCCGTAAAATTCTCTGAAGCCGGTCTTTCTATCATCAGCCACAGAGCATTATTCGAATAGCACATCTGTATCGTGAAATATCTCAATTCTTTTCTTGAAATTCACACAATAGGAGACCTGTAAGGATTTCTGTGACCTTCCTGGGAACTCTGAAGCAATCATACTACAAAACAAAGTCAGTGGTGCAGGAGAAGGGAGGCTACCTCCATGACATCCCGGCTTCTTTCATACTGCAAATAGGCCGGACTTCCTCATCGGTATACTTTCATCGTGGTTTGCGTGTTCCATGTTTTTCAACTCTCTTGTGAATTGTTGGTAGTCCTGAAGGGCTTGAATAGTCTTCTTGGCTCAGGGGCTGCTATGAGCAAGCGTGTACGGAATTGGTAACCGTCACGTTAAGCGGATGAACCATTGCCAAACCGAGGTTTAGATAATCGGGGCTTCGTTGACTCGAATTGAGAAATGAAGACTCATCTCCCTCCATCGCGTCGCTAATATGGGCTTCGTTGCCGTTGGCCGAAATGCGGACATAACACAGGCTAGGATTGCCGGAATTTACGTAAAGTGATTGGCCAGGCGTAAATCGGCCACTGCGCGACACCCGGCGGGCGTCAGTTCTGTATTGGGTTTGTCCGGATGTTGAAATCCTCATTCCCTTTCCTCTTGGACGTTAGCCCACCCAAATTTACCAGTCCTAACCCACCCGCGTCGTTCGGCCTCTTCGTTAGGCAAACCCAGCAACCGAAACCGCGGCCTCGTTTCCCCTTCAATTGCAGGAAACTCAATAGAATCCCGCCTGCCCACCCGCGTTAACGGCTCAACATAACGGCTAAATCTCTCCGTTAAAATAGGATTCATGACGACTGGCACGCAATCTGAGCCTAGTATCCGAATAATCTTGGATATCAGGATATGTAGCATCCATTCGTATTCCTCTGTCGGCAAAGCATCGGAAGCAAATCCAATCTGTTTTCTAGTTCCGGGTTTAAGCAGTTTTATCATTCCCAGGTATAGAGTCGGCCGTTGCCCAACATCTTCTTTTGATAATCGATATATCGGGACTTCAATCCACCAATATCCCCGCACACAATCGCGATCGAGAACCTTATCGACTACATGAAACTGAGTGCAATCATGCCCGGAAATTCCTAGAATCATTTTCGCTAGCGCAATCATATCTTTCAGTTCCAATAGCCTAAGTCGGTCGGAGTCGTTTACATTGCACGAGATGGTGATATCATGTCGAAGGCGAAGATATTCGGCAAATGCAGTACGCAGGAACCCGGCGATGTGATGGGTTCCCGGAATGGAGTTCAAGGTTGTTAAAAAGGGCAGGGTGGACGTCACTGTCGAATCGGCAGGTGGCGTAAAAGGTGACGAAGTCGGCGGTCTAAAACGCGTCCTCTTAGGCAATGATTCTTCGCGAAGACGGTTTAGGGCGGACATCCACGATGGGTTACGGTTCAGAAATCGTTACAGCGATTGTTATAAATTACATGATACATGACAACAATGGTTTGTGGTTTCGGTTCTACGGACGCGTCATTTAATAAATTTTAGCATTGGAATGCTTTCGTGAAGGGACGTGAACGCCCGTGGAGTTAATAAAGTTCAAGGCGTTGCTCGGGGCGCAAAGGTTCTTTTTTTGGAATCCATTAACTCGGATTGGGTACGGACGATGACGAAGGCGCTTTTGTCGAACCATATTTCTCGTTCACGCCTTACCTTGTGACCGGCTTTGCATTGTACCCCGCAAAATGATCCGAATGAAAATTTCTCTCGAGAACGCCACCAACGCGGATGTAACATCCCCCTCTTTCTGTTCATTCAAAGGCGCATGCCATTGATAGCGCTCAAAACCTTGAAGCCCGAAGACCCTAACTTTGCCTGCGCTGGATTTATTGGCTGGCCTTGGAGGCTATTGTTCAGCAATGCCGGGAAGGGTGGGTTTAATAATGTTCCTCACGAGACATGCTTTGGACATAAGTATCTGGAGGTCACAATAATTTCGGGCTAGCATTTTAGGCCAAATAACAAGACGATGCGCTTGGTATATAACTGTTTAGGTTCCATGATTAATATCGCTTCAGGCCAAATATATTTCTACCCCTTTTTTCCGAAGTTATTGTCGATGCGCCATTTGTGTAAATGAATATCAGGTGGATTCAGCCGTTCTGCTGCATGGAACGAAGTGCGCTGGTTTCCGGGGCTTAGAGGTAAATTTGGGACATGGCAATATTCTGTTAGCCGTTTTTGAACATTCCAAACAGTGAAATCCTGATAACCAGCGATTCGTGTCTATATTTCCGAGAATCTAAGTTAAGCTCCTCTCTTGACTGAATTCGACCGGCCCTGTCTCTAGATGTAGCCCCTTAACACAAATAACCATATAAAGGTGAAGATTTCAAACCCGGCGCCATCCCTTCCGCTCTTCCTGGGGGAGACCTTTTTATTCGGCTGAGTGAAAAGGTTGGTATAAACGCCATTTCGTTCCGTCATAGTCCCTGAAATTTGTCCAGGATGCGATAGCCTTTCCAAAGTCGGTCGGGAAGAAGCCACGGGATTTTCAATGAAGGTGCCAGGCCCCAAGAATGACTGGTTCGGATAGACGCGACGATGAAAATTTTCCGGCTCACTACAAAAATTTTCCCGCCAAGAAATAAATAGGGCTAACCAGGGTAGACTTTTTGAGTTGTGCAGTCTGCAAAAACAAACCTTCTTAGGTGGGTAGTGATGTCGATAACAACTTATGCGGCCCCAATTGCCCAATTCTTAACTAAAACATAGAGTAGGTTCCAAGATAATGGATACAGAATCTCTCCGCATGAATCAGCAGGAGCACTGACCACTGACGGAGAGCCTCTGAAATAAACCAACTAGACATCAATTCATGAAAACGACAGTATACTATCCTGTTGCCCGAGGATGTATGACGAAGCCCTTTTTGCACATGGTTTCTCGGAGACAACGTTCCCGACTGTGCGTTTAGTGTGCCTTTTACCTCTCCTTTCTCATCGTCCTTTTTTGCCATGGTTTTCGAGTGACGTGCTTAACGTGCTTTTTTAACGTGCTTTTTTAACGTGCTTTTTAACGTGCTTTTTAACGTGCTTTTTAACGTGCTTTTTAACGTGCTTTTTAGCGTGCTTGTTAGCGTGCTTTTCAGCGTACCTTGACTATTTATACTTGGTTTATTATCGCTTTAAACCTGTCAAAGGGACATAGTTTGTTTTGAGTTTAAGAAGAGTCGACGTACTAAAGATGGACTAGAGAGATCGACGACGAAATGCGAACTCATCCTCGCAAGACTTGCCAGATATCGATCTGCACATAAATATATACATAAATAAATATGTAACTCATTTTCGCCCTAATCAACCTCGCGAGATATTGTCGTTGGCAAAAGTTTAAACTTTTGGCAACGACAATAAATTTATATTTACACCTTTACAACCAAGTATCCCCCCCTTGACTACATTACCCCTTTTGTCTTCCCATGTCCCCCGTCGGCTTACCATATACATACTACAGCAATAATTTCCCTTCGAACCGGTGAATAGTGCAAATTTTGCATGGAAAACATCGTAACCGTCCAGCAGCTTCTCAATTAAACTGACGTTTAGCATCTTGAAATGATGTCGGACGGTTCGAACGATGTCATCGATACCGCAATAGTCATAAAGAATATACCCTTCGACTATCCGGAAGAAGATTTTGCAACGGGGTTGTTTCGCAAATTAAATCTAAACCCGCCGCATGCATTCAACTATCACAGAAATAAAAGCGATCTCGCATTTCTCGGGGTGGCATTTGCCAATTTCAACTCCCCCGATGAAGCCCAAGCCGCGGTAACGTCAATGAACAACTATGTGCTGCGCGGGCGATCTCTGCGTGTCGAATTGAAGAAGCGGCTGCCCCTTAAAGAAGAACGGCGAAAGCGCTTGGAACGAGATTCGAGACGACCTGCCAATCAGCAGTTACAATATAAGGCACCTGTGGCACCCGTTAGAGAGAATAGAGGTATATCGACAGGACTTGTCGATATACCTCTAATTCTGAACGACGTGTTGGAGCCGCAATTGTGGCCGAAAGTTATAGTACACGAACCTGCCTCCCCCGCATTACAAACCGGTATTACGGATCGTGGCACAGGCTAACGTAGTTTTCGACATGAATGATCCTGAAACACTTGGGTTCTACACCGCAATCCAGCTCTTTCGGAGTAAGCCGGAGTGGAGAGGAGCAACATTACAATTCCCGCCCAGGCTTACAGTTATGCAGCGGGCCATAGTCCGCACGTTGGCTCTCAGACTCAATTTGGAGCATGAAACCCATGGACACGGCCCTGATCGGTTTATCATTGTTCGTGCTGGCCGGTTAGAGCTAGACGCGGAACCCAACCTCGAATTGGCAAAACTCTGGTCGTCTCCGCGTCAGCCAGTTTCGGTTTCACGTTACGCAACAACCGCAAACATAGACAAGGATTCCCATAGTTCGCTTTCCCAGAACCACCGCCTTCGCCCTATTGCTTCTATGGGGGACATTCCTTCAAGCACAAAATCGTACGAAAAACCCAGTTCCATGAGGCCGGTTCCCGCGATTAAGCTTGTCGCAGTTGATTTTGTCTAATTTTATGTCAATTCAATCGCACTTGATGGTGAAGACTCGAACTATGACGACGGAGAAATCTTTTGTATCACTTTGGTTGTATTAATAAAAACTGCAAACTGTCATACTCATCTTAGCCTTTCTGTCGTAGGCTTTCGTGATCTAATGATTATCCTTGCTATTGTTGTCAAACCAAACAGCCTTCCTAACAGATTGCGAGCAAAAGGAAATCAAAGTAATCCAAATGCGGCAGACCGACTTCGGCCTCCCGAGGCCGCGAACACGTCGTATAACCAGTACGTTCTTCTCGAAAGTGAATATACACGATTGAAAAAGTCTTGGAGTTGATCAGATCAATTACAGGAGGTATTTACTTATTGTGAATATTTACAAAAACTCTACCATTCTAACAAACTCCCGTCACAGGCGGAAAATTACACTTGCCGACGCCTCTATGGGCCTATTACTTTCTCGGGGTGGAAGACAATCCCCCTCCGGCCCTCAATATGTGGTATGGATAATAAATACCTAACGCAGCCAACGTATCCGTAGCTCAAGAGAAACGGTGCACCTATCGGCAACTCCCTTCTATTGTATTATTGCTCTCAAGGCTCCTCTATCTCGATTCTCTTTACACACCGAAATTGCTACCGCCGACACGACCCTCAGTCCTTGTGCCTTAGATCAATAACTTAAAGCTCTTTGCCTAAAGGCCCTTGTAACCGCCGAGAGCTCGCGAAAGGACTGCTTATTTTCTCCGAATACTATCCAGATCAGCACGCTCAACTCCCTCGTTTCACGTTTGGTCGGCAGGTTTTGGCTGAGTACTGATAGATCGTTATTGCTGTTATGGGGAAACCGTCAACGGCCCCGAATAAAACACGCGAGATAAAGCGCAGAAGTCGCCATGGTTGTCGCTCTCAAATTCTTCAGCTAACGGTTATGCAGGCTGCCACAACTGCAAACGTCGGAAAGTAAAGGTAAGAATCTATTATTACACCATGGCTGACATATAGTGCGACGAGCTCAAGTATAAGCCCCCTTAAGATATTCGTTGTGATGCGAACTGACGATACGCTGTTACAGACCTATATGCAGTCATTGCAACGCGAAAGGTTTCGACTGTGATTATTCGATAAAGCTTACATGGGGCGGGAAGCGAGTGAAGCCGCGGCAGGACAATTCCACCCGAGGATGTGTCGCCCGGTCTGGTCAGAATAGGCGTGGTATGGCCATTTCGCTTCTATAACTGACAACAGTCGGGGATACTTTTACGACTTCGCGGATCAAAAAGTTGAATCCCCCAAATCCCCATGGCCTCAATACTCAACCTGCACACACACATGAACGAAAGAATTTTCGCACTGTAGCCCGCCCCCTACTTTTCGATTGTGGTATACAGCAACTCCCGTCGGCTGTTCCAATTACGTCGCAGGTCCCGGCAGCCCTCGCCCGGCCTCTTTTCCAGTCTGCTCTCCCTATGACTGTTACGGTTAAGAGTGAAGACGTGGAAGGTCCCGTCGGCGGACTCATTCTCGAGATGAATCCAGATTACAAGTCAGGTTCGACCATCAAAACCGAACTGCGATTCCTCAGCCGAGAAGTCGTATTCAGCAACTCCGGGTGTATCCCTCAGACACTGTCTCCCTTTGCTTCCCCTCTGCTCAACTCCAACTACGTATTTCGTCTACTGTATTCCCATTTCATTCACCATACGTGTCGCGTTCTAGTCGCTTATGACAATCAACATAACCCGTTCCGTACAATCTTGGCCCCAATGGCTCTCGATGCTTCGGCGCCGCATCTTCTCACTATACTCCTTGCTTCTAGCGCCGCCCATTGGGCCAATCTGAAAAATGAAAGCCCCCCGAATTATCTCATATCGAATCTACTCCAGACAACCTTCGGCGGCCTCCGGATGGCGCTTGCGGATCCCAGCAAAGCTCTGCAGGACAGTACGTTGGCCACCGCCATCTCCTTGTCGTTGTACAACATCATCTCGGGTGACGTCTCTCATTGGCGAATGCATCTCGGAGGTGCACGGATCATAATTCTGTCAAGGCGAGATTCCGCTCGGCATCCCTATCGTTCAAGTCACTGCGTATTCCTATTCAAATGGTTTGCCTATCTCGACGTCATCGCAGGCGTAAGCGGCCTCACCTTCAAAGAACACGATTATGAATCCGCGGTCTCCTTAATTAAAGATGTGATCGATCATCAGAGCGTGTCCTTTCCGGGAGTCAGCAAAGTCGATGCTTTCACTGGTTTCACTTCCAAATTACTATCGCTCTTATTCCGTATCGGAAAACTCGCTCACCAGAAACGAGAAGCGAAACGCCTATTCATTGATACTTCACAAGACCGCGGATTCCAAAAACACATCAACGAATTAGAACTCGATCTCAAAATCGCAGCGTGTGATTCGATTTTCTTACCCATCGGCAAAATCGACGCGAAATTGGAAAAACAATTACGCGGATGTACCAGAGCGTTTTATTTAGCTGCACGATTACAAATCCATCGCCGATTACGTGACGAGACCGCTGAACAAGTCCGACCGATAGTGGAAAAATTGTTTGAAGCAATTCAGCAGGTCCCAGAGGGCTCAGATACGGAGAGGTCTTTGTTATATCCGATATTTATTGCTGGGATTGAAGGGACGGGGGATTTAAGAGATTATGCACAGCGTCGAATGATAGGGCTGGAGAAGATTGGCATTGGGAATGCGTGGAAAGCCAAGGTTATTATAAGAGAGGCGGGGAACATGTCTGGAACCAGTGTTCAGTGGGAAGATATCCTGGGGCAGTTAGGTTGGGATCTTAGTCTTGCTTGAAATCACAAAGTTTTCGTTGTTTTGTATAAAATGGCAAAATTCTAATAACTCTTTTTCCGGCCGCGACTTTCACGCATGCAATAGGAAACTTTCCAATGGAAGTCCTTCGTCGGCAGCGCAAAAAGAGAGCAAAAAGATGGAAAGATAAACATAGAATCGGCGAGTGCCGCTCCTCATTGCTGGAATTCACTGCCAACGCAGTTGCTGGTCATCGGACGGCGAGTGTTTAATCAGGCACAACTCCCACGGTATCGGTCAGATCTGTTCAAAGGATTTGACTGGGCCTGATTCTTTGAATGTCTATAGTATGGCAATGTATATTCTGAGTTTTCATGCAAGAGCGACATGGCCGGCCGGTTGACATACATATTAATGTAGAATTGCAGCCAGGTTACATTTAATAATATAGCTCGATCCGATCGGTGAGATCACTCTTCAAACATCGTTTGGCTCGAAGATCGTGCTCAGGAGTTCCCGATCCCAAAATCTTCGGGACCGGGAAGCATTATGTTAATATGCGGTGGGATCATGTCAAAACTGTCCTGGACCTACCATTTCCATGTCAGTCGGTGATCCGGCTATCCGGCTTTCCGCAATTAGATTTCAATCCCAACGTTAATATATGTATTACTCCAACCGGCCACATTACAAGGCTCTTAAAATGGAGAAACAATTGTCGTCTGTGCGTGCTGCAAGAGTTTGTATCAAGAGCCATGAGCGTACAAAGGAAAACTTTTTAGCAGCTCAGAATGCGAGAGATTCCGGATTTGGGAACACCTAGTCCTCTAACTCTCGGTGAAGATACTGTGACTCTCGATGATTTACTTCTCACGGTCAAAGATGAATACCTCTGCAAAACGAAGGTTTCTCTCATTTTCCGTACGACATGCTAAATGTCAGGATTGTCTTCGAATGGTGCGCGAGGAGTCGATGAGAGCAACAAAACGTCATCTTGACGTTGTTGCAGGGCAATTCTCTCCTTCCAGCATAATGGAGCCCAAAGTCTAAATCTACCGTTCGTTGTCAAAACGCTCCTGTGTGGGGCGACTCGACCAAGCTCTAGATGCGCCGTGAATGGTTTACAAGTCCGTCTTGATTTCACACCGTTTTCACGTTGCACCAGCACGGTAGTGCACAAGAATGCCCGCTTTCTGTACTCTTTGACAATGCCGCTGGTTTGGTCGATGGTTATCTTCTCGGACCTCGAAACAGCTTCGGACAGGTCCTTGAAAACTGACTAGTTTGGGTTGAGACTCGCGGCAGCAAATGGTAGATCTTCGTGGTGGCATCTGATTGATCAGATCAATCATGCGGCTTGGCATCAAGCACGATCGGAACTTGTTCCCTCGCCATAAATGCAAAACTCTGCTGGGCCGGAAATAGGTACCGTATCACTCGACAGAGCCAAATAACAGCGTTCTGACCGGTCTTATATGTTTCTGCACAACAGAGCGGGCGATGCATAAATTATATGCGTTTCGTATTGCGAACAGGGCTTCATTAGTCATCATGCAGCATCCGATAGCGTTGATTCCTACCGGCTACTACATAAATTTCCCAACATTTCAGCTTCCATCTAAAATTCACATCTAAATAGCAAGTTTTGGGGAAGATTTCAGACGGTTTCGAAACCGTATCGGGACGACCATATGTACATTCATCATCGAAACCCTCTCTTTCTGGCGTCACCCACGGATGCATCGTGGCGGGTCGGTTTTCAGCGACGTCGCACCGCGGCCAATGACGCCATGCCCGCCAAATGAAGAAGAAGGGGCGGAGCAAAGAGAAATTGCGGCCTTTATAGCGACCTGGGTATATATTGCCATCTCGGTAGGCGGGACCATTTACCGACACACGCTCACTATAGTGTGGAGCATCTCGACGATTTTACGAGAGAACGGTACCTCCGATACAAGGCGAAAGAAAACCCGTTTGGAGAAGGAGAAAATTCAAGGTCTTGGAGTGAGCTTGATGTCTTTGAACAGGTCAGAATCCATGAGACCCGTCATTGACTTAGATTCGCGCTCTAAGACAACTCTGCCTTTGGCAACTAGACAACCCAACCCTTTTGCGAGAAAGAACGGGTGTCGGACTCGAGAAACAAATAGCATGGGTATGTAGACAACAAATTTCAAACTAATTCAGCGCACGGAACCGATAGGCCAGGACAACGAAGGGAATATCTACTACCTTGGTCGTGATCACCGGCTTTACTACCGCAGCCCCCAGCTCGATGAGCACGTTTATTGGCACGTCAGATGTGTTACCATAGACGACTATCACCAGTTCATCGCGGCTCTAGGAAAGTCTCGCGATCGCAACGACAAGTCCCTACATATCGAGCTACAAAAAGACCTTTCGTCGTTGATCGATGAGGAAAACGAACGAGTAGTCCAGCGTCGATTGAATGAGAAAAATATTCAAATACGCAAATTGACATCATCCCTAGACGCTCGGCTCGTATCATTGGCAGGAACGAACATCAGAAACGGGCGGAAAAGGAGTTTGTGTTAGCTGGAAGACGTCCAGCAGATGAAGAACAGGGCAGAAATAGAAGGAGGCGGGTTGGACAAGCCCTGGCGCGCAATCGACAAGCACAGAAACAACCGGGTAAAGGGGCTGCGTTTCGTCAAAACATGCTGTGGGGAAGGGTTAAAAGAACGTTAAAAAAATCGAAGAAAAATAGACAAGCCGAGCGGGTGTTCCACTCACACCTATTGAATATAAACTATCACGTATCTCAATTTCTCTCTATGGCCATGTAAAAGTCTTGTAAGATGAACGGCGCCCTCGCCCGGAAGATTGGAGAAAATGCGTCTCCATATACGATCGGGCAGCGATGTTGTGCAATTTGCTCGGAGATCCGTGGGCCCGAAAAGCCAAATTTTGCACAGGGCTATATAATATGGATACTGTATCATCTTATCGCTGTTCAATTCATGCAAAACCTGATGCCAGTTTTGTTGACCATTCAAAGCACTTCACGGCCGAGACGAATATCAGAAGGGCTTGTGAAGAAGGGCTTGTGAAGAGGCGCGAGATGGCGACGCTCGCCACTAGTTCTTGACGAAACAATACATTGGGCTCATGCGAATGGACCCACCATGGAGCAGTTCAGGACAAAGAATGAGCTACACGATTGGCAGCACTATGGTCACGTCCGTCAACACCACAACTCCTTCGATATGCGCCAATTCGTTGCAACGGTTTTCGCGAGTTTAATTGTCCAGTTCCGATCCAGAACAGGGCTTGATTTAACCGAATCCCACGTCAACCGAAATTCAGCGTGGGGATAAATGCAACTGGACTCTTCCTTTTTATTCCTCACAGCTGGTTGCTTGCTAACCTGCCGACATCTATGATAAGATCAATCTGATACATTACATTGGTATCGTTTCTGATTTTGCCCACCCGTTGCTAGTAGCTCAGCTTCTTCAAAATATCGTCATATAATCTCAGCAACTCATCTATAGTATCCACACTCTCCCCTGCCTCCAATTCTGCATGTCTCTTGCCAGGATCATTCATTGCATTGTAAAGCCGTCGGATGCACCCCGCTATACCTGGAAATGTTTCGTACAGCGTTTCCAGGGCATTCCAGCAAAGCTGAGAGTGTTTGGTGTCCTCCAACATTTTCGTTCTTCGCTCCTTGGGAATGCCTTGGTGGTCAAAGCGACCCCAGAGCTCGGCCAACTCGTCGGTAGGCCATATTTTGGACTTCATGTGTCGAAACCAACTTGATATGCTTAGGCCCGGCTTTGGCTGCGACGGAAATTCGGACCGCAATCTTGACTGAAGCGTTTGGGCCCTAAGGAGATTCGACTCGACCTTTTCGACATGCGGTTGTAGCTCATTCATCAGTTCCTTCGATTTGCGCAACATAGACCGACGCTTCATGGCTATGGCCATGGCGTCGATGTCTAGATTTCCTTGCCGTCGCCCCTCGATTTTCGTAAGTAACTCGTTAGCCGAGGCAGAAATCGAATCGAACAGGCTTTTCATTCCCGTCATGACCTTGTCGTACACTTCTTCTCCAATCTTGTCTACAATATCCCCCAGCTCAACCAGGGTCTCGCCAATTTGCTGGGACCGGTTTGCGGTCGATATATCGCGCAGGTGTTCGCCGATGATGTTCAAGGACCGCTACAGTCAGCACAGTAACAAGGAGATCATCTACCGAGCGAAATTTGGCAGTTTCGGATGGTGTTCGAAGCCTCACGTATGCCTTCTTCAACCCTCGAGTCAACGTGAGTTCATCCACCGCCGAGCGAGTGACATTGTACACGACAGCATCATCGTCGCATGCCTTCAAACAATTGATCCCGATCTCAGACAGCACGGTGTCAGGCGTATCCGCAAAAAACAGGTATATAATGCAGATGGCTATGGCCAGAAAAAGGAGATGCACGC
>Ga0335079_10006265_pt1 | contig 13611 bp, 11 predicted proteins | sample Lox_Sample_33_FD_206719 | JGI IMG/M metagenome (GOLD analysis project Ga0335079, IMG submission 206719) | Soil microbial communities from Loxahatchee National Wildlife Refuge, Florida, United States - Lox_Sample_3.3 | ecosystem: Environmental > Terrestrial > Soil > Wetlands | place: USA... | reverse complement strand
TTTGCGGATCGCGGTGAGGCGGGAGGTAAACCACATCGAACCGAGGATGCAGGCGATGCCGCTAACGATCACAGTAAGTGGTGCTCCGATGGCGTGTGCGAGGGCTCCGGCGACCAGGCTGCCGAAGGGAGCCATGCCAACAAAGGCCATGGTGTAGTAACTCATCACACGGCCGCGTACGCTTTCGTCCACGAGGGTCTGGATGATGGTGTTGCTGGTGGTGAGGCCTTGCATCATTCCGAAGCCGGTCACCAACATCATCAGCAATGAGAGCCATAAGAAATGCGAGAGGCCAAAACAGATAAGGCCGACGCCAAAGACTGCTGCTGCGATGGGGATCATCTTGGTGAGGCCGCGAACTGAGCGGCGTATGACGAGGGAAAGCGCCGAGATGAGGGAGCCAACGCCGACCGCTCCCATGAGGAAGCCGAGAGTGTGTGGGCCTCCGTGGAGGACCTGGGCGGCAAAGACCGGCATGAGCACCATGAACGGCCAGCCCATGAGGCTCAAGACGGCGAAAAGCGAGAGGATGGAGCGGATGGGGACAAAATTGGCGACATAGGTCCAGCCCTCCTTCAGTTGCGTGAGCATCGAGGCTGAGGCGCGCTGCTCTTCGCTGGGGGGGACGCGCATCATGAGCAGCGATGCAATCACGGCGATGTAGCTGATGCCGTCGACGAGGAAGCACCAGCCCTCGTTGGTGGCGGCGATCAAGATTCCCGCCAGGGAGGGGCCGATCAGTCTTGCGGCGTTGACCATGGAGGAGTTGATAGCGATGGCGTTGGAAAGGTCGGTGCGGTCTTCCACCATCTTGACCATGAAGGACTGTCGGCCGGGCATGTCGAATGCGTTGATGATGCCTTGCATCGCGCTGAGGGCGAGAACTTCGCCGATGGTGATGCGATGCGTGAGCGTGAGCCAGGCCAAGGCGAGGGACTGCACCATAGCCAGGGCCTGGGTCCAGACCAGGACCTTGCGGCGGTCGATGCGATCAACAATGACTCCAGCGAAAGGGGCAAGCAGGAACGTGGGGATCTGTCCGGCGAAGCCTACCGCGCCCAGCAGGAATGCGGATTTCGTGAGCCTGTAGACGAGCCAGGACGTAGCCACGCGCGTCATCCAGGTGCCGATGAGGGAGATGCTCTGGCCGCCGAAAAACAGGCGGAAGTTGCGATGACGCAGCGCCCGCCAGGCATGCGAAAAGTCGCGCGCCGGAGGTGCGGGAGCCTGGTTCTCCTGGGAATTGCTCGAGTCTTTCGCCATGCGTCTCACTCTTGGATGATTCTGTGAGGGGATCCGGCGCGAGCTATTTGGCCGCAGTGAGCTTGATGATGGTGTTCTGGTCTACACGCGCACCGGCCATTGGCTCTTGCGCGATGACAGATCCGGGTGCTGTCGGGGGTGGTGGTGGCGTATCTCCGGTCCCGACCGGTGGAACGGGCACGTCGGCGTAGGTAGGAGTATCGACTTTCAAACCGAGCTTTGTGAGCTGATCGGTTGCAGTGATCACGGGCAAGCCGGTCATGTCCGGCAGGACGTATCCATCGGGAGGAGTGGTGTCTGGCGCCGCAACAAGGATGTTGACGCTGGGCTGAGCGATGCCTTGTGAGTGAGCGGGAGGATCCTGTGCAAGTACAGTTCCATCTTCAACGGCTGCAGAGGGGAGTTTCGCGGTAATTCCGATCTGCAGACCGGCGCGCCGCAAGCGCAATGCGGCAACACGTGCGTCGCTACCGACGGTATCCGGAACATCGACTTTCTGTGGCCCCAGACTTTCCGAGACGCGCACGTGCCACTCGCGACGCACGACGGTATCCGGAGCGGGTGATTGGGTGAGGATGTGGCCGGCTGCGACGTCGGAGGAGTAGTAACGATTGTCCAGGTCGAGGTTCAACCCCAAGCCCGCTGCCTGGCTGCGTGCCTCGGCAACCGTCATTCCTTTCAGTGCGGGGACCTTTACTTCGGCTCCGTGAATGGCGAAGTGCATGGTCGTGATGGCAGAGAGCAGAGCCGCGGTAACCAGCACCATTAGCACGGAGAGTGTTCGGAAGAAACGCATGATGAAATGGCCGCTCATGGCTCCGGTTCTCCGTCGGGATAGACGATTTCATAATCGATGGTCGCTGCCTTTTCCAGCATCCTGGAAACGGAGCAGTACTTGTTCTTGGACAATGAGACGGCGTCTTCCACAGCTTTTCGGCTGAGGCGACCGCTCACTGCATAGGTGAGCATGATTTGTGTGAAGACGCGGGGAGGGGTTTCGGCCTGCGTGGCGTGTGCGGTTACACGGAGTGCGGTCAATTCCTGACGCTTCTTTTTGAGGATGCTGACCACGTCGACGGAGGTGCACGAGCACAAAGCCATCAGGACCGCCTGCAGAGGGCCGGGTCCGCAGGTATGGGCGGAATCGGCATCGATGGTGATGTTCTTGCCGTCCTGGGTTGTGGCCTCGAATACCTCGTCGTGCTTCCAGTCGCTATGTACAAACAATCCCTAAGCCCTCCGGGGCCTTCTGATTCAATTATCCGGCATGAGGCGCGGGCTGATCGACTGAGCATGTTGGTGTGCGCCGGTTTAACGGAAGGCGATCTGCGCGAACCGTGCGATGAGCAGATACGTCGGTAGGAGCACAAAGGCGAACCAGGAACTCAGCGCAGATGCAACCTTTGGAGTGATGTGTCCTTCTCTCATCCGCTTTCGAATCATCTGCAGGACGAGAGATGCTGCGCCCACCGGGATCCAAACGAGAGATGGAAGGTCGAAACCGCCGTGCGCGTGGGGAGAGGAAAGGCGACGAAACCAAAGCCACCTGATCACAAAAGCTTCGGTAAGGCACATACAGCAAAGAGAGGCAATGAAGAACGAGTTGGAGAGATCAAAGCTTGCCCGGCTCTTGACCGGAAGGAGACTCGGCATCGATCAACCCTCACGATACCTTGATAGACGAGATTCGAGAGTGGCTGGTTTCGTTGAAGCGTTCTCGAAGCGTCTCAGCGGGTGTTGTCCGTGACCGGTTCGGGGTGGATTGTGACACGGTGAACTTCGGGACATTCCAGCTTGAAGCGATCTTCGAGCGAGGTGATGACTTCATGCACGTGGTGCATCGAGAGCTGGTCCGGCAGGGTGCAGTGGCAGGAGAGTGAGACGTGCTCGGCAGTGCGTCCGACCATGATCTGGTGGACATCGATGATCTCCTTGTAGTGCGCGGCGGCGGCGCGGAGCGCCTTCTCAATCCGGCGGTCCTCTTCGATCATCTCCTCTGGCTGTTCGATGGTGGCCGGCTCACTCTCAATGTGGGTGAGGATTGAGTCGATTTCAGGTGTTTCGCGGAGGATCTCAGCCTCGAGTCCGCTTACGAAACTATGTGCCGCAATGAGCGGCAAGTTTTCATCGAGTTCTACATGAAGTTCGACGTGCAACTTGCCGTGAACTGACTGGACGCTCAGATCGTGGACGGCTACGTTGTTCCGGGCAGCCACGGCGCGCACTCGTTCGAAGATGCTATCGGCGTGAGCCTGACGGGGGACTGTATGGATCACTACGTCAGCTTGCGGGAGCACATGGTGAACCGCTTCAGTGGCGGCGCGGACCAGTTCTCCGGTGTGCTCGAAAGTGTAACGGCTAGGCAATGCGAGTGTGAGATCAGCGAAGTATTGAGGCCCCGATCGCCTTACGCGGGCCTGCTCGACGGCGAGGACGCCGGGGACCCGCTCGGCTTCGCGGATTACCTGGAGACGTGTGTCCGCCGGAATCTGATCCATGAGCACACCAATGGTTTCGCGGGTCAACCGAAATGTAATGCGCAGAATCATGACGGAGACGATGATGGCTGCAGCTGGATCGGCATAGCGCAACGAATCGACATGCCAGATCTCGCCCAGCCAGGTTGCGAGCAGGCCGGCCAGGACCGCGGCCGAGGCCCAGATATCGGAGGCGAAATGGAAGGCATCTGTAGCAAGGGCTGGAGAACCAGTGCGCTTGGCGACTCGACGTAATGCTCCCGACCGCCAGAAGTCAACGGCGATCGACGCGAGGATTACAAGGACAGGCCACAGAGAATGCCGAATCTCGTAGGTGTTAATCCTGATCCGGCGCACGGCTTCCCATATGATCCACGCGCAGGAGATGGCCATCAGTCCAGCTTCAAAGAATGCCGAGAGATTCTCGACTTTTCCGTGACCGTAGGTGTGATCTTCATCGGCGGGCTTGTCTGAAACGCGGACCGAGAAGAATGTGAGCGCCGCACCGGCGAGATCGAGCGCCGAGTGTGCAGCATCCGATAAAACGCCCAATGATCCGGAGAGGATGCCTGCCGCGATTTTGAGCGCAGTCATACAAGCCGCAGCGAGCATCGAATGCAGGGCGACACGGCGCTTGAGAGTGGTTACGTCCGCCGGACTCGACGCGGAGGGATGTGCCGCGGTCAGGTTCATCGCGTACCTAGAGTACAGGTGATCGTGCCGCCGTGTACAACCCTGCGATACCGAAGGTGTAGGGACGCCATTTGCAGTCGGAGTAGCCGGTACCGTGCATTAGTTCGAGGAGAGCTGGCGGTCGGAGAAACGCGCCGACGGAGGCCGGGAGATAGTTGTAGGGGCCGTTGCGGCCGCAGATGAGTCGGCCGATCAGTGGCAGGATGCGGTGGAAATAGAGGGCGTAGACTTTGCCGATCAGACCGCCGGGCTCGCTGAATTCGAGAATGCCAAGCTGGCCTCCCGGTTTCAGTACGCGATGGAATTCACGCAAACCAACACGGTAGTTGGCAAGGTTCCGGAATCCAAAGGCGGTGACAATCAGATCGAGGGACTCGGAGCGAAGAGGCAGATGTAGTGCGTCGGCTTCGAGGGCGACCGCAACGGAGCGGTTCGAACGCGGTGCCCCGAATTTCTGAACACCCCGGCTTAACATGGCATGAGCAAAGTCGGCGGCGAGGATTGGCCTGGCGTTGGTGGGGCGACGCTTCAGAAGCGCCATGGTGAGGTCGCCTGTGCCACAGCAGATATCGAGAACGGCTGCATCGGGATTTGCGAGCAGAGGCCGGAACTGCGATGCAGTCCGCCCCCACCACAGGCGATCGATATTCGCGGATAGCACGTGGTTGAGCAGATCATAACGCGGAGCGATGGTATTGAACATCTGCTGCACGATTTCGGCCGCGCGAGATTCGTCCTCAACTCCAACCGGCTTTGCTCCCGTCACCGTCATGAAGTGCGTGGCTCCCTTGCCTGCGAAAGCATGTAGCTGACAGCAGCGTGCAACTCGGCGTGGGTAAGGTCTTCGATCACGCCGGCATCACCGATGCCAATGGGGAGGACGAACCGTCGCACGCCGCCAACATTTTTCTTGTCACTGCTGGTAGCGGCAATCAGCCTGGGCGCACGCAGGGAGAGCGCGGGCAACGGGCCGTAGAGATGGACCAGGTTTTCGAGGCGTTCGGCCTGGGCGCCGGTAATGCTTCGACGACGATGGGCAACGTAGAGGGATGCGATCATGCCCCATCCCACTGCTTCGCCGTGCAGGAGCGTCTTGTAGCGGGTGGCCTGCTCGATGGCGTGTCCCACGGTGTGGCCGAGGTTGAGAATCATGCGCAGGCCGGTCTCGCGTTCGTCCTTGTTCACGACGGAAGCTTTCATCCGAATAGACGCGGTGATCACCTTTTCGAGGGCCTTGGGATTGCGGGCGAGAATCTCGTTTGCATGCTCTTCCATAAAACGTATGAGCGAACGGTCGCGGATGATGCCGGCTTTTACACTTTCCATCAAGCCGGCACGAAGCTCGCGATCCGACAGGGTGCCAAGAACGTCGATATCAGCAAAAACTGCGGCGGGGTGATGAAAGCTGCCTACCAGGTTCTTGCCTTCGGGCAGATTCACACCGGTCTTGCCGCCGACGGATGAATCCACCTGGGCCAGGAACGTTGTGGGGACCTGAACGTATCGAATTCCGCGCATGAAGATAGCAGCGACGAAACCGCCCACATCGCCGACGATGCCGCCGCCGAACGCGATCAGCAGCGAGCTGCGATCTGCGCCGGCTGCAACCATCTGGCGAAGGATGCTTTCGACACTCTTTATTGTTTTGTGCTTTTCGCCGACAGGGAGAAACAGCGTGACCGGGGCTTCGCTGAAGGAGCTTTGAAATGCACTTCCCCAGAGCGCCCATATTTCCGGCGAACTGAGAACGAAGACGCGCCGCGGCAACTTTCCTACTGCGCGTTCGATGCGCGGCGACAGCGAGCCGAGGAATCCGCTGCCGGCATAAACGTCGTATTTCGCTGAAGGAGTGTCGACTCGTATGGTTTGCACGCTGCTTCCATCCTAAAGGAATCAGGCAGGTTCTCGACAGGATGGCAGGATGATCCGTTGATAAACTGGGAATGATGCGTATTGGTATTGATTTTGGCACTACGCGCGTCGTAGTTGCGGCCGTGGATCGAGGCAATTTTCCGATTGTTTACTTCGAAACTCCCGACGGACAGATGCGTGACTGGTTTCCGCCGATAGTGGCAATCAACGGGGACAAGAGGCTTTACGGGTGGGAAGCGATAGGAGTACAGGACGAGGCGGGGTGGACGATTCTGCGATCTCCGAAGCGTGCATTGCGTACTGCCGGCCCGAAGTCAAGTTTGCAGGTCGAGGATCATTCGATTCCACTGCGACAGCTGATGGCTGAGATGATGGCGCACCTAAAAGCGCAACTCCTGGAGCACTCGAATTCAGGCGCTGAGTCGAACGAGAGACTCGAGGTGATGCTCGGGGTCCCGGCCAATGCGAACAGCAATCAGCGATTCATGACGGAAGAGGCAGCGAATGCGGCGGGCTTCACGGTGCTTGGTCTGATGAATGAGCCTTCGGCAGCTGCGATTGAGTATGCGTATCGCAACAGCGCTGAACGAAAGCATCGCGCAGGCGGAAGTCTGCTGGTCTACGACCTGGGAGGCGGGACTTTTGATGTTTCGCTCGTAAGACTCGGTGAGCAAGAGCATTCGGTCGAGGCTTCCGACGGAATTCCGAATCTTGGGGGCGATGATTTCGACGAGATTCTTGCTGACCTCGCGCTGGAGATCTCCGGTGTAAGCGCCCTGCTATCAGGCAATGAGAGGCGGGTGTTGCTGGATGAGTGCAGGGAGAAGAAGGAATCGCTCAGTCCCAACACACGCAAACTGACGATTGATCTGGAGCGGGTACGACCGGAGTGGGAGCCCATCACTTTTCCGGTGGATGCGTTCTATGAGCGCTGCCGTCCGCTGGTTGAGTCGACAAAACGAGTGACGGAAGCACTGCTGGCTGCGCATCCGGATGCTCAACTGGACACGTTGTACGTGACGGGCGGGGGGTCGGAACTTCCTCCGGTCGCGCGAGTGCTGAAAGAGGGATTTGGACGCAAGGTGCGGCGCTCTGCCTACATGCGTTCAGCGAGTGCCGTGGGCCTGGCTATCCGTGCTTCTGCCGGTGTCGATCGCCTGCAAGAACGGTTCAATCAGAATTTTGGAATCTGGCGCGAGGCTGAGTCGGGCGGAAGGATCGTTTTTGATCTCGTATTTCCGCGGGGAATGTTGTTACCGGAGCCGGGCCGGCCGGCGTTGCAGGTCGAGAGAGAATACAGGCCTGCGCACAATATCGGTCATTTTCGATATCTCGAGTGCTCCAAGCTCGATGATCGCGGCCAACCAACGGGCGACATAACAAACTGGGAGCAGCTTCAGTTTCCCTTCGATCCAAAGCTATGGGATTGTGAAGATATCTCCGCTTTGCCGGTTGAATGGATAAGTGTGGGAGAGAGTTTGCTTGCGCGCGAAGAGTACACGTGTGACGAAAGCGGAATTCTTCGAGTGAAGATATCGACGCTTCCATCAGGCAGATCACGCGAGTTTGAGATTGGTCGATTAGGTTCACGGTGAATGGTCGCAGACGGATAGGGGCGAGAATGTTCGAAAGAGTGCTAATTTCATCGAACTAAGTATCCTTTCAGAAAGTAAGTTCATCATAGTAAGTGGGTCCCAAAGAGACTCTGGCATGCGCTTGCGATCCCAGCAGGGCTTTTGTGTAGTTACTTCTCTTGCCCGGTCTATTAAGTGACGCGTAAGGAGTGTTTTCCTCAGGTCATCGCTTTATGAATTCTCATGCTCGTGTGCTGGTTGTTAGTCGTGACGAGATGCTGCTGAGAACGAGAGAGATGATACTAGGCGCATTTTTCGACGTGCGGGGCGCCGGCCGATTTTCGGAAGCGCGAACTCTGTTAGCGAACGATATTTTTGATCTGATCGTTCTATGTCATTCTCTGACCGATGACGAATGTCAACGACTGGCCGGAATCGCCCATGCACAGACACCTCGACCATTGATTCTCGGGATGAGCGCATCTTCTCGTGGAGCCCTCAAACCGTGGGCAGACAAGCAGCTGGGAGTGGATGCCGGCCCATACGGTTTAGTCAAGAGGTGTGCAGAGATGCTTGGCTTTGTCCTCAAGAGCAAGGCAAGGGCGGCGCACGCTTAGTTTAGCGCTCCTAGCCCAGATAGACCCAGATAGAACGGCAGCCAAGTGTGGCAGGTTTCGCTGTTCGAGCCGAATGATAGCCTCGAAGTAGATGGTACCGGCTGATTCGATCGACTATCTTGTGATGGGCGCGGGTGTAGCAGGGCTTCGCGCAGCCGTCGAACTCGCCGAACACGGCGATGTTCTTGTCATTACAAAAGAATCTCTGGGTGAGTCGAATACTCACTACGCGCAGGGCGGCATCGCCGTCGCTTCGGCTGACAGCGAGGATATCCCGCTTCACTTGAACGACACCGTTGTTGCAGGGGACGGCCTGGTCTATCGGCGGGCTGCGGAGGTGCTTGTCTCTGAAGGACCGCAGCGCGTGACCGAACTTATCGAGTGGGGGACGCGTTTCGATCGCGATGCGGGCGGATTACTCAGGACAAGAGAAGGAGCGCACTCGCGCCCTCGCATTCTTCACGCAAACGGAGACGCTACCGGTGCGGAGATTAGCCGGTCCCTGGTCGAGCATGCGCGGGCGCACTGTCGGATCAGGTTTGCCGAATGGACGATGGTTACGCGCTTGCTGACTGAAGATGGCAGGGTTGTGGGTGCGGAACTGGCGCCGGCTGGCGGCGAGGGTGGTGCAGTTCGACCCTATCGTATCTCGGCTCGCGGAGTCCTTATTGCGTCGGGCGGGGCCGGCCAGGTGTACAGCGACACAACCAACCCGGCAGTGGCGACCGGAGATGGCCTCGCTGTGGCGCTGGAAGCCGGCGCAGAACTTGCGGACATGGAGTTTTACCAGTTCCACCCGACGGCGTTTTCGCTGCCCGGAGCGCCGCGATTTCTTGTTTCCGAGGCTCTGCGCGGCGAGGGCGCGTATCTCCGGAACGATCGCGGGGAACGCTTCATGGAGCGCTACCATCCCCTGCTTGAACTGGCGCCGCGGGACGTGGTCGCTCGTGCGATTACACGAGAAGGGAAGGACGAGAAAACAGGAGAGACTCGCACGGTGTCTCTTGACATACGCCATGTTCAGGACGTGGATCTGCACCGGCGATTTCCCGGCATCAGCGCATTTTTGTCCCGGTACTCGCTCGATCTCTCGCGCGATCTAATCCCGGTGCGTCCGGCGGCGCATTACCTGATGGGCGGAATTCGCACCGATCTGATGGGACGAACAACCATACGGGGACTCTACGCTGCAGGCGAAGTTTCCTGCACAGGCGTTCACGGTGCAAATCGCCTGGCTTCAAACTCGTTGCTCGAAGGGCTGGTATTCGGGGCGCGCGCTGCACAGGCGATGTTGGACGACAATCTGGCTCCGGTGCCCGTGGAAGAATGCACAACATCCAAGATGGCTATGGATCGGGGTGATGTCGCCCTGGCTGAAGCTTACGTAACAGCTTTGCGGAGTGCCATGTGGGTAGATGGTGGACTGCAGCGTTCGAAATCGTCGATGCAGGATGCGCTTCGAAAACAGGCTGAGTGTGAGACCGGTCTGGAGTTCTTCAAGCAACAGGGAAAGGACAGCCGCCGTCTTGTCGAGGCGTTCTCTCTCTGCCGGGTCGCGCGCGTGATCCTGGTCTCTGGGCTGGCGCGCGAAGAGAGCCGTGGTGCGCATTTTCGTAATGATTTCCCGCAGCACGATAATGAGAGGTTCCTGAAGCACTCAATCTATTCGCCCGATGGCCGTGTGAAGTTTGAGGCGTGGTAGCGCTATCACGCGGACTCCTCTTTGCGTGCACCGGGCTTCTGCGACTTCCTTTCGGCAATCCACGATGCGACGGCGCAGATAGCCAGAATTACTCCCATAATGGCGAGCGAGAGCGTGATCGGAATATCGATCCAATGTGAAGCGAGCATTTTGAATGCGACGAAAGCCAGCATGACACCCAGGCCATAGTGGAGGTACCGGAGGTGGTCGAGCAGCGCGGCCAAGGCGAAATACAGGGAACGGAGACCTAGAATCGCGGCGATGTTGGATGTGTACACCACAAACGGGTTTCGCGAGATCGCCAGTACAGCCGGAATGGAGTCGATGGCGAAGAGGACGTCAGTCATCTCGACGGCAAGGATCACCGGCAGCAGCGAGCCCTCTTTAGGGTGGATATTGCGGACCCAACGGGGGATGACATCCTTCGTCGAGTGTTGGCTCACCAGCCGCCATGCTGCATACAGCAGGAGGGCGCCAAAGAGATAGGTGATCCATTCGAAATGGTCAATGAGGGTGACGCCAACAGCGATAAACAGCGCGCGCATAACGATGGCACCGCCCACGCCCCACGCAAGGGCTTTGTGCTGCTGGCTACCGTTGAGCCTGAATCCCTGGAAGATGACGAGAAACACAAAGAGGTTGTCGACGCTGAGAGAGGTCTCAATTGTGTAGCCGGCGATGAACTCCATCGCCGTGACGCGGCCCTGTTCGATGGCGATGAAGCCTGCAAACCCGAATGCAAGCAGCGCCAGCACCGCAGTCCAGAGCCATGCAGTTTTGGGTGAGGGGCCTGATTCTTTTTTGTGGCTCGGAAGGAGGAGATCGACGAGCAGCAGCGCGCCGGTTACAACGTGGAAGCCGATCCACCACGACCAGGTCGCGCCACCAATCATGCGTGAATGTTACTAGACGGCAGCGGGCAACAGCCAGTAAGGATGGAAGGCAAGTCGGTTATCGCCGGTCGATGAGACGGATGGTCTCCATGATTACATCGCCATCGATGGCGAGGCTGCGAGCGCTGACCTTGTCCATGGTGTCCTTTACGGTGTGGTGATAGCTATTGTTCGGGCCATAGTCGAGATCGATCAGGTCGATCGAGGGGACGCCGCGCTGAACGAAAGGCAGGTGGTCGTCATCAACCGGCTCTTCAGACTGAAAGAAGTAGCGCTCATAGCCATATTTTTTTGCTGCCTGCCGTACGAGATCAATCAGCCAGCCGGTTGAGCGGCTCTCGTGCTGGATATCGAGGTCCTTGTCGCCGATCATGTCGGTGAGGATGAAGGACTTGATGCGGCTAAGCGCGCCGCTGCCTCCCCACTTTGCGGCAAGGTGACGGCTCCCATAGGTGGAATCTGACGCAGACCAGCTTTGGATGGCTTCTTCGCCGTCGAAGAAGACGAGCCACACGGAGTAGCCGTCGAGTGTTTTGCCGCGCAGCTCATCGGCGATCGCCATCAGCAGACCCGTTGTGGCGGCACCGTCATTTGCGCCGACGAAGTTGACGTTGCGCAGCGGATAGTTGGTCTCATAATGCGTGCCGAGAACGATGATGCCATCCTTTTTGCCGGGAAAGCGCACAATGAAGTTGTGCATCGTGACGGCGCCGATGGGAGTATTCGCAACGAAGGTGTCCTCTTCAAACTGATCATGTTTGAAATGATTGCGAATAAACTCTTCGGCTTTTACATGACCGGGGCCGGTGGGCCAGCGCGGACCAATCGCGGCAAATTCGCGGGCATATTCGTACGCTTTGCCGCCGTTGAAATGGGGCTGGGCGAGGGAAGGCAGTGCTAAAGCAGGGAGCAACACGAAGGCAACCACGGCAAAGGAATGACGTGCGAAGCGACGGATCATCCTGCGGCCTCCTTGGTCTTCTTGCGTGAGGGATGCACCCACCATGCCACAGCGATGCCTACTCCATAGAGGGCGAGCATGGGAATCGCATAGATGCACATCGTCCACGGATCGGGACTGGGGCAGATGATAGCCGCAACCAGAAAGACGGCGAGAATGGCGTAGCGAATGTTCTTCCACAGGAATCGTGGGCTCACGATTCCGAACATGGCCAGGAAAAAGATGAGAATCGGCAACTCGAAGCTGATTCCCAGGCCGAGGATGATCGACAGGAAGAAGCTGCTGTAATCCTCGATGGTGATCATCGGGGTGAAGTCATGGCCGAAACCGACTACCAGGATCTTGATGGCACCGGGTAAAACATAGAAGTAGCCGAAACAGGCACCTGCCAGGAACAGTCCTACCGTGGCTGCCATGAAGGGAACGACGAAGCGTTTTTCTTTCTGATAGAGGCCGGGAGCAATGAACAGCCAGACCTGGTAGAGAATGAACGGGCTGGCGATGATCGCTCCAGCGAGCAACGCAACCTGCAGATTCAGGTTCAGGGCATCCATTGGATGCGTAAAGACCAGTGACTTGCCGATCTTGAGGAGCGGCGACTGGAGGAAGTTGAGCAGCCAATTTCGGAAGAGCCAGGCGACGACGAAGCCGCAGGCAAGGTAGGCAGCCGAGTGGATGATGCGACGGCGCAATTCGTCGAGATGCTCCATCAGGCTCATGCCCGGGAGTTCCGCGCGTTCTGCAACCGCCTCTCTTGCCTTTTCGATTGCTTCCGCGGCGTCAACCATGCTGGTTCAATGCCTCCGCGGTCTGAGAGGGGTCGGGTGGCGTGTGCTCTGTCGAAGTTGCGGGCTGGGTGGGATCGTGCAGATCAACGCCGGATTCCGGCGTGTTTGTTTCGTTGGTGGGAGTTTCCACTTGGGACGGTGTGGCTCGTGAAGCGCGTGGCACGGTTTCGCCAATGGCCGGAGGCTGGATGCGGGGAACGGATTCGGCCGCCGTTTCGTCACCAGCTTGCGTCTCGGAGGGGTACTCTGGCGGGTATTTAGTTTCAACCGGATTTGGAGACTCGATCGCGTTTACCGGCGGTTGGGGATCAGCCGAAACGGAGGCCTGCTCCGAAGCCGCCAGGGCCGCGAGCGAGCGATGACGCTCCTCCTCCTTCTTGCGGCGGTCGGCTTCCTCGGCGTTGCGTAACTCTTCTTCCATCTGGAACTTGAAATCGTTTGAGGCTTTACGGAACTCGTACATTAGCTTGCCGATTTGCCGGCCGATCTGGGGGAGACGACGGGGCCCAAACACGACCAGCGCCAACACCATCAGGATGAGGGAGTCGGTCATTCCCAATGTGCCGAGCAGGATTGGCGGGTGCCCCATGAAGGCTAATGATAACTGCCTGCGCGCCGCACTCACAAACGCCCAAGTCGCTGGGCATGTCGCATCTAAGCCGGTGTCTGGATGCGGCGGTTTGATAAAATTGATCCGTGGAGACGCGGAACGGGATTCGATTCCTGAGTCCCTGATTGACGGAGCGTATCCACTGGTTAGGTTGCAACATC
>Ga0335079_10006263_pt1 | contig 13614 bp, 11 predicted proteins | sample Lox_Sample_33_FD_206719 | JGI IMG/M metagenome (GOLD analysis project Ga0335079, IMG submission 206719) | Soil microbial communities from Loxahatchee National Wildlife Refuge, Florida, United States - Lox_Sample_3.3 | ecosystem: Environmental > Terrestrial > Soil > Wetlands | place: USA... | reverse complement strand
CCGCGGGGGTCAAGGCCGACGGCACGTTCGAGATACCGGGCGTTCCGGAAGGGACGTACGAGGTACGAGTCGTGAATCCTAACCACGGGACGTACGTCAAGTCGGAGCAGGCGGCGGGGCAGGAGGTGCTGGAAACGGGCTTGAGCGTGAGCCCGGCCGGCATCAAGGGTGGCATCGAGATAGTCCTCAGCACAAAGGGCGCGGCGATTGACGGCGTTGTGGTGGAGGAGGACGGCCAGCCGGTGGCGAACGCGATGGTTGGCCTGGCACCGGATGGAGAGAAGCGAAAGATCTACCGCTTCTACCAGGAAGCGCGAACCGATCAGTACGGGAAGTTCATGTTCCGCAATGTGCGTCCAGGGAGCTACAAACTGTTCTCGTGGGCTCAGATCGGGCCATCCTGGCAGGATCCCGACGTGCTGCGAGTAGTCGAGGACAAGGGGCTGGCGGTGTCGGTCGAGGAGAATGGGCGGCAAAGCGTGCAGCTGCGGGTGATTCCGGGCGGGCCGGAATAAGCGAAGCCCCGGCCTTCAGGGTTGTGCTACAGTCTGCGCCGCCCAAGTTCTGACCCTTGGAGGAGATTCCATGCGTTTTGTTCGCTTGTGCGCCCTGTTGTGCTTCGCGGCGGCGGTGACGGCTGCGCTGGCGGTGGCCGAGGGTCCGTACTTCGACGTCTCACAGGTTGCAGACGGCGTCTACGCAGCGATTGGAAAAAACGGAGCGTTCTGCAATGCCGCTGTGGTGGTGAACAAAAACGACGTGCTGGTGGTGGATACGCACCTGCGGCCGGTGTGGGCGCACGACCTGATCCAACAGCTCAAGAAGATGACGGACAAGCCTGTCCGCTACGTGGTGAACACGCACTGGCATCCGGATCACGTGCAGGGCAACGAGGCCTACGTGAACGTATTCGGGACCGGCGTCGAGTATCTGGCGCAGCACAACACACGCGACGACATGATCCACAAGGCCATCCCGAGCATCCAGGACAGCCTGAAGGACGTGCCCGAAGGCATCGCCAGGATGGAAAAGGCGCTGACGGAGGGGAAGGATGCGCAAGGCCAGCCGCTGACGGACGAGGCCAAGGCCAACCTGAAGAAGCAGATTGAGGACCAGAAGGCGTACCTGGGCGAGCTGAAGCAAATGCAGATCACGCTGCCGACGATTACCTTCGAGAAGAGCCTGTATTTGCATAAGCCGGGGGACAGGACGATACAGGTGCTGTACTTCGGCAAAGGGCACACGCGGGGAGACGTGGTGGTGTACATGCCGAAAGAGAAGGTGGTGGCGACGGGCGACCTGCTGACCAACGGGATCCCGTTCATGCGCGACGCGTATCCGGTGGAATGGGCGGCGACGCTCGAGGCCATCCAGGGGTTAGATTGGAATGCAGCAATCCCGGGCCACGGCGACGTCCAGCAGGGCAAAGCACAGATCGGGAAGCTGATTTCATTCATGAAGGATCTGGTGGCGCAAGTGAAGGCGGCGGTGGCGGCGGGGAAGAGCATGGAAGAGACGAAGAAGGCGGTGAACCTGGCAGGCCATGCCGCGGATTTTCCGGTGTACAAGACGCCGGCGGCGTTCCAGAGGAACGTGGATAGCGCGGTAGAGCGGTGCTGGAACGAAGTGTCGGGGAAGATCGCCGATTAGGGCAGCGTGCCGGCCGGCGCGTCCGCTCGAAAGGCAGATTCCCCGGTAGGCAGGGGATCCCAGGGTATGTCGTAGTGGTGGGGTAGTGCCCGGCGAGCTAGCGCTGCAAGCGGGGCCAGAGGACGGACAGGATCATCAAGTCAGACAGCGAAAAGAGCAGTTGGCCGGCAGAAACGCCTGCGGCCTCTGCGGCCCGGGAGAGGATGCCGAGGTGCTTCAGGCGTGCCAGGGCGCGCACTTCGTCGAGCGCCGCGCCGAACAAGCCAGCCACTTCCACGTCGGTGAAGAACTTCTGGTTGGCTCGAACCCTCAACATTTTCGACTCCGTCAGCCCAGCAACTACACGTCGTCTGTAGAAACCAGAGCAACTCAGGTGCCACATTTTGGTGCACCCGCCGGGCGAGTTTTTCGCACCGGTCAGGCGATGGTTTCGGCGCGCCATTGGCGGGGAAACCCGCAACCGGCCCTTTGACCAGTCTACCGGTGAGATGCGTCCGGAATGTTTCTGGAAAGTGAAATTCCTGGCTAATCGTGGAAAGTTTTTACAATTTCCCGGATTTGCTTCGTATGGCGGATTTCGTGGTAGGCCAGCACGCGCATCCAGTCGTAGAGGTTCAGGCTGCCGAGAAACGGGTGGGTGCGGCGATAGGGAGTCAAGTCGCGGTTGGACTGTTCGGCGATCAGTTTCAGAGTGCGCTGGCGAGCGGCGGAATAGCCCTCTAATGATTCCTGGCGCGCCTTGACCAGCTTAGCGTCGAGGGGAATCGGGGTCTTTCGCTTGATGGTGCGGACGGAACTGACGGCGACAGGGATGTGGAGTTTCTTCCAGAAGGGCCGGCGGGGGGGCCTCTTGGAGAGTTCCTCGCGCGCGCCGGACCAGACGGCGGATTCCACCATGGTGAGGTGAGCGAGAATCTCCGCGGCGGACCACCCGCCTTTGGGCGGCGGCCTCTTCCAACGGGCCTGCGGAATCTGGTCACAGGCTTCCAGCAGGCCCAGGTGGGCCTGGTTGAGGAGCTCGATAATGGAGGCGACGTCGCGCACGGCAATGTTTTGCCGGTCCGAAGCCCGGCACTACAGGTCGAAGCCCCCCGCGGCCTCGAAGGCGCGCGCCAGGCGGAGCACGCGGCCCTCTTCGAAGTGCGGGCCAATGATTTGCAGGCCTACCGGAAGCCTTCCGCACACCTTACCGCAAGGAACGGAGATGCCGGTGACGCCGGCGAGCGAGCCGGTGACCGTATAAATGTCCGCGAGATACATGGCCAGCGGGTCGGCGGTGCGCTCGCCCAACTTGAATGCGGTGACCGGCGAAGTGGGCGTGAGGATCAGGTCCACCTGTTCAAAGGCGCGGTCGAAGTCGCTCTTGATGAGCGCGCGCACTTTCTGGGCCTTCAGGTAATAGGCGTCGTAGTAGCCGGCGGAGAGCGCGTAGGTGCCCAGCATGATGCGGCGTTTGACTTCCGCGCCGAAGCCCTGGCCGCGGGTCTTGCGGTACATCTCGCCGAGCGTCCCGCCGGGAACGCGCAGGCCGTAGCGCACGCCGTCGAAGCGGGCGAGGTTCGAACTAGCCTCCGCGGTGGCCACCAGATAATAGGTAGGAATGGCGTAGGCCGTGTGGCGCATGGCGATGGGCGCAGGGACGCAGCCCATTTCTGCAAGGCGGGCGACGCCGCGCTCGACCTTTTCGCGGACGGCCGGGTCAAGGCCTTCGCCGAAGTACTCGGCGGGGATGCCGAGCCGCAGGCCTTTGACCGGTTCGTTGAGCTGGGCGGTGTAGGAAGGCACCGGATGGCCGGCGGAAGTGGCGTCGAGAGGGTCGCGTCCAGCGATGACTTCCATGATGCGGGCCACGTCCTCCACGGTGCGGGCGAAGGGGCCGATGCGGTCGAGAGAAGAAGCGAAAGCGATGAGGCCGTAACGCGAGACGCGGCCGTAGGTGGGCATCAGGGCCGGCACGCCGCAAAGAGCGCCCGGCTGGCGGATGGAGCCGCCGGTGTCGGTTCCAAGGGTGATGACGGCGAGGCCTGCGGCGACGGCAGCAGCGGAGCCACCGCTCGATCCGCCGGGAACGCGATCGAGGTCAACGGGATTGTGCACGGGGCCATAGGCGGAGTTTTCGTTCGAGCTGCCCATGGCGAATTCATCGCAATTGGTCTTGCCGAGGAAGATGGCGCCGGCGCGGTCGAGGCGCTCGAGGGCAGTGGCGTCGTACGGCGGCACGTATCCCTGGAGGATCTTCGAGCCGGCGGTGGTTTCCGTGCCGCGGGTGCTGAGCACATCTTTGATGGCGACGGGGACGCCGGCGAGGGGAGGAAGCGGCTCGCCCCTGGCGACTTTGGCGTCGATGGCGTCGGCTTGCGCGTAGGCGCGCTCGGGAGAAAGGGCCAGGAAGGCGTTGAGGCGGGGATTTTCAGCCTCGATGCGGGCGTAGAAGTCGCGGGTCAGCTCGCGCGCAGATACCTTACGAGCTTCGAGCGCGGAGCGGATTGAAGAGACGGTCCATCCGGCCGACGTGGGTGCGGCGGTCATCCTTCATTCCCCCGGTCGATGACCTTGGGGACGCGGAAGTAGGGAACGGGCGCTTCAACGGCGTCAGGAGCGTGGCGGACGACATCGGCGATGACTTTGGCGTCGCGAGGCGAGTCGGGGCGCAGGTGCTGCGCGGCCATGACGTCCTGTTGCGAAGGGCGCGTTCCCGCCCCGGCTTCGAGCACTTGTGCAAGCGGCTCGACGTTGGCCGTGTCCAGGTCGTTCAGTTTCTCGCAGAAGGAAAGGATAGAGGCGAGCTGCGAGGCGTAGGTTTCGATTTCGCCTTCGGTGAGCTCGAGGTTGGCGAGCTCAGCTACGCGGAGCACGTCCTGGCGACTGATGTTCATGGCCCAACCATTCTAGCGTAGTACCGGGGCTCCCACCGCCCGAGCGTGGGCGGAGATACGATGGAGGGGATATCTGGAACGCGGTGCGACGGCAGGACATCGAACCAATGCGAGGAGGCGCGATGCTACCGCCATCCCGGAGCGGAGGAAGTGTTCTTTTTCGGCTTGATGATCACGGACGCTGACCTGCGTATGACGGACGGTAGGAGCCTCGAGGGGCATGGGGTTGAGCCTGACGAGTTGATTCTTGTGACCGGGGCGGATCTGGCTGCAAAGCGCGACCCGGTACTTTCGCGAGGCGCGCAACTACTGGGCGTGAGTCTGCCGGCGGAGAAGGCGGGCGCAATGTTTCCGCACAAGTGGCCCAAGGATTGAAGGCCGGCAGGTTCAGGCGGTCGTGCCGGCCGCGCCAGTTCCCGCCAACCCCAGGTGGGGGGCCGCGTCGCGCATCGCGGCGATGCAGTTGGCGATGTGCTCGTCGAGCGGGAGGCCGAGTTCTTCCGCACCCTTGATGACGTCGTCGCGGTTGACGCCGCGGGCGAAGGCCTTGTCCTTGAGGCGCTTCTTCACGGAAGAAACTTCCAAATCGAGGATGCTCTTGCTGGGGCGGACGAGCGAGCAGGCGGTGAGGAAGCCGGCGAGCTCGTCGCAGGCGAAGAGGGTGTGCTCGAGGGCGGACTGACGGGTGACGCCGGTGTAGTCCGCGTGGGAGAGGATGGCGCGGATCATTTCCTCCGGGTAAGCGCGCTCGCGGAGGATCCTTGAGCCTTCGGCGGGATGCTCTTCGGTCGCAGAATGCGCCTGGTTGGGCCAGCGCTCGTAGTCGAAGTCATGGAGCAGGGCGGTGATGGACCAGAGCTGCTCGTCGTGGCCGCCCTTGCGGGCGTAGGCACGGACACAGGCCTCGACAGCCAGGGCGTGCTTGCGCAGGCTCTCGTTGAGCGTGTATTCGCAGAGAAGTTTCCAAGCATCGTCGCGAGAAGGCATGCGGGAAAGAATACGATGGCGGCCCGGCGGACTGATAGAGCCTAAATGGAATCTTCGCGGAAAGCAGAGCCGGTTGTCCGGCCGGCTATAGCGCATGAGGGCCGGGCCGGACGGCTCTCTCGCTAAAGCGGGCGCGGCAAGCTGCCGATGCCGAGGATGAGAGGCCAGCGGGGAGATAGCGGGTGATGGCGGGCAGCTTCCTGTGTCTGCGGAAGACTGCGGACGATATCGGATGATGGCGGGCGACTGACGGTAATCAATGGGCAAAAACCAGAAATTCCGCTTGACACAGGATGGCGCACAATGCATTCTTTGCCCGCGCGCCAGCTTTCTGCCTTCCCCCTAGAAGAGTTGCCTCCAAACCGCTCGCCGGAAAAGAGCGAGGGACCGGTGTCTGAGGCTCAAGCAACGCATGGCCCTGATGTTGGGGTCGAGAACGAAAGAGAAGTCATCCGTTGCAAGGTGTGCGGTCTGGTTCAGTACCGCACAAAGACAGACAACTGCCGGCGCTGCCTGCGGATTTTGCCTCCGCGGGTGCAATACCTGATACCTCCGCCCGCGGCCCAGGAGCTTCCGGGTGACGACCGGCAGCTCTTCGAGCACTGGCCGAACGCGCAGACGGTGGAGAATATCGGGCATCGCATCCGCCAGTTGCGGGAAACGCGCGGGATGACGCAGAGCCAGCTACAGGCTCGCTCGCGCGTGTCGCGGTCCTATCTCTCCCGGATCGAAAGCGGGCAGATGACGCCGAGCCTGGGGACGCTGGAAAAGATCTCCGAAGCGCTTGGCGTGGGGCTGAACCGCTTCTTCCTGCCGGAGTCCAGCAGCGAAACGCTGATGGAAGATCCGTTCATCCAGGGGCTGCGGCCGTTCCTGCGGCAACTGGATTGGGAGCAGTGGCAGTCGATCCTGCGGCGCTTGCAGGTAATCAGTGACCACGTGACCGCTGTAACCGTGGCTGCGGGGGCGCACCCCCCGCGAGGATCAGCGGCGCACGGTGGACCCGCGCCCTCGGGCCGCGCGCCGATCCCCACGAACGGGAGCGCGCGCCGGCACTTCGCGTAGGAGACGGTAAGGGGCAAGACGCGAGACCGGTAGACGTCCGGCAAGGCAGAGCGGAAGTCTAGGCGAAGCGCACCTTCACGTCGGGACGCTTGTCCATGTGCACGGTGTCGATGAAGCGCACCTGGCGGTTTTCCAGCGTCATGATCAGCGAGTGAGTGCGGATGCCGTCGCCGAAAAATCGCACACCCTTCAACAGGTTTCCTTCCGTAACCCCGGTGCAGGCAAAGATGATGCGTTTCCCGGGCGCGAGATCGGCCGTGTCGTAGATTCGCTTCGAGTCCTTGATCCCCATTTTGGCCATGCGCTCTTCGTGTTCGGGTTTGGAGACGACGAGGCGCGCGAGAATCTGTCCGTTCAGGCAGCGCAGGGCGGCGGCAGCCAGCACGCCTTCAGGAGCGCCGCCGGTGCCCATTACCGCGTGGACGCCGGTGCCCAGAACGGCGGCGGAGATTCCGGCCGAAAGATCACCATCGGTAATGAGGCGGATTCGGGCGCCAGTGGCGCGGATTTCGTCGATCAGCTTCTCGTGGCGCGGGCGCTCGAGAACGATTACGACGAGATCTGAGACGCTTCGATCCAGGCGGCGAGCAATGGCCTTCAGGTTGTCCACGACGGGCGCGTCCAGCTCCACGGCGCCCCGGCATTGAGGCCCGACGATGATTTTTTCCATGTAGAGATCAGGCGCGTGGAGCAGACCGCCTTTCTCGCTGGCGGCGAGCACAGCGATGGCATTGGGCGAGCCGGTGGCGCAGAGGTTGGTGCCTTCGAGGGGATCCACGGCGATATCGACGGCGGGATAGTCGCTGCTGGCGCCCTGGCGCGCGGCGCCAACCTTCTCGCCGATGTAGAGCATAGGCGCTTCGTCGCGTTCGCCTTCACCGATGACGATGGTGCCGTCCATGGGGACGGTGTCCATCACGTGGCGCATGGATTCGACGGCAACGTCGTCGGCCTTGTGGCGGTCGCCCAGGCCCATGGTGCGGGCCGCGGCGATGGCGGCTTGCTCGACCACGCGAAGCAATTCCAAACCGAGTGCAATTTCCATGCGGCTTCCTCCGGGAGAGCGGGGTAATTGTTTACTCCAAATCGCGGGGCGGGGCAACACGGGATGGTGAGAGGTGAGGGGCGCTGTTGAGGGTCACCGGCGATGGGTGATTGAGGAGAGAGCGGCAGAGCGCGCTCCGGCGCGAGCGACGAGCGGATGCCAGGTTGACTGGCCGGCGCTACCTGCTCGTGGGTGTGGGCGGCGCGCGGTGACGGCTCATTCGGAACGGAGAGTGATGGCGGGGTCAATGCCGGCGGCGCGGCGCGCGGGCAAATAGCAGGCCGTGAGGGTGGCCGCGGCGAGGACCAGCGCTGAGGCGGCGAAGGCGATGCCGTCGAGCGAGTTCAGGCCGTAGAGGAAGGATGCGAGGGCGCGGGCCGCGACGGCAGCGACGGCCAGGCCGGAGACGGCTCCGATGACGACAAGTCGTCCGGTTTGGCGGAGGACCAGGCTGACCACGTCGCGGGGATCCGCGCCCAGGGCGATACGAATGCCGATCTCGCGCGTGCGCTGGCGGACGGCGAGGGAAGTGACGCCGGCGATGCCGGTGGAAGCCAGCAACAGCGCCAGCAATCCGAGCGAGGCCGAAAGTACGGCGCCGATCTGCGAGGGCCACAGCCAGAAAGCGAGATTCTTGGAAAAGGCGTGCGCGTCCACGGTGACGGCGGGATCGAGTTCGCGAACCATGCCGGGCAGCTCTGCGACAAGGGTGGCCGGGTCGCCCTGCGTGCGGATAACGAGCGAACCATCGGTGTACTCGCTGAGGTTTTCGGGCAGGGCCGGCAGATAAAGATAGGGAAGAGCGCCGGACCAGAGATAGACGTTGCGTGTGTCGCGCACGACGCCGACGACTTCATAGAGCGGAGACTTACGTCCCTGGCGGAGGCGCTTGCCCACGGCATCCTCGCCGGGCCAGAGCTCGCGGGCCAGGGCGTCATTGATGAGCGCGAGGCGCGCGCCCGCGGCGACTTCGCCCGCGGTAAACGAACGGCCGCGAAGGATGGGGATGCGCAGCACGTCGAAAAACGAGGGTGAGACCACATTGAAGTTCACGACAAGCAGCGACTGCCCCTGGGGAGGCTCGTGGCCTTCGGCCGTCAAGGAGGTCTGCGAGAAATCGTTGCCCAGGGGAACTGTGCGCGCGAACGCGGTGTTCTGAACGCCGGGACGTCCCTCGACGCGCTCGGCGATGCGGCGGTAGAAGTCCGTGGAACGGACGGCGTCGTAACCATGCTGGCGCAGATCCGGAGAAAGGACGGCGACGTGGGCGGCATCGAAACCCAGGTCGACATGTTGGGCCTTCGCGAGCGCGCGGGCGAGCATCCCGGAGGCGACCAGCAGAAAAATCGAAACCGCCACCTGGCCGACGAGCAGCAGGCTGCGAAGCCGGGCGCCCTGGCGCCAGGTTTGCGCGCCGTGATCCTCGCGCATTGCGCGGAGAGGATTCTGGCGCGAAACGTTCAGGGCCGGCAGCCAGCCGGAGAGCATTCCAGCGGCCAGGGACACGGCGCCGAGATACGCGGCGACGCGCCAGTCGATGGAGGTATCGAGCAAAAGGGCGCGCGTCCCGGGGGGATGAACGAAGGCGAGCGCGAGGTCCGCACACCACCCGGCAATCAGCAAGCCCGCCGCACCCGCCGCGGCGCTCAGGATCAGGCTTTCCGTCATGAGCCGCTGCACCAGGCGTGCGCGCGTGCCGCCGAGCGCGGTGTGAATCGCCAGCTCTTTCTGGCGGGCGACGCCGCGAGCCAGGTGAACGTTGGCGACGTTGGCGCAGGCAATCAGCAGCACGAGGCCGACGGCTACGAGCAGAACGATGGCGATGGGAAGCGCCTCGCCGGTCTGCTGCGGCGAGAGCAAAGCGGCCCGTGCGACGGTGATTGAGGGATGCTTGGGGGCTTCACCCGAAGACGCGTCGAACTGCGCGGCGAGCAAGTCCATCTCGGCCTGGGCGCTCTGAACGGGCACTTGCCGGCCGAGACGGGCCAGCACATACAGCCAGCCGGAATTGCGATCGTTAAAGAGAGGCGGGCCGGCCTGCACGTTCTGACTCATGGCGAGGGGAATCCAGACGTCCGGGACTTCCGCGTCCGTGCCTATGAAGCCGCGGGGCGCGACGCCGACGATCGTGTAGGACGTTCCGTTGAGGTCCATCGCCTTGCCGGTGGCGCCGGGATCGGCCGCGAAGCGCGATTGCCACAGTCCATAGCTGATGACCACGACCGGATGCGCACCGGGCTCGGAATCCTCTTCCGCAATGAAAGCGCGACCGAGGACGGGCCCGGCACCGAGGAGGCTGAAAAAATTGCCGGAAACGAGCTGGGCACCGAGCCACTCCGGTGAAGCAGCGGGGCGCGAGTAGAGCACGCGGGCGCCGGCAAAGGCAGCGACCTCGCTGAAGGAGGAGCCGTGTTCGCGCACGAGGCGGTACTCGGGATACGAGAAGACTCCTTCGCCGGCCGGGCGGCCGCGCTCGCCCGCATACAAGCGCACGACGCGCTCCGCATCGCGCGCCTGAACCGGCCGGAGAACGAGCGCGTTGAAAAGTGTGAAGACGGCGGTGTTGAGACCAATGCCCAGGGCAAGGGCGAGCATGGCCATGGCGGTGAGGGCGGGATTGCGGCGAAGCTGGCGCGCGCCGAAGCGCAGGTCCTGCGCCAACTGCTCGAGCCGGAGGCCGGCGCGAACAGAGCGGACTTCTTCCTTCAATTGTTCAACGCCGCCCAACTCGATGCGCGCGGCGCGGCGGGCGCCGGCGGCATCCATTCCAGCGCGCTGTTTTTCATCGGCGAGCAGGTCCGCATGCGCGCGAAGCTCCGCGTCCAGGTCACGATCGGCGCGGTCGCGGCGGAAGAGATTGCGGACGGCCTTGAGCATCCTCATTGCGAGTCTCCTGTTCACGACCTCATTCGCATCGCAGTGCCATAACCGGATCAACGCGCATGACGCGACGCGCGGGGATGTAACTGGAGAGAGCGGCCACGCCTGCGAGGAGAAGCGCAGCGCAGGCGAAGGTGAGCGGGTCGGTGGCGGCAACGCCAAAGAGCAGGCTCTCCATGAAGCGCGTCAGCCCGAGGGACCCGACCGCGCCGACACCCGCGCCGATGGCGGCAAGCAACAGCGCGTTTCCGACGACTTGCCGGAGCAGGTCGGCGCGCTGTGCGCCAAGGGCGACGCGGATGCCCATCTCGCGCATTTGCAGGCTGACGGTGTAGGACATGACGCCGTAGGTGCCGATGGCGGCGAGGGCAACGGCGAGGACGCCGAAGAGTCCGAGCAGAAGTGTGGAGAACCTGCGGCGCGCCAGCGTGTCACCGATGTATCGCGAGAAGGGCTGGAGGTCGACGAGTGGCAGGTCCTTGTCGAGCGAGTGAATCGCGCGGGTCACGTCCTGGGCGGCGCCCATGGGGTCCTGGTGCGTGCGCACGAGGAAGGCAAGGGCGCCGCCGGGTTTCTGCGGGAGGGGCATAAAGGCCTCGGGATTCTGGACAGCGTCAGGCCCGTCGCGCTTGACGTCGCCGACGATGCCGACGATCTCGCGATAGGGAGCCGGGCCCTGCGGCCAGCCTTGCTTCAAGGTCTTGCCGAGCGCGTTGCCATTCGGCCACATGCGGCGGGCGAGCGTTTCGTTGATGATGATAACGGGCGCGGAGGAGGCGACGTCCTGCTCGGTGAAGTAGCGCCCCTTGATCAGTGGAATCTGCAGCGTTTTGAAATAACCGAAACTGACGACGTTGGTGTTCAGGCTGGGCAGTTCAGCCTGCGGGGGAATGGGCCGGTCGCCGAGAACGTAGACGGAGTCCCAACAGCCTCCGACCATGGGCGGGCAGCGCACCAGGGCGGCGCTCTCGACGCCGGGAACCTGCTGGATGCGCTCGACGGCCTGCTCGAAGAACTGCACGGTGGCGCGGTCGTTGGGGTACCTGCTTTCCGGGAGGCGCACGCGGAAGGTCAGGACGCCGGCGGGCTGGAGGCCCAGCGGAGCGGCCTGCGCGCGGAGCAGGCTGCGGACCATGAGGCCGGCGCCGACGGCGAGCACGAGCGCGAAGGCCACTTCAGCAACGAGCACGGCGCTGCGCATGCTAGAACGGCTGCCGGCGAGGGCGCGAGAGGCTTGCTTGAGCGTCTCCGTGACGACGGGCCGCGAATGCTCCCACGCGGGTACCACGCCGAAGAGAGTCGCCGAGAGGACGGAGGCTCCAAAGGTGAGTCCAAGCACGAAGAGGCTTACGTGGACGTTTTCCAGACCGCGAATGTCGTGCGGCGCGAGCTGAAGCAGCGGCCCGATGGCCAGCGCGGCAAGGACCGCGCCGAGCCCCCCGCCCAGTAATCCGAGGAGCAGGCTTTCCACGATGGCCTGGGAGAAGAGGCGGCGGCGCGAGGCCCCCAGGGCTGCGCGAATGGCCAGCTCCCGCTGGCGCGCAGAGGAGCGGGCGAGCAAAAGGTTGGCGACGTTGGCGCACGCGGTGAGCAGAACAAAAGCAACGGCGCTGAGCAGGACGAAGAGCGTCGGCTGTATGTCCCCGCTGACGTCGTCGCGCAGCAGGGACATCACGGGAATGACGCCGCTATTGGTGCGCGGACTTTCCTGTTCGATGCGGCGAGAGATTATTTTGAGGTCGGCGAGGGCCTCGGCCTGCGTGACTCCGAGCTTCAGCCGTCCGATGCCGCGAAGGGCGGGGTGGTTACCGCGGTCCTGCCATTCGTCGTCCGCGCCGATCGGGCCGATGGGGATGAAAATGTCCGCCGGCTCGCGCGTCCAGAAACCGGCGGGCATGACGCCGATAACGCTGTATGGCTTGCCGTTGAGCGCGAGGGACTTGCCGAGCACGCCGGGATCGGCGTTGAACCTGTTGCTCCAGAGATTGTGGCTCAGCAGGACAACGGGAGCGCCGCCGGGCGAATCCTCCGCGTCGGTGTAGAGGCGGCCGATCTCCGGCTTCGCTTCGGTGATGCGGTAGAAATCTGTGGAGGCCTGGAGCGCGCTGAGCTGGACGGGATCGCCCGCGCCAGTAAGGGCATAGGGCTGGAAGTGATAGACGCCGAGGTACTGGAAGGAATGGCTCTGCTGCTTCCAGTCCATCAGGTCCGGCCAGGACACGCCCATGTCGCCGGTCCTCTTGGAGTTTTCGGCGAGCGAGAGGATGTTCTCAGAGTGCGGGTACGGGATGACGTTGAGGAGCGTGGCGTCGACGACGCTGAAGATAGCGGTGTTCGCGCCGATGCCCAGGGCAAGGGTAAGCACGGCGACGGCGGTGAACCCGGGATTGCGGCGAAGCTGGCGGGCGCCGAAGGAGACATCGCGGCGGAGGGCGTCGAACCAGGCGCCGGCCCGAGCGCCGCGCACTTCTTCCTTGACCTGTTCGATGCCGCCCAGTTCGACTCGGGCGGAGCGGCGGGCCTGTTCGGCGCTGAGCCCGGCGCGGCGCTTTTCATGCTCGAGCAGATCGAGGTGGGCGCGCATTTCGGCGTCCAGGTGGCGGTCGGCGCGGTCCCTGTGAAACATGTTGCGTAACTGGCTGCCGAGGGAACGCAGAGGATTCATCAACTCGCTCCTACTCGTGGCGTAAGGCGATCATCGGGTCCACGGTTGCTGCGCGGCGGGCCGGCAGGTAGCAGGCGAGCAGGGCCGTCAGGCCGAGCAATAGAGCGCCTGCGCCGAAGACCGTCCAATCCGTTGTGCTGACATCGAAGAGCAACGAGCGCATCAAGCCAGTAAGGGCAAACGAGCCGCACAGGCCGATGAAGACTCCGGCGACCGCCAGTGCCGCACCTTCCTTGAGGACCATGGCCAGCACTTCGCGCGTCTGTGCGCCCAACGCGAGGCGGATGCCGATTTCCTGGCTGCGCTGGGAGACTGAGTAGGAGATGACGCCGTAGGTGCCGATGACGGCCAGCAGCAAGGCGAGGCCGGCGAAGAGGGCAATCAACGTGGTGCGAAAGCGCGGCTGCTCGACCGCGGTTTCAAAGCGCATATCGAGCGTGGTGAGC
>Ga0335079_10006262_pt1 | contig 13615 bp, 13 predicted proteins | sample Lox_Sample_33_FD_206719 | JGI IMG/M metagenome (GOLD analysis project Ga0335079, IMG submission 206719) | Soil microbial communities from Loxahatchee National Wildlife Refuge, Florida, United States - Lox_Sample_3.3 | ecosystem: Environmental > Terrestrial > Soil > Wetlands | place: USA... | reverse complement strand
GCTTGAAGTACAGCATATATCGCTTTCTGCTTTGACATCCGCGTAGGTATTGACGTAAGTCACCACCGGCACGCCCGGAAACTTTTTCTTGAGGTTGCGCACATCCCCGGCTGTGATGCTGGCTGCCAGTGAACAACCGGCTTTCGCCGCGGGCAGGAGAACCGTCTTGTTGGGATTCAAAATCTTGGCAGTCTCCGCCATGAAGCGCACGCCGCAAAACACGATCACATCCTTATTGGTCTGCGCCGCCTTGCGACTCAAGTCAAGCGAATCGCCTTTGAAATCCGGCACGGAATAAAACAGCACCGGCTCCATATAATTGTGTCCCAAAATAACAGCATTGCGTTGTTTCTTTAGCTCATTGATCTCAACCGCAATCTCAGCTTTATATGCCAGCTCGAAATCCGGCACCACATTCGCCAGATGTAATTTCATTTCCTCGTATAACTTTTGTGCTTCAGGATTCATCGTGCTCCTTTACCGATATTTATAACGAATGATATCGAATGAAACGTCGAACGTTTTTGCGGAATGTGTCAGCGCACCGATCGAAATAAAGTCAACGCCTGTCTCCGCAATGCGCCGAACATTTTCCAGATTCACATTTCCAGACGCTTCGAGTCTAGCGCGGCCATTTGCGATGCGAACAGCTTCCGCCATCATTTCGACGGTCATATTATCCAATAAAATTCTTTTGACATTTAACTCAAGCGCGCGGCGGACATCTTCCAGCGTTCGTGCCTCGACTTCAATTTCAACGCCGCTATTTACAGCGCGTGCGCGTCGGATGGCTTCTTCAAGGCTTCCGGCAAAATCAATATGATTATCTTTGATCAGCATCATATCGTAGAGTCCAACGCGGTGATTCTTACCGCCGCCCCGTAATACGGCTAGTTTGTCTAACATGCGCAAACCGGGTGCGGTCTTGCGCGTATCAATGATCACAGCTTTCGTTCCCGCAACCGCGTCCACAAATTGACGCGTTAATGTGGCGATGCCAGAGATGCGTCCGAGAAAATTCAACGCGGTCCGTTCTCCGGTCAGGAGCGAACGGGCGGATCCGGAAACCTTTGCAAGAGTCTGACGATCCTCCACGCGAGCGCCTTCAGCTATTAGCGAATCGACTTGAATCTTTGGGTCCACTATTTCGTAAACAGCTTTCGCCACATCCAACCCGGCAAGGATGCCGCTTTGCTTCGCAATGATCTGCCCCTGCATGGAAGCGTCTAGGGGAACAATACTATTTGTGGTTATATCGCCGCCGCCAATATCTTCGGACAATGCCCGCTGAATAGCCGCCAAAACATCAGGATGCAAAATGTTTGTATATTGATCCTTCATCAAACCTTAATCATACGCCAATCTCAATGTTTCGTGCAATCAGAATCCACCCTCTGCAAACACTATACTCAATCTCTATATCAACGTCTGTCTCAACCTAGCGCTGGCAAAATCCATCACTGCTACAACGATCACAATGAATGCCACAACCGTTCCTGCTTTATGGTATTCGAGTGAGCCGAAGAACGTGGTCAGGGTCAGACCGATGCCGCCGCCGCCCGCAAAACCGATGATCGTCGCCATGCGGATGTTGATATCCCATTGATAAATTAAATACGATACAAACGGTGGGACGATTTGCGGAAGAACCGCATACACGATCATTTGTAAACGGTTCGCGCCTGTAGCGTTGACGGCTTCAATAGGACCAGCATCTATGTTTTCGATGGCCTCCGAAAACAATTTACCGATCAATGCAAATGAGGTCACTGCCAATGCCAGCATTCCTGCAAATGGCCCGATACCAACCCAATAGATGAAAATGACCACATAGAGAAGCGCTTCAATCGAGCGGAAAAGATTGAACATCGCTCGTGTTGCATAATAAATCCAAGCTGAGAGCCGACTGCGCCCGGTCAGATTCTTGGCAGCGAGAAAACTGAAAGGCAAGGCTGCGAGCGCCCCCAGGGTGGTTGCAAGGAATGCTTGAAAGATCGTGACGATCATTTGCTGGATGACGGGTTGCAAAACATCCGACGAAAGATCAATCGTCACGAAGTCTTTGATCAGTTGCCCGAAATTCGTGCCGGGGCTGAACATATCCTTGATGCTAATGCCGCTCAAATTCCAGCAATAGATAAAAACCAGCGCGCCCAGAATCACATAAAAAGCAATTCGCAAATTATTAAAGAAAGGCCGCTTCGCAGTTTCGACTTTTTGCGGCTGATCCTTTAAGATACTTTCGCGCCACTTCTCGCTAATATAATCCACCAACACGATAACGATCACCACAGCCCATAACGCGGTTGCGTACTGCTGATAGCCTCCCATGCGCACAGTCTCGACCACGAAGAATCCAATTCCGCCACCGGCCACAAACCCAATGACCGTTGCGGAACGCATGTTGATGTCCCAGCGCAGAAGCGAATAAGCCAGAAAGGATGGAGTGATCTGCGGAATGATCGCATATCGAATCGTTTGAATCAGATTCGCTCCGGTCGCGCTGACCGCCTCAACCGGACCCTCATCAATGTGTTCGATCTCCTCTGAAAATAATTTTCCCAACGCGGCCACGGAATGAATCGTCAACGCGATCACGCCCGCAAAACTCCCCAGCCCCACCCAAACAATGACGATCAAGCCCCACACAATCGTATCCACCGCGCGCACCACATTCAAAATCGTGCGCATCGCATAATAGACAACCATGCCGCCGCGTATCCGTGACATAATGTTGTGCGCAGCCAAAAAACTGACCGGTATGGCTAGGATGGTCGAGAAAATCGTCGCCATCAAGCCCATGGCAACGGTTTGAAGCATCGTCCCGGCAGAGAATGTTTTGACGTTGCTTCCCGCTTGAGCCAAGCCCAGTTTTACTTCCCATGCCGGTGCGGGAATCTCCTTGATCGTTCCAACTATCGTCAAAAAATTGTCGCTCCATCGAATCGGCCCCTGAGTCGGATGCCCTGCTAATTTATCGTGCACATACGTGAACATGCAGCTCCACGCACAAATTTTGTCCTGACCGTTGACGGACATCGTGATCACGTCCGGATTAAGCAGGTTAGTTGAGACCGTGCGCGCATCGTTGAATCTCTCAACGAGTCGATTCAATTTGACGTCCGTCACATTCCAGGCAATCACGTAAAGAATTACAGCGATAAAGACAATACCGGGAAGAAGATTGAATGTTTTTGCTTCCAACAAAGCGCGGGCATCCATCACATTCCAAATCCAAAACAGAATCAAGGAAAGCCACAGCCAACTGGTTGCCAATCCGCCAAGACTTATTTTCCCGATGTTCTGGTGTACGAACGACCAGTCAACAAGATAAAACGAAATCAGCGCCGCGAAAAATATGACCAAGCCGCGTTGGCGTTTCTTGAGCAGGAATTGTCCAAGCCCGGGGAGAATCAAAGAAGAAAATGCAATTAGGGCCGTGTTGATGGATGGCGCTGAAATATTTTCTGATTTAGTCATGAAAGCGATAACGGAGAATCAGGCGATATCAAGTCGCTTAAATAATCGAAACGCGCTCGGCTTCCTGTCCATAAATGGCTTTGAATTGGGCATCGTCAATTTGTTTCGGCAATCCCTGAAAGACCAGTTCGCCATCTTTCAAGGCAATGGCGCTGGTGGCATAACGATGAACCAGGTCGAGGAAGTGCAGGCTGCAAAGCACAGTGATGCCGCGCTCTTTATTCAGTTGCTCGAGATATTTCAAAATGGAATGAGCCAGAACGGGATCGAGTGAAGCGACCGGTTCATCAGCCAGAATCAGTTTGGGATCCTGCATCAATGCGCGCGCAATCCCGACGCGTTGCTGTTGTCCACCGGAAAGCGAATCGGCGCGCACATTGGCTTTATCTGCAAGGCCGACTTGATCGAGACTGGTCAATGCCAGTTTGTGATCATCAGCAGAAAATAAATGCATCGAACTTGAAAACGTGTTGACGTAACCCAAGCGACCCGTGAGAACATTCGTCAGCACCGAGGAGCGCTTCACTAGATTGAACTGCTGGAAAACCATTCCAATCTGACGGCGAACCTTGCGCATGTCACCGGCAGAGGCCGCAGTTATATCCTGATCGTTCCAGAAAATCTTGCCGGAGGTCGGCTCGATGAGGCGATTGATGCAACGCAACAAGGTTGACTTGCCCGATCCACTCAACCCGATCACGGCCAGGAACTCGCCATCTTTAACTTCAAAGCTGACGTTCTTTAACGCCCGCGTCCCGTTGGGATAAACCTTCGAGAGATTCTCGACTCTTAACATGGCATCTTCCAAATAAAAGAAAAGCCTGGCAAGTCCAATTCAACTTGCCAGGCTAAAGTGAAAGTTATTTAACTAAGGAAGCGGGATCAACTCCGGCCTTCTGAAGAACTGCAGCGAAATCAGAATAATCCGTAAAGGACGCATCGATTTTTTGGAAAGCATTGACGGCATATAACTTCGCTAACACAGCTTTACCGCCCGGGTCGTTGGACATTGCCAGAAGACCTTCCGTGGTAATCGCCTGAAGCTTCGGATCGAACGTCTTGATGTATTGGACGCCATCGTTCGGGATACGGATCGTATCGGCAAAGACATACACCTTCTGTGAGATGTCAGGATAGGTACCAGCCAGGTTGGTAGCAGCATCCGTCAGCACATTGATATAGGTCACGCCAGCATCACAATCGCCTTTATAAACTGCAATGGCCACATTGGGATGTGAACCAGAAACCGTTGATTTGATGTCGGTATCCGGATTGATGCCATTAGCCAGCATCTGAATGCGCGGGACAATATAACCAGACGTGGATAGCGGATCGACAAAGCAGAAGTTCTTACCCTTCAAATCTGCGAAGGTCTTGATGCCTGAAGCCTGATTCGCAATGAATTGGCCGCGGTAGAACGGTTCCAACTGATTGCCTAATGCTTTATCGGGGTCGAGATCATTGGTTGAGTAATTGCGCAGATTGATCAAAGCCGGGATGATCCCATACTTGGCCTGCGCGGCGAGAATGGAGAAGGTGTTAAGGAATCCAACCTGGGCTTTGCCTCCACCCATCGCTTCGATGGCGGCGGCGTAACTGGTTCCGGTTTGAATCGTATAGGTCAAGCCAGTCATCTGATTCAAACAATCGGCAATTGCCTGGCTGGCGGTGGCAATGACTCCACTTTCACCGGAAGGGACGAAAGCAATGGTGATCGGGGTATCCGATGCGCCGAGTTGACCGGAAGCTGGCGTTGCAGGAGCATCGGGTAACTTGTTGCATACCGGTGGAACTGCTGTTGGTACAGCGGTTGCCGCTGTGGTCGCAGTTGCGGGCACAGCAGTCGGCGCGGATGTATCGGTCGCGGCGGGAACAGTTGTTGGGGCAGGCATAGCCGTCGGTGCGGGCGTCGCGGCGGCGCCACAAGCAGAGAGCGTCATCGCAAAGACAACGATCAGCGCTAGCAAAGAAAACGTAAGGCGTTTGTTCATATTTTTTTCTCCTCGTTCATGAAATTGGAAAGAATTGGCTAGGTATGCCATTGCATACAGGATTATGATAACTCGGAAAATACCTTTCGGCAAGCAGACATCCTTAAAAAATCCAAAGCGATTATTGTTTATTTCACCAAACTGCCCAAGTCCAGCCCTGAAGCCTTGACCACTTTGCGAAAATCCTGATACTGTCCATCCTGTGCGACCTGCATCGCGTCAATGCCAAACAAGGTCTGCATGGCGGAACTACCATCGGGAGTATCCATCGCGTCCACAAAGGCACGGATCAAAATGCGGCGCATATCGTTGTCCATGCCGCTGGCAAATACCAGTGTCTCATAAGGAATGATGCTTGGAGTGCGCCATACCACAATGACCTTCGTCAGCACATCGGAGAATGCATCCTGCAAACCGGGATAGGTGCGCGCATCGATATACGTCGCTCCGAAATCGCAAATGCCCTGAGCGTGAACTGCGCGCACGACGGTCGGTTGACCTGCAACAAAGGCGGGGGCATCCGTTTGAACACCGGCTTCGCTGAGAAAACCTAACGGCACCACATAACCCGAAGGCGATAGCTGATCTGCCCAGCACGGTTTTTTATTTTGGAATTGCGCCAGCGCTGTCGGGGCATCGGATGTGTTTTCATTTTTCACTGAATCAAAATAGGAAAGAAAAACCGCATCGCTCCGGACGATGAACTGGGCACCATAAAACGCGCTTCCATCCTGCTCACGGGCAAATGCGGCGTCCACGCTTCCGTTCCCGCTGGCTAGCAAATATCCAAACGGAGAAAGCACGCCGATATGAGCATCATCATTTTGAAAGCGATTGATCATATCGGTCTCGGACGTCGGCGCGATCGTAATGAATTGATAGCCTGTTGAATTTTCCAAGTGAGCGACGAGAACTTTGCTGGCGTTTAGCGCGTTCGGGGCGAGACGTGGCGAGGGAGCCAGAGCGAGGATTAATGGGTTTTTAACGTCACCCAGCGCGGCGGTCGGGACGGGTACAATAGGCGCAATCGTCGGCGTGACCGTGGCGATGACTAAAGTAGGCGAAGCAGTCGGATGCGTACGAGGAATCGATCCGCAAGCCGATAAGCCAACCAGAAACAATAGGAGCAATCTTTTCATTCGTTTCCCATGCCTTTGTATGGTGTTAATCATAAAAGCCTTGCTATAATAAGCGAGAAGAGCATTTCAGGCTTCGCCCTCGTAGTGACATAAGGAGAATATCATGAAGGAAAACCGCGGCTCCATTTTAATTCAGCTTTTGATTTTAATTGTGGTCGCATTCGGCGTCTATTACATCGTTCAAACTGTACATGAGGCCACACAACAAGCTGTTGCGCCGTGGCAACAAGCCAACACCGCCTTGCAGACTCAGGTCTCCGACCTTTTGCATCCCACGCCCACGGTCATCCCTGACCCGGTAACATATATCAATCAAATCCAGGCTTTGGCGCGGCTGGAGACCATCCAATATACTGTGGAACAGGTTGTCACGGTTGAGACCAATCAGGGCACACTGGCCTTTCTCTTCGGCGACAAAATGCTTTGCCAGGTTCACGGAACGGTGATCGCCGGCATTGACATGTCGCAACTTCAGCCGGGCGATCTGAACCTGCAAAACAGCGTGCTCTACGTCAAACTGCCCTCTGCCGAGGTCTTTACGACTGCATTGGATGAAAGCAAGACGCAAATCTACAACGTGCAGAATGGCCTTTTCGTCACGCCTGATCCAAACCTGGTGCTCACCTGCCTCCAAGGCGCAAAGGATAAAATCACGCAAGCCGCGCTGGACGATGGCATTCTCAATACCGGAAATCAAAACGCGCAGACGTATCTTACCAAGTTCTTCGCCGCGCTCGGCTATCAAAATACAATCTTCAACCACTAGTTGAAACTTTAAAACATTCTTCAATCAACTTTTTAATCTCTTCGCCTTTATCAAATCCCAGCCAGGCTAGGAATTCAGCATTCCCTTTTGGACCCAACAACGGAGAACGGATCAGGCCGCGCACGCCGAAACCTTCGCTTAGCGCAAAAGTCAACACCTCAAGCAGAACCTGACGATGGATGGCCGCATCACGGATGACGCCATCGCCGCGCGCCACATCCTTCTTCCCAGCTTCGAATTGAGGCTTGATGAGGGCAATAACGCCCCCATCCACCTCCCCCCAAATTCTTTGAATATGGGGGGAGTGCACCGAAGGAGCGAGGGGGGCAAACCATTTCTTCGCCACCGGCAATAGAATTTTTAAAGAAATGAATGATGCATCAATCGTTACTAGTGATATTGGTTCTGGTAACGATTCTATAAAGCGCGCATTGGTTTCTTCCATCAAAACCACACGCGGATCATTGCGCAGCTTCCAGTGCAGGATTCCTTTGCCGACATCGATGGCATAAACTTTTGCCGCGCCGCGTTGGAGCAGGCAATCAGTGAAGCCGCCGGTGGAAGCGCCGACATCGGCACAGATCAAATCGGCTATATTGATATTGAACACTTCCAATGCGGTATCCAGTTTCTCACCGCCGCGCGAAACGAAACGCGGACCGGAGTCAAGGGTCAGCGTTGAATCAGGTTCAAGCGCGGTCGCCGCTTTGAGAGTGGTTTGACCGTTGACCCGTACCTGCCCTGCCATGATCAAGGCCTGCGCCTTGGCGCGGCTTTCCGCCAGTCCGCGCTCCACGAGCAAAACATCCAAACGAACTTTGGTCATGGAAGTATTTTACAGTAAAATATCCTTATGTTCATGGCCTTGCTAAAAACCATGCGTCCTCGTCAGTGGTCGAAGAATATCTTCGTGTTTGCGGCATTGGTCTTCGATAAGCAGTTATTTCATCGTGTGGCTTTCCTTGAAACCTTAGCTGGTTTTTTTCTGTTCTGCCTGATCTCCAGCAGCGTTTATATTTTCAATGATATTGTGGACATCGAGGCTGACCGGCAGCATCCTGAAAAACAGAAACGTCCCATTCCTTCCGGTCAATTGCCTTTAAGCGCGGCGTGGGTTGCCGGGATTCTCACCGTCGTCATTGCACTGGGTTTGGGCTATTGGCTTTCCACGGACTTCACACTGGTGATGGCCGCATACTTCCTTCTCAACCTTGCGTACTCCCGCTGGCTGAAGCATATGCCGATTATCGATGTATTGGTTCTGGCCGCTGGGTTTGACCTGCGGATCGCGGCGGGTGTGTCATTGATTCACGTAGAACGCTTCTCGCCGTGGATCTACATCGTGATGACTTTGCTGGCGTTGTATCTCGGCTTCGGCAAACGCCGCGCAGAATTAGCATTGCTTGCCCAAGACGCAGGCTCACATCGCAAAGTATTCGAAGGCTATACCATTCCGCTACTCGATCAATTTATTCTGATCGTCTCAGGCACAACCATTGTGGCGTATTCGCTCTATACATTTACCGCACCAAACGTTCCGGAAAATCACAGCATGATGTTGACGATCCCATTTGTGCTTTATGCCATCTTCCGTTACCTCTATTTAATCGAGATCAAACATGCAGGCGGTGCGCCAGAAGAAATTCTGCTTTCGGATCGTCCATTGCAGATCGCGATGTTCTTATGGGCATTGGCGGTGCTGGCGGTCTTCTACCTTTCCCCGGCATGACCTACGCTTCCGCGCCCGGAAAAATCATCCTCTTTGGCGAACACGCCGTTGTCTACGAACGACCTGCGCTCGCCGTGCCGGTCGCGCAAATTCATGCGGATGTGGAAATTTCGGAATCATCCAATCATGGAATCTGGATTGATGCGCCAAACATTGATCTTCATGCCGAACTGAACACGCTTCCATTCGACCATCCGCTGGCCGCCGTTATTCATAACTTTTTATTTACCTTTAGAATTGATCCGTTTCCAGCTCTCAACATCAATATCACTTCGACCATCCCGGTCGCATCCGGCCTCGGCTCCGGCGCAGCAGTCTCCGTCGCATTAATACGCGCTTTATCATCTCATCTCGATCATCCAATGACAAATGAACAAGTCAATGCGCTTGCCTATGAGATCGAAAAGATTCACCACGGCACGCCTTCCGGTATCGACAACACAGTGATTACTTATGCCAGGCCTGTTTTCTTTATCAAGCCCCCCTCCGTCTCTCCCCAAATTCAAGGAATTTGGAGAGAGAGAGAGGTCGAAACATTCAAAGTGGGCAAACCGTTTACAATCGTGATCGGCAACACCGGAATTTCCGCACCGACCAAGGAAGCCGTTGGCGATGTCCGCAAGTTATGGGAGGCGGATAAGGAAAAATGGAAAGAGGTGTTCGATAAGATTGGCGAGATTGTCCGAAGCGCGAAGCAAAGAATAGAAAATGGAGAATGGGAATTGATGGGCGAGTTGATGAATCAAAATCATGCGTTGTTGCAGAAGATGACCGTGTCATCGTCGGAATTGGATCGACTCGTCGAGGCGGCGCGCGAAGCAGGTGCGTTGGGTGCGAAGCTGTCCGGCGGCGGACGCGGCGGCAACATGATCGCATTGGTCAAGCCTGAAATAGCGGAAGCTGTTTCAAAGTCGTTGAAAGACGCGGGCGCAAAGAATACAATCATCACAACGATAACTCCATGAGCTTATTTATATTGAAACTCATTCTGGCCCCGGTCATCCTCGGCGGTGCAAGTCTTGCTGGAAGACGCTGGGGTCCGGCGGTCAGCGGATGGCTGGTAGGATTGCCGCTCACATCGGGACCGGTGATTTTTTTTCTGGCGTTGAGTCATGGCGCGTCGTTCGCGGCATCTGCCATTTCCGGAACACTAAGCGGCGGCTTTTCTCTGGTGGCATTTTGCTTGGTCTATGCCTGGCTGGCAATTCGATTCGATTGGCGGATCGCGCTCACGGTTAGTATGTTGGCTTATTTCGGAATCGTGTTGCTGATGCAAAACATCATCATTCCGTTCGTGCCGTTGATCGTCGCCGTGACATTGACGATCGTGCTTGGCTTGCTTCTCATGCCAAGGAATGGGGAAATGCAACTCAATGATGTTCAACCGGGACGTTGGGATATTCCATCACGGATTTTGATTGGCACAGCTTTCATCATTCTACTCACCGAAATGGCGCCGTTGCTCGGTTCGCGGCTCACCGGATTATTGGCAACCATTCCGCTCTACACGACCATCCTGGCTGTCTTTGCGCATCGTTTGCACGGACCGGCGGGCGCAGCCAGCGTTCTGCGCGGCTTGCTCTTTGGTTTATTCGGCTTCGCCGGATTCTTCCTAGCATTGTCTTTGTTGATCGAAAGTGCAGGAATTACAATTGGATTCCTAGTGGCGATTGCTGCCGCGTTGATCATTCAAGGGCTTTCATTTTTGATCCTGCAAATGGAACATGGCAAGAAGGATAATGTTGCATGAATAATTTGGCAGATGTGATCATCATCGGCGCGGGCGTGCATGGAGGGAGTCTCGCCTTTCATCTCGCACAGCGCGGCGTGAAAGTGATCCTGCTGGAAAAGAAATTTGTCGCGGCCGGCGCGACGGGTCGCTCCAGTGGGCTCATCCGCATGCATTATGATGTAAAGCAGGATTCAGAATTGGCATGGGTCTCGTTCCAATATTTCCGCAATTGGAAAGAAATGGTTGGCGGAGATGCCGGTTTCACGCGCACCGGCTTTATCCAACTCGTAGCGCGCGAGGATGTGGATAAGCTCAAAGCCAATGTGGCGATGCATCAGCAAATTGGCATCCCGGTGATGTTGATCAAAGCCGAGGATGTCAGGCGGCTGGCGCCGTCATTCATTACCGACGATATTGAATTCGCAGCCTACGAACCCGAATCGGGTTATGCCATGCCCAGCGATACCGCCAATGCGTTCATCCACGCCGCGCGCGAAAAAGGCACGCAGTTGATTCAGGATTGCGCGGTCACGGGAATCATCGTCAGCGGTGGAAAGGTCAAAGGGGTGCGAACCGCGCAAGGTCAATTCGACGCGCCGATCATTGTCAACGCGGCGGGCGCGTGGGCAAATAAAATCAACGAGATGGTTGGATTGAATTTGCCTTATGACACCTGGCGTCATGACACGATGTTCGTGGCGCGACCAACTCAAATCAAGAATCATCCAACGGTGATCGATTTTGCGAACGAAATGTATTTTCGTCCTGAAGGAAATTTGACTCTGGTGGGTCTCGAAGACGGAAACCCGCTGGGCGAGTCGCCGGATAATGATACGGATCATGCCCAGCAAGGATTCGTGGAACGCGGCATCGAGCGGATTTGCAAGCGCATTCCGATCATGGAGAACGGCGCTCTGCACTCCGCTCACGGCGGCTACGACGGCATCACGCCGGATCAGCATCCTATGCTGGGCGCGGCTGGCCCCGATGGCTTTTATCTTGATTGTGGATTCAGCGGCACTGGTTTCAAAATTTCGCCGGCAGTAGGACTGTGCATGTCTGAATTAATTCTGGATGGAAAATCGAAGACGGTCGATCTTTCGATTTACTCGCCGGCGCGCTTTGAGGAAGGAAAACAAATCGTTGGCGATCATGCTTACAGTAGTATTTGGAGATAATAGGCAAAAATGTTTTTTGCAAAAGCAAAATTTCTCAAACTGTTTTTTATCGCAAGCACAATGATTGGATTGACGTCTTGCAGTACAGTCAGCAAAGTCTTTGCCACACCCACTCCGGATCGCACATCAGAGATTCGCCCATACATGGAAAACTACAATCAATGCTTCTCGCACATGAACGCGGACTGCGTCGCAGCCTTTTTCGCGCCGCAGGGACAGATTTTTGATACGGGTCTGATTCGCGCGGCTGGTCCGGCGGCGGTTCGCAGTTACCTGAATCAAACCTTCCGTGCCGCACACATTGATTCACTGAACGCAACGATTGACACCATCACGGTCAATGGAGACATAGGCGCTGTGCTGGGCACGTATGATGAAAAGACAACCGACACGACGGGTCAGAACAATGAAGCGAAATTGCAATATGTGGCAGAATGGATTCAGCAATCGAACGGTCAATGGTTGTTGAATCGTTTCAGCACCGTTATCGCGCAGCAATGATCGAATAGGAAAACCATGAACATCTTCGTCACAGGCGGCGCGGGCTACATCGGTTCGGCCGCTGCGCAGGCCTTGCTCGAAGCCGGACATTCTGTCACGGTCTACGATTCGCTGGTTACCGGTCATCGCCTCGCATTGCCAGAAAAAGCAAAATTCATCCGTGCTTCGTTGGATGATAGTCACGCGTTAACAAACGCACTAACCCCCGGCGAGTTCGATGCCGTCATGCATTTTGCGGCCTTTATCGAGGCCGGCGAGTCGATGAAAGACCCGGGACGATTCTTTAAAAATAATTTTGTCAACTCATTGAGTTTGATCGAATCCGCGACGCGCGCGGGAATTAAGAAATTCGTTTTTTCATCCACCGCGGCGGTCTATGTTTCCAGCGAAGAACCGTTGAAGGAAGATTCGCCTCTCGGTCCGACAAACGTTTACGGACAGACCAAATTAATGACCGAGCAAACTTTGGAATGGTATCGTCAAATTCACGGATTGCATTTCGCCGCGCTCAGATATTTCAATGCCTGCGGCGCGTTACCGGGACGCGGCGAAGCGCATCAACCAGAATCGCATCTCATCCCATTAGTGTTGCGCGTCGCACTCGGCGAGCGTTCATCGGCGTCCATCTTCGGCACCGATTATCCAACACCCGACGGCACCTGCATCCGCGATTACATTCACATCGCAGATTTGGTTTCCGCGCATTTGTTAGCGTTGGATGCATTGGATCAAAATGATAAATTGATTTACAACATCGGAAGCGGAACCGGTTATTCGGTCCGCGAAGTGATCGAAACCGCGCGTAAAGTTACCGGTCAAACAATACCCGTTATCGAGTCGCCGCGCCGCGCTGGTGATTCCGCGCGGCTGGTTGCATCATCGGAAAAGATTCGACGCGAATTAAATTGGAAGCCTCAGCATAATAATTTACACGATATCATCGAGGGCGCGTGGCAATGGCATCGGGCTCATCCGAAAGGATATGAAGAATGAAATTCTTAACGTTTGTTGTAGTTTTAGTCGGCTGGATTTTTTCGCTGTGCTTGCATGAATTCTCGCACGCACTGGTTGCCTATCTCGGCGGCGACACCACCGTGAA
>Ga0335079_10006261_pt1 | contig 13615 bp, 10 predicted proteins | sample Lox_Sample_33_FD_206719 | JGI IMG/M metagenome (GOLD analysis project Ga0335079, IMG submission 206719) | Soil microbial communities from Loxahatchee National Wildlife Refuge, Florida, United States - Lox_Sample_3.3 | ecosystem: Environmental > Terrestrial > Soil > Wetlands | place: USA... | reverse complement strand
CGATCAAGGCGCATCCGCCTCCACCGTTTCCACCGTCGCCTTGGATATGTGCTTCTTCTGCATCAGGTCCACTACCGCCTGATACAGCCGCGCCCGCAGGTCATAGCGCTCGTGCGCGCGGGCAATGTAGCGCACCAGAATGCGAATGCCCTCAAAACTGGGCCGCACTTCGAGCGCTGGCGCGGCGGAAAAATCGTGCACCCGGTGTTGCCGCGTGGTGGCCCGCTGCCACTCCTCTTCCGCCAGGCGGGCGTTCGCCGTGGTCATCTCCGTCACCAGCTTCTGCACCCCTTCCATCACAGGGTAAGGATTCTGCCCGTGCGGCACCAGCACCTGCAGTTCGTCCCACAGCCACTGTCCGCTGGTGGAAAAATTGAAGTAGTGGCCTTCCACCGCGTAGCTGTTCACAAACGCGACCTTGCGCCCGGTGGGATGCCCGGCATCGGTCCAGTTGCCGGTCTCCATCAGCACCGTGCGCAGCAGGCCGATCTCTACCACCTCGCCACCCACGCCTTCAATCTCCACCCAGTCGCCCACGCGAATACCGTTGCGCCCCATGAGCACGAACCAGCCGAAGAAAGCGACGATGAAGTCCTTGAGCGCGATGGTCAGTCCGGCGCCGGCCAGGCCGAGGATGGTGGTCACCTGGTTGGGAAGGCCGAAGAACACGAACAAGATGGCCAGAACCGCCAGCGCCTGCGCCGCAAATCGCAACACCACACGCAACGTTCGCAGGCGGGTCCGGTCCGCGGACAAACGGGAGAAGAAATGATCAATCAGCCGGCTGACCACATACAGCGCCAGCACCGCCAGCAGAATCCACAGCGCGGAGCGGATCATTCCATGCAGCGCCGCCCACTGGTGCGCCTCAACCACCGCCAGCCAGTTCCCGTAGGCCTCGCTTAGGCCTTGTTCATCCTCCGAACGTTTGCCCAGATCAGAAAGGTCCTTCTGTTCGGCAGTGCGGCGCTGCAGGGCGGCCAGCGCCTCGACGGCTGTGCCGTTTGAGCCGGCTTTAGGCTGGGAAGCGTCGGCTTCATCCCGCAGCTGCTTTTCCAGCGCGTCGTGCTTTTGGAGCAGCGCCTCGGCCGCTTGCGAAGCCTCTCGCTGCGCCTGCTGCAACCGCGACTGCTTGTTGCGCAGAGCGTTCCAGGCCAACATCTGCCCCAGCAGGCTCTCGGCCTGGTAGTCAATGGCCGGCGCCGGGGGAGAGATTTGACTGGATTCCGCCGCGTGCTGCTGCGCCTCGTGGCGGTTGAACTGCCGCTGAATGCGGCTCTTGGGGTCGGCCCCTGAGCGAATCAAGTCCCCCTGCGCGTCGTTGACCTCATCCTGATCGAGTTCCACCTGAGCCTGGGTGAAATCAATCTCCTGCTGAATGCGGTCACGGGTGGAAGCACGGGCGGCGGCCAGCTGCTTTTTCAGTTGATCGAGGCGGCCCTGGCCGGCCTGCAGCGCATCCTGCGCTTTGCCCAGGCGAGTGTAGAGAGCTTTGGTCTGCGGCGTGGCCTGCAGCATTTGTTGCGAAGCCTCGCGCAACGCATCGCTGAAGGCGAGATCTACTTCATGGTCGGCGAGCGTGATGGCCTGCCGGGACCAGCGCTGCTGGTCGCGATCCGAAGCCAGCGCCGTCAGGGCGCGCGCCGTCTGCAGTGGTTGCTCATCCACCAGAGGAGCGTGCTTTGGCCCGGCAGCAGGCACGGCCACCGAGCCTCGCGTGAAATACATTCCCGCGGCCGCCAGCCCTACCAGGACCAGCAAACCCACGGTGATCGCCCACTGCCGCGCTTTCATGGCGTTGACATCCTGCCTGACTACCCTGAATCAAGATGAGGCCAGCCGGTTGCGACACAGCATAACTGAAACTTTGCCTTCACGGCGAACCCTGCGGCAGCGGGAGATTTCTCTGCGCACTCCCGCCAGCCCTTGGCGCACTCTGCGGTAAAGCGGGGCAACCTCAGAATCGCTTCGGCGCTTACTTGCGGAAATGGCTTAGAATCGCTTCCGCCTGATTTCGGGTCACCACTGCCGATAATGCCGCCGCATCGGCATGCTTCACCGCCTGCACGCTGCCAAAATGCGCCAGCAGCCGGCGCGTGGTGCTTTCGCCCACTCCGGGAATTTCCAGCAATTCAGTCGAGCGGTCGCGCATTTGCCGCCGTTTGCGGTGAAAGGTCACAGCAAAACGGTGGGCCTCGTCGCGAATCAGTTGCACCAGATGAAGAACTGGCGAGTGGTGGTCCAGCACCACCGGCTCGCTCTCCTGCCCATAGACGTAAATGATCTCCTCGCGCTTCGCGATCGCGGCCAGTGGCTGGTTGATGATCTCCAGCGCTTCCAGGGCCTCCGCGGCGGCGTGCAATTGCCCCAGGCCGCCATCAATCAGAATCAGGCTGGGAAATGTTTTTTCTTCCTGCTGCAGCCGCTGGTAGCGGCGCGTGACCACCTCGCGCATGGAGGCAAAATCGTCCACCCCGTCTACGCTGCGGATGATGAACTTGCGATAGTCGGATTTCCTCATCCGGCCCTCTTCCCAGACCACCATCGAGGCCACGGTCTCGGCGCCCTGGATGTGCGAGATATCGAAGCATTCGATACGTTTCGGCGGCTCGGGCAGGCCCAGCGCCTCCTGCAACGCCTCCTGTGTGGCCTGCATGTTCGGCTTCATCACCCGGAAGCGCTGGTCGTAAGATTGCTTGGCGTTGTTGCCGGCCAGATCAATCAGAGAACGCTTCTCTCCCCGCTGCGGCACGGTAATGTGTACCCGCGTGGCGCGGGCGCCCTCGCCCGCGATCTGTTCGGAGAGCAGATCCTGCAGCGACTCCCGGTCTTCAAACTCCACCGGAACGTAGATGTTCCGCGGCACATAGGGCTGTCCGATATAGAGCTGCTTAAGCAGCGCGGAGAAAAACTCCCCCGGCTGAAACCCTCCCTCCGTCGCGACGTTGCTGGCAACGTCTCCCGGGACACCTCCGGCGGCATCTCTACCAGCATCTCCGTGGTGCTCCAGCTCCGGTAAATCCTCCCAGAAGAATTCCCGCCGGTCGAGCACCCGCCCGCCGCGCATGTGAAACAGGTTCACCGCCAGCATTTCATTTTCGTAGTGGTAGCCGAAGACATCAGCGTCGTCGCCCTCCACCGCGGCGATGCGCTGTTTCTCCTGCAACTGCTCTACCGTCGAGATCAAATCGCGATAGCGTGCCGCCCGCTCGAACTCCTCCGCCTCCGCCGCCTGCTCCATGCGCCCGCGCAAAGAACGTGACAAGTCCGTCGGCCTGCCCTCCAGAAACAGCTTCACGTCGCGCACGGCTTCCTGGTAGGTCTCTGGGGTGGTCAACTCTTTCACGCACGGCCCCAGGCACCGCCGGATGTAGTACTGAAGACACGGCCGCGGATGGTAACGCGTCAAATCCACCTTGCAGGAAGGAACCAGAAATGTCCGGTGAATCAGGTCCACGATCCGATAGGCCAGGTTGGCGGGAAAATAGGGCCCAAAATAAGCGCTGCCATCCTTACGCAGGCGGCGTGTCACATAGACTCGCGGAAAGCGCTCGCCCAGGGTCAGCTTGACGTAGGGATAAGTCTTGTCATCCCGCAGCAGAATATTGAAGCGCGGCTTCTTCTGCTTGATGAGGTTGTTCTCGAGCGCCAGCGCCTCTTTTTCGTTGGCGACGACGATGTACTCGACGTCCGCCGCCTCGCGCACCAGGGTTCCGGTCTTGGCGTCTTCCCAGCGGCCTTCGTGAAAGTATGAGCCCACGCGGCTGCGCAGGTTCTTGGCCTTGCCGACGTAAATGACCTCGCCCCCGGCATTCTTGTAGAGATACACTCCGGGCCCGGCCGGCAGAGTGCGGATTTTCTGGGAGAGATCCATCTGGCAAATTCTCGAAAACAAATACCGGCGCCGCGATGCGATTCAATTTATAGTCTATCGAATGCTTGCTGCCTGCACTCGTCAGCTTGAATTCCGGCCGTCTGAATGCCGAGCCGCGGGTCTCTTGCCCTCATGAGTGCCGGCTCGATGAGTGCCGGAAACAAGACCGTTGCCGGCAACCTAATCCGGCCTGTGATGCCGGAACTGGATACGGTCCGCGGGATTGCCGTCCTTCTGGTCGTCTTATTTCACGGCCTCTACTTTGCCTACGGCCTGGCCGGGCTCTCGTTTCTTCCTCGGCTTCTGGTCGCCAGCACCGCGCCGGGCTGGGTGGGGGTCAACTTGTTCTTTGTCCTCTCAGGCTTCCTTATCACCGGCATCCTTCTCGACACCCGGGAGCGTCCCGACTACTTCCGGCGCTTTTACATTCGCCGCGCCCTAAGAATTTTGCCGCTCTACTACGGGGTACTTCTTCTGCTCGCCGTGCTCTCGCACTTCGGCTGGATGGACCGGCATGTGGGCTGGCCTTTTCTGGCCTTGAGTTTCATTTACCTCTCCAACGTCTGCGGGCTTTTCGGTGTGCCCTTGCAGTATGGCGTACTGTGGTCCTTGGCCGTGGAGGAGCACTTCTATCTGCTCTGGCCGGCGGCGGTACGAAAACTCTCCCGCCGCGCCGTGATTTGTGCCGCGGGCGCAGTATGCCTCGCTTGCGCTGGCCTGCGGCTGCTCTATGCGCTTCGAGGCTACGATATGGGGCCAGGCTATACCTGGCTCGTTGCCGATGGCCTGGCCATGGGAGCCCTTCTCGCCGCTCTGGCCCGCGGGCCGGGCGATCAGCGGCTGGCGACGAAGCGCGTTGCCGCCGGCGCCCTCGCACTGGGCGGCGGAATGCTTGCTCTCGGCGCACCTTTCGGTATTTTCCTGGCGGGCCACGTCTTGGGCAGCACCTTGCGCGAGACTGCCCTCGACCTGCTTTGCCTGGGTGTGATCTCCGCCGCTTTGCTGCTGGGTACTTCTCCCTGGAAGGCGCTAGTAAATCGCCCGGTACTTCAATTTCTTGGCAGGATCAGTTACGGCATTTATTTGATCCATATGCTGGTCTTCGAGGCCAGCGATCACTTGCTGGCACGCCTGGCCCCTGGCCTTTCCTCGCCCCAAGGACACTTCGGCCTCATCATGATTCACTTCTGCACCGGGATGGTCTTGACCGTAGCTCTGGCCTCCCTTTCCCGCCGGTACTTTGAGCAACCCTTCCTGCGCTTGAAATCCCGTTTCGAAAACAAGGCTAGCGAACCTGCGCCCGCGCCCAAGGCAGCTTCCGGAGATCTGCAAGCTGTTTAATATTCCGTCCGCATTCTGTTGCCCGCTCGCCACCGTATAAAAATTCCCTATATTGGCCGCCTTTGACACGCAGCCGGGCGCCTTTTAACTCTTGTTTTCCTAAGGTAAATGTTCTATTATCAGTTGGTTAGCAATTCCATGAAATCAGGCCACGGTTGGCACGCCCCGTGCTTATCTTGGAGTTGGGACGCACGAAGCGCTACTCTCTCAGAGCGCATGCTCACCGCGGGCCCCAGGAAGTCGTATTACACGAAGACGAGAGGAAAAGGAGCCCTCCACATGAACCGCACTTCGTTCACTCTTATGCTGGCGTTGACCACGGCACTGACTGTGGGTTGTGCCTCGAAGAATTATGTCCGCCAGCAGACTACGCCGCTGATCAACAAGACTAACGAACTCGACGACATGACCGCGCAGAACACCAAGTCCATTAAGGACGTGGATGCGCGCGCCCAGGCCGGCATTCAGGCCGTGAATACCAAGACCGCCGAAGTCGAGCAGAAGGCGCAAGCCGCCAACCAGCAGGCCACCCAGGCCCAAACCATGGCTGACAGCGCCATGGGCCGCGTGAATGTGCTCAGCAACACGGTCGCGAATCTGGATAACTACCACGTGGTGACTGAAGCTGCCGTGCACTTCGGCTTCGACAAAGACAATCTGACCAAGAAGGCCAAGGCCGCCCTCGACGAGTTGGCCGCGCAGGTAGCCAGCACCAAGGGCTACATCATCACCGTGCAGGGCAACACTGACTCCACGGGCCCGGCCGACTACAACTACGGCCTCAGCCAGCGCCGTGCCGACTCCGTTATTCAGTACCTGGCTTCGGCCCACGGCGTGCCTGCCTACAAGATTTATTTGATCGGATTGGGCAAGGATAAGCCGGTCGAATCGAACCACACCAAGGCTGGGCGTGCCGCCAACCGCCGCGTGGATGTTCGCCTGATGACCAACACCACGGGTGAGAGCGCCCCGGCGCAGTCATCGCCCTCGGCCGCCAATCAGCCGGCTCCCCAGTCCTGAAGTTTTCCTCCCTCCCCCGGAGGATTTCGCCAATGCGGGCTGTTCCACGAAAAGGGAACAGCCCCGATTTTTTGCTCGCAGGATTTCGCTTGCGCCCCCCGCGCTCCCTCCGCGCCCTCGGCGGTTAACGCTCTTCCTTGGTGCGCCTTCGTGCCCTTCGTGCTAAATGATCTTTTCGCATCAACCCGCGTTAAAATGGGGTGGATGTCTCGTCTGGTCCTGCTACTGGCTGTTCCCCTGCTCCTGGCAACCTCCGGACCCGCTCAGGACTCCTCTCACAGCAGGGCCGCCGAGGCTGGCCAGAGTTCCAGCCGCGATACCAAGATTGACCTCAGCCCGCCCAAAGACGACGCTAAGAATCACCCCGACAGCGCCGCCGCCGTCTCCGACGCCGAGGCCGAATCCGCCGCCGACACTGAAGATTCCGGTGGCGACGTTCAGGAAATGCATCCCTGGGACCCGCACAAAGCGGCCAAAGATGTCGAGGTAGGGGATTTCTACTTCAAGCAGAAGAATTACCGCGCCGCTGCTTCGCGCTATCGCGAAGCGCTGTTCTACAAGCCGGATGATGCCATCGCCAACTTCCGCCTGGGCGAGTGCCTGGAAAAGATGAACCGGCCGGGCGAGGCCGCCCTGCATTACCAGGCCTATTTGAAGATTCTGCCGGATGGGCCGCTCTCCAAAGACGCCCACAAGCAACTGGAGAAGCTCGGCCGCGAAAAGCCCAACCCTGCTACTTCCGGCGACGCGAAACCTTAGCCCTCAACCAAGCGCGGCGCCCTTCTGCCATCCTATTCGCGGTCCCTGTGATCGCTCCGCGGACCCGGCGGCTGGATGTTCTGTTTCTTTGCCGTCCCTGCGGGCCCTTTGCGAACTCGGCGGTTAAGCTTCGCCTTGGTGAACCTTCGCGCATTTCGCGGTTCAATGCTCTTACTTCTCTACCCTCAGGAACTCCCCAGACGTGGCATCCACCGCCACATTCAGCTTGGGCTGCTCGCGGCTGGCGCCGTACAGAACATGCCACTCCAGTTTGTTCTCATTGTGGTTCCAATCGAGCACGTACTGGATAGGCGTATCCGGGGCCTTCTCCATGATCTTGTCGCCGCCATGTTTCTGCGCCACTTCCAGCGCCTTATCGGAATCCACTTTCAGAAATTGAATGTCGAAGACCTGCGTCGAGGAATTGTTCGGGCTATAGGTATCTTCTGAGCCTGGGTCCACGCCGCGCGCCGGGGCATCGGCCACATCCGTTCCCGACCAGGTGTAAGGCTTCACGCTGCGGCCCAGCGCCGAAGCGAAACTGGCCCGCCACACCGCCGACTTGCCGTCTTTGCCCTTGTAGTCGCTGGTCATCAGCGATTCCAGCCGGAAAGCCTGCGCGTCCCGCGCCCAGCCGTGCGCCGCCACATACAGCTTCTGAAAGGCGGCCCGCCCGGTAAGATACTCGGCCGGTTTGGGCTGCGGCTTCTCTGCCGGCTGCGTAGACTCCGAGGAACATCCCGCCAGCGCAATCAGGGCCAGGCTCAACATCCCGAGCAGCAATTTCTTCATGCACACCTGCCGAACCGAAGTTGAAAAATCGGCTCCCATTCTACTACCTGCGCCCACCGGCTCTTACCCAGGATATGAAAGGCCGGTTTGCTTCCCTGAATCCTCTCGGCGAACTCAGCGCGATCTTCCCGGCCTCAGCGGTTAAGCGCTTCTCCCGCCCCCAGCACGGTCGCCGTACAATTGGCAGTCGGAATCAGTCATGGACCCCAACCTGCTTCGCCTGCAGCGCGCTCTCAGCTCGGCTGTTCATGGAATGAGCCCCGAGCAGCTTGCCCGCCGCCCCGCCGAAGGCAAATGGTCGGCCGCGGAAATTCTGGAGCACCTCTACCGCACCTTTACCGGAACCGCCAAAGGCTTCGAGCGCTGCCTGCAGGCAGGCAAGCCGCTGGTAAGCCCCGCCACCCGCCGTCAGCGTTTCGCCGCCCTGCTGGTGGTCGGCTTTGGCCACATGCCCCGCGGCCGCCAGGCCCCGCAACACACTCTCCCGCGCGGCCTGCCCGCGGAAACCGTTCTGTCTGATCTGGAAGCCAGGATCGCCGCCATGGACCAGGCGATCAGGTGCTGCGAGCAACAATACGGAAGAAAAGCGAAACTGCTCGACCACCCTATCCTCGGCCCGTTGACCGGCCGCCAGTGGCGCAAGTTCCACCGCGTGCACGGCGAACACCACGCCAGGCAGATTCTGCGCCTGCGCCAGAAACAGTAGAGGCGCAGTTTGCCAGTCTCGCGTTTGCTTAACCTTGAAACGAACGTCCGCGCAAAAAAAAGACTAGCAGAGGCTCCCTGTAACCTTCTGTTAACAATTCTGCGCTAATATGCCGCCCGGCGTGGGGCGCTTGCAAACCTGCTCGCCTTTGAGTTGGCAGGCCCGCTGCCACGCAATTCTTGTCCCGGTCCCCGGTTTCGGCGTATCGTGCTACGGTTTGCCAGGCCAAAAGAGCGGGCTCCTTCCGGCGTAACATAGCGGAAGGCAAACCCGGCCCTGGCAAGGAGTCCCAATGTCCGCCTCTGATTCCCGCTCTCCAAGAGCGGCCAAGAAAAGCCGTCATGTAAGCCTGGTTCCTTACGGGCTGAACCAGCAGCATCCCAACGCCTATTTCGACATTTTGGGTACCGCCTGGGAGAACCGCGATAACCTCGCCTACGCCTGGCGCATTCTCCGCAATGGTTGCTGCGACGGCTGTTCCCTCGGCACCGTCGGCATGAATGACTGGACCATCAAAGGCGTCCACCTCTGCGCCGTACGCCTTTCACTGCTTCGCTTCAACACCATGCCGGCCATGGATTGGCGCATTCTGCAAGACGTCACTCCTCTGGAGGAGAAAACCGAAAAGCAACTGCGCAAGCTCGGCCGCCTGGCCGTGCCCATGGTCCGCCGCAAGGGCGAAAAGGGTTTTCGCCGCCTCTCCTGGCAGGAAGCCATCTCCACCGTTGCCGAAGGTTTGCGCCGCACTGATCCTCATCGCCTGGGCTGGTATCTTACTTCGCGCGGCCTGACCAACGAGGCTTACTACGCCCACCAGAAAGTCGCCCGCTTCATCGGCACCAACCATGTGGATACCAGCGCCCGCATCTGCCATGCTCCCAGCACTCTGGCCCTGAGCGCGACCGTGGGCTGCGCCGCCACCACCTGCTCGTATTCCGATTGGATCGGCGCCGATCTGGTCATCCTCGTCGGCTCCAATATCGCCAACAATCAGCCCGTCACCACCAAGTATCTGCACTACGCCAAGAAGGCGGGCACCCGGGTGTTTGTGGTTAATCCTTATCTTGAGCCCGGCCTCGAGCGCTATTGGGTCCCCTCGGTCACCGAAAGCGCGCTCTTCGGCACGCGCATCGCCGACGATTTCTTTCAGGTCCACGCCGGCGGCGACATTGCTTTCTTCTACGGCGTCATCAAACACCTCATCGAAAACGGCTGGGTGGATCGTCAATTCATCGCGCAGCGCACGGTGGGCTGGAGTGATCTCGAAGCCAAGGTCGCCGCCCTCAGTTGGCAAGAACTCGAGCGCAGCTCCGGCCTCACCCGTGCCGATATGTTTCGCTTCGCGGAGGCCTACGGCAAGGCCCGGCACGCCATCGTCGTCTGGAGCATGGGCATCACCCAGCACCGTTACGGCAGCGATAACGTCCGCGCCCTGGTGAATCTCCAGCTCTGCAAAGGCAACATCGGCAGGCCCCACACCGGGCTCATGCCGATTCGCGGCCACAGCGGCGTGCAGGGCGGCGCAGAGATGGGCGGCCAGCCCGGCGCCTACGTCATGGGCTCGCCTATCAGCCAAGAAAACGCCAGAAAATTCGCTGCTCCTGAGATGTGGGGCTTCGAGCCGCCCTCCTGGAAGGGCATCAGCGCCGCCCACATGGTATTGGCCGCCGAGCGCGGAGAAATTGACGCCCTCTGGCAGAGCGGTGGCAACTTCAAGCAAACCTTGCCCGAGCCCAGGCTGGTTCATCGCGCGCTCGGCAAGATCAAGTTCCGCATTCACCAGGATATCGTCGTCAACCCAACGATGCTGGTCGAGCCCGCCGATACTGTGGTTCTGCTGCCCGCGCGCACTCGCTACGAGCAGCGCGCCGGCGGCACCGAGACCAGCACCGAGCGCCGCATCATTTACAGCCCCGAGATTCCCGGCCCGCGCATTCCTGAAGCCAAAGACGAGTGGGAGATTCCCGTGCTGGTGGCTCGCGCCCTCGAGCCCGAACGCGCCAGGGCCGCATTTCCCTGGACAGACACCCAGGACATTCGCAACGAGATTGACCGCGTCTGCCCGACCTATAAAGGCATTGCCAAGCTGCAGAAGAAGGGCGACCAGTTCCAGTACGGCGGAGCGCGCTTGCTCGAACACCGCTGCCTGACGCCCGATGGCATGGGCCATTTCAGCGCCGTGGAACTGCCCGAAGAGCACGTCCCCGAAGGCCAGTTCCTGGTGGCCACCCGCCGCGGCAAACAGTTCAACAGCATCATCAATGCGCAGACCGATCCCATTACCGGCGCGCGCCGCGATGACGTGATCATCTCTGCTGAGGATGCCGCGCGCCTGGGCCTGACAAACGGCGACGCCATTATCTTGCGCAATCACCTGGGCGAATTCCACGGCCGCGTCAAAATTGATCGCATCAAACCCGGTTGCCTGCAGGCGCACTGGCCCGAAATCAACGTGCTGGTGCCGGTCGGCCGGCTCGACCCGAGCGGCGTGCCCGATTACAACGCTACCGTGGAAGTGGTGGGCGCAGCCTGCCTCGCCCCGGAAGCTGTGCCGGTCGCCACGTGAAAGGCGCCTGAAACTGCCGCGATGGATTTCCGCGCCGGAAGTCTGCTGTTTTCGGCTCGCAAAACTTATGTCCAAGCCCGCCAGAAGCGTGGATATGACCCCGGTGCAGGAATGGCGCGAGGGTGCCGTGCACCAGTCTCTCGACTACTTGGTTGCTGAAGAGCCGCTCGAGATTCGCGTCAATGGCTCGCCCCTGACGGTCACCATGCGCACTCCCGGCAGCGACCTGGAACTCGCCGCTGGATTTCTCCTCACCGAGGGAATCATCTCCGGCCGCGCGCAAATCGCCCGTCTCGACCATGCCTCGCCGCCAAAAGACAAGCCTTCGGCCAAAAACAATGTCGTCGAGGTCCAACTCAGCGGCGCCGAATTCGACGGCTCTCGCCTGCAACGCAATTTCTTTGCCGCCTCGAGCTGCGGCATTTGCGGAAAAACCTCGATTGAATCTGTCCGCGTGCGCGGTATACGCGCACCCAACCCCGATTTTCGCATCAGCCCTGAAATCCTCTGCGCCATACCTGACCGCCTGCGCGCGGCGCAGGCCATCTTCGATCGCACCGGCGGACTGCATGGCGCGGCATTATTCACCGCGGAAGGCGAGCTCATTCAGGTCCGCGAAGACGTGGGCCGCCACAATGCCGTGGATAAGTTGATCGGCTGGGCCCTGCTCGAAGGCCGCGTCCTCGCCGGCTGCATGATGCTGGTCAGCGGCCGCGCCGGCTTTGAGATCGTGCAGAAAGCGCTGGTGGCCGGCATTCCGCTCCTGGCCTCGGTCTCCGCGCCTTCCAGTCTGGCGGTGCAACTGGCCCGTGAATTTCATCTCACGCTGGCTGGCTTTTTGCGCGGCCAGCGTTTTGTCACCTATGCCGGAGAAGACCGGCTGCTTCCGTTCCAGGGAAATGCGTCCGTCGAGTTAAACACAAAGAGCACGAAGGAACACGAGGAAAGACCTGCCCGAAAATCGGCGGCCCGCCGGCCGCTTTCTGCGAGGTGAGATATGGCATCCGAGCGCTTGCCGAATCGTTGGGGAATCGCAGTCGCCGCTGTGTTGATGCAGATCTGCCTGGGCGCCGTTTACGGCTGGAGTGTATTCAAAATTCCTCTCATGCACGCCGAACACTGGGTGGAGACCGCGGTGCAGCTCAACTTCACCCTGAGCATCGCATTTCTCGGCCTGGGCACTATCCTCGGCGGCCTCTGGCAAGATAAAGTCGGTCCCCGCAAAGTCGCGACCGTCGCCGGCGTTCTCTACGGCCTGGGCTACCTGATTTCCGCTTACGGCGCCAGCCAGCACTCGCTCAATCTGCTCTACCTCGGCTATGGCGCGATTGGCGGATTCGGCATGGGCATGGGCTACATCACGCCCGTCGCTACCCTGGTCAAATGGTTCCCGGACCGCCGCGGCCTCATGACCGGCGTGGCCGTCTGCGGCTACGGCGCCGGCGCCCTGGTGATGAGCCCCATCGCCGCCCGGCTCATCGTCTCCCGCGGCATTCCTTTTACCTTTGGCGCCTTGGGCGTCGCTTATCTGATCGTGGTCGTGCTCGCCGCGCAGGCCTATGCCAATCCACCCCAGGGCTGGCGCCCCGCCGGGTGGGAGCCTCGCGGCGCCGTCGCCAAAGCCGCTACCACCTACGACTTCACCGTGGGCGAAGCCATGGCGACCTGGCAGTTCTGGCTGCTCTGGCTCATGCTCTTCCTCAACGTCTCTGCCGGCATCATGATCATCAGCCAGGCCTCGCCCATGGCTCAGTCCAAGGAATTCGTCGGCATGACCGCTCTGGCTGCCGCCAACATGGTCGGACTGATTTCCATCTTCAATGCCATCGGCCGCGTCTTCTGGGCCTGGGTTTCCGACTGGCTGGGCCGCGCCAGAGTCTACTTCCTGCTCTACACCATTCAGGCGATCGTCTTCTTCACCCTGCCCCACCTGCACACTACTACCGCCTTCAGCGCCTGCTTCGCCATCATCGGGCTCTGCTATGGCGGCGGCTTCGGCACCATGCCCTCGTTCACCGCTGATTTCTTTGGCGCCAAGTCCATGGGCGGCATTTATGGCTGGATTCTGCTGGCCTGGGCTGCGGGCGCGATTCCGTCGCCCATCATGGCCGCGCGCCTGCACCAGACCACGGGCGAATTCTCCACTTCGCTGCGGGTTATCGCCATCGTGATGGTGTGCTCAATCGTGCTGCCTCTGCTGGTCCGCAGGCCCAAGCGTGAGGCCGCAATGCCGGCCCCCGGCCTGGCCCGGGCGAGCTGAGAGCCGGGCGCTGAGATCTGGACCTGAGAACCGCGAACTGACAACCAGAAACTGACAAATTCGTTGCTGGGCAGCGGAATTAGAATGCCGCTCCCACCCCTGTCATCCCGACCCGAGCGCGAGGCGAAGCCGAGCGCGTAGTGGAGGGACCTGCGGTTCGCGGCGGTGGCTACAAAACAGTACAGCGCCCGGCGTCTTACTTTTTCTCCGCCTCGCTGTCGCCGCCCTCTTGCTGGTACTTGGCCAGGGCGTAGCCGTAGAGGTAATTGCTGTTGCGGACAAACTGCAGGCTCGCCG
>Ga0335079_10006260_pt1 | contig 13615 bp, 13 predicted proteins | sample Lox_Sample_33_FD_206719 | JGI IMG/M metagenome (GOLD analysis project Ga0335079, IMG submission 206719) | Soil microbial communities from Loxahatchee National Wildlife Refuge, Florida, United States - Lox_Sample_3.3 | ecosystem: Environmental > Terrestrial > Soil > Wetlands | place: USA... | reverse complement strand
AACCTCGGATGAGACCGGCCCTGCGGCCGGACCACGTCGAAACGGGCACCGATGCGAAACGACCTGTCCTATTACGGGACAGCTCTTAGCATTCGTCTCCGGGTTCAGCTTCGGAACACGGTGAAACTCCGTGGCGGTCCCGCCGCTGTGATCGGGGACGCGCGTCACCGGCGAAGAGCCAGCCACTGCCGAGTCGTCTCCGGTGGGAAGGCGTGACGGAGCGGGCGATCCGAGAGCCAGAAGACGAGCTGACACCCTCGAGCAGACACCGGGTCCGATGGCAAAGGGCTCCGGGGGACCATCGTGGTCCTTCGGGGCCCTTTTCCGTTTTGCCCCTCGAACGAAGAGCGAGGCAATCGTGAGAAAGACGTGCAAATCGAAGGGCGTGGAGAAGACGAAGACAGCGAAGAAGAGCATCATCGCGAGCCGCAAGAGCTGCAGCGCCAGCGGGACCGGGCTCTCCCACTATATCCTCACGCATCGGAAGGTGAAGTGAACCGCGCCGGTGCCGAGAGCCGGGGCGCGGCCCCGTCGAGAGGGCGATTCGTCAACACCGGCGAGGGACCCACCCTGCAGGTTATCGACGTGGGCCACCCTGACTTCGTCGCCCTCGTCGATCCCGACACCGCATTCTGGGCGCTCATCGCGCGGGACCGGCTCTCGGACGCGATGGGCGACGGTCCGCTCCTCCGGGCGTATCGTAGGAAGGCCGCAGCGTTCAGACGCGAGATGGACCTCCTACGTTTCGGCCTGACGCCATCAGCGGTCTATTTCAATCCCACGGAGCGCTGCAACCTGAACTGCTCCTACTGCTACATCCCCCAGGAGATGCGGAGCGGGGGAAGCCAAATGCCACGCGAGCGGCTCCTCGACAGCCTTCAGCGCCTGAAGGACTACTTCCGGCGTGCACCGCCCGCGGGCACCATCCCACAGATCATCTTCCATGGCGCGGAACCGCTGCTGGCACGAGACGCGGTGTTCGAGGGGATCGACGCGTTCCGTCATGACTTCCGCTTCGGCGTCCAGACCAATGCCACGCTTCTCGATGACTCCGCGGTGGAGTTCCTTGGCGAGCGGAACGTCAGCATCGGCATCTCGCTCGACGCCCCGCGGCGCGAGGTCGCGGATCGCACTCGCAAGGACTGGAGCGGCCAAGGCGTCCACGGGAAGGTGCTCGAGGCGATGGACCGGCTGCGCGGTTACGGCATGTGGAGCGTCATCTGCACCATGACGCGCGAGAACGCGCGGCAACTCACCGAGATGGTGGACTTCCTGCACGGGCGCGAGGTGCCGACCTGCCTCATGAACATCGTGCGATGCACGCTGCCGCCCTCGCGCGAGGTGAAACCGGACGACGCCCCGGCGGCGAGCGCGTTCCTCGCCGCCCTGGACCGATCCTACGAACTCTATCGGGACACCGGCCGAAAGCTCGTCATCGGAAACTTCGCCAACGTCCTGCTCGCCATCCTCGCCCCGACCGCTCGCCGCCTCATGTGCGACATCTCTCCGTGCGGTGGCGGCAGGTGCTTCTTCGCCATCACGCCAAGCGGCGACATGTTCCCCTGCAGCGAGTTCATCGGGCTCGCGGACTTCCGCGGCGGGAACCTGTTCCGGGACGAGGTCGAACGGGTCCTCTCGAGCCGCCCATTCCAACTCGTCACCGGCCGGAGCGTGGACGCGATCGAGCCATGCTGTCGCTGTGCCATCCGCCACTTCTGCGGATCACCGTGTCCCGCGGAGGCTCACGCGATGAACGGTGGGATGGACCGCACCGGCGCCTTCTGCGAGTTCTACGAGAGGCAGGTTCGGTATGCGTTCCGCCTAATCGCAGATGGACGGGAAGCCGCCTACCTCTGGGATGGCTGGGAACGCGGCACGAGGAGCACCTTCGAATTTTCAGGCTGAGCCAACCACCCTCCAGTGACAAGGCCCCCCCCCCCCTTCCGAACTCCACGGAGCCCCCTGCTCGGGAGCCGTCGCCGGCGCGGCCTGCCGAGCTCCGAGTCGGCAACGTTCACCCACGGACCAGCCGCGGGCCCTGCGCTTCCGTATCCAAGCATTCCCATGCACAGACCGACACTTCACAACGAAGAGACAAGCCGACTCCAATGCCATCGCCTGTAGGTGCATCCGCTACCCGTGCGGCCGTTCTCTGGGGGTCGCAGTAGTAACGGCGCAAAAAACGGCGCTGTCAGGTTCGGGGTCTTCTGAGGGGGCGTAGCCCTTTTCGCCTGCTCGCCGACGATAAGTCGAAGGAGTATCGACCGAGTCGGTTGATGTGCTCGAAGCGCGTCGGCGACAGATGCTTGAGGTCTTCGTCGGCGATCTGTTGACCCTCCTTGCGCAACTGAGCGATTGCTGCCTGCATGTAGACCGTGTTCCATACCACGATCGCGTTCACTACCAGATTCAGGCAGGCTGCTTGATCCGCATGTTCTTCGGGCTGCGACTTGCGCAGCTCGCCGAGGTTGCCGTAGGCGATGAACCGCCGCAGCGCGTGGAGTGCCTCGCAATTGTTTAGCTGCCTGTTCATGCGCCGGCGGTGCGCCTCGCTATCCAAGGACTTGAGAATCGAGATCGTTTTGGGGATACGGCCGTACTCACGCAGCGCGTAAGCGATGGCGTTCTTCGCGGGGAGGGCCTGCAGCTTGCCGATGAGCAGCGAGGCTGTCACCCAGCCGGAAAGATCTGGGTGTCCGCCAGGTCCTTGATGCGCGGCGAGAACTGCATATGCCCACGAGGTCGAAGAGCGCAAACACGATCTCCGTGTAGCCCGCCGTGTCGGTCGTGTGCTCTTGGAGGTCGAGGTCGCTCTCGTTGGTCGACGATCGCATCGAGAACGGGGTCCGAACGGAACAGAAAACCGGGTTGGCGACGCCCCGGAGGAGGGCAGACGGGAGCCACTCTGGTCGCGTCTGGCGCAACGGTTGCGGGGCACGTGAATGCGTCTGAGCAGCTATTTCGCCTGGCCTGCGTGCATTTCGTGGAGGTCTGCCGGGTGAGAGAACTTCCCGGCCGGATCCCTCGGCCGTTCGGATATCCACCTGCTGTGAATCCCCCCGCGCCGGGCAGGGTTGCGAGCGTCGGGTGCAAAGGACCTCGCGGTCCTTGCCGACACGGCCGAGGACAGCCTGGGTCATATTGTCCATGATCACGCGGAGGGTGACGCCATCGAAGTACTCGAAGGCGCCGGCGAGGCCCTCGAGCACGGTGCTGGTGCGCTCCTCGCGGAAGGGGTACAGGTAGGGGTTCCCATAGTAGCGGAGCAAAATGTACCGAACTTAGCCGGAAGTGGCTGAGCCACAGCCCGTTCCGGCAACCACACCCGCGCGTGCCCGCCCTACGCACCGGCCTGGGCGTGCCTGGGCGGAGGGGCGGATTTGCTCGCGATTACTCACTTGCCCGAAGCGTCGGTGGGAAGTTCGGTAGAAACTGCTCGTCTACTATGGAAACCCCAGGAAGGCCCAGCGGTCAGTATCCGAGTGCTTGGCTGGGCCGGCAAATCGGCGAGGCGGCTTCGGAAGTTGGAGTGCCCCACGTTTCTCGAGCCGCCGGAGCATCGTCGAGCACGCCGCGATCGGCGGCCCCCCATTGGGCCGCACCCACCCAAAGCGATGACATGCCTTTGCCGCAACGTCCTGTAGGTCCCCACCTTCGTTGACGGCAGCCTGCAGCCAAGCGAGATCGAGATCCTCGACGTTGACGGCGAGCACCTCGCTTGCTCGAGCGGCTGTCGCGTAGAGCATTCGCCAGAGGAGCTTCTCGCGAAGAGGTACCTCCCCTCGAGACCAGAGGGCATCGAGCTCCTCGAAGGAGATGGCCGTGTCGGCGCGAGGCATGCGGCGATGCTCGAAGGCCTTGGTCGGATCGCGGGTTAGCCAGCTCTGGCGGTGGCAGTAGCCTGTCAGTACCCGCAGCGCGGTGAGGCGGGTGTCCCAGGTCGCGGGGGCCGACTGCCCCCACCTCGCGGTGATCCACCGGTGCAGCTTCGCCGAGGTGAGCTCGCTCTCCAAGAAATGCTCCACCTCTGTATACGTTCTGCTCGGTCGCCACCGCTCCATTGTCACCCTCCGTCCCGAGCGCGAATCGCGCCGCGAGGCAGAAGGTCACGGTCCGTGAGTCATGTCTATCACTAACCGCTAACCAATGGGAATTATGGGAGTTTCAAACCGATCCCTGTCCTAAGAGCTGTCCCGCAATTCGTTGCCGCGCGCGACGCTCCGCAGATTGTGGAACCGCCGGAAAGGGAGAGCATAAAACTCTGGGGGCATTCCGGAGGCCCTGCTCGGGTGGCCAGGAGCGGGTGCGCCCCCACCGCGTAAAGTTGCCTGGCCCGGTCGTCTGCCCCCGGAGTTTTGTGCTGTCCGGTTACGTCGCATAGCGGACCATCGAAAGATCCAAATGGCGGTTGGTGACACGACTGTTGGGGTTAGGCCGACTGTTGGGTGAGAGGGGGGCTAAAGCCGGCCCATGGATCCGACGGCCTTCGTCGCCGCCGTGCAGTGAGCTCTCCAGGGGTATTGCTCTTGTTGGGTGCGACAAGCGCTAATCTAAGGCGAGTGGGTTCTCCCAGCTCAGCCCCTCGAAGCGCGCGAAATCGCCGTCCGCGGAGCAGACCGTCAGACCGTGCTCAATCGCTAGCGCGGCGAGATGAGCGTCCATGACGAGGTTGCAGCTCATGCCGGACGCTCGCAAGAGGCGCCCCAGTACCTCGGCGTGGCGTTCCGTCGGCTCCGGTATCCAGGCGACAGGGCTGGACAGCCACGCCTCGACGGCCGCCCATGCGTCTACGACGCGCTCTGCCTTCTCGAAGACGCGCGGGTTCGTGACGAGTCGTACGAAGGCCAGCAAGGCGGGCCACGGCAGCCCTACTTGCGCTGTCCCGCTCAGGCGGCTGTCGAGCCAGGCGCGCGCGCGGCCGTGTTGGCGCGCTTCCTCGAAATGTGCATAGACAAGGATGTTGGCGTCCACGAGGATCACTTGCGATCCTCGCCCTCCGCAACCGAGAGTGCCTCCTCGACGTTGTCGAGGCTCGGTAGACGGCACTCCCCGAGTGAGGCGGTCTTCGTTCGGAAACGCTCCCGTGGAGTCTCGGGTGCCGACATCGCGACGAGCCCCCGCCGCATCGCCTCGTTGACCGCTTCCTTCAGCCCGAGATTGCGCGCCTTGCGCACGCGTTCCAGCTGCGCAGCCACGTCGGCGTCGAGCGTAAGCGTCGTCCGCATGCATCAAAGCATAAGTGTCTTGATGTTGTGATGCAAGATCAGGTGCCAGCCCCCCGGGGGCCTGGGTCCGGCGGTGGTAGGCCCGGGACTCCAACGAGGGGCCGTTTCGTAACCCATTCAGGGAGCCAAGTGGTCAAAACGCACGCCTTCGTGGTCACTGGGCCTTCATCTGCTCGTCTTGCCCCTACTTCGCGAGGAACCGGGTCAGTCTCTCCACCACTTCGTACCGGGTCCGCCCCCCTCTAGTCCGGGCCCAGCCGCATCCGTGCCAAAACCCACGGCAAGGCCACCCTAACGGGTAGGGCGCTTGCCTAATTTCAAGGGGTTGGATGTGCCGTGGAAGCGGGAGCTGGCGTCGCTATCAGTGAAGGTAACGGCCCAGCTTTCTCTGACGAATCTGGGATCTAGATCAAAGTTATGGAGTTTATCTAGGTCGGCGATAACATGCCTCTACTAAGGTAAGATTCCATGAATCCGACCACGAATCCGTTCGCCCCTGGGGCAGGCACGCAGCCGCCCGAACTCGCCGGCCGATCGAAGATCATCGCCGATGCCACGGTGACGCTTGGCCGTGTGAAGCTCGGCCGCCCAACCAAGAGCCAGATGCTTCTCGGTCTACGTGGAGTCGGGAAGACAGTGTTGCTTAACCGTCTTGCCGAGGTGGCGGAAGTGGAAGGGTACCACCCGGTGATGTTGGAGGCGCCCGAAGACCGCCGTCTCGCCGAGATGCTCGTCCCTCCCCTTAGGCAGCTGCTGTTCAAGCTGAGCCGCGTCGATCAGGCGAAGGACCTAGCGAAGCGTGGCCTCGGCGTCCTGCGCTCGTTCGCGAAAGCGTTCAAGGTAAAGGTGGGCGACATCGAGTTCACGGTTGAGCCGGAGCTCGGCACCGCAGATTCCGGAAGCCTCGAATCGGACCTCCCCGAGGTGTTGCTCGCCGCGTCCACGGCGGCGAAGCAAGCGGGAACAGCCGTCGCGCTCTTCATTGACGAGGTCCAGTATCTGGCCGAAACCGACCTTGCCGCGCTCATCATCTCGGTCCACAAGATGGCGCAGAAGGGTTTGCCGTTCGTCCTCTTCGGCGCTGGCCTACCGCAGCTTGCCGCGCTCGCCGGCGAAGCGAAATCCTATGCCGAGCGACTGTTCGACTATCCCGAGATTGGTCCACTTCCCGACGATGCCGCCCGAGAAGCCATTGCAGCTCCCATTCGGCGGGAGGGGGCGGAGATTACGGACGACGCGCTCACGCTGATAGCGCAGAAGACGAAGGGATACCCCTACTTCCTTCAGGAGTGGGGTTCGCATACCTGGAACGTGGCGGTCGGATCGGCAATTGCGGCGGATGATGTCCACCGCGCGACAGCTGAGGCGCTCCTCGCGCTCGACAAGGGGTTCTTTCGCGTGCGTCTGGACCGCCTCACGCCTCGCGAAAAGGAGTACATGCGAGCAATGGCCGAGCTCGGGCCTGGGCCCCATCGCTCTGGCGAGATTGCGCAGAAGTTCGGAATTAACGTCCAGACTGCGGGCCCGCTTCGGAACGGATTGATCAAGAAGGGCATGATCTATAGCCCGCAGCACGGCGACACCGCGTTCACTGTCCCCATGTTCGACGAGTTCATGTGCCGGTCGATGCCCGACTGGACTCCGGGCGCGATGCCCGCCGCCGAGTCGCGGAAGAAGAGGAAGCGACAGTAGCCCGGTTTTCCACGGACAGGAGTTCGCCTAAGAGTTCGCTGCGTGTTGCAGGGATTGGCTGACCCAGATCGGAGGAGCTCACGCGTGCATTCGGAGAGGAAGCCCGTTCCACCACGGCACGTTGACCCGCGAGTTGAGGATACCGGAATCGATGATGATGGGCAGGTGCGCTCGGCGATGGAACTCCACAGTCACCTCAGAGTCGCCCACCGTCACGGTGGCAGGCATGTCAACTAGATCCCGGAAGATGCGTTTCGCGTGGGCGTCCCCGTAGCCACGCATCTTGTCTGCAAGCTGTCGGTACAGACCGCTGGCAATCACCAGCAGTGCCATGTCGAAGTCCACCTTGATGCCGACTGCCGACGACAGTGCGTTCATGTGGAAGAAGCGGACAGCGTCCGATAGCGCGTTCTCGATGAGCATCCGCTTTGCGTAGCGAGTGATGATCTGCTTCGCGGTCCGAGAATCGTTGGTCAGTAGGACCGTTGGCTCCTCATGGCCGAGATCTTTGATGAACAGCTGACGGAACGCGCGTTTCGCGATCCGAACCTGCTGTTCATAGACTTTCGGAAACCGGTACTTGCGCGTGGACACATCCAGTTCGACTTCACGCCACGCGGAAACAGGCACGGCGGCAACCTGGAGCTTGAGCGGCGGCGAGCGCGACCGCAAAGTCATGAAGGTGATGTTCATTTCGTCCAGGCGGGCCAAGTTGGCCAGCTTGGTGAGCTTGGAGTCGAAGACCAGGTGACGCGGATACGCACCGTGGACGTGCTTCCAGAAGGCGATGAATGTGAAGATCTCTTCCGACTCCTCTCCCTTGCGGAGATCGGCGTTGGAGTAGCAGAAGGCGCGACCGTCGAGTTCCTGTGCCAGGAAGGTAAGCACGCACTTCTGGCGCCGGCTGCGCATCGCGAGGAAGTGGCACTCCACGGCGGGGTGCTCCCCGAAGTATGGAATGGAATGGAAGTCGAGGTTGAACGACTCGCCGGGGAAGAGCGCTTGGTGGTCAACCTGCTTGTGATATGCCGCCTGCAGCTTGACGATCTGCTGGTGGCCCACGCGGGATGAGTATTCCGACAAATAGCTGCGCTTGGGGATCACGTTGAGGCCGGCCAGAAGGCTCAGCCCCTGGTCGGCGACATGCGGCATGACGTGACTGCGGCGCTCGACAGACCACAATTTGAGGGCGAGCATGGAGCGCAGCGCGTGGCTGCCGGGAATCATCTTCGAGCCGGGGAGTCCTGCTGCCTCTGCGAGGCCGTCGAGGTTGAGGGCGACGAGACCGGGAACAAATAGGAACAAGCCTCCGCACTTCGTATCGAAGCGGCGCGGTGCGAGGGAGAGTCGGCGGACATCGGCGACAGCCTCAATGGTTGGCCGGAGCGCGTCGGTCCGTTCACTATCGAGGCGACGGGGGAGAGCAGCGAACCCTTCGACTTTTAGGACCTCACGCACAGCGGTGGGACTCAGGGGTTTGCCGCGTGACTTGAGGACCTCGCTGATTTCGTAGACGGACTGATTGGCCTTGCGCAGTTCGACGATCAAGTCGCGCGCGGCAGATTTCTTCGGCTGCGAGCGTGGGCCGTGCTGGGGTGCCAGGAAGAAGGCGGGGCTCTTCTCGCGCCGAAAATGGTGACACATGACCTGGAAGGAGGCCGGCGTGTAGCCGAAAGTGCGGGCAACCTCCGCTGACGGGCGCTCCTCGCCGAAGTAAGCCCGAAGGGCTTCGTACTGGCGCTGCTTGGGAGAGCTGGGCTCGAAGAAGAAGCGCTTGCACTCGCTTAGTGATTTCGGTGCTCCGATCGGCACATTAGGACAGTGATCGTATCGATACGGGCTGTCAAGGTAATAGCGACTCTCAGCGACAGCCCGTGTGGGGCGGGAACTGCTTGGCCTAGTAGATCGCGATTTCAGCCCGGCAGGCGCTGCTGGATGGCAGACGCAACGTGCCACCGTGCCAGCCTGCGATGCCTGTCCGGTATAGACGACCAGCGTACCATACCCACTCAGGTGCTCGTCGACTTTGTGTTTGCCCGTCCGAGGCGCCAAGCGACCGACCCATCGTCCGGCAGCCTGATTACGGTGGATCGGCGGCTATCAGGCCGTGTGGCTCGACATCCGAAGAAAGGCCGCCATGCCGGGTGCTTCTTAGGGGAACCCCTGTCCGTGGAAAACCGGGGTAGCGGCCTCGGCGTAGTTCTGGAACGAAAAACCGGTGCTTTCCGCCCCCCTTTACCGGGGGAGCCGCAGCCATCGCCACTCCGTCGCGCTCCGCCTAAAACCTCAGCAATCTGTGCCCTTCGCGGTGAACAGAAACGGCCGTCTATTCATCTACTTAGCGGCTCGACACCAGAGATCCTTCGGAAAAACCCTCCTTTTCTACCGCCACTTTTGGCACCGAAAACAAGGGGACCCCCAAGCGGGAAGCAAGAGCTCACGAGACAAGCGGCTCGAGCGAGATTTCGTCCTCGAACCGCTGGAAGTCGGACGCGTTCAGGGTTGCCAGCCGACTGATGCCGGTGGCGAGCATGGTCGCGACGACGTTCGCGTCGTGGACTTGCTTCCCCTTGACCTTGTGCCGACGCACCAGGCCGAGGAGCTCCACCAAGACGTTCTCGCTCTCGTGGAGCATGGCGCAGAAAGCGCGCGCGTTGTCGAGCACGGACAGCGCTTCGTCGACGGTGAAGATGCGCCCTTCGACGGGTCCCCGTGTCAGTACGGCCAGGAACTCCCGACAGATCTGGGGGCTAAACACAATGCCGGTTAGTTAACGGCAGAAAACTTGACAGAACAAGAGGTTGGCTGATCGTGTGCCCCTGGGGCCCCGGGAGGGGCGGGGCGGGAGGGGGCACACACACCATGAGGCTTGCCGCCGAGTTGGAGTCCACGCTTTCCCAGCCGTTCGCGGTTGCGTCGCTCGCCGAAGATGTTCCTGACCGGGCCATGAGCGAGGCCCTGAAGATGGCCAAGGAGCAGCCTGTCCGAAGGCGGGCATTGCCGGCCGAAGTTGTCATATGGCTGGTGATCGCGATGGCGCTGATGCGCGAGCGGTGCATTCGCGCAGTCCTGTCGCACTTGAAACTGCCAGCGGCTGGACCACGTACAGTGACGAGCAGCGCAATCGTGCAGGCACGGAATCGGCTCGGCGAACAGCCGATGGCGGCGCTATTCGGCTACACGGCAGATGAATGGGCTCTCTCGTCAGCCGAAGCTGACCGCTGGCATGGCCTGGCGCTCTTTGGAACGGATGGTACTTGTCTGAGAGTGGCCGATACACCGGCGAACGAGGAGGCTTTCGGTCGTCCGGGCAGCAGCAAGAACCGTGGGCCCTCTGGATATCCGCAGTTGCGTCTGGTTGGGCTGATGGCACTTCGTAGCCACCTGCTGTACGGCGCAGCCTTCGGTTCCTTCAAAACGGGTGAATGTACGCTGGCCAAGGAGCTCTGGTATCTGCTCCCCGACCAGTCGCTTGTGATCATTGACCGTGGTTTCATTGACTACGGCCTCTTCCACGACATAATGACCAGCGGTAGCGAGCGTCACTTCCTCTGCCGCGCAAAGAAGAATCTCAAGTTGGAGACGGTCCGCAGGCTTGGACCCAGCGATGAACTGGTCAGGGTCACACTGCCTCGGGCGCTACGCAAAAGCCGGCCCGAGCTGCCAGAATCGATTCAACTCCGCGCGATTCGCTACCAAGTCAAGGGGTTCCAGCCACAGACGCTGCTGACTTCACTAATCGATGCGGATGCATTTCCGGCAGAAGAGGTGGTTGTTCTTTACCATGAACGGTGGGAACTGGAGGTGGCCTACGACGAGGTCAAGACTCACACGCTCGAGCGCGAGGAGGCTCTGCGATCGAGGGCTCCGGAACGCGTCCGGCAGGAGCTCTGGGGTTTGCTTATCGCGTACAACCTGGTCCGCCGGCAAATCGAACGATTCGCTCAAAACAACAACATTCACCCGCTGCGCGTGAGTTTCCGAGCGGCCCTTCTTGTCGTGCGAAACACATGCGTGTGCGCAGCACAGGGTGTCGGCTCTACGAGGGCCTTGCTCGACTCGATGAACGAACAGATGAAACTGCTCGTTCTTCCTGAGCGGCGAGACCGTCGCTATCGACGCTGCGTTAAAGTGAAGATGAGCGCCTATCCGCGGAACGCGGGAAAACCGCCAGCAAAGTCCAGCCCTTCGCCAAACTAACCGGCATTGGGGCTAAACAGGCGCAGGTCCCCTTAGCCGCGAGCCTCGCCAAGTACGCGGCAGCAGCGGCGTGGCTTGGATGCAGGTCCACTGATGCCGCGACGAGAACGTTTGTGTCGATGAAGACAGGATCAGCGGCCATCATCACCGTAGATGTCTTCGCGCCGGAGATCACCGCCGATCCAGCGGGTCCCGCCCTTCAGAACGGGTAGCGCGAAGTCCTTTGGCAAGGGACGAAAGCGCTCGGATTTGGTGACCTGATCGATGACACGGGCGCGCTCCTCGGGCGAGAGGGCGGCCAGTTCCTCGATCAGTCGTTGGAGGTCTCGCGAATCGCGCGCCATTCTAAAAGTTCTACCACTCAGCGCGTGGTTCGGCTCTACCTACATGGCCTCTCCCGGAGGTACAGGGGGGGGGGTTGGGCCAGCTCCGCCGGATCCTCATCGCCGCATACGTCTGGAACGGGGGGCCACGAACTTGGGGGCCGCCTTTCCCAGCACATCGAGCGACTCGGTCGACATCGTCCGCGCCGACGGAAGAAGACCTGACCCTGTCTGCCCCCGGTTTTTTATGCTGCGGGAGGACCTCTTCCAGGGTTACACTAACGCTAGCTAGCGTCGCCATATGGCGTTAGCCAGCTCATGGAGGAGCGCTCGGATGCCGACACAAAGGAAGCGGGAGCAGGCGCGGACGATGCCCCCAGCGGCCGTCGACGCCGTGCTCGATCAGGTCCGGACGGCGGAGGGGCGCGACCCCGCTGCCGCTGCAGTCGATGAAGGTGGACCCGTTGGCGGGGGAGGTGAAGCCGTACAGGTCAAGCAGGCCCGGGGCACGGTTTTCCTGTACGATCGGCCGGCGAACCTGCGCGAGGGCGAGGTCGTCGTCATGGTTGTGTCGCGCGACATGGCCGTGGCTCGGACCGTTCACGGCGTTCTGGCCGACATCCATGCTTCCCGCGAGCGCGTGGGCAGGCAGCTCATGGAAGCCGCTGCGCAACGGCTCGCCGAGATCGAGGTTGTGGCGAGGGACGTCCTGGCGGCGGGGCCTCCTTGGGCAGACGATTCCGGTCTCACCGAGTCGGAGGAGAAGGAGCTCCGGCGCGGCGGCTTCGACCCGGACCCTCGCGATGACCCAGCGACCGATCCGGTCGCTCAGGCGCGCGCCGAGTACGCGAGCCTGCTCGTTGATTCGGTGAACGTGAAGAGAGTCGCCAAGCTGCTCGGTGTCAACGAGAGCCGGGTCCGGCAGCGCCTCACGGAGCGGAGCCTGTACGGCATCAAGGAGGGCACGAACTGGCGCATCCCTCGGTTCCAGTTCGAAGGTAAGCGCGTCGTCCCGTCCCTGGACGCCGTACTCCCCTCCGTCCGCGCCGACATCCATCCGGTGGCGCTCAGGCGGTGGCTGACCACCGCCAACCCCGACCTGCCGCTCGAGCGTGATGACAGGACTGTCTCACCGCTCGACTGGCTCGCCTCGGGAGGTGATCCCGCTCCCGTCGTCGCTCTGGCCCAGGCGCTGTAGCTGCTCCCTCGCCGCCGGTCCATGGCCAAGTTCCCAAACCCTCCGTCGATCGGGGAGCTGCGCAACCTCGGACCAGAGCCGCTCCTGCTGCCGAAGGGCAGCGCGCTCTGGCGGGTCTACTTCAAGGCGGGTAAGCACCCGGTCGCATGGGGCACCTTCCGCACGTTCGGACCCGTCGCCTCGAGCCGGTTCGATCACCACGTGGCGCCCCCGGCGGACCAGGCGCGCGGCATCCTGTATGCCACGGCGCGCGGGCCCACATGCGTTGCCGAGGTATTCCAGGAGACACGGACGATCGACCGCGGTGCCCGCGACCCCTGGCTCGTCGCATTCGAGGTCACACGCGGCCTCGTTCTGCACGATTTGCAGCGGACGTGGCCGACGCGGGCTGGCGGTTCGAGCGCGATCCATTCCGGCCGCCGAGACCGTGCGAGGCTGTGGTCGCAGGCGATGTACGAGGCTTTCCCGGACATCGACGGCCTCGCGTACTGTTCGTCCATGGACGGCAACCGGCCCGCGTACGCGATCTACGAGCGCGCGCAGAGCGCGATGCCCGCGCGGCCGGTCTTCCATCGCGCCCTGCGAGACCCGGTTCTTCTCGCTGCCCTGACGAACACCGCACGCGAGCTCGGGTATGTGGTCGTGTAGGGCCGCGCCGCGCTCGGTTACCGCTCGCTTCGCTCTGGATGGCTGCGACAGCAGCTCTCAAGACGGCCGACGCCATCGTCTTCGTCGGCTACCGCTTCCCGCCGACCGACTCGGCAGCGCGGCGCATCCTCATCGACGCCATCGGCGAGAACGATAAGCAGCACATCGTCCTGCACACCGTTCTCGGGCCCAAGGTTCACGACGACCAAACGGAACGGCTCAAGGCGATGCTAAGAGCTGTCCCGCAATTCGTTGCCGCGCGCGACGCTCCGCAGATTGTGGAACCGCCGGAAAGGAGTTGCCTCGTCGGCGGCACTCCCGGAGGACAC
>Ga0335079_10006259_pt1 | contig 13616 bp, 12 predicted proteins | sample Lox_Sample_33_FD_206719 | JGI IMG/M metagenome (GOLD analysis project Ga0335079, IMG submission 206719) | Soil microbial communities from Loxahatchee National Wildlife Refuge, Florida, United States - Lox_Sample_3.3 | ecosystem: Environmental > Terrestrial > Soil > Wetlands | place: USA... | reverse complement strand
ACCTGCTGTTTGGCGAGGAGCGCGCCGCCTCGGTGATCTCGCCCGAGGTGATCGATCAATTCTTCGGGCGTAATCCGAGTCCGCTGGTCTTCATCCGCTCGTTGCAGCGCGACCTCGGCCCGCTTACGCCGTGGAGATACTTTTTGCGTCTGCGTGGTGAAATCTATCGCGGCATCGCGCGCGAGGTCGCGCATCGGCGCAGTCTTGGCGAAGGTGGCGTGGGAGATGTGATCGGCGCGCTCGTCAACGCGCGCGACGACGCGGGCGCGGGACTCACTGAACAGGAAATCCTCGACGAATTGCTCACGATGGTGCTCGCGGGCAACGACACCACGGCGACCGCGCTGGCGTGGGCGGTTTACTATATCTATCGCGACGCGGAAGTGCTGGCCGCGTTGCGCGAGGAGATTGGCGCGGATGACGGTGGCGCGGCGCGCGTCGCCGCCCTGCCCTATCTCGACGCCGCGGTAAAGGAAGTCCTGCGCATCGCGCCGATCTTTCCATTCACGCTGCGCCGCCTCGCGGGTCCGATGCGGCTGGGCGCGCGCGACTTCGCCGGCGGCACTTTCCTCGCGCCCTGCATCTACCTGGTGCATCATCGCGCCGACTTTTGGGAGAACCCCAACCGCTTCGATCCGAATCGCTTCGTCGTGGCGCGCCACCCGTCGCATCATTACTTTCCGTTCGGGGGTGGCGTGCGCCATTGCGTCGGCGCCGCATTGGCTACTTACGAGATGAAGCTGATCCTCGCGCGCATGATCATGCGCGCGGATTTCCGTCTCGATGACGGCTACGTGGCGCGGGCGCGATGGCTCGCCAATTTCCTCGGACCCTCGCAAGACGTGCCGGTGCGTTTCAGCGTGCGCGCCTAGTAAATGCCCGGGAGCAGCCGAAACGGTACGAGACGGCGATACTTGCGGTAGTCCGGATCGGCCTCGAGCAAATCTTCTTCGAGCCGAATCCGCCACATCATAAATGGAATCGTCGCGAACGCAATTGCACAATTGACCCACGACGGATACGAGGCGAGATATCCTACTGTAAGTAGGAGCCAGCCCGCATAGATCGGATGGCGCACGAAGCGGAACGGGCCCCGCGAGACAATGCCGCGATTGCCGGGCAGGATGCCGAAGCTGCGGCCCATATAGAGTCGTGCGAGTTGGGAGAAAATGACGCCGGATAATTCCAGCGCAACGCCGGCCCATGCCAGCATCCCGCTCGAAGGCCCCTCGGCGCGTAGCAGGCACGGCAGCAGGAAGACCGGGAAGATAGTGGAGAGGAACGCGCGCAGATCTACGCGCGATGCCTTTGGCGCGATGCGCATCAGCGACATCGCCGCCATCAGCACCGCGCCGATCGTCCAGATCGCATCGGCCGGGCCGCGCCAGAACAAGCGCGCGTTGGGAATCGCGGCGACGATGAACGACGCCGCCACCAACGCGTTTCCGATCGCGTGGCGGACCCGCGGCGAGACGATGGGCGCGCCCGATCCGATCGGCTTGGCGAGAGTATCGACCGCGCCCATCGCTCTCTGCGAACGCTGCTGCTTAGGCCGCGTTCAACGAGCCGGTCACCTTGGTGATGACGCCGTTGATGCCGGTCTCGAGCCCCTGGTACGCGATGTAACCGGCGACCGCGATCGCCGCGATAATCAGCACGTACTCGGTCATGGTCTGACCCTTCTCGCTACGCTTCGATTCGGTCAGACGGACAATCATCTTTCTGAGAAAATCCATTTCCTTTTGCCTCACGCGACATTGGGAGTTCGAGCCGCAAAGGGAAAGGGAGCAGTCCGCGTGCCATCATCGGATGACACAAAGGTGTCCACTATTTGCCGCTCGCACTGCGCCCGCGCCTCAGAAGCGTACATTCATGTCGCGGCGGCAGTCCGATTATGCGACGGATCACACGCTTCAATGATCCGCGTCGCGCGGGACAATGTGATAGAGCGAAATCGATACCGAAGGATCGTAGATGATGCGATCGCATCGGAACTCATCGCCCGGCGGAAGCTCGGCGGCCAGATCGTCGGCATTCATATGGCTGACTAGCCAGGCACCGCGATTGCGCCGCGCCGACTGGGCGAGCGTCTCACGCGCGGATGCGGTACGAAACGGATTGATCGCGCGGCGCGGACTGGTCCCGCGAAAGTAATAGTCGAAGGGGATACGCAGGTACCCGCGCGGCAGGACCTCGATCAGGGATTCCGGGTCCGCGCCCTGCGCCTGCCGAATGCCCATCACGTAACCGGCCTCGAAGAAGACGTCCTGCGAGGGTGTGTCAGAGGCCTCGACCGCGCGCGCGATGTTCTGCCAGAGGTCGAATGGCCGTGAATATAAGTGGAAGACAATCGCGACGATGAGAAATGCTGCGGCCACGGCGGTGGTCGCCAGATTTCGCACGCGCGCGGAAGCGAACTTTAGTCCGGCCGCCGCGAGCATCGCGAAACCGGCCACCACCGGCGCGATGTAACGAATCTCGAACATCGGGTGCAGAAGCAACGATCCGCTGAGCAGCGCCAGTGCCGGAAGAAGGGTCCAGATCAGACACCATCGCAGCGGCTCGGCTTCTTTATCGAACCTCAGCGGAGGATCGAAGACGATCAGGAATCCGAGGGCGATTGCGATCGATGCGCCGACGATCTGAACCGCGAGCGGCATGTGTGATGCGCTCCCCATCCAGTCAAAACGATGCCCAAGCGCCGACGAATGCACCTCCGCGAACGCGCTCGGTGCGATCGGCAGGAAAAGGATCAGCGTCAGCGCGAGACCCGCGTTTCCCGCAAACATCGGACGTCCGCGCCATCGCTCGCGGATGAGGATCGCGGCCTCGGCACCGAGCATCAGCGCACCGCCAAGATGAATGTAGAGCATCGCGGCGCCAAGGATGCCGAATGCCGCGGCCCGCGGCATCGTTGGCCGGCGCTGCAGTCTGACCAATGCCAACAGGCTCGCGATCGCGAGAGCGATGAACATGCTGTACATCCGTGCCCATCGCGCGACGATCAACGCAATCGGATTGAAGGCCCACAACGCCGTCGCGATCAGCGCGGTATCGGCCTCGAACAATTCGGAAGCGAGCGCATAAAGGAGTATCACGCCGGCGAGTGCGAAGGCCGCCGAGAAAGCGCGCATCGCAATTTCGCCGGTGCCGAAGAATTCACAGTAGAAATGCAGCAGAGCAACGTAAAGGCCGCCGCCCTTGCCCGGATCGAGCTGGAGACTGGTTTCATACACCTCGGCGATGGTGGCGCGGCTCGCGATGAACGCGCTATAGGCCTCGGCATCATCGAAACCGGCTCGCCCGAGGCCAACGAAATAGACGCTCCCAGCGATCGCAATCAGCGCGAGGAGGCGCGCGACCTGACTATAAGTCAACGAGCACCGCAGAGCAGTTATCTCCACCGCATTGGCGTGACGGAACTTCTAATACGAGGCTTTTTTCGATGAAGATAGACGGGCGCGCGCGACCAGCGGCAAAAGGAGATCGGCGTATAGCCATCATCGGAACTCACATGCTGCTTTACTCTTCCGAGGCGGAGAAGCTTCGCGCGGTTCTGCGCGATGTATTCGGATCAAATCACTAGATGCGGGGCACGGCTGGCTGATCTTCGCTTTGCCGGCGGCCGAAGTTGGAATCCATCCGGCGGGCGGACCGGGCGGCGCTGCCGGTACCCATCAGATGTCGTTTATGTGCGACGATATTCGCGCGACGATTGGGGAACTGCGCGCGAAGGGTATCGAAGTGGAAGGCGAGCCGTCGAACCAGGGTTTCGGCCTTGTCACGACGCTCAGGCTTCCCGGCGCGGTCAGCGTGATGCTTTACGAACCTCGACATCCGATAGCGATCGAGCGCACCTGACGCATCGAGGAGTTGCGACGCCCGCGCGGGTGCGTAACTATCTCAATTCGCACCCGCGATCGGGACGCGGAGAGGTGGCCGAGTGGTCGAAGGCACCAGATTGCTAATCTGGCGTACTGGGTAACCGGTACCGAGGGTTCGAATCCCTCCCTCTCCGCCATCGAGGCGCCGCTCGGAAGTCAATGAAAGCTATTCGCAATAGCCTAAATCCAGGGCGAAGAGCGAATGGTTAACGACGCCCGCAGCGCCGTTTTCTACGCCCCATAACTCCACAGTGCTGCGGAAGTTTGCCGCACATCCGCCCAATCGCCCACGCCGTCGCGGCTTTTCGCGACGGCACCGACGTTGCTGCTGTCTTCCTTTCCTTGGGTGATCGACCACGCGGAGATAATTGGCGGCGCGAGCCGGCCCAGCCCACACCGTTGCGGATCTTATTTCGCCCGACTCCGCCGGGTTGTTACCCGCGATCCGATTGTCTCGATCACCGTGGCGATCCTCGCACTGGTCCATTTCGCTACGGCCTCTCGTTACGACATGTATCGCAACGAGCTGTACTTCATCGTATGCGGACGCCATCTGGATTTCGGCTACGTGGACCAGCCTCCGCTCGTACCATGGATCGCGGCGGTCACGCAGCTGTTCGGCCTCAACGTCTGGTTGTTGCGGCTTCTCCCTAACCTCGCGGCGATTGCTCTCATCCCGCTGGCCGCATCATTCGCGCGAGTCCTGGGCGGTGACCAGCGGTCGGCATGGATGGCAGCGCTCGCCGCCGGCATCGCTCCGCTGATCATGGGATTCGCAGCGACCCTGAGCACGTCGAGCTTCGAACCACTATGTTGGACGCTATGTGCCTATCTGCTGGCACGCGCCGTCATCCGCGGCGAATTGCGCATGGCAATCTGGCTGGGAGTCGTTGCCGGAATCGCGATGGAGGCGAAATACGCGATCCCGTTCTGGTTGGTCGGACTCGCGTTCGGCATCGCCGTCACCGGAGCGCGTCGCATCATCTTCACGCGCGAGCTATGGCTGGGCATCGGCGCCGCGGTCGTAATCGCGGCGCCAAGCCTTGCATGGCAACATCTGCACGGCTGGCCGTTTCTCGAGCTCACCCGCTATCTGGCGCGCGACAACGTTTCGAGCGGAACCACCGTTGAGTTCGCAGCGCTACAAATTGTAGGCATGAACCTGGCGCTGTCTCCGTTGATCCTCGCCGGTATCGTCGCGCCGTTCGTCTTCGTTCGCATACGCGAGGCGCGCTTTCTGTCGATCGCATTCGTGATGACGGCCGTGGTCATCATCAGCGCCAACGGTAAAGACTACTATCTGGCGCCTGCCTATCCGACGATGTTCGCGGTAGGTGCGGTGGTAAGCGGAGCTCTTCCTCGCCTGGTGCGGGCACTATGGATGACCTCTGCCGTCATCGTCTCGGCGATCCTGGCACCAGTGGTATTGCCGATCCTGAATCCGCCGGTATTGGCAGCTTATCTCGACACCTACCATCTGCGCCTCAAGACCAACCAAAAGGCCGGCGCCGGCAGCCCTCTCACGATGGTCTTTTCCGATGAACTCGGATGGCGGCCGCTGGAGCAGCAGGTGGCTGCGGTCTATCGCACGCTCACGCCCGCCGAACGCGCACACGTCGCGATCTGGGCGAGCGACTATGGTGAAGCTGCAGCCATCGACGTCTATGGTCGCGAGGATGGTTTGCCTCATGCTCTAAGCTCGCAGCTCCAGTACTACTATTGGGGGCCCGGCGACTACGACGGCAGCATCATCATTCAGATTCATGCACTCGCCGGCGCGCATCACCTCTGCGAGCATTGGGAGACGGTGGGATTCTTTGGCAGTCCTTACGTGATTCCGTGGGAAAATGGCCCCATCATCGTATGTCGTGGGTTGCGCCGCCCACTGACAAAAATCTGGGAAGACTTGCATCCGATGCGTCTCGCCGGCCGACTGAGTTAACGCCTCTCCATCTTCCCCAGGCTCGCCGGCAGATGACCGATCGCGCGATTGACATTTCGAGTGAGCTTGGAGTATCGCCTCATTCGGATGTTGAAGCTGAGTTTCATATGTTGAAACCTGCGCCGCGTGCTCGCACATATTCCAGCCAGGTACTGGACCGAGTGGTTCATATTCTCGAATGTTTCGGGCCCGACCGCACCGATCTGCGTTTGGCCGAGATCGCCGCTACCACCGGCCTGCATAAGAGCACCCTCTATCGGCTGCTCGAGGCGATGCGCTCGCACCGGCTGATCGGCTTCGATACGGCCTCGGGCCGCTATCATCCGGGGCTGAAACTGTTCGAAATCGGCTCGCTCGCAGCGGGACGCTTCGCGCTCGAGCGGCATGCGCATCCGACGCTGGAGCATCTCGCCACCGTCTCGGGAGAGACCGCACATCTTTGCGTGCTTGACGGTTCCGATGTCGTCTATGTCGCGAAGGTTGAATGCACTCGCACGCTGCGAATTCCGTCCGCGGTCGGCCAGCGCAACCCGGCATACTGTACCGGCGTCGGCAAAGCCCTTCTCGCGTTTCTTGCGCCGCAACAGCTTCAAGCCTACCTCGCACGCACGACGCTGAAGCCATTCACCCAGCGCACGCTTACCTCGGGCGCCGAGCTGAAGGCCAATCTCCGCCAGGTAGCGATGCAAGGTTATGCGGTCGATGATCAGGAGCGCGAAGAGGGCGTGCGATGCGTCGCTGCACCGGTCCGCGATCATAGTGGCGAGGCGGTCGCTGCCATCAGCATCGCGGGGCCGTCGATCCGGGTCACCAAGGAACGGATCGCCGAGCTGGCGGGTCACGTCGTGCGCGCAGGGGATGAGATTTCGGCTGCTCTAGGATATCGCGCGCGCTCGAATGGCGCGCTCAAGCCAGCGCTGCGAGGAGTGTCCGCGCACGCCGCGCGTCAGAACGGATCACTTCAACGCTAGGGGAACGTGCCGATGGCTTTTGCGAATTCTGAAATAGACGATTTGGTTTCGCTCGAACGCGGCGAATTGGATCGGCGCATCTATAGCGATCCGGCCATCTTCGAACTCGAGATGGAGCGGATCTTCGCGCGCTCCTGGCTGTTCCTCTGTCATGAGACCCAGATCCCCGAGCCCGGCGATTTTTTCCAATCGGTGATGGGACGCGACAATGTGCTCGTGGTCCGGCAGAAGGACGGCACTGTAAGGGCAATGCTCAACACCTGTGCGCATCGCGGCAACGCGGTCTGCCGCGCCGAGGAAGGCAACGCCAAGAGCTTTCTGTGCACCTATCATGGCTGGTCCTACGGCATCGATGGCCGATTGAACGGCGTGCCCGGCTTCAGCACCTTCTACAAAGGCGAACTCGACAAATCGCGCCACGGCCTCGCGCAGGTTGCGCAAGTCGCAAGCTACAAGGGTTTCGTCTTCGGTACGCATGATGCCTCCGCGCCGCCGCTCGAGGAGTTCCTCGGCGCGACCGGACGCCTCGGCCTTGATACCATCGCACTTCGCGGCGAGATGGAGGTGGTGCCGGGCATCCAGAAGTTCGTCATCGAATGCAATTGGAAAATCGCGGTTGACAATCTGTTCGATTGGTACCATCCGCAGATCACTCACGCCTCCGCCTTCCAGCCCAACGTTCTTCCTTCGGTTGATCTGCGGCGCCACAACGACTTTGAGAAAATCGACATGAGCGGCGTCAATATGCAAAGCGGCGCCAATCTGGAACTCGCCGGCAGCGGCATCGTCGGAACCAAGTTCGATCAGATGGTGGTGCTCGGCGAATATGGGCATGCGATCGGCGGGCCGACCACGAACTCGTCCGGATATTTCGAGTTCGACCCGACATGGCGCGACACGCCACAGGCCAAGGCCGGCCTCGGTCCCGTGGGACTGCGCGTTGCCGGACATCCCAATATCTTCCCGACGACCTGGGCCACGGGAGCGCAACCGCAAATTTCGTTGCGCATACCGCGCGAGCCAAATCGCACCGAGATATGGTGGTTCACTCTCGTCGATCGCAACCTGCCGCGCGAGACCCGCGACTTTATGGTCTCGATGGCGAATCGGGTCTTCGGCCCCGCCGGAGTGCTGGAGCAGGAGGATGGCGAAAATTGGGCGCAAGCGACGGCGCAGTCGCGCGGTATCGCGAGCCGCCGGATGAAACATCTGATCAATATGGGCGTAGGCCGCGGGAAGATCATCAAGGAGGCGGGACTCGCGCGCATCGAAGGTTTGACCAGCGAGCACGCGCAGCTCTGGACCTACCATTCGTGGGCGCAATGGATGAAGGGGCTCCCATGGGACGAACTCAAGGCTGCGACCACGCCGGGCGATTGCATATGAGCGAGCACGCGCAGATGTCCACCGAAACGCACGCCGCCGCGCGCGAGGAGCGCATCACCGCGATGCTGCATCACTACGAGGTCGAGCGCTTCTACTATGACGAGGCGGCGCTCCTCGATGCGCATCGCTACGAGGAGTGGCTCGCGCTGTTCGCCGAGGATGCGCGCTACTTCATGCCGATCCGGCGCACCCGCACGCAGCGCGAGATGGACAAGCAATTCACGCAACCGGGAGAGATGGCGTTCTTCGACGACACCAAGATGCTGCTCGCCGGGCGCATCGAGAAGCTCAAGAGCGGCCGCTCGTGGGCCGAGGATCCGCCCTCGCGCACGCGTCATCTGATCACCAACATTCGCATCGTGAAGGACGACGGCCGCATGCTCGAGGTCGAGTCGAACTTCCATCTGTATCGCACGCGGCTCAACTCGGAAGAGACTTCCTGGATCGGCTCGCGGCGCGACGTGCTGCGGCGCGTCGGCGGATCATTCCAGATAGCCGATCGCAAAATTTTCCTCGAACAGACGGTCCTGCTGTCACGCAACCTGAGCAACTTTTTTTAAGGAGATCGGCATGGGCTGGATGGATGGCAAAGTCGCGCTGATCACTGGCGGCGCCTCGGGACTCGGGCGCGCGATCGTCGAACGCTTCCTGAGTGAAGGCGCGCGAGTTGCGATCCTCGACCGCTCGCGCGAGCGCAGCGAACAGCTCGCCTCGCAACTCGGTATCGCGGCCATCGTCGGTGACGTGACCAACCTGGCCGACAATCGCCGCGCGGTCACGGACACCGTAGCGAAATTCGGCCGGCTCGATTGTTTCGTCGGCAACGCGGGAATCTGGGACTTCAACATGCCACTCGCCGAACTCCCCGACAATCGCATCGGCGAGGCCTTCGACGAGCTGTTCGGCGTCAACGTCAAAGGATACCTGCTCGGCGCGAAGGCCGCGTATCGCGAGCTCGCGAAGACCCGCGGATGCATCATCTATACGGTCTCGAACGCGGGCTTCTATCCTTGCGGCGGCGGGCCGCTTTACACCGCATCGAAGCATGCGGTCGTCGGTCTCATCCGCCAGCTCGCGTATGAGCTCGCGCCGAAGATTCGCGTCAATGGCGTCGCGCCGGGCGCGATTCCCACCGACCTGCGCGGTCCTGGTTCGCTCGCGATGGCGCAGCGATCGATCGCGGAGCTTCCGATGAAGGAAATGGTCGAGCGCGGACTGCCGCTGGGAAAATTTCCCGCGCCGAGCGATTACACCGGCTCCTATGTGTTGCTGGCGTCGCCGGAAAATTCCTCGACCGCGACCGGCGGCGTCATCATATGCGAGGGCGGCATCGGCATCCGCGGCTTCGTCGATGCTGCGGGCGGACGCAATCTGTGATCTCGGAGATACATCGATGAGTGCAATAAAAAGTCTCGGATACCTCGGACTCGGCGTGAAGGATCTCGACGGGTGGGAAAACTTCGCCACGCAGATTCTCGGACTGCAAAGTGCCGGCCGCACCGATGACGGACGCCTGCTGCTACGGATGGACGAATATTCCTACCGCCTCGCGCTCCATCGCGACGATTCCGACGACATCGCGTATGCTGGATGGGAAGTCGCCGATGCGGCCGGACTGCGCGAGGTCGCCGAACGCCTACGCGCGATAGGTGTAGAAGTTACGCGCGGCAGTGCCGACGATGCGAAGCTTCGCAGCGTCACGGAACTGATCCGCTTCAGCGATCCCAGCGGACTGCGGTGCGAGGCGTTCTACGGTCCTTCGATTCGATTTGAACAGCCGTTCCATTCCTCGCGCGCGATTTCCGGGTTCGTCACCGGGCAGCAGGGCCTCGGCCACATCGTGATGGCGACCGCGGACATCGAGAAAAGCCTTCGCTTCTATCTCGACGGGCTCGGCTTCCGCATCAGCGACACCATCGATATGAATTTCGGCCGCGGGATGGCGGTGACGATGCAATTCATGCATTGCAACCCGCGCCATCACACGCTCGCGCTGGTACCGATTCCCGCGCCCAAGCGGCTGCATCACATCATGATGCAGGTGCGCTCGATCGACGACGTCGGCGCGACGATGTATCTGGTGCAGGACCGCAAGATCGAGATCGCATCGACGCTTGGACGGCACACGAACGATCACATGCTGTCGTTCTACCTGCGAACGCCGTCGGGTTTCGAAATCGAGTACGGATGGGGCGGGCGCGAAGTTGACGACGCGACCTGGCACGTCCAGAAACATCACGCGCCCAGCATCTGGGGGCATCGGCGCCCCGGCATGGAACGCTAACGCGATCGCAATCGCGCGGAGGAACTATGGCTCTCACCGAGGAAGCAACCAGCAAATTCGCTCAGGCCGGCGCGCTCAAGCTCCACTATCACGAGGCAGGCAAGGGACCTGCGCTCATAATGATTCATGGCGGCGGACCTGGCGCCGGCGGATGGAGCAACTATCGCAAGAACATCGATCACTTCGCCGAGCACTTCCGCGTCATCCTGCCGGACCTGCCCGGCTTCGCGAAGAGCGACAAGCCAAAGGTCGAAGGCGGCATGCTGACCTTCATGGCCAAGGCGATCAAGGATTTGATGGACGCGCTCGACATTCCGCGCGCGAACTTTGTCGGCAATTCGCTCGGCGGCGCGACCACGATGAAGTTTGCGCTCGACTATCCCGATCGCATTCAGCGCATCGTGCTGATGGGCGCGCCCTCGCTCGCGCTCTTCACGCCGCAGCCGGCGGAGGGCATCAAACATTTGATGGCGTACTACGCGCCGCCGGGACCTTCGATGGAGAAGCTGCGCAACTTCCTCAACGTCATGGTGTTCGACGGCTCCGCGTTGACCGATCAACTGATCAAGGAACGCTATGAGGCGAGTATCCAGCCCGACCTCCTCGCGAACCCGATCCTGTCGCCGAGCAGCCGCGCGACTTTCGAGCCGATCTGGAAGGATATCGCGAACATCAAGAACAAAACGCTGGTCGTGTGGGGACGCGACGATCGCACTGTTACCCTCGATCACTCATTTTACCTGCTCAATCAATTGCCGGACGTGCGGCTGCATGTGTTCGGCAAATGCGGGCATTGGGCGCAATGGGAAAAGGCGCCCGAGTTCAACCGCCTGGTCGGCGATTTTCTTACCGCGAACGATTAAGGCGAGCAACGCGATGGAAGACTCACGCCTCGAAGAGATCGCCGAACGGTTGAGCAGCGCGGAACGTCAGCGCGCCGCGATCGATCCGCTCGCGGCCACCACGCAACTCTCCGCCGCTGACGCGTATCGAATCCAGATGATCAATGTCGAGCGGCGCATCGCGGCGGGCCATAAGATCGTCGGGCGCAAGGTCGGACTCACCAGCCTCGCGATGCAGAAGATGCTCGGCGTCAACGAGCCCGACTTTGGTCATCTCTTCGAGGACATGATCCTCGAGAATGGCAGCGCGTGCCGGGTCGGCGAGCTGATGATTCCGCGCGTCGAACCGGAAATCGCATTCGTGCTCAAGCACGATTTGCGCGGCCCCGATGTCACGCGCGCGGACGTGATGGCGGCGGCCGAATACGTGACGCCCGCGCTGGAGATTATCGACACGCGCATACGCGACTGGAAAATCACGCTGTCGGATACCATCGCGGATAACGCATCGTCGGCGCGCGTGGTGCTGGGCGCGGAGAAGTCCGCGCCGGAGGAGTGCGACCTCGCGCAGGTCAACATGACGCTGGAAAAGAACGGCGTGGCGGTTGAGAAAGGCGTCGGCGCTGCGGTGCTCGGGCATCCGGCCGAGCCGGTCGCGTGGCTCGCCAACAAACTTGCGGAGTTCGGCCAGATACTGACCGCTGGTAGCATAATCATACCGGGAGCTTTGTGCCGCGCGATCGATGTCGCCGCCGGCGACGCGATCGTCGCGCGCTTCGATCATCTCGGAACCGTCAGCGCGAGGTTCGTCTGATGAGTTCCGGGGCAACGCGGGCGCGGGTGCGCTGCGCGATCATCGGCTCGGGCAACATCGGTACCGATCTGATGGTCAAGTTGCTGCGCCGGCCGATCCTGGAGCTCGTCGCGATGGCCGGAATCGATCCGGCCTCGGAAGGCCTCGCACGCGCACGCGCCGCCGGGCTTGCGACATTCGAGAACGGCATCGATGGTCTTCTCACCCTCGCGCCACTTCCGCAGATCGTGTTCGACGCGACTAGCGCGCACTCTCACCTGGAGCACGCGCCGCGTCTGCGCGAGTGCGGCATCATCGCGATCGATCTAACCCCTGCGGCCGTAGGGGAATATGTCGTGCCGGCGGTAAATCTTTCGGATCGGCTCGGCGCGCCTAACCTCAACCTCGTGACCTGCGGCGGACAAGCGACCATTCCGATTGTCGCCGCAGTGAATCGAGTCGCGCGGGTCGAGTATGCCGAGATCGTAGCAACCATCGCATCGGCCAGCGCGGGTCCCGGCACGCGCCAGAACATCGACGAATTCACACAGACCACTGCGCGAGGATTGGAACGGCTCGGGGGCGCGCGCAGTGGAAAGGCGATCATCGTGCTCAATCCGGCCGATCCTCCGATCATGATGCGCGACACGATCTACGTGCGTTTCGAGCGCGGCGCCTCGCAGGAGGAAATCACCGCATCGATTCGACGGATGGTGCGCGAGATGCAGCAGTATGTGCCGGGCTATCGACTACGCGCCGAACCGCTGTTCGAAGATGACCAGGTCACGGTGATGCTGGAAGTCGAGGGCGCGGGCGACTTTCTGCCCCGCTACTCCGGCAACCTCGACATCATGACTGCGGCGGCGGTTCGCGTCGGCGAAGAAGTCGCACGTAGCCTGCTTGACGTACAATCCGACAAAGCGGCGATCAGCGCATGAAGCCTCAACTCAAGATTTGCGATGTCTCCTTGCGCGACGGCTCGCACGTCGTACGGCACCAGTTCACCTCCGAGCAGGTAGCCTCGATCGCGCGCGGACTCGATGATGCGGGCGTGCACATGGTCGAGGTTTCGCACGGCGACGGACTCGGCGGTTCATCGATCCAGTACGGACTTTCGCGGGTCAATGAACTCGAACTGATTCGGACCGCGCGCTCGGTTTTGAAGGGCGCGAAGCTCACCGTGCTGCTGCTGCCCGGCATCGGCACTCGCGACGATCTGCGCGCGGCGCGCGATCTCGGCGCCGAAGTGGTGCGCGTCGCGACGCACTGCACCGAGGCCGACGTGGCACAACAACATATCGGCCTCGCGCGCGAGCTGGGCATGGAAGTCGGCGGCTTCCTGATGATGGCGCATATGAGCGCGCCCACCGACCTCGCGAAGCAGGCGCGGCTGATGGAGTCCTACGGCGCGCACGCGGTGTATGTCACCGATTCGGCCGGCGCGCTGACCGTCGATGGTGCGCGCGATCGAGTGCGCGCGTTGCGCGACGCGCTCCAATGCGAGGTTGGCTTTC